>Ga0070741_10000463_pt1 | contig 148852 bp, 134 predicted proteins | sample Coa_R1_4_FD_66440 | JGI IMG/M metagenome (GOLD analysis project Ga0070741, IMG submission 66440) | Surface soil microbial communities from Centralia Pennsylvania, which are recovering from an underground coalmine fire - Coalmine... | ecosystem: Environmental > Terrestrial > Soil >... | reverse complement strand
GACCTTCTGGTCCTTGCTCATCCTCGGCTCCCTCCTTCGCTTCCCCCGCTCATCGCGGGCAAGGACACCGAGGACCGTTTAGCACATTGTCGGATCAGGTCTGAGCACTTCCACATGAGCTCGTCGACCTTGCGCGTCGAGACGCCGTGGACGTACGCCTCCTGCACCACGGCCACCCGCGCCCGCTCGCCCCGTCGCCGGGGCTTGAGCAGCGACGGGCAGTAGCTGCCCGGGGTCACCTTCGGGATCGCGAGCTCGAGCGTCCCGACCCGCGTGTCCCAGGTCCGCGTCCGATACCCGTTGCGGTCCGCGGTCCGCTCGCCCGTCCGCTCGTACGCCTCGGCACCCACCTGCGTCGTCACCTCGGTTGCCAGCACCGCCTGCGCCAGGACGCGAACGCCCTCGCGCCGCACGTCGGGTTCGTCGGCCGCGAGCAGCGTGCCGACGAACGCCGACAGGTCCATCCTCCCCGTGGCCATCGCCGCCTCCTCCGCGCTCTCCGCCTGCCAGCGTGCGCGGGGGGAAGATGCGCGATGGCCGTTTCCTTTTCCACCGAGGACTCCCTCGGCTACTCAGCCCGAATTTCCACCACGTCCGGGGACACTACCCAGGCCGCTCTCCGAAGGCGTTGGCGATCCCCTTCGTGCGTCGACGCTCCTCGCCGAAGAGACGCGCAGGCCGAGCTCGTCGCGGCGCCAGCCGATCGCTTTCCGCTGTCACTCAGCGGTGAGGATGGATCCTCTTCCTTTTCCGAGCAATGTTAGGCTATCAAGCAGGGCCGTGCCGACGCCCCCAGTTACATGCACGGCAGACGACGGGCGCGGCGAAGGGAAGGATCTGTGGGCGTAGCGATGACGCGGGCACCGACTGACGGTCCGAACGTCGAGAAGGCGAAGACGAGCATGCAGGCCGAACCCGCTCCGGAACGAACGCTCTCGGTTGTACGTCGTGTCATCTCGGACACCAGTGAGGCGGATCGGATTGCCCTCCTCGCGTGGGCCGAGGAGCTTCAACGGCTGCGAGAGTCTACGCTTCCGGTCACCAAGAAGGCGCGGATGGCGATCCGCGCGTCGCTCCGTGCCGAAGTCTCCAGACCTCTTCTTCGCGTTCTTGCCCGAGAAGGTCGTGACCTGGGAATCCGATCCAAGAAGATTCTTTGGGATGATCGCGGGTGGGCCTTACGGCTGGCGCTCATCGGGGTCACGCTTGGCGCCGTTCTCTTCAGCGGCGAGGGAGCTGGCATCGCGGCGCTCGGGACTGCCATCGGCGTCCCGCTCTGGCTCGTCCTCGGCGCGGGCGGAAGCTTGCTCGGCTGCTTGATTGACGAGCTACGCAGGAAGACACCGCCGACTACGACCTACACGGTCGTCGAAGCCGTTCGCGTCCCGGACCAGTCCGGTAGTGGCGGAGAACGGTGATGAGGATTCTTCCCGGCCTGAACGTCACGTTCTCTCTGAAGCGGGCATTGGGGATCACGCGCATGAAGCGCGTGATCTCCGCGAAGTCCGGCGTCCCGCTCACCCTTGCGGGGCTTCACCGAAAGTTGGGGAGGCTCTTACTACGGCTCGTCGGCTTGAGGTGACGGCCTGCGGAAGCGGCTCCATCGTTCCAGCGTGGACCCGATTCGACGGAGCCGCTACCCGTCACATGCTGTGCGGGTTTCGCACCCGCGCCGTCTCGATCGTGGGCTGGACCCCGAGTCCGTGGCCGGAAGTACCACCGGCGTGGCACCTCGCGCATAGACGCATTGCGACGGGATCGCGCCGGCTCTTCCTCGGCCCTCCCGCCCCGGTTGCTCCCGTGTACGAGGGCGAACGAGTAATTCGTCACGCCGACGTGTTCGCGATCCCGAGACGCGCTTGACCTTATACCATAGTACGGGGTGTAGGCTCGCGGCATGTCGGCAAACGGCTCGCTCCTGATCGGCGAGCTCGCCCGTGCCGCGGGCGTCAACATCCAGACGATCCGGTACTACGAGCGCCGGCGACTCCTTCGCCCTCCGGCACGCGAGATGAACCGGTACCGCCGCTACGAGCCCGAGGCGGTGCGCGTCGTCCGGTTCGTCAAGCACGCGCAGGCGCTCGGCTTCTCGCTCGCCGAAATCGAGGAGCTGCTCGCGCTCCGCGTCGACGCCCGCCGCTCCTGCGGCGACGTGCGCGACCGCGCCGCCGCGAAGCTCGCCGACATCGAGCAGAAGATCGAGAGGCTGCGCGCGATGCGGAAGACCCTCGTGCGGTTCATTGCCGCCTGCTCGGGTCGCGGCCCGGTCAGCGCGTGCCCCATCCTGGAGGCGCTCGATGAAGAGGAGCCAAAGACCGTCCCCAAGAGCAGGGGAAGGAGGTGAGCCCGACATGAGGACCACGGTCCTCCCCGCGAGCCGCGGAGATGTCGTGCGGGCTCGAACTGCGGTGGCCGGCGCCTTGGCCGCGGCGGGGCTGGTCGCCGCGTGCTGTCTCGGTCCGACGTTGTTCGTGATCTTCGGGGTCAGCATCGCGAGCCTCGGCGCTCTCGGGGCGCTCGAGCCGTACCGGTGGTTGTTTCTCGTTGCCGGGCTCGCCTGCTGGTCCCTCGCGTACCGCCTGCGGCGGCGCGCGACAGCCGCGTGCGCGGACGAGACCTGCGGAACACCCACCGGCAGGCGCCTGAGCGGCATCCTCCTCTGGGGGAGCCTCGCGGCCCTGATCGCGGCGGCGACCTACCCCTACGTGATCGCCCTGGTCGTATAGGGCGAAAAAGAGATGCGGATGCGTGTCATCGTGGCGTTCGTCTTCTTCGTCCTCTGCGGACCCGTCGCGCGGGCCGCCGACGTGCAACGGCGGCTCGCACTCTCCGGGCTCACCTGCACGGCCTGTTCGGCCGCCGTGACGAAGGCCCTCAAGCAGGTCACGGGCGTGCGCGATGTGACCGTGAGCGCGGACCGCACGCAGGCCGTCGTCATCGCAGATGAGGCCGTCCCGCCAGAGCGGCTCGTCGAGGCCGTCACGCGCCTCGGCTACGGGGCGCGGGCGGAGTCGAAGTAGTCGAGGGGAGAGTTCGCGATGGCCTTCGACCTGGTGATCCTCGGCTCCGGCTCGACGGCCTTCGCCGCCGCGATCCGCGCCGCGAACCTCGGGAAGACGGCGGCGATGGTCGAGTCACGGACGCTCGGCGGGACGTGCGTCAACCGCGGCTGCCTGCCGTCGAAGAACCTGATCGAGGCGGCTCGCATCGTCTGGGAGAGCAGCAACCCGGGCTACCCCGGACTCCGGCCTGCCGACATGCGCCTCGATTTCGCGGCGCTGGTCCGCCAGAAGGACGCGCTCGTCGACGAGTACCGCCGGAAGAAGTACCAGTCGATCCTCGGCGATCGCATCACCGTGCTCGACGGCCGCGCGCGCTTCGTCGGCGATCACGCGGTTGCGGTCGACGGGCGCGTGCTCGAGGCGTCGAGGTTCCTCGTGGCGACGGGCACGCGGCCCGCGGTCCCGCCGCTCGCGGGCCTCGACGACGTGCCCTTCCTCACGAGCGATCTCCTCGCGCAGGACGAAGCCCAAGAGCTGACAGAGCTGCCGCGCTCGCTCGTGATCGTGGGGGGCGGCTACATCGCGCTCGAGCTCGGACAGATGTTCCACCGCTTCGGGGTGGAGGTGACGATCCTCGAGCGGAGCGAGCGCGTGCTGCCGCGCGAGGAGCCGGAGGTGGGGGCCAGCATCGGCGATCTGCTGCGCGCGGAAGGCGTCGAGATCTTGACCCGCGCGGACGTGCGAGGCGTTGCCCGGGAGCGTGCAGGGGCTCGCGTCATGGCCGAGGTCGCCGGCCGGCGCCGCGTGCTGTGTGCCGAGCGCCTCTTGGTCGCGACGGGACGTCGCCCGAACACGGATGGCCTCGGTCTCGCGGAGGCGGGCGTGCGGACCGACGAGGCGGGGTGGATCGTCGTCGACGACACGCTCAGGACAAGCGCCCCACACATCTATGCCGCGGGCGACGTGATCGGTGGGCACGCGGGGAGCCAGCTCGCCACTCCCGTTGGCGCGCACGACGGCGGCCTCGCGGCCGAGAATGCGCTCACGGGCAGCACGCGCCGCGTTGCCCACGAGGTCGTCCCGCGCACCATCTTCACCGACCCGCAGATTGCGACCGTCGGCCTGACGGAGACAGAGGCGACGGCGCGCGGTCATCGCTGTCTCTGCCGCACCGTCTCCATGGCGCACGTGCCGCGTGCCGGCGCCGTCCGTGATGCGCGCGGGCTCGTGAAGATGGTCGCCGATGCGGACACCGAGCGGGTCCTCGGCGTGACGATGGTGGGGCGAGACGCGGGCGAGGTGATCCACGAGGCGGCGATGGGGCTCAAGCTCGGCGCCACGGTGCGCGACTTCGCCGAGCTGATCCATGTCTACCCGACGATGGCGGAGGCGCTGAAGATCGTGGCGCTCGCGTTCACGACCGACGTCGCAAGGCTGTCCTGCTGCGCCGAGGGATGAACCACGAGGCGCGCGCCGAGGACGTGAAGGAGCGCGCGCCGGAGGTGCACCAGGTCCCGACGATCGCCGTCGAGCGCAGGGGGCTTTCGGCGATGCAGAAAAAGAGCGACCATGCAGAACCCAGGGGGGGCGAACGGCTCCGGCCTGTAACCCGGGCGCGCTGGCGCGCAAAGGTGAGGGAAGGCCGACCCCGAGGGAGGAACGCGCATGGGAATGAACGGTGACGTGGAAGAGGCCGTCCGTCGGCGCTATTCGGCGGGCGCGGCCATGCCCGAGGCGGGTCTCTGCTGTCCCACCGCCTCCGATCCGGCGCTCCTCGCCGCCATCCCCGAGGAGGTTCTCGCGCGTGACTACGGCTGCGGCGACCCGACGCGGCATCTCCGCGCGGGCGAGACGGTCCTCGACCTGGGCTCGGGCAGCGGCAAGCTCTGCTTTCTCGCGAGCCAGGTCGTGGGTCCCGCCGGGCGTGTCGTCGGCGTCGACATGAACGACGACATGCTCGCCGTCGCGCGCCGCAACGCCCCCGAGGTGGCGCGCCGGATCGGGTACGCGAACGTCGAGTTCCGCAAGGCCAAGATCCAGGACCTCCGCCTCGACCGCGAGTGGCTGGACCGACGGCTGCGCGAGCATCCCGTCCGCTCCGAGGCCGAACTCGCGCGGCTGGAGGCCGAGGTCGCCGAGCAGCGGCGATCGCGGCCGCTCATTGCCGACGAGTCGATCGACGTCGTCGTCTCGAGCTGCGTCCTCAACCTCGTGCGCCCCGAGGACAAGCGGACGCTCTTCGGCGAGCTCTTCCGCGTGCTGCGGCGCGGCGGGCGCGCCGTCATCGCCGACATCGTGAGCGACGAGGACGTGCCCGAGCATCTGCGCGAGGACCCCGAGCTGTGGAGCGGCTGCATCGCGGGCGCGTTGCGCGAGGATGCCTTCCTCGCGGCGTTCGAGGAGGCCGGCTTCTACGGCATCACGCTCCTCGACCGCGCGGCGGCGCCGTGGCGGACGGTCGAGGGCATCGAGTTCCGCAGCGCCACGGTCGTCGCCTGGAAGGGGAAGGAGGGGCCGTGCTGGGACCAGAAGCACGCGGTCATCTACCGCGGCCCCTTCCGGCAGGTGGAGGACGACGACGGGCACGTGCTCCGGCGCGGCGTGCGCACGGCGGTGTGCGAGAAGACCTACCGCATCTACTCCGCCGAGCCCTATCGCGCCCACCTCGACCTCGTGCCGCCCCGGGTCCTCGTCCCGCTCGAGGAGGCGCCGCCCTTCCCCTGCGACGCGAAGGCCCTGCGGCGTCACCCGCGCGAGACGAAGGGCGAGGACTTCCGCGTGACGACAGCGGCCCCGAGCGGCAACGGCTGCGGCCCGAAGGGAACCTGCTGTTGAGCGCCGGAGCGCCGGATTTCGCCGCGACGCTCGCCGCCCACGGCCTCGGGCGCCTGCGCCGCACGCGAACGACAACGCTGCAGGTGAACGTCGGCAAGCGGTGCAACCAGGCGTGCCATCACTGTCACGTCGAGGCGGGTCCGCGGCGGACCGAGATGATGGGCGAGGCGGTCGTCGCCCGCGTGCTCGCGCTCTTGGCTGCGAGCCCCGGCGTCGATCTCGTGGACGTGACCGGCGGCGCCCCCGAGCTGAACCCGCACTTCCGCTGGCTCGTGCGCGAGGCACGCCGGCTCGGGCGGCGGGTGATCGACCGCTGCAACCTGACGATCCTCTTCGAGCCGGGGATGGAGGATCTCGCGGAGTTCCTCGCCGCGCACCGGGTCGCGGTGGTGGCGAGCCTCCCCTGCTACAGCGCCGAGAACGTGGAGAAGCAGCGGGGGCGCGGCGTCTTCGAGCAGAGCATCGCGGCGCTCCGGATCCTGAATGGGCTCGGCTACGGGCAGCCGGGCTCGGGACTCACGCTCGACCTCGTCTACAACCCGGTGGGCGCCTTCCTGCCGCCGCCGCAGGCCGTGCTCGAAGCGCGCTACCGCAGCGAGCTGCGTGCCCGCTTCGGGATCGAGTTCTGCCGGCTGCTCACGATCACCAACATGCCGATCGCGCGGTTCGCCGACTGGCTTCGGCGCACCGGCCAGGACGCGGCCTACATGAGCCTGCTCGTGAACCACTTCAATCCTGCGACCGTGCCGGGCCTCATGTGCCGCTCGCTCGTGAGCGTCGGCTGGGACGGTCGCCTCTACGACTGCGACTTCAACCAGATGCTCGAGATTCCGCTCGGAGCCGGCAACGGCGCCGCGGCGCGGACGATCTGGGATCTCGCTTCGCTCGACGACGTCACCGGTCAGCCCGTCGCGACGGCCAGCCACTGCTTCGGGTGCACGGCGGGCAGCGGGTCGAGCTGTGGAGGGGCGCTGCAGTGACCCCCTTCCCGATCGTCGCCACGGCGGGCTTTCTCATCGCGTACGTCAACGGTGCCAACGACGTGTCGAAGGGGATCGCGACGCTCGTCGGGAGCGGCGTGACGGACTATCGCCGGGCGATCCGCTGGGGGGCACTGTGGACGGCAGCGGGGGGCCTCGCGGGAGGCAGTCTCGCCTCGGCGATGGTCGCGACGTTCGGCAGCGGTCTCCTCACTGCCGGCACGACCCCGACGGCCACGGCCGCGGTGGCGACGATCCTCGGCGCGACGGCCTGGGTGCTGATCGCGACTCGAGCCGGGGTGCCCGTCTCGACCACGCACGCGCTCATCGGCGCCATCGCAGGCGTCGGGGCCGCGGCGTACGGCCTCCACGGCGTGAGCTGGGCTCGGATCGTCGCGAAGGTCGTGCTCCCCCTGCTGCTGAGCCCGGCGGCCTCGCTGGCCGTGACGGCCGCGCTGTTGCGAGCGGCACCCGGCTCGGGGCGCACGGCCGGGGCGGACTGCCTCTGCGCGGATGTCGAACCGTCGGCAGCCATCGTCCCCGCCGGGGGCGCGTCCGCGCTGGTTGCGTGTGGCATCCAGCCGACGCTCAGCGTCGGGACACGGGCCTCGTGCGCGGCCGAGCGCCCCGGCGCGCTCCGGCTGACCCTCGAGCACCTGCACTGGCTCACGAGTGGCGCGACGAGCTTCGCGCGCGCCATGAACGACGCGCCGAAGATGGTCGGCCTCATGCTGGCCGCCTCTGTGCTCTCCGGAGCACGCATCGCGCCGCACGCGCTCTTCGGGCTGGTGACGCTCGGCATGGTGGCCGGGAGCCTCGCATGCGGCCGCCGCGTGACCCACCTGCTCGCCGAGCGGATCACGCGCCTCGACGACCGGGAAGGCCTTCTCGCGAATCTCGCGACGGCCGCGCTGGTCGGCGCCGGCGCAATCGGCGGCCTGCCCATGTCGACGACGCACGTGTCCTCGGCGGCGATCGTCGCGGTCGGGAGACAGGGCGATGGTGTGAACCGGCGGGTGGTGCGCGACGTCGTGCTCGCCTGGGTGGTGACCGTGCCCGCGGCGGCGTTGCTCGGCATCCTCGTGCTGGGGATCGCGACGCGCGCGGGTCTGCCCGGGTGACCCGCGCCTCGAGCCTTATGCCCATGAACGGGAAAGATGCCGTCGCCGGACGCCGCTCCCGCGAGGAACCGCACCGCGAGTCCGTGGCAGGCGCGGCGCGAAGCCATCCGGCCCCGGCGCGGCGCAGCCCGCTCGTCAAGGCCGGGCTCGTGGTCCTCGCGGTCGCCGCGGGTGCCGTCGCCGGAAGGACGCTGCACGCCGAGCGCCATCTCCTCGACCTCGTCGGCTGGATCCGCGGCGCGGGCTCGACCGGCGTCCTCGTCTTCGGCGGGGCGTACGTGCTCGCGACGGTCCTGTTGCTCCCCGGCGCGGTCCTCACCCTCGGTGCGGGCTTTGCCTACGGGGTCGGGCTCGGCACCGCCGTCGTCTGGATCGCCGCGAACGTCGGCGCGACGGCGGCCTTCCTCCTCGGCCGAACGCTCGCGCGCGGGTGGGTGTCCGCGCGCGTCGCGTCGAGCCCGCGCTTTGCGGCGATCGACCGCGCCGTCGGCCGCGAGGGCTGGAAGATCGTCCTGCTGACACGGCTCTCGCCCATCTTCCCGTTCAACCTGCTCAACTACGCCTTCGGGATCACGCAGGTGGGGCTCCGCGACTACGTGCTCGGCTCGCTCGTGGGCATGCTCCCCGGCACCGTCATGTACGTCTACGTGGGCTCGCTCGTGACGAGCCTCAGCGAGCTCGCGAGTGGCCGGCACGGCGCGGGCACCGCGCAGCACGTCTTCTACTTCGCGGGGCTGGCGGCGACGGTTGCGGTGACGCTCTACGTGACGCGCGTCGCGCGCCGTGCGCTCGCCGAGGCGACGGCGGACCGCGCGGACGATCGCCCCCCGGCGGCCGCGCCGCGCGTCCTGCCCGACGACGCGCACAACCGCCGCCTCGTTGCCGCGGTCCATCCGCCGCGGTGGGAGAACCCGACGCCCACGGGGCGCTACGACCTCGTCGTGGTCGGCGGCGGCACGGCGGGCCTGGTCTCGGCCGTGGGCGCGGCGGGGCTCGGTGCCCGCGTGGCGCTCGTCGAGAAGCATCTCCTCGGCGGCGACTGCCTGAACGTCGGCTGCGTGCCGTCGAAGGCGGTCATTGCCGCGGCCCGCGTGGCGGCCCTTGCCCGCGGCGCGCAGGCATTCGGCGTGCGGGTGGGCGGCGTCGAGGTCGACTGCCCCGCGGTGATGGAGCGAATGCGCCGGCTCCGCGCCGACCTCGCGCCGCACGACGGTGCCGAGCGGCTCCGCCGTCTCGGCGTCGCCGTCTATCTCGGCGAGGGGCGCTTCACCGGTCCGACGGCGGTCGAGGTCGACGGCCGGCGGCTCGAGTTTCGCCGCGCCGTCATCGCCACCGGCGCCCGCGCCGCCGAGCTGCCCATCCCTGGCCTCGCGGACACGGGCTACCTCACCAACGAGACGGTCTTCTCGCTGACCGCGCTGCCGCGGCGGCTCGCCGTGGTCGGTGCGGGTCCGATCGGCTGCGAGATGGCACAGGCCTTTTGCCGCCTCGGCAGCGAGGTGACGCTCTTCGAGGCCGAGCCGCACATCCTGCCGCGCGAGGACGTGGATGCGGCCGCCATCGTGCAGCGGCGCCTCGAGCGCGAGGGCGTCCGGCTCGTCCTCTGCGGGCACGTGACGCGGGCCGAGCGCCGCGGGGCGGCCGTGCTCCTCCACTGCGAGGTCGGCGGCACACGCGACGTCCTCGAGTGCGACGCCGTCCTCCTCGGCGTCGGCCGCAGGCCGAACGTCGAGGGCCTCGGGCTCGAGGCGGCGGGGGTGGCGTACGACCAGCGGGGCGTCACCGTGGACGACCACCTCCGGACGACCAACCGCCGCATCTACGCCGCGGGCGACATCGCCTCGGCGTATCAGTTCACCCACACCGCCGACGCGCACGCGCGCATCGTGCTCCAGAACGCGCTCTTCCTCGGGCGCAAGCGAGCGAGCACGCTCGCCATCCCGTGGTGCACGTATACGTCGCCCGAGATCGCGCACGTCGGCCTCTACGCACACCAGGCGCGGGCGAAGGGCCTCGAGGCCGAGACGATCACGATCCCGCTTGGCGAGATCGACCGGGCGGTGCTCGACGGCGAGGACGAGGGCTTTCTCCGCGTCCACGTGCGCAAGGGCAGCGACCGCATCCTGGGGGCGACGCTCGTCGCCGAGCGCGCCGGGGACATGATCTCGGAGCTGACCGCGCTCCTGGTCGCGGGGCGCGGGCTCGCAACGCTCGCGGCGACCATTCACCCCTATCCGACGCAGGCCGAGGTGATGAAGAAGGCGGCGGACGCGTGGAACCGGGGCCGGCTCACGCCGCGCGTCCGTCGCCTGCTCGCGGGCTGGCTCGCGCTGCGGCGCTAGACCCATCTATGAGCCAGGTCCCTCGCGTTCCAGGCGCCTCTCGGGGAGCTGCTCGCGTGGCCCGCGCGCGCCCTGATCGAACGCCTCCTCGACGAGGGCGTCGCCGTGGCACGCGCAGCCGGCATCGCCATTCCAGCAACGTCTCGCGAGACGGTCCTCCGCCGCATGGCAGCGGGCGGCGGGCACGTGTCCACCATGGCGGAGGACGTGCGCGCGGGCCGGCTGACGGAGATCACCCAGCTCGACGAGCACATCGCGCGTTGCGGCCAGGCGCTTGGCATCCGACGCCGACACACGACGCGGTGCTCGACCTGATCCGCGTCTTCGACTGGCGCGCCCGCCATTGCGCATGACCCCCCTCCGAGTGGCCAACACGGCACCCCTCCACTGAGCCAGCGGGCCTGCGCTGGCACGTCGACGCGCACGCGCATCCCGGCCGCTGCTTCCTGCTCGGCTTGTCTGCCGAGGAGCCACTGGTCCGAAGCGACATCACCGTCGAGCGGGTCGAGATACCGAGCGCTACCAGATCACGGTCACGCGCTTCAGCTCAGCGATGCGGGCATCGGGGGTGACCAAGGGTACGCCCAGGGCGACGGCTGTTCCCGCAATGAGGCGATCGAATGGGTCGCGCAGCGTCGGCAGCGAACGCGCCTCCGATACGTGAGCACGTGCGAGCGGCAACAGCAGCAAAGCCTCCGTCTGTTCCAGAAGGTCGCACCATCGCTCGAACGGAACCCGCAAGCTGATCCGCCCCTGCTCCTCCAGTTGACTGACCTCGAAGAGGCAGACCGTCGGGACCGCAAGCCGGACTCGACCGGCGCGGGCCCGATCGAAGGTGCGGCGGGCGGTCCTTCCCAGGCCCCGTGCCGCGCCGCCCAGGTACCCCAGCAGCGCGACCGTGTCGACGACCGCTCCTATTTCACGCACGGGAACGCACTCCCCTGGCGCCGAGCCGTGCGCCACGGCGATCGAGACTGCGGCTGAACTCCGTACGCAGCGCGCGGATCGTGCATTGCAGTCCGGCGAGATCGCAATGGAGGCGTACCGTGCCGCGCAGCTCGGCAAACGCGTCGTGCGGCCGCTTCCGACTCGGCTCCGTACCGGCTTCCGGGACGATACGTGCGACGGCACGGCCGCGACGCGTGAGCACCACTGGCTGTCCGGTCCGTCGTACTTCCTCGGCCAGCCGTCCCAGTTCCCGCCGCGCCGCGACGATGGAAACGCGTCGCAGCATGTGTACACGAGGAACGTACACTTGGGCGCCACGCGAGGCAACCGCCCTCCTGGTCGAATCACCCGCTTGCCACCGATGCTTCCCGCGCGGCAAGCACGCGGTTCGGGTTTTCGGAACAGCCCGCCAAGGCGTGGTTCACCGCGGTGATCAGCTCAGCCACGGCGACGTCAATGTCAGTGTTGCCGTCGAACGATGAAGAAGGCGGCAGACGGGTGGAATCGGGGCCGGCTCACGCCGCGCGTCCGCCGCCTGCTCGCGGGCTGGCTCGCGCTGCGACGCGCTGCTGGCGGCGGTCGCCCGGGGGTCGACAGAAGCAGCGGCGCCGTACTATGGCTTCGCCTCCGAGGAGGCTCGGTCATGGCTCAGGCAGCGATGCTCGCCGACGGCGGGCGCAGGATGTTCATCGACGGCGCGTGGTGCGACGCCGCAAACGGCGCCACCTACCCGGTGCCGAACCCGGCGACCGAGGAGATCATCGGCACGGCGCCCGACGCCACCGTCGAGGACATGCGCCGCGCGATCGGCGCGGCCCGCCGGGCGTTCGACGAGGGGCCGTGGCGGCGCGCGACCCGCGCCGACCGCGCGCGCGCGCTCGAGCGCATCGCCGACGGCATGGAGCGACGGAAGGAAGAGCTGCGCCGCCAGCTCATCGCCGAGGCGGGGGCGGCCTACGTCACCCACGAGATCCAGCTCGAGCAGCCGATCCAGCTCCTGCGCCGCTACGCCGAGCTCGCGCGCACCTTCGCCTTCGAGGAGGAGCTGCCCCACCGCGTGAGCCAGGGGCCGATGGGACCGCAGCTCAACTCGGGCATCGTCTACCGTCAGCCGGTGGGCGTGTGCGGGCTCATCCCGACCTGGAACTTCCCGCTCTTCGTCGCCGCCCAGAAGCTCGGGCCCGCTCTCGCTACCGGCTGCACGATGGTCTTCAAGCCCTCGCCCTGGGGGCCGCTCATCAACCTCCTGCTCGCCGAGATCGTCGCCGAGGCCGATCTCCCGCCGGGCGTGGTGAACTTCGTCACCGGGCAGTCGACGGCGATCGCCGAGGCGCTGGTCGCCGATCCGCGCATCGACAAGGTGAGCTTCACGGGCAGCGTCGCCACCGGCAAGAAGATCATGGAAGCGGCCGCGAAGACCCTCAAGCGCGTCCACCTCGAGCTCGGGGGCAAGTCGGTGGGCATCTACCTCGATGCGGACAACCTCGAGATGCACGCGATGATCGCCGCCGGCCCCGCGATGTTCCACGCCGGCCAGGGCTGCGCGATGTCGACACGCGTGCTCGTGCCGCGCGACGTCCACGACGCGTTCGTCGAGAAGATGGTGGGCTTCGTCACCGGCATGGTGACCATCGGCGACCCGGCCGACCCCGGGACGATGCTCGGGCCCGTCATCCGCGAGGAGCGGCGGGCGAAGATCGAGGAGTACATCGCCGCGGGCAAGGCCGAGGGGGCGCGGCTCGCCTGCGGCGGCGGCCGCCCGAAGCACCTCAAGCGCGGGTACTTCCTCGAGCCCACGATCTTTGCCGAGGTGCCGAACGACATTCGCATCGCACGCGAGGAGATCTTCGGCCCCGTCGTCGCCGTGATCCCCTTCAAGGACGAGGAGGAGGCGGTGCGGATCGCCAACGACTCGACCTACGGGCTCGGCGGCGCCATCTACTCGCGGGATACGGCGCGGGCCATCGAGCTCGCCAAGCGCATCCGCACGGGCGTCGTCTGGATCAACAACGGGATCAACATGATCGACGGCCCGTTCGGCGGCTTCAAGGAAAGCGGGCTCGGCCGCGAGGGGGGACGCTGGGGCGTCGAGGAGTACACCGAGGTGCAGCAGATCACGTGGCGGACGTGAGGGGGCTGCCGCGGGCACCCCGAGGGCGGTAGACGCCGCGGCGCCGACGGCTCGATGACCGCCGTCGCGTGGGCCATCTTCCTCTTCACCTACCTCGGTCTCGCGGCGGGCGGCGTGCCGGGGCTGCGCATCGACCGCTCCGGCATCGCGCTCGTGGGCGCCACCGCCATGCTGGTCACCGGCGCCGTGTCGCGCGGCGCGGCGGTGCGTGCGGTCGACTGGGACACGCTCGCGCTGCTCTTCGGGATGATGGTCGTCGTGGGCCATCTCCGGCTCTCGGGCTTCTTCGAGCGGCTCGCCGGCTGGACGCTTGCCCGCGTGCGCCATCCCGTCGCGCTGCTCGCCGTGACCATCGGGCTAGCGGGCGCGCTCTCGGCCGTCCTCGTGAACGACGTGGTGTGTCTCGCGCTCACGCCCCTCGTGCTCCACGTCGCCGAGCGCCGGCAGCGCGACCCGGTGCCCTATCTGATCGGTCTCGCCACCGGGGCCAACGTGGGCTCGACGGCCACCATGACCGGCAACCCGCAGAACATGATCATCGGCAGCCTCGCGCGCATTTCCTACCTGCGCTTCGCTGCCCGACTGGCCCCGGTGGCGGTCCTCGGGCTCGCCCTCGACTTCGCGCTGCTCGCGCTGCTCTACCGCCGAGCGCTCGCAGCCGGAGCGCCGACCGCGCCCGAGGGGGCTGTGGGGCCGCGCCGGCCGTTCGAGCGCCGCACCTTGGCGGTGACGGCGGCGGCGGTCGCGCTCTTCTTCGCCGGGTTCCCCGTCGCGCTCGTGGCGCTCGCCGCGGCGGCCGTGCTGCTGCTCGTCGGCGCCCGGCCGGCGCTCGTCTATCGTCACGTCGACTGGAGCCTGCTCGTGATGTTCGGCGGGCTCTTCGTCGTGGTCGACGGCTTCGAGCGGCTGGTGGTGGCGCGCTGGGACCTCGCAGGCTGGAGCGGGCTGCACGCGCATCCCGTGGCGCTCGTGAGCGTGGTGTCGGCGGTGCTCTCGAACGTCGTGAGCAACGTGCCCGCGGTGCTGGTGCTCAAGGCCGTCGTGGCACCGCTCGCGCGGCCCGAGGTCGGCTACCTCGCGCTGGCGATGTCGAGCACGCTCGCGGGCAACCTCACGCTGCTCGGCTCGGTCGCCAACCTGATCGTGGTCGAGAGCGCGCGCCGCCGGGGCGTCAGCGTGTCGTTCTGGGAGTACGCTCGGGCGGGCGTGCCGCTCACGCTGCTCACGCTCGGCCTCGGGATCGCGTGGCTCGCGTGGATGGCCTAGTCCCGCGCGCGCACGGCAAACGTGCGCCCGTCGTAGCGCAGCTCGACGCGATCGGGCAGGATGCGGGCGACCTCCACGCCGCCCGTCCGCTCGCCTTCGTGCAGCGTCACTAGACCGCCGTCCTCGATGGCGAGGGCCACGCTGCGGCGCTCGGGCACCTTCGAGTAGAGGAGGAAGCTCACGTGCACGCGGGGCACGGGGGCCTCGGCGACGGGCACCGGCGGGGCGGTGGCGACCGCAGGGGCGGGCGCGGCCGGCGGCGCATCCACCTGTGCCCACGGGCGCTCGGCGGTCGTCTCGGCGGGCGGGGGAACCGGCGGCACGACCGGCAGGCTCGGGGCGGGCGCCGCTCTGGCCGGGCGCGGCGCCGGCGGCGGTGGGAGAGGAGCCCGACGGGATACCAGCACCGCCGCTGCGACCGCCGCCGCGAGCGCCCCGGTCGCGAACGCCGCCGCCACGGTGAGCCGCGGGCGGCGCTCGCGCACCGGCGGCACCGGCGCGCCGAGCGCGAGCGGGCGCCGCGGTGCGGCCGCCTCGAGCTTCTCGAGGGCGTCGAGGATCGAGCTCACGACGTCCCCCCGTTCGTGCCCGCGAGCGCCGGCCGCGGATAGCCGCCCACCGCGCCGTAGAGCGCGATGCGCGTGAGCGGTCCCACCACGCCGTCGGGAACCAGGAGCCGCGACCGTTGGAACGCGCGCACGGCCTCGGCCGTCGCCTGCTCGAAGGTGCCGCTGTCGGGCCCGGAGTAGACGCCGGCGCGCCGGAGCAGCTCCTGCAGGCGCCGCACCCCCTCGCCTTTCGCATCCGAGACGAACGTGCCGACCGGCCCGAGGCCGTCGAAGTCGCGCCAGAAGACGTGCGCGCGGCCGAACCACAACCGCTCGAGGTCGCTGGCGACCGTCGCGGCGGGTTGCCCGCCGACCCCGAGGCGCACGGTGTCCCCTGCCGCCCCGAGGAGCGCCACCCAGCGCGGGCCACCGCCGTCGGGGGCGCGAACCTCGAGCACGGCCGGAAGATCGAGCAGCCGCAGCATGCTGAGATTGCCCGAGAGCGGGAGGTCGTCGAGCGTGCGGCGGGCGGCGGCGGCGGCGAAGTCGTCGGGCGACGCCACCACCTCGTCGGCGCCGAGCGGCGTGGCGTGCCAGGCGGCGAGCACGTCGCCGAGCGCCGCCCGGGCGCTCGCGGCGGGATCGAGCGCGGCCACGCGCTCGGCGAGCGCCGGTGCGGGCGCGGCGTCGGTGGGCGGCGGCGCCGGCGCGGGATCGACGGTGCTCGCGAGCGCCGGACCCGGCGGCGGGGTCGCCGCCTCCTGCGCGCCCGGGACCGCGACCAGCACAGGCCCGAGCTCGCGCGCGGCGAGCGCGAGCGCCCCGAGGCAGACCCCCGCGCCCAGAGCCGCCCACGCGGCGCGCGCGGCCGGGCGGCGCGCCGGCAGCGGCACGGTGGCGATCTCGCGGTAGGCCTGCCGCACGAGCCGTCGGCCGATCGTGCGCCGCTCGGCGGCGAAGCCCGCCACCATCGCGCGGTGGCAGAGCATGTTCACGAGCCGCGGCACGCCGCCCGAGCGGCGATGGATCAAGGCGAGCGCGCCGCGCGTGAAGATGCGGCCCGCCTGGCCGTTGCTCGCGACCGCGAGCCGATGGCGGATGTAGGCCGCGGTCTCGGCGCGCCCGAGCGGTCCGATGTGCCAGCGCAGCGTGATGCGCTGGTTGAGCTGCACCAGCTCGGGATGGAGCAGGAGCGCCCGGAGCTGCGGCTGGCCGACCAGGATGATGCGCAGCAGCTTCTCGGTAGCGGTCTCGAGGTTCGAGAGCAGCCGGAGCTGCTCGAGCACCTCGATGCCGAGCGCCTGCGCCTCGTCGATCACCACGACGCAGCGCCGGCCCGCCTCGCGCTGCGCCAGCAGGTGGGCGTTGAGGCCGTCGATCAGCTTCTTCGGGCTCGCGCTCGTCGCGCGCAGCCCGAACTCGGCGTTGAGCGTCCGCAGCAGCTCGAGGGGCGAGAGGGCCGGATTGAAGACGTAGGCAGCGGCGATCTCCGGCCCGAGCTGGGCGAGGAACGCGCGCAGGAGCGTCGTCTTCCCGGTGCCGACGTCGCCCGTAAGGCACACGAAGCCGCTCTCCTCGAGGCCAAGGCGCAGGTGGGCGAGCGCATCGGCGTGGCGGCGCGAGAGAAAGAGGTAGCGGGGATCCGGCGTCAGCCGAAACGGGGCGTCGGAGAGCCCGAAAAACCGCTCGTACATCGACCCGCTGCCCCTCGGCCCCTACCATCGGCGGCCGGCGCGCGCCAGCGGCCGGGGGCTCACCCCGCGCCCGCCGCGCGGGCGAGCGCGGGAAACGGGTCGAGCAGCGCCCCGAGCCCGGCGAGCTCGCCGAGCACGTGGCGGTCGGCGGCGCCGCCCACGAGCCGCCCCGCCGCGGCGAGCCCGGCCTCGAGCTCGCCCAGCAGCGCCTGGAGACACTTGCGGTTGTAGCCGGCCCGCGCGGCGGTGAAGCGGTGCCCGCCGGCGAGGGTCACCGCGAGGGGGCCGCGCGGGGCCTCCTCGAGCGCGCGGGCGTTGGCGACCGCGAAGCGCAGGTAGGTGCCGGCGATGCGCGCGGCGAGCGGTGCGAGCGCCGTGCCGTCGGGGGGCGCGGTGCCCGGGTGCTCGGCCGCCTCCCCCTCGGCGCGCCGCTCGACGTCGCGAAACCAGCGCGCGAGGCTCGGGTGGCGGGGATCGGCGACGATGCCCGCGCCTGTCGGATCGCGGCGGATCTGGTTGAGCTGGCCGTAGAGCGCGAGGTCGCCGACGCTGGGCTCGGCGCCGCCCAAGAAGCGGTGCGCGCCGAAGAGCCCGTCGAGATCCCCGCAGAGCCCCCGCACGTCATCGAGCAAGAAATCCAGCGCCTCGGGCGTGGCGCCCATCGCGGGCAGGGTCGCGGTGATGCCCCGCGGGAAGAGCTCCTTGGCGGTCGCCATGTCGACGCCGAACGCCCCGCAGGTCATGTCGGCGGCGATCACGATGCTCGCCTGCTCCGCGTCGGCCGGATGCAGCCAGCGGGAGGCGAGCATCGCGCGCACGACCCACTCGTCGGCGTAGTCCTCGACGAGCGCGTCGAACCCGCGGCGGCCGGCGTCGGCGGGCAGGAGCGGCGGCTCGGGGCGTTCCGCCTCGAGCGCGCGCACGATCGCGGTGGAGTCGTTGAGGGCCCGATCGTCCGGGGTGATCACCACCGGCACCATCGTGCGGCCGGTGCGCGCCCGCAGCACCTGCTCGCGGTTGCGGAGGTTCTCCCGCACCTCGACGACCGGCAGGCGCTTGAGCGCGAGGTACATGCGGATCTTGTCGGAGTAGGGGCTGAGCGACATGACGTACAGCGTGTAGGGCTGCATCGGGGCCTCGACTAGCACACGCCTCGCGGCGCTGGAACCTCGCGCCCGCGGCGGTTAAGCTCGACGGGCGTGCGACCGCTGATCGGCATCTCGAGCTACGGGCGGGCGGGGCAGCGCCAGACGTTCTCCGTCCCGTGTGAGTACGTGGACGTGGTGCGGCTCGCGGGAGGCGTGCCCGTGATCTTGCCCCCCGTCGAAGGGGAGCTCGAGGTCCTCGACGCGATCGCCGGCCTCATCCTGCCCGGGGGCGGCGACGTCGATCCGACGCGCTACGGCCACTCGGTGCGCCACGAGGCCAACTACGACGTGTCGGCCGAGCGCGACCAGTTCGAGCTGGCGCTCGCGCGCGCGGCGCTCGCGCGGCGCACGCTGCCGATGCTCTGCATCTGCCGCGGCATGCAGCTCCTCAACGTCGCGCTGGGCGGCGATCTCGTCCAGCACATCCCCGACCACTTCGGCGAGCGGGTGCTGCACCGCCGGCCCGAGCGCCTGCCCGTGACCCACCCGGTGCGGCTCGAGCCGGAGAGCCGGCTCGCCCACCTGCTTGGCGCGACGGAGCTCGTCGTGCGCTCCTTCCACCACCAGGCGGTGGGGCGGCTCGGCGCGGGGCTGCGCGCGGTCGCCTGGAGCCCCGACGGCGTCGTCGAGGCGGTGGAATCCGAGCGGCACCCCTTCGTGGTCGCGGTGCAGTGGCATCCGGAGCTCGACGCGCTCGGCGACGCGGGGCCGCTGCGCCTCTTCGAGGCGCTCGTGGCGCGCAGCCGCGACTACGCCGCGCGCCGGTCGACGGCGGCGTAGCCTCAGCCGCGCTCGAGCGCGGCCACGGCGGCCGCGCGTCCGACGTAGGGGAACGTGGGCGCGGGCTCCCGTCCGCCCAGCACGCGCGCCAGCACCGGCAGCGAGCGCGCCAGCAGCTCGGGATCGAGCAGCGCCCGCTCGGGCCGCTCGAGCATGTGAAACGTGCGCAGGAGCCCGCGGAAGACGACCGGATCGACGCGCGCGGCGGGCAGCACGCCGCGGTCGAAGAACCAGCCGAACGCCTGCTCGGCCGCGTCGGCGAGCGCAGCGAGCGGCGCCCGCGGCAGCGGGCGCCCGAGCGCGCGCCGGTCGGCGGAGACCGCGGCGTCCCAGTAGGGCCGGAGCTGCGCCTCGCTCTCGCGATCGAGGTAGCGGGCGGCGGCGATCGGATCGTCGCGGTGCCGCGCGATCGCCTCCTCGAGCAGCACCGCCTGCACGAGCGCCATCGGGCAGCCGCGGCCGTAGACGGGGTTCGAGTGGTAGGCGGCGTCGCCGATCGCAAAGAAGCCCCGGGCGAGCGGCCCCTCGGCATCGACGAAGCGGCGCAGCCGGTTGCGGAGCTCGCCCATCGCGAGCACCGGGCCGTCGGGGCCGCCGAGGGGCGTGGAGACGCCCGGAGCGCGCCAGGGGGCGACGCCGGGAAGCGCGCGCAGGAAGCGCTCGAAGCGCCGCGGGTCGGCGAGCCCGCGCAGCGCGGCGTCGGCCGCCGGCGGGCCCACCGTGATCGAGAACGTGCCGGCATCGCCGGGAAAGATTGCGACCTTCACCCAGCCGAGGTCGCCGGCGACGAGCCCGGCCGAGCCGGCCGGCGCCCGGCCGCGGCGCAGCCGGTAGAAGCGCGTGTAGTAGAGGGTGCCCGTCTCCTGCGTGTGCTCGCGCGGCAGCGGAGCGCCGATCGCGGCGAGCCAGGCGGGGGCGGGCGAGCGTCGGCCGAGCGCATCGACGACGAGGCGTGCGGCGACCGGCGTCCCGTCGTCGAGCCGCACCCCGACCACCCGCGGGCGGCGGCCGTCGGCGGGCGCGGCGAGGAGCCCGGCCACGCCGACCCCCTCGCGAAGCTCGACGTTCGGCCGCGCGCGCACGCTCTCGCGCAGCGCCCACTCGAAGGTCGCGCGGCGGCAGGCGAGCAGCACGACGTCCTCGTCGTCGGCGCGCGCCACGAGCGGCATCCCGGGCGGCGCCGTCTCGGCGAGCGCGATCTCGCGCACGCCCGCCGCGCGCAGCCGCTCGAGCACCTCGGGCATGTGCGCGAGGAGCACGAGCCTGACGCGGGCGAGGAAGGCGTGCGAGTGGCGGAACTGCGCCACCCCGCGGCGCTCCCAGCGCGCGAACGCCTCCTCCGGGCCGGCGACCTCGGGGCGGACGTCGCGCTCGAGGACCACGACGCGCGGGAAGTGGCGGGCGAGCAGGCGCGCGGCGGCGAGCCCGGCGATGCCGCCGCCCACGATCACCACGGGCGCGGCCTCCGCTGCGACCCCGGGCGAGGCGGTCATGGGCGTCCGGCAGCGCGCGCCATCGCACGGCTCGTAACGCCGGGTGCGGGCGCGCGCAAGCGGGTCGTGGCGCCCGCCGCGGCGCTAGCGCAGCTCGGCGTAGCGAAAGCAGCGCACGAGGTGATCGTTGACCATGCCCGTCGCCTGCATGAGCGCGTAGCAGATCGTCGAGCCGACGAAGGCAAAGCCGCGCCGGCAAAGATCGGCGCTCAGCGCGTCGGACTCGGCCGTCTGCGCGGGCACGGCACGCAGCGTGCGCCGCGCGTTCTGGCGCGGGCGGCCGCCCACGAACCGCCAGACGTACGTGTCGAAGCTGCCGAACTCCTCCTGCACGGCGAGGAAGCAGCGCGCGTTGCGCACGGCGGCGGCGATCTTGAGCCGGTTGCGGACGATGCCCGGGTCGGCGAGGAGGGCCGCGATGCGCCGCGCGTCGTAGCCGGCCACCTTCCGCGCATCGAAGCGATCGAAGGCGCGGCGGTACGCGGGCCGCTTGGCGAGAATCGTGCGCCAACTGAGGCCCGCCTGTGCGCCCTCGAGGATCAGGAACTCGAACCAGCGCCGGTCGTCGTGCACGGGCACGCCCCACTCGCGGTCGTGGTAGGCGACCTCGAGCGGCGAGCGCGCCCACGGGCAGCGCGGCCGCTCGCTCACGCCGTGCCCAGCAGCGAGCGGGCGATCTGCGAAACCTGGATCTCGTCGGTGCCGGCGTAGATCTGCAGCACCTTGGCGTCGCGGCAGAGCTGCTCGACGCGGAATTCGGCCATGTAGCCGTTGCCGCCGAAGAGCTGCACGGCCTCCAGCGCGACCTCCATCGCCGCCCGCGCGGCGTAGAGCTTGCAGGCCGACGCCTCGACGAAGCTCGGCGCCTTGCCCGCCCGGGCCATCTCGATCTGGCGAAAGACGATGTTCTGGAGGTTCATGCGCGCCACCTCCATCGTCGCGAGCTTGAGCTGGATCAACTGGAACTCGCCGATCGGTTTGCCGAACTGCACGCGGGTGCGCGCGTAGTCGAGGCAGAGCGCGAGGCACTCCTCGACGATGCCGAGGGCCATCGCGGCGACACCGGTGCGCTCGAGCGAGAAGGTGGCCTTCGCGCCGGCGCGGCCCTGCGCCTGCTCCTCGCTCTCGCCGATCAGCCGCTCGCGGCCGACGCGCACGTCCTCGAGGAACAGCTCGCCGGTCGGCGAGGAGTGGAGCCCCATCTTGCGCAGCGGCTTCGACTGCGTGAGGCCGGGCATGCCCTTGTCGAGGATGAAGCTCAGCACCTTGCGGTGGCGCGGCTCGGTCACGCCGTCGTCGAGCTTGCAGATGAAGACGATCGTGTCGGCGTACGGGCCGTTGGTGATGAATGTCTTGGTGCCGTTCAGCACGTAGCCGTCGCCGTCGCGGCGCGCGGTCGACTGCATCGCGCCGAAGGCGTCGGAGCCCGAGCCGGGCTCGGTGATCGCCCACGCCCCGATCTTCTCGAGCGTAAGCAGCGGGAGCGCCCAGCGCTCCTTCTGCGCGATGGTGCCGCGCGCGAGAATGGCGGCGGGCGTGAGCCCGGCGCTCACGCCCATGGCGGTCACCATGCCCGGACACCAGCGGCAGAGCTCGATGATCGGGATGAGCTGCATGGCGACCGTGTCGGCGTCGCCGGGCTGCGGTCGCCGTTCGCTGCGCGGCTGCCCGGCCTTCTCGCGGGCGATCTGGGCGGCAAAGCGCGCGCGCGCCACCTCGTCGAGGCCGAAGGTCTTCACCATCTTGCGCAGGATGTCGTACGGGGGCAGGTCACCGTGCTCGAGCTGCTCGAGATTGGGCTTGATCTCGGCCTCGATGAAGCGCCGGAAGGCGTCGCGGATCATGAGGTGCTGCTCGTCCCACTCGATCATGGGGGCGGATTGTGCCCCGTGCGGCCGGCCGTTGCCAGGCGCACGCGCGGGGCCCTTTAGTGCGCGGTGACCACCATGCCGCGAGGCGCCCGCTGCGAGCAAGGCGTGAGGCGAGCGCTCATCCGCGGCTCACTCGGCGCGTTTGGACGGTGTCGAACTCGACGCCCTTGACCCCCCGGCGCACGGTTGGGATAGAGCCCTTGCCGTGCCGCCGAAGCCCTACGGCTGTCGTTCGGAGGCGACGCCACGCGAAGGGCCCCTCGCCCCCGATCTCGTCCGCTCCACCACCTTCGCGATGCCGAGCGCCGAGGCGTTGCGGGCGGTCGGAGCGGGCGAGCGTCCGGGAGAGTTCTATCCGCGCTACGGCCACCCGGCGGCGCGGCTGTTCGAGGCGAGGGTTGCCGCCCTCGAAGGCGCCGATGGGGCCGTCTCGTTCGCCTCGGGGCTCGCCGCGCTCCACGCGATCTTCTGCGCCCTGCTCCGCGCGGGCGACACGCTCGTCGCGAGCCGCCACCTCTACGGCGGCGTGGTGGCGATGCTCGAGGAGGACCTGCCGCGGTTCGGGATCTGCGTGCGCTGGTTCGATCCGTTTGCGGCCGACGATCTCGAGCGCGCGCTTGCGGGCGGGGCGCGACTCGTCCACGTCGAGACGCCGACGAACCCCCTTTGCCGGGTGGTGGACCTCGAGCGCGTCGTGACGGTGGCGCGGCGAGCCGGCGCGCTCGTGTCGGTGGACGCGACCTTCGCGCCGCCCCCGCTCCAGCGGCCGCTTGCGCTCGGCATCGACCTCGTGATGCACAGCGCGACCAAGTTCCTCGGCGGTCATTCCGACGCCATGGGAGGCGTCGTCGCGAGCCGTCACGCGCTGCTCGAGCCGCTCGAAGCCTTCCGCCGCCGCACCGGCGCGATCCTCGCGGCCGACCCGGCCTGGCTCCTCGCCCGCTCGCTCTCGACCCTGGAGCTGCGCGTTCGGCGGGCCGAGGAGACCGCCGGACGCCTCGCGCGCTTCCTCGATGGGCTCCGCCAGCGCGGCGCGCGAGTGGCGCGCGTCCACTATCCGGGCCTTCCCGGCCATCCCGACCACGAGCTCGCGCGGCGCCAGATGACGGGCTTCGGCTCGATGCTCGCCTTCGAGGTGGAAGGCGGCCTCGAGGCGGCAACGGCCGTTTACGACCGCTTCCGCCTCGTCGTGCGTGCCGTCTCGCTCGGCGGGGTCGAGACGCTGGCGTCGCTTCCCGTCCACACCTCGCACGCGATGATGACGGCCGAGGAGCGCCGCCGCGCGGGGATCGCCGACGGGCTGATCCGTCTGTCGGTCGGCCTCGAGCCCTGCGCCGACCTCGAAGCCGATCTCGCTGCCGCGCTCGCCCCGTTCGGCGGAGAGACGACCGCCCTCTGAGCAGCGGAAGAAACGTGGTGGAGCATCGCCTCCCCCGCGCTCGGGCGCCGCCGACGTCCATCGCGCTCAGCCGACCGCGTCGGCCGCCGCCTCGCCGCCGTGCACGCAGTCCGGCAGCCCGACGCCGCGGTAGGCCGCGCCGGCGAGCGCGAGCCCCGGCAGCGCAGCCGCCCGCGCCTCGATGGCCGCGACGCGCTCGAGGTGGCCGACCGTGTACTGCGGCATGGCCCGCGGATGGCGATGGACGCGCACGAGCACGGGCTCGGCCGTGATGCCGAGCAGCGTGCGCAGCTCGCCGCGGACGAGGCCGATCAGCACCTGGTCGGGGAGCCCGGCAAGCTCCGGTCGGCGTGCGCCGCCGACGAAGGCGCGCAGCAGCTCGTGTCCCTCGGGGGCGCGGTGCGGGAACTTGCGGCTCGCAAACGTGCAGGCGAGCAGCGACCGGCCCTCGACGGCGGGCACGACGAAGCCAAAGCCGCGGAGCGCGGGCAGGTCGGCCGCGCGGTAGCCGAGGGTTACCGTCGCCGACGATGCGTACTCGATCCCGCCGAGCGCGCCGGCGAGCCCCGCGTCGAGCGGGGCGAGCAGGCGCGCGGCCTCGTGCGCGGGCACCGCGAGCACGACTGCGTCGACGGAGAGCGGCTCCCCGCCCGCAGCGACTCGCCAGCGCCCGCCCTCGCGCGCGAGGCCCGTCACCGGCGTGCCGCGCCGCACCGCGCCTTCCGGCAGCCGCCGCGCGATCGCCTCGACGAGCGCGCCCATGCCGTCGCGGTGGGTGACGAAGAGGCCGTAGCGCGCGCCGGCGGCCGGCGCGGCACGGGCCGCGGCGCGCAGGCCCAGGATCACGCTGCGATGACGGCGCTCGATCTCGTGGAAGCGCGGCATGGTGGCGGCGAGCGAGAGGCGCTCGGGATCGGCCGTATAAATGCCGCCGACGAGCGGGTCGGCGGCGCGCTCGAGGGCCTCGCGGCCGAGTCGGCGGCGCACGAAGGCCGCGAGGCTCTCGTCGGTCTGTGCGCGCCGGCGCGGGAGGACGAGATCGAGGGCCATGCGGAGCTTCCCGGTCCAGGAGAAGAGCGGCGAGGCGACGAGCGCGCCGAGGTCGGTCGGGGCGAGGAGAAGGAAGCCCTCGGGCAGCGGGTGGATGCGCCCGCGGCTGGCGACGTAGGTGCGGCGGTCGCCCTCGCGGGTGCCGACGAGGTCGGCGGCGACGCCGATCCGCTCGCAGAGCGCGAGCCCCCAAGGCTTCTCGGTGATGAAGGCATCGGGCCCGCCCTCGACGACGAAGCCCCCCACGTGCTCGGTAGCAATCGTCCCGCCGAGATGGCTTGCCGCCTCGAGCAGCACGACCTCGCAGCCGCGCTCGACGAGGCGGTGGGCGGCGGCGAGCCCGGCCACGCCGCCGCCCACGACGGCGACGCGCCGGCGGCTCACCGCGCCGCCTCGTCCACCACCTGCGCGAGCATGCGCACGAACGCCGGGTGGTCGTTCACCGCCGCCGCGCGCGCGAACGGGAGCCCGAGCGCCGCCGCGGTCGCCCGCGCTTCGACGTCGAGGTCGTAGAGCACCTCGACGTGGTCGGCGACGAAGCCGATCGGCACGACGACAACCGGGTCGCGCCCCGCAGCCGCCAGCGCCCGCAGCGCGTCGTTTACGTCGGGCTCGAGCCAGGGCTCGTCGGGCCGCCCGCTGCGGCTCTGGTAGGCCACCTGCCAGCGCGGGGCGCCGACGGCTGCCGCCACCGCCGCCGCCGAGGCCGCGATCTCCGCGACGTAGGGCGATGCCGCGGCCATCGCCACCGGGACGCTGTGGGCGGTGAAGACGAGGCGCGCGCCGGGCGGCACCGTTGCGCACGCGGCGCGCACGGTGTCGGCCACCGCCTCGACGAAGAGCGGATGGGTGTGCCACGGGCGGACGTAGACGACCTCGGGCGCCGCGGGCCCGAGCGCCGCGCGCGCGGCGTCCACGGCCTCGACGTAGCGCGCGCGGCTCGCCTCGGTGGCGTGCGGGGAGAGGATCACGCCGACGGCGCGCCGCACCCCGGCGCACGCCATGGCCGCGAGCGCGTCGGCGAGCGACGGCATCCAATTGCGCATGCCCACGTAGACGGGCAGCGGGTGCCCACCGGCCGCGAGCAGGCGCGCGAGCGCCGTCGCCTGACGGACGGTGATCTCGGCGAGCGGCGAGCGGCCCCCGATGCGCTCGTAGTGGCCCGCCACCTCTTCGAGCCGTTCGGGCGGAATCGATCGGCCGCGGGCCACGCGCGCGAGGAAGGGCCGGATCTCCTCGGGGCGCCGCGGGCCGCCGAAGGCGATCAGCAGGACGCCGTCAGCCGGCATGCCGCGCGCTCGCCGACAGCTCGTGCACCGCGTCCACGAGCGCGCGCACGTGGTCGACGGGGGTCTCTGGCAGCACGCCGTGGCCGAGGTTGAAGACGTGGCCCGGCCGGCCGCCGGCCTGCCCGAGGATCGCCGCCACGCGGCGGCGGATCTCGGGGATCGGCGCCAGGAGCGCGGCCGGGTCGAGGTTGCCCTGCACGGCGACGTCGTGGCCGAGGCGCGCCCACGCGGCATCGAGGTCGACGCGCCAGTCGAGCCCGATCACGTCGCCGCCGGCGGCGCGCATCGCTTCCAGCAGCCCCGCGCTGTGGGTCGCGAAGTGGATGACGGGCACGCCGGGCGGCAGCGCCGCGAGCAGCGCGCGCACGTGCGGGAGGACGTGGGCGCGATAGTCGGCCGGGGCGAGGCAGCCCACCCAACTGTCGAAGAGCTGCACCGCGGCCGCGCCGGCCGCGATCTGCATGCGGAGATAGGCCGCGACGGCGGCGGTGAGCCGTTCCATGAGCGCGGCAAACGCGCCGGGATCGGCGAGCAGGAAGGCGCGCGTGCGGGTGAAGGCGTGCGAGGCGCCGCCCTCGATGAGATAGGAGGCGAGCGTGAACGGCGCGCCGGCGAACCCGATGAGCGGCACGTGGGCGGGCAGCGCGCGGCGCGCATACGCGATCGCGGTGCCGACGAAGTCGAGCGCGCCGGCCTCCACGGGACGGAGCCGCTCCACGTCGGCGGCGGCACGCACCGGTCGGTGGATGCGCGGCCCGTCGCCCGCGGTGAACTCGACGCCGACGCCCATGGGCTCCAGCACGAGCAGGATGTCGGCGAAGATGATCGCCGCGTCGACCCCGAGGCGGGTGGCGGCCGTGACCGTCACCTCCGCCGCGGCCTCGGGGTTGTGGCAGAGCTCGAGGAAGCCGAGCCGGGCGCGCACGGCGCGATACTCGGGCATGTAGCGTCCCGCCTGCCGCATGAGCCAGACGGGGGTGTACGCGCTGGGCTCGCGGCGGCACGCGGCGAGAAACGGCGGCAGCGGCGAGGCCGTCTCAGGCGTAGGCAGCGATCACCTCGCGGCCGAAGAGCCGCACGTGCTCGGGCTCCGTGCGCCGCCCGAGCGTCATGATGAACATGCTGATGCCGAGCGCGCGGTTCTGCTCGACCCGGCGGCGGATCTCGTCGGGCGTGCCGACGAGCGCGAGATCGGGGCTCGCGTCGAGGAACCCGAGGGCGCGGAAGATCGCCTCGCCCCGGCGCCGGGCCTCTTCCCGGTCCGTCGCGATCGCGGCGAGCGTCTGCTGGGAGACGACGATCTCCGCGGGATCGCGCCCGACGGCCCGGCAGTGGGCCGCGAGCACCTCGCGCTTGCGCGCGACGTCGGCGTGGTTGACGCCCAGGTTGTTCCACACGTCGGCGTGCTGCGCGACCAGTCTCAGCAGCACCCGCTCGCCGCCGCCGCCGACCAGGATCGGCAGCCGGGGCTGCACGGGCTTCGGATTGCACGGCGCATTCTCGACCCGGAAGTGACGCCCGTGGAAGGTCACCCGGGGCTCGGTCCACATGCGCCGCAGGATCGTGAGCGTCTCGCCGAGCTGCGCGAGCCGCGTGCCGACCGGCGGGAAGGGATACCCGTACTGCTCGTACTCCGCGGCGTGCCAGCCGGCCCCGAGCCCGAGGATGAGCCGCCCGCCCGAGACGTGGTCGAGCGTGGCGGCCATCTTGGCGAGCAGCGTGGGCGCGCGGAAGCTCACGCAGAGCACGAGGTGGCCGAGGCGCACCCGGCGGGTGAGCGCGGCGACGGCGGTGATCTCCGTCCACGCCTCGAAGCACGGCTCCTCGTCCATGGGGATGCCGACGAAGTGGTCGATGCACCACACGGAGTCGAAGCCCGACTCGTCGGCCGCCTGCGCGACCTCGCGGGTGCGGCTCCACTCGCTGCCGATCTGCGGCAGCATGAGGCCGAAGCGGATCGGATGGCTCATGGCTTGGTCGCTAGCACGGCGCGCGCCCGCTCCGCCAGCAGGGCGACGAGCGGGCCGAGCTTGGGTGGGCTCGCCTCGAGGTCGGGAGGGAGCCCGTGCGCCTCCAGCGCCTCGCTGGTGACCGGGCCGATCGACGCGACGACCGTGCGCGCCATGCCCGCGCGCAGCGCCGCCTGATCGGTCGCCGCCCGCAGAAGGTGCTCGACCTGCACGGCGGCCGTGAACACCGCGACCTCGGCCCCGCCGCGGGCGAGGAGCGCGGCCGCGGCGGCGAGCGGGCCAAAGTCCTCGGGCGGCGCCCAGCGGTAGACCGGGACGGAAAGCACCCGCAGCCCGCGCTCGGCGAGGCCGGCGACGAGCCGCGTCGGAGGGACGCCGTATTCCTGCACGGCGACCAGCGTCCCGGGGGCGAGGCCGAGGCCATCGACGACGCCGAGCACCTCGCGCCAGGTGTGGGGCTGAGGCACCGCGTGCGCCCCCGTCACCCCGAGCGCGCGCAGCGCGGCGAGCGGCTTCGGGCCGCGCGCGACGATCGGCACGCCGCCCAGCCGCGCGGGCAGGTCGGGAGCTGCCGCGGCGAGCGCGCGCGTGCCGACGCCCGTCAGCAGCACGACGCAGCCGACCTCGCCCTGCTCGAGCCCCCGCCGAAGCTCGTCCACCGCCTCCGACGACTCGAGCGGCGCCTCGCGCAGCGCGGGCGCGCTCACCACCTGGGCGCCGTGCCGCTCGAGCATCCGCCGAAGCTCCTCGGCGCGGCGCGCCTCGAAGGCCACCACGCAGAGCCCGGCGAGCGCCCCGCGGGGGCTCACGCGCGCGCGGCGGCGGCCCCGTCGCACTCGGCGAGCAGGCGGAGCATCTCGCGCAGCACGTGCGCCACCTGGGCGCGCTCCTCGGGGCCGAGCATCGTAAACGCCTCGCGCACCGCCGCCGCCCAGCGCGCCTCGAGCTCGGGGCCGAGCAGGAGCTGCATCGAGCGCGCCCCCCCGAGCGTGGCGAGGACCATCGCCTCGTGGTCGGCCCGCGCGGCTGTGGCGTGCGGCCCGACCGCGCGCACGTAGAGCCGCGCGTTGGGGTTCGGCCGCACGGCGACGCCGGTCACCGCTTCCATGCTGCGCGTGAGCCGGCGCGTGCCGACCTCGCGCTCGAGCACGCCCAGGATCGTCTCGCGGTCGTCGGCGGGCATGGACGCGAAGACCCGCAGCAGCCGCGGGAGAAGCGGGTCGGCGGCGAGGTCGCGGGTGAGCCGCTCCGCCGAGCGCAGGAGCGTGCGCAGGGTCTCGAGCGGCTCCTCGGGGGCGCTCACCGCAGCGCCGCCGGCGCGAGGCGGACGCCGTCGGAGGCAAGAGCGAGGCCGCGCAGGTCGAGCGTAGCGAGGGCGTCGTGCACCGGCCGCGAGACTGCGTCCAGCGGGTCCGCCCTGTCAAGCGGCCGGGTGGAAGGCCGTCGAGCGACGGGATAGACTCGCCTGTCGTGCGGGTCCGCTGTCCCACCTGTCGGAAGGAGGTGCCGTGGGAGGGCAACCCCCATCGCCCCTTCTGCTCCGACCGCTGTCGGGTGCTCGACCTGGCGGCGTGGGCCGAGGGGCGTTACCGCATCCCGGGTGAGCCCGTGCCGAGCGAGCCCGACGAGGTGCCCGGCCCCGGGGTGCGGGACAAGTAGCCCGTGGCGATCCATCCGACCGCGGTGATCGACCCGCGCGCCGAGGTCGATCCGACGGCCGAGGTCGGGCCCTACGTCGTGATCGACGGGCCGGTCCGCGTGGGGCCGCGCACCCGGCTCATGGCCTACGCCTTCCTCACCGGGACCACCGTGCTCGGCGCGGACAACGTCGTGCACCCGGGCGCCGTGCTCGGCCACGAGCCCCAGGACCTCGCCTACCGCGGCGCGCCGACGGGGCTCCGCATCGGCGACCGCAACGTGTTCCGCGAGCACTGCGAGGTGCACCGCGGAACGCAGCCCGAGAGCTGGACGGAGATCGGCAGCGACAACTACCTCATGGCGCGTGCCCACGTCGCCCACAACTGCCGCATCGGCGACCGCACGATCCTCTGCAGCGGCGCGCTCGTGGCAGGGCACGCCGTGGTCGAGGACCAGGCCTTCGTGTCCGGGAACTGCGTCGTCCACCAGCACGTGCGCATCGGTCGGCTCGCGCTCCTGCGGGGGCTCTCGCGCACGAGCCGCGACGTGCCGCCGTTTGCCATCATGGACGGCACGCACACCGTGCGCGGGTTGAACCGCACGGGGCTCCGCCGCGCGGGCTTCGACGCCCCGCGCATCCGCGCGCTCGCGACGGCCTTCCGCCTGCTCTTCCGCGTGCGCACGAATCTCCGCGCGGCGATCGACCGCGTCGAGGCCCAAGTCCGCTCCCCCGACGTCGAGTATCTCTTGGCGTTCATTCGCGCCTCCACGCGCGGCATCGCGATGGGACCGCCGGCGCGCGCGGCGGTCGAGGCCGATCCGGGCGACTGACCGCCGCGGGCGCCTTGCAAGCGCCGGGGGGTTCCCCTAGGGTTGAGCGGCGTGCTCGACCGGCGCCGCTTCATCGTAGGAGCCGTGGTGATCGCCGCGGCGGTCTCCTACCTCGTCTACGCGGGCATCCGCAGCACCTCCATGTACTACTTCGACATGGACCAGTTCCTCGCCCAGCGCGCGGCCCACGTCGGCGAGGACCTGCGGGTGAAGGGCTGGGTGCGGGCAGGCAGCATCGCGTGGGACGCCCGCACCAACGCGCTCACCTTCGACCTCGCGCGCCAGGACGGCAGCGCCCCCGTGCCGGTCACCTACCACGGCGTCCTCCCGGACATGTTCGCCGCCGGGCGCGAGGTGGTCGTCGAGGGACGTTGGGCCGAGGGGCGCCTCGCCGCCCGCCAGATCATGACGAGCTGCCCGTCGAAGTACGAGCCGGCGAAGGCGGGCTCCTGACCGGATGGCGGCGCTCGGTCGCCTCGCCGTCTGTCTCGCGCTGCTCTGTGCGGTGTTCGCGGTGGGAGCGTCGGTTGCGGGCGCGGCCCGGCGGCGCCGCGACCTGATCGACGCCGGGGCCAACGCAGCCTACGCGGTCTTCGGGCTCGTGGCGGTCGCGGTGGCGATCCTGCTTCGCGCGCTGCTCACCCACGACTTCTCGCTCGAGTACGTCGCCGCCTACTCGTCGAGCACGCTGCCGGTGCAGTACACGGTGGCGGCGCTCTGGGGCGGGCAGAAGGGGTCGCTGCTCTTCTGGGTGTTCGTGCTCGCGCTCTTCACGACGCTCGTGCAGCTCCAGAACCGCGAGCAGAACCGCGCGCTGATGCCGTGGGTCACCGCGGCGCTCATGGCGATCGCGGTCTTCTTTCTCGCGCTCCTCACCTTCGTCACCGACCCCTTCGAGCTGCTCGCCACGCCTGCGCGCGAGGGCCAGGACCTGAACCCGCTCCTCCAGAACTACTGGATGATGATCCACCCGCCGTCGCTCTACACGGGCTACGTGAGCGCGTCGGTGCCCTTCGCGTTCGCGATCGCGGCGCTCGTCACCGGCCGGCTCGACGACCAGTGGATCCGTTCGACGCGGCGCTGGGCGCTCTTCTCGTGGTTCTTCCTCTCGCTCGGGAACCTCTTCGGCGCGCGCTGGGCCTACGAGGTGCTCGGCTGGGGGGGCTACTGGGCCTGGGACCCGGTCGAGAACGCGGCGTTCATGCCGTGGCTCGTGTCGACCGCCTACCTCCACTCGGTGATGATCCAGGAGAAGCGCGACCTGCTGCGCGTCTGGAACATGGTGCTCGTGCTGCTCACCTTCACGCTCACGATCTTCGGCACGTTCCTCACCCGCAGCGGGGTCATCTCCTCGGTGCACTCCTTCACGCAGTCGGGGCTCGGGCCGTTCTTCATCGGCTTTCTGGTGGCGGTGATCCTGGTAGCGGGCGGGCTCGTCGTCTGGCGGCTCCCCGCGCTGCGCACGCGGGGGACCATCGAGTCGTTCGCCTCGCGGGAGGCCGCCTTCCTCTTCAACAACCTGATCCTGGTGGGCATCGCGTTCGCGGTCTTCTGGGGGACGGTCTTCCCGGTGCTCTCGGAGTGGGTGCGCGGGGTGAAGATCACCGTGGGGCCGCCGTTCTTCAACCGCGTGAACGCCCCCCTCGGCGTCGTGCTGCTCTTCCTGATCGGCGTGGGGCCGGTGATCGCCTGGCGGCGGGCGACGCCGCGCAATCTCCGCCGCGCGTTCGCCGGGCCGCTCGTGGCAGGGCTCGTGGCCGCGGTCCTGCTGCGGCTCGCGGGCGTGCCCTTCGGCTGGGCGCACGCCACCTTCGCGCTCGGGGTCTTCGTGCTCGGCACGATCGTCCAGGAATTCTACCGCGGCGTGCGGGCCCGCCAGGCGATGCTCCACGAGCCCGCGGCGCGTGCGCTCGCCCGCCTCGTCGGCAAGAACCGGCGCCGCTACGGCGGGTACATCGTGCACGTGGGCGTGGTGGCGATCTTCGTCGGCGTGGCGGCCTCGAGCGCGTTCCGCATCGAGACGCAGCAGACGCTCGCGCCGGGACAGGCGATGAAAGTGGGGCGGTTTGCGCTGCGCTTCGAGCGGACGGAGAGCCGCGAGGACGCGCACGTGGCGAGCCTCGCCGCCGTCGTCGCCGTGGACGAGGGCGGCCGACGGGTGGCGACGCTCAGGCCCGAGAAGCGCCTCTACAAGAAGCCGCAGCAGCCCACCACCGAGGTCGCGCTGCGCTCGCGCCTCACCGAGGACCTCTACGTGGTGCTCGGCGCCTACGATCCCCAGTCTGGCCAGGCGACGCTGCTCGCCTACGTGAACCCGCTCGTGTCGTGGATCTGGATCGGCGGGGCGATCCTCGCGCTCGGCACCGCGATCGCGATGTGGCCGAGCCCGCTCGAGCGGCGCGAGCGGGCGTGGGCGGCGGGCCGCGTGGGCGCCGCGGCGCGGTGAGCCTCGGCGCGCACATCGGGGCGCTCGCGCTCGGGGCGCTGCTCGCCGCGACGCCGCCGCTCGTTGCGGCCCCGCCGACGCAGCAGGAGATCGAGGAGGCGCTCACCTGCCAGTGCGGCTGCGGGCTCACCGTCCACGCCTGCAACCATCTCCAGTGCCCGTCGGGCGAGCCCATGAAGCGCGAGATCGCCGAGCGGCTCGCCCGCGGCGAGAGCAAGGAGGCGATCCTCGCCGCCTTCCGCGCGCGCTACGGCGAAAAGGTGCTCTCGGCGCCCACCTTCAGGGGCTTCAACTGGTTCGCCTGGGCGACGCCGTTTGCGGCCGTGGCTGCGGCCGCGCTCGCGCTCGGGGTGGTGCTCGGGCGGCGCACGCGCGCCCGCCCGGGCGGCGAGGCGCCGCCGCCCGCCGCGGCCGATCCCGCGCTGCGCGCGCGGCTCGCGCGCGAGCTCGAGGAGCTCGAGCGCGAGCCATGATGCCGGTCACGCTGGCGGTCTTCCTGCTCGGGCTCCTCGTGATCGTCGCGGTCGCCGTCTTCGTCGCCGCGCCGCTGTTCCGCCCCGCGGGCGCCCCGGCGGTGGCGGACGACGGCGGCGAGCGCGAGCGCTGGGAGCGGCAGAAGCGACAGGCGCTCGGCGCCATCCGCGAGGCCGAGATGGACCACCGCATGGGGAAGCTGTCCGACGAAGACTTCCACGCGCTGCGGGCGCGGCTCGAGGCGCAGGCCCTCGAGGCGCTGGCGGCGCTCGATCGGGAGCCCAGGTCATGATCACCATCGAGCAGTTCCGCGCCCTCGACCTCCGGGTCGCGACCGTGATCGCCGCCGAGCCCCACCCGAACGCCGACCGGCTGCTCGTGCTGCACGTCGACTTGGGCGGCGAGCGGCGCCAGCTCGTGGCGGGCCTCCGCACCCACTACGAGCCGGCCGCGCTGGTTGGCCGCCAGGTGGTCGTGGTGGCGAACCTCGAGCCGGCGCGGCTCCGCGGCGTGGAGAGCCAGGGCATGCTGCTCGCCGCGACCGACGGCGACCGCATCGTCGTGCTGCGGCCCGACGAGCCGGTCGCCCCGGGCGCGGTCGTGCGGTGACGGCGCCGCCGATCCGCGCCGTCGGGCTGAGCCGACGGCTCGCCGGCACGCCCGTGCTCGGGCACGTGGACCTCACCGTCGCGGCCGGGGAGCTCGTCGTGCTCGTCGGCCCGAACGGCGCCGGCAAGACGACGCTGTTGCGCGTGCTCGCGGGGCTGCTGCGGCCGAGCGGGGGAGAGCTCGCGCTCTTCGGCGTCGACGTGCGCCGCGGTGCCGACGCGGTGCGCGGCCGCCTCGGCTACGTCGGCCACGAGACCGGCTGCTATCCGGATCTCACCGGTGCGGAGAACCTCGCCTTCTACGCGGCGCTGTTCGCCCTGCGCGACGCGCGCACGCGCATCGAAGAGCTGCTCGCCTGGGCCGGGCTCGAGGCGGCGGCGCAGCGGCCGGTGCGGACCTACTCGCGCGGCATGCAGCAGCGCCTGGCGCTCGCCCGCGCCCTCCTCCATCGCCCGGCGCTCCTCCTGCTCGACGAGCCGTTTACCGGCCTCGACCCCGAAGCCGCCGAGCACCTCGCGGCGCGGCTCGCCGCGCTGCGTGCGGAGGGCTGCGCGCTCGTGCTCGCGACGCACGACCTCGACCGCACGGCGCCGCTCGCCACTCGCACGACCGTGCTCCACCACGGCCGCATCGTTTGGGAGGGTACGGGCGCGGCGGCCGAGATCGCCGCCGCGTACCGGGCGGCGGTGGGCGAGGAGGGCGGGTGCGCGCGGCGCTGACGATCCTGCGCAAGGACCTGCGCATCGAGTGGCGGACCAAGGAGAGCCTCTCGAGCTTCGTCGTGCTCGGCATCCTCCTGCTGGTCGTCTTCACCGTTGCGCACGATCCCACCCCGGCCGAGGCGCCGGCGCTGGCGCCCGCAGTGCTCTGGGCGACGGTCGTCTTCACCGGCATCCTCGGCATCCAGCGCGGGTTCCTCCTCGAGCGCGAGCAGGACTGCCTGGCCGGGCTCCTCACCGCGCCGGTCGACCCGGCGGCGATCTACGCGGGCAAGCTCGCCGCCAACCTCGTGCTGCTCGGCGTGCTCGAGGCGGTCGTCGTGCCGCTGGTGGGCCTCCTCCTCCACGTCGAGCTGGGCGCGGTGCTCCCCGGCCTCCTGCTCGTCCTCCTGCTCGGCACCGTGGGCTTCGCCGCGCTCGCCACGCTGTTTGCCGCCGTGGCCGTGCGGGTGCGGGCGCGCGAGGTGATGCTGCCGCTGCTGCTGCTGCCGCTGCTCGTGCCGGTCCTGATCGGCGGTGTGAAGGCGACGGCGGCCGTGCTCGCCGGCGGCCTCGCCGGGGCGCGCGACGCCCTCGGCGTGCTCCTCGCCTTCGACGCGATCTTCGTCACCGCCGGCTGGCTCCTCTTCCCGTATGTGGTAAGGGACTAGCGTGCTCGACCGGATCCTCCCGCCGCTCACGGGCCTCGCGATGCTCGCGGCGCTCTGGCTCGTCTTCATGGTCGTCCCCAACGAGGCGCAGATGGGCGTCGTGCAGCGCATTTTCTACTTCCACGTGGCCGCGGCGTGGGCCGCGTTTCTCTGCTTCTTCGCGGTCGCCGGGGCGAGCGCGGTCTACCTCTGGCGGGGCTCGGCCCGCGCCGACGAGCTCGCGATCGCGGCCGCGGAGGTGGGCGTGCTCTTCTGCACGCTCGTGCTGGTGACCGGCCCGATCTGGGCGCGGCCGATCTGGGGCGTCTGGTGGACGTGGGACCCGCGCCTCACCATGACCGTGATCCTCTGGGCGATCTACGCCGCCTACCTCATGCTGCGCGCCTTCGGCGGCCCGGAGGAGGCGGTGGCCCGCTACGCGGCGGTCCTCGGGCTCGTCGGCACGCTCGACATCCCGGTGATCCACGTGTCGGTGCGGCTGCTCCAGGGCATGCACCCCTCGGTGCTCGCCGCGCGCGGGGGCGGCAGCGGCCTTGCCGACCCGGCGATGCGGGCCGCGCTCGGGGTGTCCGCGCTCGCGATGCTGCTGCTCGCGGCATGGCTCGTCGCGCTGCGGGCGCGCAGCGAGCGGCTCGGGAGCGAGGTTGCGGCGCTGCGACGGCTCGTCGAGGAGCGGCGCGGAGGCGGTGCATGACGCATCTTCCGTACTTGTTCGCGGCCTATGCCGCGGTCTGGATCGGGATCTTCGCCTATACCCTGCGGCTCGGCCGGCGCAGCCGCGAGCTCGAGGCGGAGATCCGGGACCTGCGCCGGCAGCTCGAGCGCTGACGCCGTCGTCGATGCCGGGCTCCGCGCGCCGCGGGCGCGACCTCGTCCTCCTGCTCGCGCTCGTCGCCGCGGGCGCGGCCGTGATCGAGCGGGCGAGCCCGATCGGGACGCACGGGGAGGCGCGCGAGGCGCTGGTCGTGCGCGACATCGTGCGCAGTGGCCGCTGGGTGCTTCCCCGGCGCAGCGGCGCCCTGCCCTCGAAGCCGCCGCTCTTTCACTGGATCGCGGCCGGGATCGCCCGGGTGGCCGGTCTCTCCGATGCGAGCGTCCGCGGGGCGTCGGTGCTCGCCGCCGCCGTCGTCGCGGCGACGACGTGGCTCCTCGGCGAGCAGTGTGGCGGTCGCCGGGCCGCGTGGCTCGCCGCCGGCGCGCTGCTCGGCATGGGGCCGTTCTGGGGCGCGGCGACCGAGGCCAGGGTCGACATGGTCTTCGCCGCCTGCCTCACGCTCGCGCTCGGCGGATTTTGGGGGTGGTACCGCACCGTCCTCGCGGACCGGCCGGCGGCGGCCCCGCGCGTGCTCTGTTACGTCGCCGCGGCTGCGGCGGTGCTCGCCAAGGGGCCCGCAGGCGTCGTCCTCGTGGCCGTGCCGATTCTGGGCTTCCTCGCCTGGGCGGGCCGGCTCGACCTGCTCGCCCGGCTCTGGTCGTGGCGCCTCGCAGCCGCCGCGCTCGCCATCGACGCCGGCTGGTATGCGCTCGCGGCGCACGACGGCGGCATGGCCTTCGTCCGCCTCCACTTCGTGCACGAGAACCTCGACGCGGTCTTCGCGCGGCGGGACTACGCGCTGCACGCCCGCGGCAACGCCTTTCGCCACGCGCGCCTCGGGATGGCGGCGGTGCTGGCGGTGAAGTACCTGCCGTGGAGCCTGGTGGTGCCGGTAGCGGCGTGGCGCGGGCTCCGCGGCGCGCGCACGGACGACACGGGCCGCTTCCTGCACGCCTGGTGGCTCGCCGTGCTCGGCACGTTCACGCTCGCGCTCGGCAACAAGCGGCCCGTCTACATCCTCCCGCTCGCCCCGGCGATCGCGCTGCTCGCCGCGCGCGAGCTCGCCCGGGCGCACGCCCGGCGCGGCGTGGTGGTCGCGGCGGCGGTCGTGCTCGTCGACGTGGTGGCCGTCGGCGGCACGCGCGCGGATCGCGTGCACCTCGCACGCCGCGAGTCGCTGGCTCCCTTCGCGGCCGAGGTCGCGCGGGCCGTGCCGCCGGGCACCCCGCTGCGCATCACGGCCGACGTTTGGCCGACCGACGTGATGATCCTCGACTGGCGCCTCGACCGCGACCTCCTCCGCGAGCGGCCGCGGTGCGACGGCGGCTACGTGGTCCTGCCGCAGCCGAGCCTCGCATCGCTCGTCGGCCGCGGCTGGACGCCGCTGCTCGCCTCGCGCCGCCGCCGCCCGCCGCAGCTCGTCCTCGCGCGCGCCCCGGCGGACTGCCCCACGCCCTGAGGCTTGTTCGTGCCCGGCCGAGGGGATACGCCTCGGGCCGTGGCGCTCGCCGCTTCGCTGCTCGCCGCCCTCGAGCGGCTGGTCCCCGGTCGCTCTTCGACGCGGCCCGCCGACCTCGACGCGGCCGCGCGCGACGCCTCGTCGCTGGAGCCGGCGCGCCCGGACGCCGTCGCCTGGCCTCTGGCGACCGAGGAGGTCGCGGCGATCGTGCGGCTCGCCGCCGCGCACGGCGTGCCGCTTACCGCGCGCGGAGCGGGCTCGAGCCTCGAGGGCAACCCGATTCCGGTGGCCGGCGGGATCGTGCTCGACCTCACGCGCATGGCGGAAATCGTCGCCATTCGCCCCGCGGACCTCCAGGTCGACGTGCAGCCGGGCGTGGTCTACGCGCAGCTCAACCGGGCGCTGCGACCCCACGGGCTCTTCTTCCCGCCCTCGCCCGGCGGCAGCGCCGACGTCGCCACCGTGGGCGGCATGGTGGCCAACAACGCGAGCGGCATCTACTCGCTCAAGTACGGCGGCACGCGCGACCACGTGCGGGCCGCCACCGTGGTCACCGGCACCGGCGAGGTGCTGCGGCTCGGCAACCGCTGCCGCAAGAGCGCCTCGGGCTATCACCTGCTCGGGCTGCTGGTCGGCTCGGAGGGCACGCTCGCAATCGCCACCGAGCTCACGCTCGCGCTCGCGGGCCTGCCGGCCGTGCGGCGGCAGGGGGGCTTTCGCTTCCCCGACGCGGTCGCGGCGGCGCGCGCCACCGCCGAGCTCGTCCGCTTCGGGCTCGACGTGGCGGCGGTCGAGTTTCTCGACGCGGCCACGATGGCGGCGCTCGACCGGCTTCTCGGCCTCGATCTCCCCGCGGTGCCGTGTCTCCTCGTCGAGGCGCACGGGGTCGGGGCCGGCGTGGACGAGGCATGGCGGGCGGCGGGCGAGGTGATCGCCGGCGCGGGCGGGGCACCGCTCGCCCTTCCCGCCGGGCGCGACGCCTGGTGGGTCCGCGAGCACGCCACGCGCGCGGTCGCGGCCACGCGTCCCGGGGCGGCGATCGTGCGCGCCGACGTGGCCATCCCGATCGGGGCGCTGGCTGTCCTCGTCGAGCGCTGCGCCCGGATCGCCGCCGAGCGCGGGCTCGCCGTGCACCTCTTCGGCCACGCCGGCATCGGCATCCTCCACGCGCTCGTGCTCGCGGATGCGGCCGGGCGGGCGGCGGCGGAGGAAGCTCGCGACGCGCTCGTCGCCGAGGCGCTCGCGCTCGGCGGCTCGTGCTCCGGCGAGCACGGCATGGGGCTCGGCAACCGCCGCTACGCCGCGCGCGAGCACGGCGCGGCGCTCGCGCTCATGCAGGGGATCAAGACGCTGTTCGACCCCTGCGGCATCTTGAACCCCGGCAAAATCTGGTGAGGAGGCACGCATGCGCATCGTGGTCGCGGTGAAGTACGTCCCGGTTCTGCGCGCCTTGCGCTTCGACCCCGTCACCCGCCGGCTCGTGCGCGAGGGGGTGCCGGGCGAGCCGAGCGCGTTCGACCTGCGCGCCCTCGAGGGGGCGCTCGCGCTGCGCGCGCGCCACGGCGGCGAGGTGGTGGCGCTCACGATGGGCCCGCCGGCGGCGCGCGCAGCGCTCCTCGAGTGCCTGGCGCTCGGCGCCGACCGCGGCGTCCACCTCTGCGATCCGGCGCTCGCTGGCTCCGACACGCTCGCCACCGCGCGGGCGCTGGCGGCGGCGCTGCGAGAGGAGGCGGCGGACCTCGTGCTGCTCGGGCGGGCGAGCGTGGATGCGGAGACCGGGCAGGTCGGGCCCGAGGTGGCCGAGCTGCTCGACCTGCCGCAGGCGACAGCGGTCGCCCGCCTCGAGATCGACCCCGCCGCGCGCACCTTCGTCGCCGAGCGCGAGACCGACGACGGCGCGGAGACCGTGATGGGGCCGCTGCCCGCGCTGGTGACGGTGGGCGAGGATTTCGCGCCCGAGCGCTTTCCCACCAGGGCCGAGCGGCAGGCGGCGGCCGCAAAGCCGATCGCCGTGCGCACGCTCGCCCAGCTCGGGCTCGACCCCGCGACGGTCGGGACGGCGGGCTCACCCACGTGGGTCGCGGGGCTCGAGCCGGTCGAGATCCGCCGGCGGGCGGAGATCCTCACGGGCGAGTCGCCCGCCGCGCTCGCGCGCGCGCTCGGCGAGCGGCTGCGGGCGCTCGCGCCCTTGCGGCCCGAGCCGCCGCCGCTGGTCGCCCGCGGACCGGGCGCGGGCGATCCCGTCTGGGTCGTGGCCGAAGCGGGACCGTGGGGCTGGCGGCCGGTCACCGCCGAGCTGCTCGCCAAGGCGGACGTGCTCGCGGCGGCGCTCGGCGCCCCGCTCGAAGCGGTCGTCATCGGTGCCACGGCGGCCGAGGCGGCTGACCTCGCGCATGCCGGGGCCGACCGGGTGCTGGTCGCGGACGATCCGGCGCTCGCGCCCTACACCACGGAGGCGCACGCCGCCGTGCTCGCCACGGCCATCCGCGCGCGCCGCCCGCGGCTCGTGCTGCTCGCCTCGACGGTGCGCGGCCGCGACCTCGCGCCGCGGGTGGCCGCGCGCCTCGGCCTCGGGCTCACCGGCGATGCGATCGACCTCGACGTCGATGCCGAGGGCCGCATCCGCCAGCTCAAGCCCGCCTTCGGCGGCACGATCGTGGCGCCGATCCTCTCGCGCACGACCCCGGTGATGGCGACCGTCCGCCCGGGCGTGCTCCCGGCTGCGCGTCCCGACCCGGCCCGCCGCGCCGTGGTCGAGCGCCTCGCGGTAGCGGTGCCGCCCGCCCGCGTGCGCGTGACGGCGACACACCCGGTGTCCGCCGGCCCCGAGGCGACGCTCGACGCGGCCGCGCTCGTGCTCGGCGTGGGCCGGGGCGTGGGGGGCCCCGAGGGCGTCGCCGAGGTGGCCGCGCTCGCCGCGCGCCTGGGCGCCGCGCTCGCCGCCACCCGTGACGTGACCGATGCGGGGTGGCTTCCCCGCCGCCTCCAGGTGGGGCTCACGGGGCACGCGATCGCCCCGCAAGTCTACGTCGCGCTCGGGGTGCGCGGGGCCATGGAGCACTTGGTAGGGCTCCGCCGCGCGGGCACGATCGTCGCTGTCAACACGGACCCGAAGGCGCCGATCTTCACGTCGGCCGACCTGGGGCTCGTCACCGACGTGGCGGCGATCCTGCCGCATCTCGAGGCGGCCCTTCGCCCGTGAGGCCCGTGCGCGCCGCGAGCGCACGCAGCGCGAGGTAGACCGCGAGGCCCGCAAGCCCGGCGAGCACGATCCAGTGCTCGGCGCGCCCGACGTGCTCGATCACGCGCTCGGCGTGGTGCGCGAAGAGAAAGCCCAGCGTGACGGTCGCGGGAACGAAGATCGCGCTGCCCGCGGCCTCGGCCACCGCGAAGCGCGGGGCGGCGACCCCAAACGTGCCCGCCGCGAGGAAGGTGACGATGCGAAAGCCGAAGAGGAAGCGGGCGAAGAAGACCGCGCGCGCGCCGTGGCGAGCGACCGCCTCGCGCACGCTCTCGAGGCGCTCGACGCCGAAGAGCCGGGCGAGGCGCGGATGGGCGACCAGCTCGGCGCCGTAGCGGCGCCCGACGAGATAGATGATCCAGTCCGCGATCGCCACGCCTGCGAAGCCGACGGCGATCACCGCCGGGAGCCGGAGCACGCCCTGCTGCGCGAGCACGCCCGCGCCGATCAGCGTGACGTCCTCGGGAATCGGCAGCCCCACGCCGCCGCCCACGAGCAGCACGAAGAGCCCGAGGAGCGTGGCGTGGGAGAGCATCGAGCGGTGCCACGCTCAGAGCCGGCGGACGTTGGCCTCGGCGACGACCAGGCGCACGCCGCGCTCGTTCTCGATGGTGAGCAGCGTGCCGCGACGGGCGACGACGGTGAAGATGCCCGGCGCCGAAAGGCTCACCACGCGGTCCCCCACCTGGATCGGCATGTCGGCCATGCGGGAGGCGGAGCTTGCCGGGCGCGGGCGGCGATTGCAAGGCGCGCTCGCGCCCGGCGCCGGCGTGCGCCACAATGCCGCGGATGGCCCTGCGCGATCGGCGCCTGCGGTTCGCGGCCCAGGCCGCGCTCGTCGCGCGCGTGTATGCCGGCTACAAGGTGGTGCAGGGCCTCGATCGGCTCGGCGTGCGCGGCGGCGGGCGCCGGCTTTGCCGCCAGCACCGCCGCAGCGCCGAGGCCGCCTACCGGCTCGCCGTCCGGCTCGAAGGGCTGCCGATCAAGATGTGCCAGTTCCTCGGTGCGCGCGCCGACGTCCTGCCCCCCGAGTACGTGGAGGTGCTCTCGCGGCTCCAGGACCGCGTTCCGCCGCGGCCCCTCGCGCAGCTCCTCCCCGTGCTCCGCGAAGGGCTCGGGCGGCCGGTCGAGGCGGTCTTCGCGCACATCGACCCCCGGCCGATCGCGGCCGCCTCGCTTGCCCAGGTGCACCGCGGCCGGCTGCACGACGGCCGCGAGGTGGCGATCAAGATCCAGTACCCCGAGATCGCCCGGCTCGTCGACGGGGATCTCCGCAACTTCGCCTTCTTGGTCGACGTGCTCCGGAGGCTCGAGCGGAACCTCGATCTGCGCGGGCTCGTCGACGAGGTGCGCAAGCTCGTGCCGCTCGAGCTCGACTTCGTCAACGAGGCCGAGAACGCCGAGCGCATGGCCGCGTGCCTGAGCGTTCGCGACGACGTCTGGGTGCCCGCCCCGATCCGGGCGTGCAGCTCCCGTCGGGTGCTGGTGACGGAGTACGCCCCGGGCGTGCGCGTCACCGACGTGGCGGGGCTCCGCGCCTACGGGCTCGACCCCCGCGAGATCGCCCGGCGGCTCGCCGACGTCTTCACCGAGATGATCCTGCGGCACGGCTTCTTCCACGGGGATCCGCACCCGGGCAACGTCCTCGTGCAGCCCTCCGGGCGGCTCGTGCTCCTCGACTTCGGTCTCGCCAAGGCGTTCCCCCCGGGCTTTCGCGAGCGGGTGGCGCGCCTCACGCTCGCCATCCTGCGGGGCGTGCCTGCCGAAGTGGCGGCCGCGTTCCGCGCGCTCGGCTTCCGCACGCGCGACGACTCCGACGAGAGCCTCGCCGTGCTCGGCGAGGCGTTCCTGGGTTTCGCGGTGCGGCAGGGCAAGGCCTATGCCGACGCGGACGTGCTTGCCCGCTTCAACCGCGAGCTGCCCGCGGCGCTGCGGCGCAATCCGCTGATCGAGGTACCGAGCGACATCCTGCTCGTCGGCCGGGTGATGGGCCTCCTCTCCGGGATCGGCAAGCAGCTCGGCTCGGAGGTCGACGTGCGCGCGGCGCTGCTGCCGTACGTGACGGGGACCGGGGCCGGCCTGCCGGGCTAAAGGTCAGCGCCCCCGGCGCGAGCGCACGAGCGCGGCGATGTGCTTGAGCAGGATGTCCGCCTCGAGGTTCACCCGGTCGCCGGGGCGCCGCTCGCCGAGGGTCGTCGCCCGCAGCGTGTGCGGCACGAGCGCGACCGAAAAGCCGCCCCGGCGGCAGCGGAACACCGTGAGGCTCACGCCGTCGACCGCGATCGATCCCTTCTCGACGAGGTAGGGGGCGAGCGCCGCGGGAGCCGAGAAGCGGTAGAGGACCCACTCCCCCTCGGGCCGGATCGCCTCGAGCCGGCCGACCGCGTCGACGTGGCCCTGGACGATGTGGCCGCCGATGCGGTCCCCGAGCCGGAGCGCCCGCTCGAGGTTCACGCGGGTGCCGAGCGGGAGCCGGCCGAGGGTCGTGCGGCGCAGCGTCTCCGGCGAGACGTCCACCGTGAAGCGGCGGCCGTTGCGTGCGGCCACCGTGAGGCAGGCGCCGTTCACCGCGATGCTCTCGCCCACGGCGAGCCGCGAAAGCGGCCGCGGCGTCGCGAGCGTGAGCCGCGCGCCCGCGCCGCGCGGGGTGCGCGCCTCGAGCCGAGCGGTGGCCTGGATGATGCCCGAGAACACGGGCCACCGGCGTCACACGACCGGCTTCGGTCGGTAGAAGTAGCGGCCGAGCCAGGAGTCCCGCTCGCGCTGCGCGATGGTCTCGAGCGCCCCGTGATCCACCCACGCGCCGTGGCCCGCCGGGCATTCCTCGACGGCGACGCCGTGGTGCTTGACGGTCAGGAGCCGGGCCCCGCAGCGCGGACAGCGGTCACGCGCCAGCTCCCGCACCTCGTCTTCGCCCGCCGCTCGCTGCGACGCTCTGAGCCTCGCCAGCAGCTCCTCGTCGCGCTTCTTGAAGTAGCGGTCCTCCTCCGCCCGTTCCTTCTTCTCCAGCTTGTCGCGGAGACGATCCTTCTCGTCCATGGTTCCTCCCCGTCGCCCGCGCGACGGCGGCCCGCAGGCGCTCCTGCAGCCGGCGCGCCCAATGGAACTCCGTCGCGAGCACCGTAAGCCCGCCGAACATCACGAGCAGGCCGGGGCCGGGCACCCCCGGCAGCGCGAGCACCCCGCCCACGGCGAGCAGGCAGACGCCGAACACGAGTCGGCCCAGTCGGACGGTGTGACGGAGCATGCGGCGCGGATTCTATCCGTGGCCCGGAAGCGGAATCAACGCGGCGGCGCTGTCGCGGGCAGGCGCGGCCGTGTATGAGGGCGCATGATCCCGCTGCGGGACACGATCCCCTCGCGACGGGCGCCCATCGTCAATCATCTGCTCATCGCGGCGAACATCGGCGTGTTTCTCTACGAGCTCAGCCTCGGCAGCCGCATGGAGCGCTTCCTTTTCACCTACGGGCTCGTGCCGCGCGCGATCTCGCCGCGGACGGTGCTCACGAGCATGTTCCTGCACGGGAGCTGGTTTCACGTGCTCGCAAACATGCTCTATCTCTGGATCTTCGGCGACAACGTCGAGGACCGCCTCGGCCACCTGCGCTACGTGCTCTTCTACCTCCTCTGCGGCACCGCGGCAGCCATCGCCCAGACCCTGACGAACCCGCACTCGACGGTGCCCATGGTGGGCGCGAGCGGGGCGATCGCGGGGGTCACCGGGGCCTACCTGTGCTTCTTTCCCCGCGCGCGGATCGTCACCCTGGTGCCGGTGCTGTTCTTCATCCAGGTGGTCGAGGTGCCGGCGGTCTTCTTCCTCCTGTTCTGGTTCGCGATGCAGCTCGCCGCGGGGCTCGAGGCGCTTGGGGTCCGCGAGAGCCTGGGCGGCGTCGCGTTCTGGGCGCACGTGGGCGGGTTCGTGGCCGGGGTGGTGCTCGGACCGCTGCTCGCCCGCCGCCGTCGGCTGGTCGGTTGACTCCCCCCGGCGGCTGGGTCACGAGAAACGACGGCGATGGACACGCGCGAGAAGATCCTCGAGACCGCGATGCGGCTCTTCTCGACCCATGGCTACGGGAACACCTCGCTGTCCCAGATCGCCAAGGAGGCGTCGGTGTCGAAGGCGCTCATCTTCTGGCACTTCGAGAGCAAGGAGAAGCTCTTTCGCACGGCGATCCAGCGCACGCTCGAGCCCTACTTCATCAACGTGCTCGACGACCTCGAGGGGCTCTCGGAGATCGACCAGATCAAGCGGCTGATCGACGAGTACTATGCGTTCGTCTCGAAGAACATCTACTCGGTCAAGTTCTTTCTCGGGCTCATCTTGCGCGAGGAGAAGCATCCCGACGACGTCGTCGGCCGCATGAACGAGCTGCAGCGGCTCTTCAGCGGCCTGCTCGCGAACATCATCGAGAGCGGGCGGCAGAAGGGGCTTCTCCGCGCGGACGTGAAGCCGTCCCTCGACGCCGCGCTCATCCTGAGCGCCCTCCACGGGCTCCTCGTCCAGGGCTTCATGGGCCACGATGCCACGGAGCCGCCCGAGGCCCTTCTCCAGCACCTCAGGACCCGCCTGGTTGACACGTTGCGCCGCTGACGCCGGCGCATCCGCCGGGGCCTTCCCCTTGACAAGCGCTTGGGATTTCCGGGATAGGCGCCGCCATGCGGACGTGGGCGCGCTGGCTCGGGCTCGTGGTGGCGGTGACGGTGGGCGGGGAAGTCTCGTCGCTTGCGTACTTCCTAGACAGCAACCGCAATTTCGACGTGCGGCTGCGAGCCTACTCGCAGCTCGAGATCATGACCAACGACGCCCCGACCACCAACGACCCCACGCGCGCCGGCTGGCCCGGCGGGTCGGCGGCCTACCACGTCGGCGATCTCGCCTCGCAGCGCAACTTCTACAATCCGGAGTTCGACGCCAAGCTCACGGACTACCTGCGCGGCATGCACGAGGTGCCGGGGCTCTCGCTCGTCACCCCCGACGAGCTCAAGTTCCACTTCGCCTGGTGGGGCTTTTACGACGGCCTCTACGACTACATGGACCCGGTGTGGAACCACAACCGGGAGAACCTGAAGGCTCGCTTCTCGGAGAGCGACGACATCGGCCGCGAGACGTTCGGCTTCAACGACGAGAACAAGAACGCGCGCCACATCTACGGGCGGCGCAACCGCATCAACGAGCTCTACCTCGACTACACGCTCGGCCGCTTCTTCTTCCGCGTGGGGCGGCAGGCGATCTCCTGGGGCGAGTCGGACGACATCGCGCTCCTCGACGTCCAGAACCCCTACGACCTCACGCAGGGGGCCCCGGGCTTCTTCCAGGACATCGAGGAGGCGCGCATCCCGCTGTGGACGTTCCGGAGCACGATCAAGCTGGTCGACAACTGGAACTGGCTGTCGAGCTTCTTCCTCGACAGCTACCTCGTGCCCGGGCCGATCGACACCACGGTGCCGATCGACCCGATTCTCGGCGGCGTGAGCCCGTGGAGCCCGAACCAGACCGACCCCCAGAGTCAGATTCCCGCCGCGCAGCGCGCGGCGATTCACCAGGTGACGGTCTCCAAGCTGCCGGAGAACACCTGGAACAACAGCCGCTGGGGCGTGCGGCTCACCGGGGTGCTGTTCCGCGATTACACGGTGCAGGGCTGGTTCTACCGCACCTTCAATCAGGCGCCGAGCCCGCTCATCCTGGGGCCGCCGGGGGCGGTCGATCTCGGGGCCGCGGGGCTGAGCACGCTGGTCGACGACCGGGGCTTTCGCGTCCCCGTCTGCCTCGATCCGAACACCGGCAAGCCGCTCAAGAAGCCGACGGGGCTCGCGTTTGCGCTCCAGTCCTTCGGCGTCACCCCGAGCGGACGACCGTGCTCGTGGGCCGCGCCGTCGGTGACCGTGCTCGAACGACGGCTCGAGTCGGTGGTGGGGCTCTCGGGCTCGTGGTTCAGCCCGACGCTCAACGGCGTCGTGCGCCTCGAGGGCGAGTACTTCAACCACGAGCTCGCGTCGATCCCGACCGAGAACCTGAACCCCCGCGTCCAGCTCCCCGCGCAGTTCAACCCGGGGCAGAAGCCCAACCGGCTGCCGACCGCGGATTACCTGCGCTGGGTGATCGGCTACGACCGGTTCTTCTTCTTCCGCCCGCTCAACCCGAGCAACAGCTTCACCTGGGTGAACGCGCTCCACGGCCAGTGGAACATCTCGCAGCGCGAGACCCAGGACTTCCGCCAGGCGAGCCCCAAGCCCGGCCATCCGGCGACCCGGACGGGCCCGCAGTCGGGCTGCCCCGCCAAGTACCTGAACAACCCGACGCTCCAGCAGCTCTGCATCTTCGTGAATCCCAAGGACTACGTGGACGCCTACGAGGTCGACGACGTCTTCCTCCAGTCGACGCTGCAGAGCGAGTACATGCACGGTCGACTGCTCCCGCAGTTCACGGCGATCATCGACGTGACGGGCGTCTTCGCGCTCAACCCCTCGCTCACCTACCGCATCAACGACAACCTCCTCGCCGGCATCCAGTACTTCTCGATCCAGGCGACGCGGCCGAACTACTTCCTCGGCACGTTCGTCGGCCACGACATGGTGCAGTTCCGGCTCACCTATCAGCTCAACTGAGCCGCGCGCGGACGTCGAGCACGATCGAGAGCGCGAAGTAGTACGCGGGGTAGGCGAGCGACGCCGTGACCACCGCCCGCGGCGCGGTCTCGAGGTGGAGGAGCACCCAGAGGAGCACCGCGCCCCAGAGAAGCCCGAGGCCCACCGTGAGCCCGCGGAGCGTGGGCGTGCGCGACGGGTAGACGTAGCGGAGCGGGACGAACACGGCGAGCGCGAGCGCGGTCACGATCGCGGCGTTCACGGCCGGCGGCCAGCCGAGCGCGTAGGCGTAGAACACGACGACGTTCCAGTACGACGGGAAGCCCGTGAAGAAATGGTCGGCGGTCTTCGCCTGCGTCTGGGCGAAGCCATAGGCGCTCGCCACGGTGACGAGCGCGGCCACCCAGGGCGCCACGGTCCGGGGCAGCACGGGGATCTCGACCAGGAAGAGCGCCGGCACGATCACGTAGGTCGCGTAGTCGACGACGTCGTCGAGGCGGCTGCCGTCGACCCCGGGGAGCACGGTGCGGACCCCGACGGCGCGCGCGAGCGTGCCGTCGACGGCGTCGACGACGAGCGTGTAGGCCATGAGCCAGAACGCCGTGCGCACCTCGCCGCGGTGGATCGCCCGCAGCGCGAGCACGGCCGCGGGCGCGCCGCTCGCCGTGAGGAGGTGCACGCCCCAGGCCGCCGCGACGCGCAGCCTGCGACGTCCCATGCGGCGGCTTCTACTGCGCGCGGCGGGCGCCTGCAACGCGCCGGGCACGGCTCAGTCGTGGCAGACGAGCTTCCGGGGCCCCCGCCGCGAGCAGGAGAGCCAGCCCGTGAACTGCTTCGCGCCGACCTCGAAGTTCGCGCTGAGCAGCGGCATGCGGCCGAGGTCGAGCGGAAGATCCGTCGCCGCCACGCGGATGCGGTAGACGCCGCCGGGCTGCTGACGCAGCAGCACGCCGGCGCGCCCGCCGCGGTAGCGCACCTCGCGGCGCAGCGCGGTCGCGGCGGTCGCGCGCCCGCCGAGGGTGCGGTCGAGCACGACGCCGTCGCCCGCGACGAGCAGCACCCGCACGGAGCCGACTCCGCTGCCCGGCGGAATGGCGACCGCCCCCTGCCAGGCGAGCCGGGCGCGTCCGCGGCGGGCGGTGGCGGTGAGCTTGCCCACGAGGATCGTGTCGCAGTCGGTGCCCGGCGCAAGCGGGCAGGGATCGCAGAGATCGCCGATGCCGTCCCCGTCGGTGTCGGTCTGCGCCGGATTGTAGATCTCCGGGCAGTTGTCCCGCGCGTCGGGGATGCCGTCGCCGTCGGTGTCGACGGTGGCGGGATCGAGGGTGTCCGAGCCGGGGTAGATGAAGCGCACGGCCGCGATGTCGTCGGCGTGCACCGAGGCGCCGCGGCCGTCGAAGTGCGCGCGGTAGTACATGGTGGCGTCGGCGAGCACCGGGTTGGGCTCGTCGGGGTTTTCCGAGGAGTGCCCGATGCCGATCGTGTGCCCGAGCTCGTGCGTGAGCACCTCGGCGAGGTTCGTCGCGTTCCAGAAGGGGCAATTGCCGAACCCGCCGTTCAGCGTCACGTTGCCCTCGGTGATGCGGTCGAACGTGACGCCGCCAACGACGTCGGTCTCCGACGAGGTGCAGAAGCCGCCGAGGGCGAGGACGCCCGTGCAGGAGACCGGCGCCGGCATCTCGTTGAACGGGTCGTTGAAGACGATCTGGGAGAGCCCGTCGCAGGCAAGCGGCGCGGCCGGCGTCGGCCCGCCGCGCTCGAGCACGATGTTCGCCCCGGGGACGTTCGTCCACGCCGCGGCCGCCCCGTCGACGGCGGCGAGCGAGGCCGCCTCGCCGAGCTTCGGGTCGGCACCGGCGACGAGGTAGACGACCGGCTCGCCCAGATCGGGCTCGTGCCAGCGCCCGTGCGGCGCATCCATCAGCGTGAAGGCCTCGAGGCTTTCGCGGGCGAGGCCGGGATCGGTCGCCTCGTGCGGCACGGCGACGAGGGGGGCGACCGCCCGATCCCGGTCGAGGGCCACGGCGCGGGCGATGATGCGCTCGAGCCGCGCGAGCGAGAGCCTGCGCACGCGGCTCCCGCCGAGCACGTGCTCGCTGAGCGTGCGCATCGCCGTCGGGGCACCGCTCGCGCCGTCGGGGACGATCTGGAACTGCCCCAAGCCGTAGTCGGTCGTGCGCACGCTGCCGTCGCGCGCCACCGAGAGGAAGAGCAGGTCGCGCTCCCCGATGGCGAAGCGCGGCGAGCCCGCGATCCAGAGCGCGCGGCCGCCCACGCTGCCGCCGGGCTGGCGCAGCACGATGAGATCGTGGCGCGCCCCCTTGTAGGTGCGCTCCACCTCGACGCTCACGAGCGTGCTGATCGCGCCGTCGCGGTCGGCGACGCTCTCGAGCCGCTGCACGCGACCGAGCACGATGGCGTCGGCCACGCGCGCGAGCGCGTGCTCGCTCATGGCGACGAACGTGGTCGCCTCCGCCGTCGCCGCACCGGCGAGCGCGGCGAGCGTCAGCAGGGTGACCCGATGTCGGCGGTTCGACACGACGGCGCGGCCGCCCGCGCAGCGGCGGGTGCCGCGGCGTCATGCAACCCGGATGCCGAGTCCGGCGTGCCGGCGGTCGTGGAGATCCGGGGCGTGCCGGCCCGGCGGGGGCGGCAATTACGTGCCGGTCGGTACCGTCGTGGCCAGGAGCGCGCGCGCCCCGGCGCCCGAGGCCACCGCCGCAGCGACGCGCTCGACCGCCGCTGGGGGAAGCGCCCGGGCGGCGAGCGTGCGGAACTTGGCCGCGAGCTCTTCCGGCGTGAGAAAGCTCTCCGGGTCGCCGCGCGGATGCTCGACCTCGGCGGTGAGCACCCGCCCGTCGGTGCAGGTGATGCGCACCCACGTGGGCCAGGCGCGGGGATAGTGCGCGTCGAGCGCGGGATCGGGCACCGCCACGACGCGATCCATGAGCCGACGGACCTCTACATCCGTGAACCACGGCGGTGCGAACTCGGCCGGCGACGCTGCCCCGCGCACGAGCGCCACCGCGACGCCGAAGGGCAGGCTGAACTGCGCGTCGACGACCGACGTCGGCCGGCGCTTCGCCACGGCGGGCTCGCACACGATCGGGATGCCCGCGGCGAGCATGCCGACCTCGACCCGCTCGACGGCCCGGGGGGCGAGCCCGTGCGCCGCCCGCAGCGCGAGCGTCGCGTCGATCGGCCCCTGCATGTAGCGGCAGCACGCGTGCGGCTTGACGCTCGTGCGCATGAGCTCGACGGCGCCCGCGCCGAGCAGCGGGGCCGTGCGCGCGGCATCCGAGTACGCGTGCAGCACGCCGAAGCGGCCCTCGAAGACGGTGGCCGGCGCGCGGAAGCCCGAGGCGGCGAGCGCCGCGGCATGCAGGCCCGCGAGCGCCGCCCACCCGGGGTGCAGTCGCTTGGTCCAGGCGCCGTCGGCGAGGAACTCCATCGAGCCAGCCGCCTGGCTGCCGGCGATGCCGAGCGCGGCGGCGAGGGCAGGGGCGTCGAGCCCCAGCACGAGGCCCGCGGCTGCGGCGGCGGCGAATGCCCCGCAGGTGCCCGTCGGGTGAAAGCCGCGGCGGTAGTGGGCCGCGGGGTCGAGCGCCATCGCGAGCCGCGCGCCGACCTCGTAGCCCCCGACGGCGGCCCGGAGCACGGTCGACAGCGGCGCGTCGGTGAGCTCGGCGGCGGCGAGCGCCGCGGGAAAGACGCTCGCCCCGAGGTGGATCGAGCCGCCCTGGTGGGTGTCGTCCATCTCGAGGGCGTGCGCGGCCGCACCGTTGGCGAGCGCCGCCGCGGGGGCGGAGAGCCGCTCGGTCGTCCCGATCACGGTCGCCTCCCCGCCGAGCACGAGTCGCCCGAGCCCGCGCCGCAGTGCCGCGCTCGACGGTTCGCCGGCGCCGCCGAGGGCGACGCCGAGGAAGTCGAGCAAGAGATCGGCGGCGCGGGTCCCAACGGCCTCGGGGAGCGCTGCCGTTCGCAGCGCGGCGACCTCCTCGGCGAGCCCGCGCGCAAGCGGCGTGGCGGTCACGATGCGCCTCCGCGCGCGAGCGCGAGCCGGCGGCGCCACGCCGCGAACCGCTCCTCGCGCTCGGCTGCGGGCAGCGCGGGCTCGAATGCCCGGTCCCGGCGCCATGCGCCGCTCAGCTCTGCGGGCCCCGACCAGAGGCCGCTTGCGAGCCCGGCGAGGTAGGCGGCGCCGAGCGCCGAGGCCTGGAGCACCGCCGGCCGCTCGACGACGAGCCCGAGGGCATCGGCCTGCGCCTGGAGCAGGACGTCGTTGCGCGCCGCCCCGCCGTCGGCGCGGAGCGCCGCCGGCGGGGCATGCGGCGAGTCGGCGCAGAGTGCCTCGTAGACCTCCCGGCACCGCCACGCGATCCCCTCGAGGACGGCGCGCACGACGTGTGCGCGGGTCGTGGCGCGGCTGAGCCCGCCCACCACGGCGCGCGCCTCGGCGTCCATGTACGGTGTGCCGAGCCCCTGGAAGGCGGGGATGGCCCACACCCCTCCCGTGTCGGGGACCGACGCGGCGAGCGTCTGGCTCTCCTCCGGAGCGGCGATGACGCCGAGCCCGTCGCGCAGCCAGGTGATCGCCGCACCGGCGGTGATCGCGCTGCCCTCGAGGCAGTACGTGGTCTCGCCGGCGCGTCGCCAGAGGACCAGCGGATAGGCGCCGTGCGTCGACCAGAGCGGCACCGGCCCGGCGTTGAGGTCGAGCATCGCCGCGGTGCCGTAGGTGACCTTCACCTCGCCCGGGGCGAGCCGGAGCTGGCCCATCATCGCCGCTTGCTGGTCGCCGACGAGCGCGGCGAGCGGAAGCGGCGGGAGGCCGAGGGCCGGGTCGAGGCAGCCGAGCACGCCGCTCGAGTCCACGATCGGCGGCAGCGCCGCGAGCGGCACGCGCAGCGCCTCGGCGACGGTCGCGCTCCACCCCCCGGCGAGGAAGTCGTAGAAGCCGCTGCACGAGGCGTTCGAGGCGTCGGTGGCGTGCACCCGCCCGCCGGTGAGCCGCCAGGCGAGCCAGGCATCGAGCGTCCCGCAGCGCAGCCGGCCCGTGCCCACGGCGCGGCGGGCGGGATCGACGCGGTCGAGGATCCACTCGATCTTGCTCGCCGCGGTGAGGGGGCTCACGAAGATCCCGTCGGCCGCGAGGGCCCGACAGCGTGCCGCCGTGCGGCCGTCCTGCCAGGAGAGCGCCGGGGCGACGGCCCGGCCGCTCCCGGCGTCCCACACGACGGCGGTGCCGCGCTGGGTGGTGAGCCCGAGGCCGCGGAGCTGGCCTGGCCGCGCCGTCGCGAGCGTGCTGCCGAGCACTGCCAGCACCGCGTCGAGCAGCGCCTCGGTGTCGTGCTCGACGAGGCCCGGAGCCGGGCAGTGCGGCAGGACCTCGCGGTAGGCCTGCGCGCGCACGAGCCCGTCGGCCCCCACGGCGAGCGCTCGCACGCCCGTCGAGCCCACGTCGAGCGCGGCGGCCAGATCGGCCTCTTGACGCATCGGCCTTGCTTCTATTGCAATGCGAAGGGCTCGGGCAAAGGCTTTCCCGAGGGCTGGACGCGATGCTGGTCAAGATGCGCCGCGATGCGACCCCGGACGAGGTCGCCACCGTCGAGCAGAAGATCCTCTCGCTCGGCTTCAAGACCGGCAAGCTGGTGGGCGAGGAGATCACGCTGATCGGGGTCTACGGCGACATCTCGCGCCTGCCCGTCGGCGAGATCGAGGAGCTGCCCGGCGTCGAGCAGCTCATCCCGATCTCGCGTGCCTACAAGCGGGCGGCGCAGAAGGGGCCGCCCGAGAAGCCGATCTACCAGACGGTGCGGATCGGGCACGTGGTCTGCGGCGGGGAGGAGCTGGTCGTCGTCTCGGGTCCGTGCTCGGTCGAGAGCGAGCGGCAGATCATGGAGGCGGCGGCGCTGGTGAAGGAGGCGGGCGCGGATGCGCTGCGCGGCGGCGTCGTCAAGTACCGCTCGAGCCCCTACAGCGGCTGGGAGGGGCTCGGCTCCTCGGACCGGGAGGCGCTGCGGCGCGGGCTCGGGCTCATCGTGAAGGCGGGCCGGGCCTTCGAGCTCCCGACCGTGGTCGAGATCCTCGACCCGGGGGACGTGCCCCTCTACGAGGATGCGGGCGTCGACTGCATCCAGATCGGCGAGCCCAACTCGCGCAACCAGGCGCTGCTCAACCGGCTGCGCACGACGCCGCTGCCGGTGATCCACAAGCGCGGGAACTCGCTCGACACGGAGGCCTATCTCCTCTGGGTCGAGCGCATGATGACCGGCGGCAAGGAGAACGTGATCCTCTGCGAGCGCGGGATCGCGAGCGTCAACCGCTACACGCGCAACACCCTCGACGTGGGCTCGATCGCAGCGTTCCGCTACCAGCTCTCGGGGCTCCCCGTCGCGGTCGACGCCTCGCACGCCACCGGCATCCGCGACCTCGTCCACCCCGCGACGCTCGCGGGCATCATGGCGGGGGCGTCGGTGGTGCTGGTGGAGGCGCACCCGAACCCGCTGATCGCCAAGTCCGACGGCTTCCAGGGGCTCTTTCCCGAGCAGCTCCGCGCCCTCGTGCGCGCCGCCCGCGAGACCTGGCGGCTGCGCCGCGCCCTCGACCGCGACTACCTGCCCTCGGCGGCGGTCGAGAAGCAGTACCTCGGTCGGATGGACGCGGACCGCGAGCGGCTCTTCAAGGACTGAGCGCTCCGTCCGGGCCGAGCAGGGCCCCGGGGTTCAAGAGCCCCGCGGGGTCGAGCGCGCGCTTGAGCGCGGTGAGCAGCGGGTGGGCGGTGCCGAGCGCCGCGGCGACCCACGGCACGCGCAAGCGGCCGATCCCGTGGTGGTGGGAGATGGCGCCGCCCGCGGCGAGCGTCGCGTCCATCGTGCGACCCCACGCGTCGAGGTAGACGGCCTCGGCGTCCGCGAGGGTGGCGGGCCGAATCGCGAACGTGATGTAGAGGTTGGTGCCCTGGGGGTAGCTGTGCGAGCTATGCGCGCTCGCGGCGAGCATGCCGGGCACCTGCCGCAGCGAGGCGAGCACGGTCTCGTAGAGCTGCGCCACGCGATCCCACGTCGCCGCGACCTCGATCGTGTCGACGACGATCCCCTGCGCGAGGAAGACCTCCCAGCTCGGCACCGTGTTGCGCTCGGCGAGCCAGTGCGCGACGGGCTCCGGGCCGCAGGGGCGCCCGCCGCCCGCCTCGGCTTCGGTGGTGCACGCCGCGAGCTCGGCGGCGACGAGCGCCTCGGGCCCTTCGCTGAGCACGAGCAGGAGACAGCCCTCCTCCGGCACCCACGCCGAGAACTGCCGCGCGGTCTCCGTCGCGTCGTAGAGCCGCAAAAGCGGCGGCCGCCAGCCCACGCGCACGATGCGGCGGATCGCCTCGAGGCCCGCGTCCATCGCCGGGAAGACGAAGCTCGCCGTCCGGCGGGCGGCGGGCAGCGGGTGGAGCCGCAGCGCCACCTCGGTGACGATGCCGAGCGTCCCCTCGCTGCCGAGAAACAGCTCGCGGAGCGAGGGGCCGATCGACGCCCGCGGCACCGGATCGATGCGCACGATCTCGCCGCTTGCGAGCACGGCCTCGAGCCCGAGGCAGAGGTCCTCGATGTTGCCGTAGCGGGTCGAGAACTGACCCGCCGCGCGCGTCGCCACCCAGCCGCCGACGGTCGAGCGCGCGATCGACTGGGGATAGTGCCCGGTCGTGTAGCCGCGCGCGGCGACGGCGGCCTCGTAGGCGTCGCCCTTCATGCCCGCCTGGACGCGCGCGATGAGCGCCGTCTCGTTGACCTCGAGGAGCTGATCGAGCGCGCCGAGGTCGAGCACGAGCGCCCCGGGGGGGGCGAGCGCCCCGCCGCACACGCCCGAGCCGGCGCCCCACGGCACCACCGGGACGCCGTGGCGGCGGGCGAGGCGCACGGCGGTGGCCACCTCGGCCGTCGAGCGCGGGCGCACGACGCAGGCCGGCCCCGGATCGAGGCGCCCCTCACGGGCGCGGAGGTGGGCGAGGACCCAGTAGTCGTGGCGATGGGCGGCGAGCGTCGCCGGATCCTCCGCGACGCGGTCGGGGCCGAGAGCGGCGGCGAGCGCCGCGCCGATCTCCGTCATGTGTCGCTCCTCGAGAAGCTGCGGAGACGCTCGGCGAGCCCGCGGTAGTCGTCGAGCTCGGCCGCGGTGCGCGCGGCATCCCAGCCGAGCCGACGCGCAGCGAGCGCCGCCACCGTCTCCGCAGCCGCGCGCCCCTGGTCGGGCGCGAAGAGGAGCACCCGCGTGCGACGCTCGAGGAGGTCGGTGAGCGTGAGCGCCATCTCGGCGTCGAGCGCGTGCTCGATCTCCGCGCGCGCCACGTCGGGGAGCCCGGGCAGCGGCTGCCCCGCCGGCGGATCGGCCCCGGCGCGCGCCGCGATCGCCTCCGCCTCCGTTCCGTAGAGGCGGACGAGCCGCGCCGCCGCACCGGGGGCGAGCCGCGGCAGCGCCGCCGCGACCCGCGCGGTGAGAGCCCGGAGCTCGCTCGGCGGGCATCCCCCGCCCGGCAGCGCGAGCGCCGCCGTGCGGCACGGCGTGCCGCTGCCGAGGCGCCGGCACACGAGATCCACGACGCGCTCGGCCATCGCCCGATAGGTCGTGAGCTTGCCGCCCGCGACCGAGACGAGCCCGGTTGCGGCGTCGACCATGATCTCGTCCTTGCGGGAGATCTCCGAGGGCCGCTTGCCCGCCCCGTCGAGCAAGGGGCGCAGCCCCGCCCACGCGCCGACCACGTCCGCGCGCCCAAGCGGCGGCCCGACGAAGGTCGCGTTCGCCGCCTCGAGGAGGTAGTCGGCGTCGCCCGCGGTGATCTCGGGGTAGAGGCTCGGCGGACCGTGGTCCGTGTCGGTGGTGCCGAGGTAGGTGGCGCCGTCGCGCGGGACCGCAAAGACCGAGCGATGATCGCGCGCCCGCATCACGACGATGTGTCGCAGCGGCAGGCGCGCGTGCGGCACGACGAGATGGATGCCCTTGGTGAGGCGCAGCCGCCGGCCGCCGCTCGCGCCCGCGAGCCCGCACACGGCCTCGACCCACGGCCCGGCCGCATTGACCACGACGCGGGCCCGGGTGCGCCGCGTCGCGCCGGTGAGCGCGTCGCGCACGGTGACCGTGCTCGGACGGCCGGGCTCGATGCCGATCGCCTCGGCGTGATTGGCGACGAGCGCGCCCGCCTCGTGGGCGGCGCGCACCGTGGCGAGCACGAGCCGGGCGTCGTCGGTCAAGTACTCGACGAAGGCCGCGGCGCCGTAGAGGCCGGCGGGCGCGAGCAACGGCTCTTCCCGCAGCGCCGCCGCACGGTCCCACATCCGGTGGCGCTCCGCCGCCTCGACGGCCGCGATCTTCTCGAAGGTCCAGAGCCCGAGGCCGAGCTTCGCGTGCGTGGTCCTCCGGTACGTCGGCATGACCATCCAGCGCGGCTCGGCGAGATGCGGCGCGATGCGGCGGAGGATGCGCCGCTCGGCTGCGGCCTCGCGCACGAGCCCGACGTCCCCCTGCTCGAGGTAGCGCACGCCGCCGTGGATGAGCTTCGAGCTGCGGCTCGAGGTGCCGGCGGCGAAGTCGACGCGCTCGACGAGCGCCGTGCGCAGCCCTCTGAGGGCCGCGTCGCGCGCGACCCCGGCCCCGGTGATGCCGCCACCCACCACGAGCACGTCCAGGTCCGCCGCCTCGAGCGCGGCGAGCATGGCCGCGCGCGTCTCCGCCGAGAGCGGCGCCGCCATGCCGCTGCTAGCTAGCGCGGCACGCCCAGCTCGGCGAGCGCCGCCTGCGCTTCCGCCTGCTTGTCGGCCCGGCCCTGCTCGCGGGCGATCTCGAGCGCGCGGGTGGCGAAGGCGAGGGCCTCGGCGCGGTCGCCGCGCGCCTCGCACGTCTTGGCGAGGGTGAGGCGCGCCGAGAAGGCCTCGGGGTCGCGCGCGACGACCTCGCGCAGCAGGGCCTCGCCGCGCCGGGTGTCGCCGCCGAGGATGCGCGGCAGACGGAGGAGCATCGTGCCCTTTGCGGACATCGCGTCGAGGTGTCCCGGGTCGAGCTCGAGCGTGCGGTCGAGCTCGGCGAGGAGCCGGTGGAGCTGGAAGACCGAGCGGACGCTCTCGCCGTCGATGCGCATGATCTCGCCCATGTTGCAGAAGAGCGCGAAGTGTCCCTCGGCGTAGTGCTCGTCGGCGGCGACCGCGCGCTCGGCCAGCGCCTGGCCGCGCTCGAAGTGCGCGAGACGCACGCTGCGCTCGACGGCGGCTCGCCCGCTCTCGCACTCCGCGAGCGCGCGCGCGGCGAGGCCCGCAGCGGAGTCCTCGGCACGCGCAGCGACCGGAGCGACGAGCAGGACGAGCGCGAGCCCGACGCGGGCGAGCGGCATGAGCCGCGGATGATGCAAGAGGCTCCCCGGCCTGTCAACCCACGGGGACATCTCAGTACCCGAGGCGGCGGATGCGACGATCGTCGAGGCCGAAGAAGTGCGCGAGCTCGTGGATGACGGTCGCCTGCACCTGATGCGCGAGCTCGGCGCGGGTCCGCGCGCCGCGCAGCAGCGGGCCGCGGAAGATCGTGATGTGGTCGGGGAGGGCGCCCGCGAAATCGTGCGGACGCTCGGGCAGCGGCACGCCCTCGTAGAGACCGAACAGCGTGGCACGGTCCGGATCGAGCCCGAGCCGGCGCAGGAGAGCCGGCGAGGGCTCGTCCTCGACGACCACCGCCACGTTCTCGAGGTAACGGGCGAGCTCGGGCGGGATGCTGTCGAGCGCCTCGGCGACGAGGCGCTCGAATTCCTCCGGTCGCACCATGCCGCCCCCCACTTTCGGGAGACGAGCGCAGCCTGTCAATCTCCCGCGAGCGGCGCGGCGATGACGGAGCGGCGGAATTGTGACAGCCGCCGCTCCGACCGTCCAATTCTGTCGCTTCGCCGGGCCGGCTGGCGCGCCGCCCGAGGCCGGCGACGGGCACGCGGGTTGCACCCCGAACGCGCCGGGTCCTCGGCATGGGCATGTTCCGCAAGCCACGGCGTCCGCGGTCCGCTGCAGACGAGCAGGGGTCGCCTGAGCAAGGACCTCCCCCCGAAAGGCGGTCGGAGCCGACGCTCGCCGAGCGGCTGCGTGCGATCGCCCTCGAGACCGGCGCGCCGGAAGATGCGCTCGAGCCGATGCTCCAGGCGGTGGTCGAGGCGACCGGCGCGCGCGCCGGCGCGCTCTGCCTCTTCGACCCGCGGCGAGGATTGCTGCGTCTGGCCGCGGAGGTCGGGCTCTCCGACGAGGGCTGCAAGCGCCTGCGCACCGTCCGCGCCTCGGATCCCACGGCGTGGGACATGCCGCTGCACGGGCTGCTCAACCGGCGCGCCTATCTGATCGAGAGCGCGGCCCGCAATCGCTACGTGCCGCGGCTCGTCGACGCGGTGGCGCCGGTGCGCACCGTCGCCTGCGTGCCGCTCTACGCCGGCACCGACCCGCTCGGCAGCGTGATCCTGGTGGCGGTGGCGCCGCGGAGCTTCACAGAGCGCGAGCTCGAGGCCCTCATGCGTCCGCTGCGCGAGCTCGCCCGGATGATCGAGAAGGCGCGGCGCCAGGCGCTCGGCAGCGACGCCCCGCCGCTGCCGCCGCGCGTTCCGGCGCACGCCCTCGGCGTGGACGTCGTGCGGCTCCAGGCGGAGCGCGACAGCCTCGCGGCCGAGCTCGCCACCCGGCGGGCCGAGCGCGAGCGGCTGGCCGTCGAGCTGGCCGAGCTCGCCGGCGCGCGCGACCGTCTGCAGGCGGCGCTCGACGGGGCGACGGCCGTGCGCGCGGCGCTCGAAGCCGATCTCGCGCGCGCGCGGGAGCAGGCCGAGCGCGTGACGGCGATGGCCGCCCAGGTGGCCGCCGCCGACGCCGAGCGCGAGCGGCTGCGGGCGGCGCTCGATGCGGCTGCGGGGGCGCGCGACGAGCTGCTCGCGCGCGAGGCGAGCCTCGAGGCTGCCCGGGCCGAAGCGGCGCGGCGGGCCGATGCGCTCGCGAGCGAGCTCGCCCGGGCGCAGCAGGCCGCCGCCGAGCGGGCGGCCGAGATGGAGCGCCTTGCGGCCGAGCACGAGGCCGAGCGGGCGCGCTGGGAGCTCAGGCTCCGCGAGGCGGAGAGCGGTGCCGCCCGCGGACGGGAGCAGGTCGCCGCGCAGGAGCGCGAGCTTGCGCGGCTCACCGCCGAGCTCGAGGCCGCGGTGAGCCGCGAGCGCCGGCTCCAGGAGGAGCTGGCCGGCACGAGCGTCCGCAGCGTCGAGGCGGCGCGCGAGGCGGAGCTCGCCTCGCAGGAGACGGTGGCCGAGCTGGCGCAGGTGCGGGCACGGCTCGCCGAGGCCGAGGCGGAGACCGAGCGCGCCCGGGCGCGCGAGCAGGAGAAGGAGCGCGAGGCGACGCGGCTTGCCGCGGAGCTCAAGGCCGCCGTGGCGCACGAGCTGCGGCTGCGGGAGGCCCTCGCGGCCGCCGAGGCCAGGGGCGGGGCGAGCGAGAAGAGCGAGGTGGGCAAGGCGCTCGCCGCCAAGCGCGAGGCCGAAGACGCGCGCGCGGCGCTCGAGCGCGAGCTCGAGCGGGTGCGCGCCGATCTCGAGACGGCCGAGGCCGAGGTCGCGCGCGCCCACGCGCGCGAGCAGGATCGGCAGGTCGAGATCGGCCGCCTGAGCACGGCGCTGCGCGCGGCGACCGAGCGCGAGCAGCGGCTGCGCGAGGAGCTGGAGGCGGCCGCGGGCGGTCGGGTTCCCGACGCCGCGGCGCTCACGGCCGCGCTCGAGGCCGGGCGCGTGGCCGAGGCCGCGCGCGCGGCCGCAGAGGCGGAGGCGCGTGCCGCTCGCGAGCAGCTCGCGGCCCTCCAGGCGACGGTCGCGGACCTCGAGGCGCAGGCCGCCCAGGCCCGCGAGGAGATGGCACGGCTCGCCGCCGCCGCGCGCGGGGCGAGCACCGAGCGCGCGCGGCTCGAGGCGCAAGTCGAACGGCTTCTGGCGGCCGAGGATGCCGCGCGCACGCGCGTCGCCCAGCTCGAGCGCGAGCTCGCGGCGTTGCGCGAGGAGCGCGAGCGACAGCGGGCGGCCGACGACGCCCGGGCCGCCGAGACGAGCGGGCTCCTCGCCCGCCTCGACGCGCTCACCGCCGAGCGCGATCAGATCCGCGGGCGGCTCGTCGAGACGGAGGCCGAGCGCGACCGGCTGCGTGCCGAGAGCGCCGCGGCCGCCGCGGGTCTTGCGCGCCTCGAGGAGGCGCTCGCGCGCGAGACCGCCGAGCGCGCGCTGCTCGACAGCACGCTCGAGCAGGCGCGGCTCGCGCAGGCGGAGCTCGAGAAGACGCGCGATCGCCTCGAGGCCGAGCGCGCCCGGCTGCTCGCGGCTGCCCCGCCCGCGCCCGCCGCCCCGCCCCAGCCCACCCTCCAAGTGGTCACCGTGACGAGCGGCGCGCGGGCGAGCCGGCCGCGCGAGGCCGCGCCCGGCAGCCGCACCGTCGCCGTGATCGACACCGACAGCACGTGGGAGGGCGTCAGCCTCGAGGGCCGCACCGTGGCGCTGCTCGCGCCCGATGCCGACCTCGCGGGCCGCCTCGCCGAGCTCGCGCCCGGGCGGGTCGTCCTCAACCTCGCGGCGCGCGACGCGCTCGGCGCGCTCGTCGCGCTGCGCGCCGCGGGCGCTCCGACGCGCATCTGGGGCTGCATCGCCAACCCCGCCACCGACCGGGGCATCCTGCTCGGCATGATCGAGCCCGCGCTCCACCCCGTCGACCCGGAGGCCGTCCTCGCGGCGCTGGGAGCGTTCGTCACCCGCGGCGGGCGCGCGATCACGGTCGGCGGCGAGGTCGATGGCTTCATGAGCCTCAGGCAGGCGCTCTCGCGCCAGGGCATCTCGGTGACGATGGCCTGGGATGCCAAGCAGGTGCTCGACCTGCTGCCCGTCGTGCGGCCGCAGGCCGTGGTCGTCGACCTCGATCTCCCGCGCCGCGAGGGGTACGCGATCGCGGCCGCGCTGGGTGCGGTGAGCCCGCCGCCGCACGCGATCCTCCTCGGCGGCGGCGAGGAGGCGGCCGCCGCGTTCACCGCCGCGCTCGGCGACCCGCGCAACGGAGCCCAGCCCGTGCCGCTCGACCGCCTGCTCGCCGCGTGCGTGAACCGCAGCGAGGCCCCGGCCACCGCCGCGCCCGAGGAGAAGGCGCGCGGGCGGGTGCGCGCCGTCCCCGGGCGGGGGCGGCAGATGGCGTGGGGCAAGTAGGACGCCGACGGCCGCGTTGACAGCCGCCGGGGCCGCCCGCTAGGGCGGGCCCAGGGCCATGGCGTCCGAGCAGGCGAGGGTCGTGGCACTCCTCGACGAGCTGCAGGCCGCGGAACGGGCCGGGGCAGCGGCCCTCGAGCAGTGGATCCGATCCTGCCGGGAGCCCGCGCTGCGGGGCGGGCTCAGGGTCGTCGCGGCGCGCGACGCCGCGCACGCAACACTCGCCGAGGAGCGGCTGCGGCGGCTCGGCGCCAGCCCCTCGGCAGAGGTGAGCCGTGCCCTCACGACGCTCTGCGGGCTGCTCGCCGCAGCCGACGTCTCCGACCGCTCGAAGCTCGCCGTGCTCCTCGCGCGCTTTCCCGGGGAGGTCTACGACCCGTTCGCGGAGGTGGTGCGCAGCATCGAAGACGACGGGGAGACGCGCGCCTTGCTCGAGACGATCGGCGACGACGAGCGGGCGAGCCTGCGCTGGCTGCGCGAGGTCGGCGAGGGGCTGCCGCAGGTGGACGACGACGGCGGCGCCGAGCGCGAGACGGTGATCCCGCTGCTCGATGCGCTGCGGGCGGCCGAGGCGGCCGCGGAGGAGGTCTTCGGCGCCTGGATCGCCGTGTGCGCCTCGCCGGGGCTGCGGGGCGGGCTGCGCACGATCGCGGCGCGCGAGGGCACACACGCACGCCTGCTCGCCGAGCGCCTGCGCGAGCTCGGCGCGGCGCCCACCCGCACGCTCTCGGCGGGGCTGCGGCGCGCGGCGCTCGGCTACGTCGGGGCGAGCGGTGTCTCCGACGTCGAGAAGATCGCGCGCGTGCTCGCGCGCTACCCCGACGACCGCTCGGCCTCGGCGGCGCTCGACGCGCTCGCGGGCGGGCTCTGCGAGGATCTCGAGACGCGCGAGCTACTGCGGCTCGTCGCCGCGGGCGAGGTGGCGACGATCGCCTGGCTGCGCGCCTACCACGCAGCGGCCGAAGGGACGGCGCGGCCGCTCGCTGCCGTGCGCTGACCGGGCAACCCGGCCGAGGAAGCGCCGGACCGCCGCCACGATCTCCCCCTCGACGGCCGCCTCCGTCCGGCCGCTGCGGCGCGGGACGTGGAAGCCGTGGTCCGCCTCGGCAATGACCGCGAGCGTGCCCGCGGCCATGCGGGCCACGACAGGTTCGAGGCGCTCCGGTGGGCCGAGGGCATCGCGCGTCCCCTGCACGAAGAGCGTCGGCACGCGGATCGCCGGAAGGTGCGCCGCGCGCCGCGCGGCGGGGCGGCCCGCGGGGTGGAGTGGATAGCCGAGGAGAACCAGCGCGCGGACGACGGGAGGCAGCTCCGCGCGGGCCGCCACCTGCGAGGCGATGCGCCCGCCCATCGACCGGCCGCCGATCGCCACCCACGGCGGTGCGATCGTGCGGTCGTGGGCGATCGCCGCGAGCACGCTCGTCCAGCAGCGCTCGAGGACCGCGGGCGGGTCGGGGCGGCGGCGGCCGGCGGCGCGGTACGGGAAGTCGAAGCGCACGGCCACGTAGCCCGCGGCGGCGAGACCGTCGGCCAGGGCCGTGAGGAGGGGATGCGTGCGGTCGCTCCCCGCGCCCGGAGCGAGGATCACCGCGGGGGCTTTCCCGGCGCGGAAGCGTGCGGGCGGCGTGACCTCGGCGGGCACCGCCCCCCCTCCCGGCAGTGGGATCGCGCGGCGGCAGACCGGTGCGGTCATCGCCGTCCCCCTTAGCGCGGGCGGCCGCACGAGGCGAGCTGCGCTCGACTTGGTGGGGCGATTGCGCTAGCGACGGCGGCGATGGGGGCACCGGTGATCGGCCTCACCGGCGGCATCGGGTCGGGCAAGAGCACGGTGGCGGCCATCCTCGCCGAGCTGGGTGCCCACGTGATCGACGCGGACAAGGTGGGCCACGAGGTCTACCGCGCCGGGACCGAGGGCTTCCGCCGCGTGGTGGCCGCCTTCGGGCCGGGCATCGTCGGCCCCGACGGCGAAATCGATCGGCGCGCGCTCGGCGCGATCGTGTTCGCGGATCCGGCGGCGCTCGCGCGGCTGAACGCCATCGTGCATCCGCTGATCGGCGAGGCGATCCGCGCGCGCATCGCCGCGGCCGGTGACGGGCGGCCGATCGTGATCGAGGCGGCAGTCCTGATCGAGGCCGGCTGGCGGTTCTTCGACCAGATCTGGCTGGTGACTGCGCGCCCGGAGACGGCGATCGCCCGGGTGATGGCGAGCCGCGGCCTTAAGCGCGCGGAGGTGGAGCGCCGGCTCGCCGCCCAGCTCCCTGACGCCGAGCGGCGGCGGCACGCGCAGGTGGTGATCGAGAACGATGGGACGCGCGAGGAGCTGCGCGCGCAGGTGGAGGCGGCATGGCGGGCGCTCGCGGCGTGATCCTGGGGCTCGGTCTTCTCGCGGCGTCGGCGGCTGCAGCCGGACCGTGCGAGGAGGAGCGGGCGGCGACCGGGCTCGCCCTGGGCAACCACGCGGGCACGCTCGCGGTGGAGGCGGTCGATGCCGGGTCGCCGGCGGCGCGCGCGGGCGTGCAGCCGGGCGACGTTGTCGCGCAGGTGAACGCCACCCTCCCGCGCGCGTGCGCCGACTGGGCGCGCACCCTGCGCGAGGCGCGCCGCGACCACGCGGCCGTGCTCTTGCTCGTCCGCCGCGGCGGCGCGGAGGTGCCCCTCGCCCTCGCGGCTGCAACCTGGGGCACGGCGGTCGCCGCGGTGCCGCCGAGTCCTCCCGCGGCGGCGGTCTCGCCGCCCCCGCCTCCGCCCCTGCCGCCCGAGGTCCCGGTGGCGCTCCCCGAGGTGCTCGCGCGGCTCGACGCGCTCGCCCCCGCGGAGCATCCGCCCGAGTCCCTCGACGCCTACGCGGCCGCGCTCCGCCGGCTCCATCGGGAGGTCGAGACGCTCGCCGCGCGCAAGGCCGTCTCCGACGATGCCGCCGAGGGGCTCCGTGGCGTGCTCCACCTCTTCGACGGCGCCGAGGTGGCGTGGCGGGCGATCGAGGCCGAGCGCGACGCCACGCGCCGCCCGCGCCACATCCCCCTGCCCGACGGGGCCACCGCCCCGTACTTCGCGGATTCGCCGGCGGCCACGGCGCTCGAGGAGTTCCCGTTCCTCAAGGGCACGATCGTGCGCGAGCCGAGCGCCGGACGGCTCGTGGAGTCGAGCGGGCTTTGGCGGCCGATCGAGGCGCGGGCGATCCTCTGGGCGCACGGGCGCGAGGCGCTCGCGCGCCTCGAGGGGAAGCTCGGCCGCTAGGAACCCGTCTTCGCCCGCTGGCGCCGGCGCTCCTTTGCCTGCTCGCGCCGGCGCAGCTTGAGGCGCTCCCGCCGCCGCTTGCGCCGCCGGCGCAGCTCCCGCTGTCGTTCCGTCGCCATCGGGCGGCCGTCTAGCATCGCCCCGGGCCACCGTCCACCCCCGCGCTGCGATGGCGTTCCCGGGCCCGCTTGCGGTAGGCTCCGCGGGCGGCCGGCCATGCCGGAGAGCTTCCCCACGACGCCGCGGGCGCCGCGTGCCGTGCGCGCCACGGCGCTCGCGATCGCGCTCGTTGCGGTGGCGCTCGCCACGCGCACGACGATCACGAGCACCGCCTGGGTCGGCCGCACGTTCCCCGGCTTCGTGCTCCTCGACAACCGCGTCGTGGCCTCGATCGGCCTCGCCACGTGGTCGGGGACGCGGGTGCCGGGGCTCTACCAGAGCCAGGTCGTCGCGGTAAACGGGGAGCGCGTGCAGAGCGCCGCCGAAGTCTACCGCCGGGTTGCCGCGCTCCGGCCGGGGACGTCGGTCGACTACGCCATCGCCTGGCGCGGGCAGCAGCGCACGGTTACCGTCACCGCCCAGCGCTTCGGCTGGCGCGACTGGCTGCTTCTCTTCGGCGCCTACCTGCTCAACAGCGCGGTCTACCTGGCCTCGGGGCTCGTCGTCTGGGTGCTACGGCCGCGCTCACCGCTCGCCCGCGCGCTGCTCGCCTTCAGCGGGCTCTTCGCCTTCTATTTCATGACCGCGGTCGACCTCTACGGCCCGGCCACCTTCTTCCGCCTCCACGTCCTCGTCGAGGCGCTCTGCCCCGCTGCCGGGCTCCAGTTCGCGCTCCTCTTCCCGCAGCCGCACCGCTTTGCGCGCTTTGCCTGGCTCGGCTACGCGGCCTCGCTCGCGCTGCTCGTGCCCTACGAGGCCGTGCTCTACCACCCGACGGCGTACTCGGCGGTGCACAACGCGGCGACGCTCTACCTCGGGCTCGACGCAGTCTTCTTCGGGCTACGGCTCCTGGCCGAGTACCGGCGCGGGCGCTCGGAGCTGGCGCGCCAGCGCGTGCGGGTGATGACGCTCGGCACGGTCTTCGGGTTCGGGCTGCCGGGCCTCCTCTTCGTCGCCTCGGCGATGACCGCGGGCAGCCTCGCAGTGAACACCGGGGCCTTCACCGCCTTCCTCTTCGCGCTCTCGCTCGCCTACGCGGTGGTGAAGCACGACCTCTTCGAGATCGATGCGATGGTCAAGCGTGGCGCGTACTACCTGCTGCTCACCGGCGCGGTGAGCGCGGCGTATGTCGGCGCGGTCGTGGTCTTCAACCTGATCCTCCAGGCGGGCGACATCACCGATTCGCCGGCGTTCCCCGTCGCCTTCACGCTCGCCGTGCTCGTGCTCTTCAACCCGCTGCGCTCGCGGCTCCAGGCCCTCGTCGATCGCGTCTTCTTCCGCACCCGGTACGACAGCGCAAAGGCGCTCGCCCAGGTCGGCGCCCAGCTCGCCGCGGCGCTCACCCGCGACCACATCGCGGCGCTCGTCCGCGCGGGCGTCGAGGAGGCCATCCCCAACACGGCGACGCGCGTTTTCGTCGGCCGTGCCGCCGACGGGGGGCCGCGGGAGGTGGGCGGCGGCGCGGTGGTGCCGCCGGCGCTGCGGGCGGAGCTCGCCGCAGGGCGGCTGGCGACCGCCTACGACCCGCCCGAGCTCTATCCCGACGGCGCGACGCACGAGGCCGTGCGCTCAGCCCTCGCCCAGCTCGGCGCCGACATCGCCGTGCCGCTCCAGCACGGCGGCGAGCTCGTGGGGGCGCTCACCGCCGGCCCCAAGCGCTCCGGCCTCTTCTACACCGCGGGCGACGCGGCGTTCCTCCGCGCGCTCGCGCACCAGGCCGCGATCGCGCTCGAGAACGCGGCCTCCTACGAGGCGCTCGTCGCGCTCAACGCGCGCCTCGAGGAGCGCGTGCGGGAGCGCACGCAGCAGCTCGAAGCGGCGAACCGCGAGCTGGCCGACGCCTACGCGGAGCTCAAGGCGGCGGAGACCCACCTCGTGCAGTCGGAGAAGATGGCCTCGCTCGGCCGCGTCGTGGCGGGGGTCGCGCACGAGATCAACAACCCCGTGAGCTTCATCGCGGCCAACGTGGCGCCGCTGCGCCGGCGCCTCGCGCGCGCCGCGGCCGGGGCGACCAGCCCCGAGGTGCAGCGGCTGCTGCGCGAGGCCGAGGAGATCGTCGAGGTGATGGCGCGCGGTGCGGAGCGCACGGCCGCCATCGTGAAGGACCTGCGCAGCTTCTCGCGCCTCGGCGAGGCCACGCACAAGGCGGTCGACCTGCACGAGGGCATCGAGACGAGCCTGCGGCTCCTCGCCTCGCGCTGGCGTGACCGGATCACGATCCACCGCGACTACGGCGTGCTGCCGCCGGTCGAGTGCGACGCCGGTCAGCTCAACCAGGTCTTCATGAACGTGCTCGCCAACGCCTGCGATGCGATTGCCGGCCGGGGCAACGTCTGGATCACCACGCGCGCCGAGGACGGCGTCGCCACGGTGACGATCCGCGACGACGGGGCGGGGATGGCGCCCGAGGTGCTCGGCCGCATCTTCGAGCCGTTCTTCACCACGAAGGACGTCGGCCGCGGCACCGGCCTCGGGCTCGCGATCAGCCACGGGGTGGTCGCCGCCCACGGGGGGCGCATCGAGGTGACGAGCGCCCCGGGCGAAGGCGCGACGTTCAAAATTGTCCTGCCACTTACCGCGGTTGCGCTTGACAGGGCCGCGAGCGCGAGCGGATAGGGGGAGCGCCGTGGACGTCGACTACCGCCAGTTTCCGGTGCTCGTCGTCGACGACGAGCCCGACATCCTGCGGTCGTTCACCTTCAACTACGGCGAAGACTTCTCCGTCCTCACCGCCGACAGCGGCGCGCGCGGGCTCGAGCTGCTCGAGGCGTACGAGCCCGCGGTGATCGTCGCCGACCAGCGCATGCCCGCGATGAGCGGCACGGAGTTCCTCGAGCGCTCGATGAGCCTGCGTCCCGACGCGGTGCGCATCATTCTCACCGGCTACACGGACATCGAGGCGATCATTCGTGCGATCAACACGAGCCGCATCTACCGCTACGTCACCAAGCCCTGGGACAGCGAGGAGCTGCGCCTCGCGCTCAGGCGGGCGATCGAGGTCTTCCACCTCGCGCGCGAGAACGCGCGCCTGGTCGAGGAGCTGCACCGGGCGAACGAGCGGCTCGCGGCCGAGAACGCCTACCTGCGCCAGGCCGAGTCGAGCGGGATGCAGGAGCTCGTCGGGGAGAGCCCGGCGTTCCGGGCCGCGCTCGCGCTGGTCGCCAAGGTGGCGCCGTCGCGCACGACGGTGCTGCTCGAGGGCGAGACCGGCACGGGCAAGGAGCTCTTCGCGCGCGCGATCCACGCGAGCAGCCCGCGGCGCGACCGGCTCTTCGTCGCGGTCAACTGTGCCGCGCTCTCCGAGGGCATCCTCGAGAGCGAGCTGTTCGGCCACCGCCGCGGCGCCTTTACCGGAGCGATCGCCGACCGCAAGGGGCTCTTCGAGGTCGCCGACGGCGGCACGCTCTTCCTCGACGAGATCTCGGAGATGACCCTCGCGCTGCAGGCGAAGCTGCTCCGCGTGCTGCAGGAGGGCGAGGTGCGACCCGTCGGGGAGTCCCGCACGCGCCCGGTCGACGTGCGCGTGATCGCGGCCACCAACCGCCGCCTGGAGGAGGAGGTGAAGGCCGGCCGCTTTCGCGAAGACCTCTACTATCGCCTGCGGGTCTTCCCGATCCACCTCCCCCCGCTGCGCGAGCGGCGCGAGGACATTCCCGCGCTCGCCCGCCACCTGGTGGCCCGGCTCGCGGCGCAGCTCAAGAAGCCGGTCGGCCCGCCCACCCCCGAGGCGCTCGCGATCCTCGCCCGCTATCCGTTCGCCGGCAACGTGCGCGAGCTCGCAAACGAGCTCGAGCGCGCCATGATCCTCGCCGAGCCGGGCGAGCCCATCACCGAGGACCTCCTCTCGGACCACATCCTCAACGTCGCCGGCACCAACGGCAGCGGGCGCGGCGAGCTGCAGCGGCGCACCGACGACTTCGAGCGCGCGGAGATCGCCGCGGCGATCGCGCGTGCGGGCGGGGTGAAGGCGCGAGCCGCCGAGGAGCTCGGCATCACCTACCGCGGGCTCGTCAAGAAGATGCGCCGCCTCGGCATGTGAGCCCAGCCGCCAGCGGCTGACGGCCGCCGGGCGTATGCTCGGGGACGCATGCTGACGGTCGTCCAGGGCAACCGCCTGGAGACGCTCGCCGAGCGGCTCGTCGACGTCCTCGGCGCGTCGCCCGCGCCGCCGCTCGTGCCCGAGATCGTCGTGGTCCAGAGCGGTGGCATGGCGCGCTGGCTCGCGATGCGGATCGCCTCCCGGCTCGGGGTGTGCGCCAACGTCCGCTTTCCCTTCCCCGCGGCGCTGCTCTGGGAGACCGCCCGGGCGCTCGTGCCGGGCGTGCCCGAGGTGCCCGCCCTCGAGCCTGCGGTGATGACCTGGCACCTGATGGCGATCCTCGACGCGCTGCCGGCCGAGGCCGCGTTTGCCCCGCTGCGCGCCGCGCTCGGCGCCGGCGACGAGCGCCGGCGCTTCGCGCTCGCGCGCCGGCTCGCCGACCTCTTCGATCAGTACCTCGTCTACCGGCCGGACTGGATCGCCGCCTGGGAGCGCGGCGAGGAGACGCACTGGCAGGCGGCGCTCTGGCGGCGGCTGGTCGCCCGCGAGCCCGGGGCGCACCGCGCGCGCATCTGGGCGAAGGTGGCCCCGGACGCCAAGACGGCGGCGCTCCCGGCGCGGATCGCGATCTTCGGCATCTCGGCGCTTCCCCCGGCCGCGCTTGAGGCGTTCGTGCGGCTCGCGGCACACGTCGACGTGCAGCTCTTCGTGCTCAACCCCTGCCGCGAGTACTGGGGCGACGTCGTCGCCGAGCGCGACGTGCCCCGCCGGGCGGCCGGGCGCGACGCCGCCCGCCTCCACCTCGCCACCGGCAACCCGCTCCTGGCCTCGCTCGGGCGGCAGGGTCGCGACTTCATCGACCGGGTGCAGGAATACGCCGCGGCCGAGGTCGATCTCTTCGAGGAGCCCGACACGCAGACGCTCCTCGGCTGCCTGCAGTCCGACGTGCTCCACCTCCGCGACCGCCGCGACGCCGCGGAGCGGCCCGCGCTCGCGGCCGCCGACGACTCGGTGCAGGCCCACGCCTGTCACGCGCCGATGCGCGAGGTCGAGGTGCTCCACGACCGGCTGCTGGCGCTCTTTGCCGCCCACCCGACGCTCACCCCCGCCGACGTCGTGGTGATGACGCCGGAGATCGAGCGGTACGCGCCGTGCGTCGAGGCCGTGTTCGGCGCGGCACCGCCCGAGCGGCGCATCCCGTTCACGGTGGCCGACGTGAGCCTCCGGGCCGAGAGCGCCGTCGTCGAGGCCTTCCTCGAGCTGCTCGAGCTGCCCGAAAGCCGCTACGAGGCGAGCCGGCTCGTCGCGCTGCTCGCCGTCGACGCCGTGCGCCGCCGCTTCGGCATGACCGAGGCCGACCTCGCGCTCGTGCGCCGCTGGGTGCGCGAGAGCGGCGTGCGCTGGGGTACCGACGCCGGACAGCGCGCGGCGCTCGGGCTGCCCGAGACCGCCGAGCACACCTGGCGCTTCGGGCTCGACCGCCTGCTGCTCGGCTACGCGATGCGCGGCGAGGGCCGTTACGTGGTCGGCGGGGTGCTGCCCTACGACGACGTCGAGGGCACGCCGGCGCGGGCGCTCGGTCGGCTCGCCGCCTTCGCCGACGCCGCCTGCGGGCTCCGCGAGCGGCTCGCCCGTCCGCGCCCGCCCGGCGACTGGGCGGCGGCGCTCGGTGCGCTGCTCGAGGAGTTCTTCGCCCCGGAGGCGGACGAGGACGAGGCGGCGTTGGCGGCCGTGCGTGCGGCGCTCGGCGCGCTCGCCGACTCGGCGAGCCGGGCGGGCTTTACCGCCCCCGTGTCGCTCGCGCTCGTGCGCGCCGAGCTCGGGCGCGCGCTCGAGGTCCCGACGCGTACGGGCCGGTTTCTCGCCGGCAGCGTCACCGTGTGCGCGATGGTGCCCATGCGCAGCATCCCCTTTGCCGTGGTGTGCTTACTCGGCATGAACGACGACGCATTCCCGCGCGCCAACCGCGCGCCGAGCTTCGACCGGATGGCCGAGGCGCCCCGCCGGGGCGACCGCAACCGTCGCGACGACGATCGCTACCTCTTTCTCGAGGCGCTCCTCTCCGCGCGGCGCTGCCTCTACGTGAGCTGGGTCGGCCGGAGCATCCGCGACAACCGCCCGCTGCCGCCCTCGGTGGTGGTGAGCGAGCTCCTCGATTACGTCGAGCGGGCGTACGGCCGCTCGCTCGTCGTCGAGCACCCGCTGCACGCCTACAGCCGCCGCTACTTCGACGGCTCGAGGCCGGAGCTGCTGAGCTTCGCCGCCGAGCGCTGCGCGGCCACGCAGCGGCTCGCCCGCGGTGGGTCGGTATCCGCCTTCGTGCGCCGGCTCCCCGAGGCGGGCGAGGAATGGCGGACGGTCGACGTCGAGCAGCTCGTGCGCTTCTGGAAGGGCCCGGCGCGCTATCTCCTGCGCGAGCGGCTCGGGCTGCGGCTCGACGAGGCCGAGGACATGGTCGAGAGCCGCGAGCCCTTCGTGCTCGCGGGGCTCGGGCGCTGGACGCTGCGCGCGCGCCTCCTCGAGTGGCGGCTCGCCGGCCATCCGTGCGCCGCCGCGCTGCCGGTCATGCGCGCGGCGGGGCTGCTGCCGCACGGTCGCGTCGGCGAGGTCGTCTTCGGCCGCACGTGCGAGGAGGTCGAGCAGCTCGCCCGGCGGGTGGAAGGAGCGCGTGCGGGCGCCCCGCTCGCGCCGCTCGCCGTCGACCTCGCCCTCGGGCCGGTGCGCTTGCGCGGCACGCTCGGCGATGTCAGCCGCACCGGGCTCGTCACGGTGCGCGTGGGCACGGTGCGCGCAAAGGACCGGGTGGCGCTCTGGATCCGCCACCTCGTGCTCGGATGCATGGCCCCCGCCGGCGTGGGCTGCCAGAGCCGGTTGATCGCCGAGACCGAGGACGTGGCGCTCGCGCCGGTCGCGGCGCCCCTCGACGCGCTCGGCGCGCTCGCGCAGCTCTACTGGGAGGGGCTCCACCGCCCGCTGCCCTTCCTTCCGGAAAGCGCGCTCGCCGCCGTCCGCCATCCGCAGGACAGGCTCGGGGCCGCGCGGCGTGCGTTCGCCGGCAAGCACTCGGCCGAAGGAGACGACCCCTACGTCGAGCTCGCCTTCCGCGGGATGGAGCCGCTCGGCCGCGAGTTCCTCGACCTCGCACGCGCCGTGCTGGGCCCGTTCGAGGCGAGCGCGCGGTGCGGCGCATGACCGAGGGCCTCGACGTCTTTAGCCTGCCCCTCGACGGGATCACCGCCGTCGAGGCGAGCGCGGGCACGGGCAAGACGACGACCATCACGCGCCTCTACGTCCGCCTGCTGCTCGAATGCGAGCTGCCGGTCGAGCGCATCCTAGTCCTCACCTATACGCGCGCGGCGACCGCGGAGCTGTGCGCGCGGCTGCGCGCGCTCCTCGGCGCCGTGCGCGCGGCGCTCGCCGAGGGCGCGGGGGACGATGCCTTTCTCGCGGCGCTGCGCGGGCGCCTTGCGGACCCAGCCCGTGCGCTCGCGCGCATCGAGGATGCGCTGCGGAGCTTCGATCTCGCCGCGGTCTTCACCATCCACGGCTTCTGCCAGCGGGTGCTCGCCGCGCGCGCCTTCGAGAGCGGGGAGCCGTTCGACGCCGAGCTGATCGGCGATCCGGGCGAGCTGCTTGCCGAGGTGGTGGAGGACTTCTGGCGCCGCGAGCTCTACGGCGCCTCGCCGCTGTTCGTCGAATACGTGCTCGACAAGAGGCTTGCGCCGTCCGCGCTCGCGGCCGAGGTGCGCGGGTGGGTCGGTCGGCCGTACCTCGCGGTGCGCGCGGCGGCCGAGCCCACCGACACGGCGGCGTGCGAGGCGGCTTTCGTCGCCGCCTGGGCGGCCGCTCGGGCAGCCCTAGGCGCCGCGCGTGGGGCGGATGTGTCCGAGCGCGTCGCCGGGTGGCTCGAGGACGCCGCCACGCGGCTCGCCACCGAGACGCCCCGCCTCGACCTCGGCGAGGGCATCGTGCGCCTCGCGAGGGGGAGCCGCAGGCGGCGCGTGGCGGTGGAGGAAGCCGTCGCCCAGGCCTGCGCGCAGCTCGTTGCGGCGCGCGACGCGCTCAGCGACCGCTTCGCGCGGCGGGCGAGCGCGCTTCGGGCCCGGCTGCTCGCGCAGGCCCGTGGCGACCTCGAGGCACGCAAGCGCCGCCTCGAGGTCCAGTCCTACGACGACCTCCTGCTGCGGCTGCGCCAAGCGCTCGAGGACCCGCGGCGCGGGGAGGCGCTCGCGGCCGCGCTGCGTGCCGATTACCCGGCGGCGCTCGTCGACGAGTTCCAGGACACCGATCCGATTCAGTACGCGATCCTGCGCCGCATCTGGGGCGGCCAGGGGCTCCCCGTGTTCCTCGTCGGCGATCCGAAGCAGGCGATCTACGGCTTCCGCGGCGCCGACGTATTCGCCTACCTCCGCGCCCGGCGCGAGGCCCAAGGGCCGTATCCCCTCGACGTCACCTGGCGCGCCGCACCGCGCCTCGTCGAGGCGCTGAACGCGCTCTTCGGCCGCGCTTCTCGTCCCTTTCTCCTCCCGCAGATCGACTTTCGCCGGGCACGGGCGGCAGAGGCCGCTACGCGCAGGCCGCTTACCGGCACCGGCGACGGTGATGCGCCGTTCAGGCTCTGGGTCGTCGATGGGGCGGCGAACAAGGAAGAGGCGCGCGACCGCGCCGCGCGCGCGGTGGCGGCCGAGGTGGCGCGGCTGCTCGCGCTCGGCGCTCGCGGCGAGGCGCGGCTCGGTGCGGAGCCGCTCGGCGGCGGCGACGTGGCCGTGCTCGTGCGCACGAACGACGAAGGCCGGCGGGTGCGCGAGGCGCTCACCGCCTGCGGTGTCGCGAGCGTGCAGCAGGCCGTCGACTCCGTGTTCCATGCCCCGGCGGCCGTCGAGGTCGAGCGCGTGCTTTTGGCCGTGGCCGAGCCGGCGAGCGCGGCGCGCGTGCGCGCGGCGCTCGCGACGACCCTCCTCGGGGAGAGCGGCGAGGCGCTCCTCCGGCTCGCGGCGGACGAGGAGGCGTGGGCACGGCGAATCGAGGCGTTCCAGCGCTGGCACGCGCTCGCACGCACGCACGGCTTCGCGCGCATGTTCCGCACGCTGCTCGCCGAGGAGAAGGTCGCGGCGCGGCTGCTCGCGCTGCCCGACGGCGAGCGGCGGCTCACCGACGTGCTCCACCTGGCGGAGCTGCTCGCCGAGCGGGCGCGCGAGCAGCGGGGCGGGCTCGACGGGCTGGTCGAATGGCTCGCAGAGCGGCGGGCCGAGCCCGGCGACCCGTCCGACGATGCGCAGCAGCTCCGTCTCGAGAGCGACGAGCAGCTCGTCACCATCGTCACCGTCCACAAGAGCAAGGGCCTCGAATACCCGATCGTGTTCTGCCCGTTCCTCTGGGACGGGTGGCTCAACGCGGGGCGGCGCGCCGACCTCGAGTTCCACGACCCGAAAGCCGAGGACCGGCCCTGCCTCGACCTGGGCTCCCCGGAGCAGGCGGCGGCCGCGCCGCTCGCCCGCCGCGAGGAGCTGGCCGAGCGGCTGCGGCTCCTCTACGTCGCGCTCACCCGTGCGCGCGAGCGCTGCTACGTCGTGTGGGGGCGGCTGCCGGGCGCGGAGACCTCGCCGCTCGCCTGGCTCCTGCACCCGCCGCCGGACCCGGCGGACGATCCCGTCGAGGCGCTCGCGCGTCACGTGAAGAGCCTCGACGCGGCGACCTGGCGCGCCCATCTCGACCGCCTCGCCACGGATGCCAACGGCACGATCGCGGTCGAGCCGCTTCCGGCGCCGGCGCCGGCCGCGCGGCCGGTCCGCCCCCCGGCGCCCGTGGCGCTCGCGGCGCGCCCCTTTTCGGGCCGGGTGCCCGCCCCGTGGTCGGTGGTGAGCTTCTCGAGCCTCACCGCCGGAGCGGGCGCCGAAGCCCCCGACTACGACGCGGGCCCGCCCGCGGCCGCGGCGCCCGCCGGCCGGCGCGACGCCTTCGCCTTCCCGCGCGGCGTGCGCGCCGGGAGCTGTCTCCACGCGATCCTCGAGCGCATCGACTTTACGGACACGGACCTCGCCGCGCGGCGCGCGGTCGTCGAGGCGGCGCTCGCGGCGCACGGCTTCGAGCGCGAGTGGGCCCCGGCGGTCTGCGACCTCCTCGCGCGCACGCTCGCCACTGCGCTCGACGCTGCGCGCACGATCCGCCTCGGGCGCGTCGCGCGCACCGACCGCCTCGACGAGATCGAGTTCCACTACCCGCTCGCCGGGCTGCGCCCCGCGGCGCTGCGCCGCCTGCTCGATCAGCACGGCATGCCGATCGGGCCGCTCGACGGCGCCGGCACCTCGCTGCGGGGCTACATGAAGGGCTTCATCGATCTCGTGTTCGCCTGCGACGGCCGCTACTGGATCGCCGACTACAAATCCAACTGGCTCGGCGACGCGCCCGCGGACTACGCCGCCGAGCGGCTGCCGGCGGTGATGGCCGCGCACGGCTACCACCTCCAGTACCTGATCTACACCGTGGTCCTGCACCGCTGGCTCAGGCAGCGCCTGCCCGACTACGACTACGACAGGCACGTCGGCGGGGTTTTCTATCTCTTCCTGCGCGGGCTCGACCCGGCGAGCGGGCCCGCGCGCGGCGTCTTCCATGCCCGTCCCGGGCGCGCCCTCGTCGAGGCCCTCGATGCGCTCATGGCGGGCGCGGAGGGGTAGGGATGCTCGAGCGGCTCGCGGCGCTGCGCGCGGTGGGGCTCCTCGCCGACCTCGACGTCCAGTTCGCGCGCCTGATCGGGCGGCTCGCCGGCAGCGACGCGCCGGAGCTGATCTTTGCCGCCTGTCTCGCGAGCCGGGCGACCGCGGCGGGCCATGTGTGCGTCGACCTGGCCGCGATCGCCGGCCGCGTGGTCCTGCCCGACGCGGGCGAGGAGCCGCCGGCCGACGTGTCGCCCGTCGTCGCGCCGGCGCTCGAGGCGTGGACCGCCGCGCTTCGCGCGACGGCGGTGGTCGGTGCCCCGGGCGAGCGCTGCCCGCTCGTGCTCGATGCCTGCGGCCGCCTCTACCTCCACCGCTACTGGGCTTACGAGCACGCGCTCGCTCAGGACCTCCGCGCCCGGGCCGCGGCCGCCGAGGCGGTGGACGAGCAGCGGCTGCGGGCCGACCTCGCCCGGCTCTTCGGCCCCGCGGGCGGGGATGCGGTTGACTGGCAGCGAATCGCGGCGGCGCTCGCCGTGCTGCGTCGCCTCTGCGTGATCTCGGGCGGGCCGGGCACCGGCAAGACGAGCATCGTCGTGCGCATTCTCGCGCTCTTGGCGGCGCAGGCGGGCGGGCGGCTGCGCGCGGGGCTCGCGGCGCCGACGGGCAAGGCCGCGGCCCGGCTCGCCGAGGCGGTGCGGACGGCCAAGCGGCGTCTCGCTCTCGACGCCGTCGTGGCGGCGGCGATTCCCGAGGAGGCGGCGACCATCCACCGGCTCCTCGGGCCGCGGTCGGGCTCGGTGTCGTTTCGCCACGACCGCACGAACCCGCTGCCCCTCGACGTGCTCGTCGTCGACGAGGCTTCCATGGTCGATCTCGCGCTGATGGCGAAGCTCGTGGCGGCGCTGCCGCCCGAGGCGCGCCTGATCGTGCTCGGCGACCGCGACCAGCTCGCGTCGGTCGAGGCGGGCGCGGTGCTCGGGGACCTCTGCGGCCCGGCGCCGGGCTTCTCCGAGGCGGTCGCGCACCGCCTGAGCGCGGTGACGGGCGTGCCGGTGCCGGCGGCCGCACGGCGCCCCTCGGCGCTCGGCGACTCGATCGTCCTGCTCGACCGGAGCTGGCGCTTCGGTGCGGAGAGCGGCATCGGGCGGCTTGCCGCGGCGATCAACCGCGGGGACGCGACGGGTGCGCTCGCGCTGCTCGCGGACGGCCGCTTCCGCGACGTCGCCTGGCGGCCGATTGCCGCCGGAGAGGATCGTCGTTCGGCGCTCGAGGAGCGCGCCCTGGCGGGCTTCGAGCCGTACGTCGCGCGCATCACCGCGGGCGCGGATCCCGCGGCGGCGCTCGCGGCCTTCCCCGCCTTCCGCGTCCTCTGCGCGCATCGCGCAGGTCCGGCGGGCGCGGAGACCCTGAATCGGCGGCTCGAGGCGCGGCTGCGTGCGCGCTGGTCGGGCAGCGGACGCAGCCCGTGGTACCCGGGCCGCCCGGTGCTGGTCACCGAGAACGACTACGAGCTCAGGCTCTTCAACGGCGACGTCGGCATCGCCCTGCCCGACCCCGCGGCCGGCGGCGCGCTGCGCGTCTGGTTCGAGGCCGCCGACGGCGTGCTCCGCCGCGTGCCGCCGGCGCGGCTGCCCGCGCACGAGCCCGCGTGGGCGATGACCGTCCACAAGAGCCAGGGCTCGGAATTCGATGCGGTGCTGCTCGTGCTGCCGGCGGAGCCGTCGCGGGTGATGACCCGCGAGCTGCTCTACACGGCGGTCACGCGGGCACGCCAGCACGTCGAGGTGTGGGGCGAGGCCGAGCAGCTCCGCGCGGCGGTCGCGCGCCCCCTCGTGCGCTCCTCGGGGCTGCGCGACGCGCTATGGGGTCCGCCCGGGCAGGAGCGGGCTTGACGGCGACAGCGCGGCGGACGTAGGCGTCGAGCCGACGGCCCTTCGCGACGGGCGCCCCGGGCGCCCGGAAAGGAGTCTGTCATGGCAGCCGAAAGCGTTCGCCACCCCGTGGCCGGCGCGCCACCGGCTCCGGCCGAAGTCGCGGTGTACGCCGAGGGGGTGCTCGTCGGGCTTGCCGGGGCGGCCGCGATCGCGCTCTGGTTCTTCGTGATCGACGTCCTCCAGGGCCGGCCGCTTTACACCCCGACGGTCCTCGGCACGGCGTTGTTTCGCGGCGGCCGGGGGCTCGAGGATCCCGCCCACCTGGCGGTGTCCCTCGAGATGGTGATCTCGTTCACGTGGGTCCACGCGCTGGTCTTCCTGATCCTCGGCATGGGCACCGCAAGGCTCGTCGCCTCGGTCGAGCGCAACCCGAGCCTCGGCTTCGGTGTCGTGCTGCTCTTCGTCGTGCTGCAGTACGGCTTTCTCCAGGTGTCGATGGTGGTGGCGGAGCCGGTGCTGCACGCGCTCGCGTGGCCCGCGGTGCTCGGCGGAAACCTGCTCGCCGCGGCGGCGATGGTGGCCGTGATCCGCTGGCGGCACCCGACGCTCGCGATCGAGCCGTAGGAACGCCCGGATTCATCCGCTCGTCGGCCGGGAACGCGCGTTCCCGCCGCGGCCCACGCGGGCCGCGCCGGAGTGTGCCGTGTGGCCGGGCACGGCCTTTGCGATAGCCAGCAGTACCGGCCGGTGCCGCTCCACCCGGGCGATCACTCGCGCCCTCGGGTTGGGAGCCTGGGTGGCGGCACTGGCCGCGTCGCATCCGGCCCGTCTGTGGCCGGGACGTCATCCGCCTCTTGCGCCTCCCGCCTTGCCAGGCACGGCGAGGGCATGCGTTCCCCTAGCCCTCCCTCGACAGCTCATCCGGAACGCGTGCCCTCCCCGTGGCGGGCGGGCTACGGGTCTCAGGTCCCGGTGCGCTCGAGGGCGGCGGGGGCGGCCGGCAGCGTGACGCGGAAAACGGACCCCCGCCCGGGGGTGCTGTCGACGCCGATCTGGCCGCCATGTTCGACGACCATTTGGTGGACGAGGGCGAGCCCGAGGCCGGTCCCCGTCTCCTTGGTGGTGAAGAAGGGGTTGAAGATGTTCTCGAGGTGCTCGGGCGGGATGCCGGGACCGCGGTCGGCGACCTCGAGGAGCACGCCTTGGCGCACCGGCCGGATCTCGACTGTGACGTCGCCGCCCGGCGGGCTCACCTCGATCGCGTTCAGCACGAGGTTCAGCAGGATCTGCTTGAGCCGGTCGGCGTCGGCCCACACGGGCGGCAGTGCGGCGCCGGCGCGCACGACGAGCGTCACCCCGCGTTTGCGCGCGCTCGACTCCATCAGCCGGAGCACAGGCTCGAGCGTGGGAACGACCTCGACGCTGCGGTATTCGACGGTCGTCGACTTGCCGAGGGCGAGGAGGTCGGTGAGCAGGTTCATGACCCGCCGGAGCTCGCTCTGGCTCAGGTCGCGGAAGTGGGTGAGGAACTCGCGGTCGTCGAGCCGCTGGGGCAGCAGGTCGAGGAAGGTCTTCACCGCGACGAGGGGGTTGCGGATCTCGTGCGCGAGCCCGGCGGCGAGCATGCCGATGGAGGAGAGACGGCTCGCGCGGCTCACCTGCTCCCGAGACTCGCGCAGCTCCTCGTACAGGCGGGCATTCTCGAGCGCGATGCCGGCCTGATTGGCCAGCGTGACGACCAGACTGATGTCGTCATTGGTGTAGAGCCGTTGATCGGGGCGGCGCGCGAGCGTGAGGAGCCCCACGGCACGGCCCTTCACCCGCAACGGCACCGCCAGCTCGATGCCGCGCTCGCGCAAGGGGGCGGCGATCGGCATGGGATCGGTGGATTCGATCTCGGAGAGCACGACGGGCTGCGTGGCGTTCTCGAGCCACGCGAGGACTGCCGCGTCGGCGATCGGGGCCCGCTCCTCGTCGGCGACGGCGACGAGCTGCGTCGGCCGACGGAGCCAGAGCGTGGCGTTGACCTCGCCAAACGCGCCGGCGAGCGCCGAGCGGGTCGCCGCGGCCAGGGTGGGCAGGCTCAGCACCGACGTGATCTCCCGGCTCACGTCGACGAGGAGGCGGCGGTCGTCCGCGCGGGCGCCGAAGAGGAGCTGGGCGAGCGTTTGCTCGGCGGCCAGTCGCAGACGCGGGAACCCGAATCCGGCCACGCAGAAGAGCGCCGCGGTGACAAAGCTCGGGAGCAGCGCGATGTGCCCGGTCGAGAGCTGCTCGACGAGCAGCGAGATGCCGAGGCAGGGCACGAGCAGCGTGGCGAGCAGCGCGGTGTTCACCGCGACCCGACGGACGGCGGTGGGCACGTCGACGAGCCGCGTGCGGGCGATGGAGTAGATCATGCCCGCGCACCCGATCGTGACGCCCAGGGGGACTAGAAACATCCTGTGGGCGTGAAGTCCGAACGGCTGGAGGATGCACAGGTCGAGGATGCCTAGCGCGACACAAAAGGCCACGCCGACCAACATGTATTGGAACCGAAGGCGCTGCAGTGGCTCCGCCGCCGAACGCGCGGCGTACGCCATCAACACGACGTTGACGATGAGCAATCCGAACAGCACCGCGGCGAATCCGGGGAAGAGCGGCCCACTGATACGATGATAACCCCACGCGTCCCGTACGACGCCGGCGATCAGCAGATGGCTCGGCACAAGGAGAGCAGCAACTGCTACAAACGTGCTTGCAGCCACGGTCATCACTTTATGAGGCAGAGAGCTCGGATCGTCGAGCGCAGCAACGTACCGGTGTACCGTAAAGGGCAGAGAGGCAATGGTCAGGTAGGTGAGACAGATCAGGCGTTCCGCCACCACCGGAGTCCAACTGAAGGTGACAAAAACTTCGGAAGTCAGCCAGAGCAGTAGGTTCGTGGTGACGAGGCTTGTGGCGGTCCGCCGGGGTCCGGGTTCTGCGGATACCAAGAGGAAGCCTAACAGCAGCCCGACGATCCCGGCCGCTGCTGCGTACGCATAGGGCGGCGTCATCCTCAGCTAAGCTTACGCGACGCACCGATGGGTGACGAGCAGGGGCGCTGCGGCCCGTAGCACCTCCTGCAGGGTCCGCTGTGCTAGATGCTGCGGCGGTCTGTCCCGAGTTTGCTACCCAAGACCGATGTTCGGCGCGCCGACCAGCACTGAGGTCGTTCCGCCTCCTACCCCGTGGGAGGTGACGAGCGCGCGCCGCGGTCGGCCGCGCCGTGGCGCCCCGCGCACGACGTCAAGGTCGCACTTGGGGTCTAAGTCATCGCAGTTCGTCGTCGGCGGCAGCAACGCGTGCTCGAAGGTGAGGAGGGTGCTCACCAACTGAAGCACGCCTGAGGCGGCCAGCGCTTGCCCCAGGGCTCCCTTGCTCGATGTGATCGGTACACGGCGCGAACCGAGGAGCGCCTTCAGAGATCGTGCCTCCTGCACGTCACTCGACGGCATCCCAGGGGCGTGTGCGTTGACGTAGTCGATATCGCTCGCTTGCAGGCCCGCGTTATGGAGCGCCGCAACCGCGGCTTCAAGATAGCCGTCTCCGTTGGGATGCTCATCCGCCGAGCCGGTGTAAGTCACGGCGCCAAGGGCCGAGCCTACTCCGAGCAACTCTCCGAAGATGTGAGCGCCGCGAGATTTCGCCGACTCAAATTCCTCGAGAACCAGCATCGCGGCCCCTTCGGCAAGTAGGAAACCGCTCCGGCGGCGATCGAATGGACGGCAGGCGGTTTCGGGTGTGTCATTCGCTTGCGCTAGGACGCCGGACCGCCCGAATCCCGCCAGCAACAACGGCGTCACGGGAGCGTCGGCTCCACCAGCGATGGCAATGTCGAGCGCCCCCGTGCGGATCTGCCGAAAGGCGGCGGCGACCGCGTCAAGACCGGCGGGGCAATCCGAACAGATAGTCGAAACGGGCCCCCGAATGCCGAGGTCACCAGCACACTGAGCGGCGGCAGAGTGGGGAGAAACCGCCATGGGTAGGATTGTCTTGACGGCATTGGCCCCGTACCGCTCCAGCGCCACGACACCTTCTTCTCCGATCTCAATGGCACCAGCTGCTGTTCCCAAAAAGAATCCCGTTCGCTTCTGCTGGAGCAGCCCCTCTTGCGGGCGCGCGCCCTCGACCGCAAGGCGACTTGCCGCAATGGCGAGGTGGCAGAACCGACCAAGGCTGCGTACCAGTGCGGGACGCATAAAATCACGAGGCTGGAAGTTCGGGACCTGCGCTGCGATGCGGACAGGGTAGCGGGCCACATCGAAGCTTTCGATGGGGCGCGCAGCTGAGCGACCGCTCACCAGCAGCTCCCACAACGCTTCGGTCCCGATACCTGACGGCGCCACGACACCGATCCCGGTGATGACGACGCGGCGCCGCCTGGCAGCCCGGCGAAGCACCCCGGTACGCGGACGCAGGGGCAGCTTCGGGAAGTCTGGAGATTCGATACCAAGCGCGGGCAAGTCGATCTGATGGGTATTCTGCATGGATGCCCTCCGGCGCGTGGGGCACAGCAAGAGACGTGCCGCAGCGTCAAAGAACTGACAGTTGCACGCAATTGTGCGGCGGCGCGTGCCGGACCGTGAACCGGCGTTCAGGACGCCCTACGGCTGGTTCACGTAGCCGACCAGGAGGCGGCGGAGGAGCCGCAACTCCGTCAGGGCGACGAGCACCGGCAGAACGAAGAGGTTTGCCAGCAGGGAGAGCAGCATGGCTGCGGCGCCGAGCAGGCCGAGGCTGGTGACCGGGAAGAAGCGGGACAGCAGGAACACGCAAAAGCCGGCGGCGAGGCCGATGTCCGATGCGATCATCGGGATGCCCACGCTCGTGAGGGTTTGGAGCCGGGCCTCCTCGCCGTCCCGCGCTTGCCGCAGTCGGCGACGATACCGATCGAGGTATTGCACGGTGTCGTCGACCGCGTCGCCGAGGGCGGCGGCACCGGTCGTGACCGTAGCCGCATTGAGGGGGATGCCGAGCCAGCCGAGCACCCCGTAGAGGAACAGAATCGGGAAGAGGTTCGGGACGAGCGCCAACGTGCCGAGCCGCCAGGACCGCAGCGCCAACCCCAGGAGGACGGCCATCGCGACCGACGCGAGCAGCAGGTGGCGTGCGAGGCCGTCGGTGAACTCGTCGTTCGTCTCGAGCCGCAGTAGACCGGTCCCCGTGACGCGCGCGGCAAGGGGTGCCGGGGCGAGGGTAGGCAGCGCCGCCTGGAGCCGAGCGACGAAGGCTCGCTGCCGCGTGCTCGACGCGTGCGCCAGGCGAATGAGCACCTGCGCCTTCCCTGCGGGCTCGCTCAGCACGGGAGCTAGCGTCTCGTGGTCGCTCGTGTCGAAGAGCAGGAGGTACTGCGCCGTGAGCTCGCGCGTGGACGGGAGCGCACCGCGGGTGTGGCCGACGTTCACGGCGCTGTCCATGAGACGCAGGTAGTCGGACGGCGCGATCACCGCGCCGACGTCGGGTTGGCGGCGTGCGTAGCTGGCGATCGCGTCGGCCGCTGCGATCACCCGGGGATCGTAGACTCCGTCGGGGCTTTCGAGGACGACCGCGAGGGGCACGACGCCGCCGAGCTCGTGATCGATCTCTGCGGTCGACCGCGCCACTGGGCTGCCGGTCGGAAACCAGTCGTAGGGGTCCTGGTCGACGCTGAGAAAGCGCAGCCCCCCGCCCCCCACGGCCATGATGGCTGCGGCGGTCAGGAGCAAAAGGCCCCCGCGGCGCACGGTGAGCGCGTGGACGCGCGGGAGCGCCTGGGCGAGCCCCCGGGCGAGAACCCCCGATTGCCGTGACGCGCGCCGCGTCCGCAGCAGCGCGAGCACCGCGGGCACGATCGTGAGCGCGGCAAGCGTCGTGAATCCGCTGCCGCAGGTGGCCAGCAGCCCCAGGTCGCGGATGACTTCCACGCGGCTCGAGAGCAGCGAGGCGAACCCGAGCGCCGTGGTCGCTCCGCAGAGGACCACGGTCATGCCGACGGCCGACAGCGTTGCCACCAGCGCCGCGGCCGGGTCGGCCTCGTGCGCCCGGTGGCGGTCGTACTCGGAAAGGACGCGGATCGTGTAGCTCGTGCCGATCGCGAGCATGAGCGGCGGGAGCACCGACGTGACGATCGAGAACGAGCGCCCGAGCAGCGCGCCGAGGGCGACCGTCCAGAGCAGCGAGACGATGACGGTCACGAGCGGGAGCCACACGCCGTACGCCGTGCCGTAAGTGAGGAAGAGGATCACCGCCATCACGGCGAGCGCCGAGGGACCGAGCACCCGCAGGTCGCGGGCGGTGAGCTCGTTGAGGGCGACCTGCGCGAAGGGGGCGCCGCCGAGGGTGACGTCCGCGCCGGGCGCCGCGCGCGCGACGGCGGCCTCCACCGCCGCGATGAGGCGGCCCTTGAAGTGCGGGTCCTCGGGGTGCGGCGAGACGAGCGCGAGGACGGCGGCGAGCCGATGGTCGGGCGACAGCAGGTTCGCGCGCACGAGCGGATGGTCGAGCGCCGCCGCGAGCGGGGCGCCCGGGGTGGGCTCGCCGTCGCTGGTGAACAGGTGCTCGACCGCCACGTCGTCGTTCACGGGCCATGGCCAGCGGAGGTTCGTGAGGCTCAGTGTCCGGTCGACCCCTGGCACGCGGGAGACCGCGTCGGTGAGCGCCTCGAGCCGACGGATGGCCTCCGGGGCGAGCACGTCCGGCGCGTGGAGCAGCACGAACAGCGTCTCGTCGCCGCCGAACGCCTCACGGGTGCTCGTGAGAAATCGCCAGCTCTCGGAGTCGCGGACGAGGAGCCGTTCGGTCGAGTTGTCGAACGAGACGTGGGTGAGCGCATAGAGCGCCCCTCCCGTGAGCAGCGCCGCGGCGAGGAGCACGCCGAGGGGACGGCGGACGACGAAGCGGGCGAAGCGACTCACGACAGCCGCGCCTCTCGCACGGCAAGCCCCCGAAGCGCAAGCCGGCGCGCGTCACGTCGGCGGCGCCCCGCAGCACTCCTCCCTCGCGCCCGCCCACGTCGCGACGCGTCCGTCCTCGTCCGCGACGATCACGCGCACCTGAGGGCAGCCGTAGACGATGCGGACCGTGTACCGCCGCGCGCCGCCCTGGCGGACGTCGGTGGTGGTCTCGCCCAGGTGGGCGCGGATCGTCGCGCAGTCGAGCTGGTCGAAGACCGCGCGGGCCACGTCGCGCACGTGGCCCACGCGGAGAAGCTCCCGGAACGTCCACAGGCAGAAGACGACGAGCCCGATGGCCACGGCGGTCACGAGCCGGCCCACGAGCGGGTGGCGCCGGCGCAGCGGTCCCCACCACGGCGCCGTGAAGTAAAGGGCGTTCAGCGTGTTCCAGACCCCGCGGCCGATCCAGACCATGGCGAACAGACCGACCTCCGCGCCGACGCCCCAGTCGAAGAGCTGGTAGACGTAGCGGCCGGGCGTCCAGGCCATCCAGTACGGCCCGGCCACCGCGAAGGTGGCGAGGAACACCCAGGCGGCGAGCAGCTTCGCGAGCGCAAGCCAGGGCACGAGCGCGAGGTCGCGGGCGAACGCCCAGGCGACCAGCACCTGCCAGCCGATGTAGGCGAGCACGAGCGCCGGCGCGTCGCCGTGCGCCTCCCGGTAGCCCGGCTCGAGGAGCCCCGAGGCGAGCACGGCAAGCGCGCTCGCCAGGGCGACCAGCGCACACGCCACGTTGATCGCTCGCAGCGCGCCGCGCATGCTCTGCCCGTCTAGCCGAGTCGGCGCGCGCCGTCACGAGCGCGCCGTTCTTGACTTGGACCCGTCGCCGCGCGTAGCTGCCGGGCGTGGTCCCGGTCGGCGTGAGCCTGCCGGCGGTGCAGCAGATCCCCGGGCGCGCGCGGCCCTGGGAAGCGGCCGTCGGCGGGCCGGAGATCCTCGCCGCGGCGCGGGCCGCCGAGGCGGCCGGGCTCGCGTGGGTGTCGTGCAGCGACCACGTGCTCGTGCCTGCGGTGCGCGCGGCCGCGATGGGGCCGGTGTGGTACGACGCCGGCAGCACGCTCGCCTTCGTGGCCGGCGCCACGACCCGCATCCGGCTTCTCTCCCACGTCCTCGTGCTCCCCTACCGGCACCCGCTGGTGGTCGCCAAGCAGTACGGGACGCTCGACCGGCTCTCCGGCGGCCGCCTGATCCTCGGCGTCGGCAGCGGGCACGTGAAGGCCGAGTTCGCGGTGCTGGGCGCGCGCTACGAGCGCCGCGGACGCACGACCGACGAGGCCCTGGGCGCGATCGCCGCCGCCTGGGAGCAGGAGATCGCCGCCTACGCCGGCGAGACCGTCGCGTTCCGCGACGTCATCGTGGCGCCGCGGCCCGTGCAGCGGCCGCGCCCGCCCATCTGGGTGGGTGGCAACTCGCGGGCGGCGCTGCGGCGCGCCGCGCGTCTGGCCGACGGTTGGATCCCCTGGCAGCTCACCCCCGAGGACCTCGCGGCCGCGGCCGCGGCGGCACGCGCGCTGCGGGCCGAGGCTCGCCGCGAGGCGCCCTTTGCGCTCGTGGCCCCGCTCGACGTCCCCGTCGAGGCGGGCGCCGAGGCCGTGCTCGCCGCAGCCGCGCGCTGGCGGCGCGCCGGGGCGACGGCCCTGCACGCCGGCGTCGCCGCCGAGAGCTTTGCCGCCTGGTGCGAGCGGATCGCCTGGCTCGGCCGCGAAGTGCTGCCCCATCTCGCGTGACGCGCCGCACGGGCAGCGCGGCTCGCGCGGCGCCGTTCGACGTCGCGCTGGCGGCAACGCTCCACGATCCCCCGGGCGCGCTCGCCGCCGAGGTGCGCCGCCTGCTCCCGCGGCTCCAGGCGCTCTACGCGCACGTCGCGGTGGCGACGAGCCCGCCCACCGCCCCGGCGCTGCGGGCGTGCCTCGCCCGCGCAGGGGCCTACGCGGGCACTCCCGCACAGAACGCCCGCGGGCCCCTCTACCGCCTCGCGCTGCGGCGCGCGCTCGGCTACGGCGCCGCACGGGTACACTACGTCGACTTCGACCGGGCGCTGCACTGGCAGAGGTGCGCGCCGCGGGAGCTCGAGGCGGTGCTGCGCGCCGCCGGTCGCCGACGGGTGCTGGTGCTCGGACGCACGCCGGCCGCGCATCGCTCGCACCACCGTCCCCTCTACGCCACCGAGACGGTCGTCAACCGACTGCTCGCGGAGCGGGCGGGGCTCGGGGGGCGCGTGGATCTCCTCGTGCCGGCCTTCGTGCTCGACGCCGCGCACGGGCGCACGCTGCTCGCGCGCTCGCGGGCGCGCGACGCGGCGATCTACGGCGAGTGGGCGGCGCTCGTGCTCGGCCTGGATCGCGAAATCGCCTACCTCGAGTGTCGTGGCCTCGACTGGGAGACGCCCGACCGCGACCGCCGCCGGGGGCTCGCCGCGTGGCGGCGGCGGCTCGACACGCCGGAGGAGTGGCGGCTCCGTACCGCGATGGCGACGGCGATCGTGCGCGGCTTCGCCCGCGCCCGCGCACGCTGGCCGATGCCGCCGCCGCGCCTCGTGCGGCTCGGGCCGCGCCGCCGTTAGCGACGGCCGCGCCGCCGGCGGCGGGTGCCCCCCGGCGCGGGGGGCGGCGGCAGGCGGCGGCGGTGGGGCTCGCGCGGCGGGTGGCGCACGTCGGCGAGCATGTGATCGTCGGCGATTTCGAAGGGCAGCTTGAAACCGATGTAGCGCTCGATCGCCTCGAGCCCCTCCACGTACTCCTCGCACGCGAGGCTGATCGCCTTGCCCGACGCCCCGGCGCGCGCCGTGCGGCCCGCACGGTGCACGTAGTCCTCGGGATCGAGCGGCAGGTCGTAGTTGACGACGTGGGTGACGCCCTCGATGTGGAGCCCGCGCGAGGCGACGTCGGTAGCGACGAGGATCGGGAGCCGGCCCTCCTTGAAGTCGGCGAGCACCCGCAGGCGCTGGCGCTGATCGACGTCGCCGGTGATGGCGGCGGCGGCGAAGTCGTTCGCGCGAAGGTAGCGTTCGAGCCGCTCGGCGGCGCGCTTGGTGTTGACGAAGACGAGCACCCGCGCGCCCGGCTCGCGGCGCAGGATGCCGAGCAAAAGCGCGAGCTTCTCGTGCCGCCCCACGTGATAGACGAGGTGCTCGATGTTCTCGGCGGTCACCTGCTCGGGGGTGGCCGACACCTTCACCGCGTCGTTCATGAAGAGGTAGGCGAGCTCCATCACGTCGTAGCCGAGCGTCGCCGAGAAGAGCATCGCCTGGCGGCGGTCGACGGGCGGCAGCCGGCGCAAGAGGAAGCGCAGGTCCTTGATGAAGCCCATGTCGAACATGCGGTCGGCCTCGTCGATGACCAGGATCTCGACGTGGCGCAGGTCGTAGACGCGCTGCTTCCAGTAGTCGATGAGCCGGCCGGGGGTGCCGATCAGGAGATCGACGCCCGCCTCGAGCGCCGCCCGCTGCTTGCGGTAGTCGATGCCGCCGAAGACCGCGTGGATGCGGAGCCCCGTCGCCTGCCCGAGCAGCCGCGCGTCGTCGGCGATCTGCGCGACCAGCTCGCGCGTGGGCGCGATCACGAGCGCCCGCGGCGCGGCGGCGCTCTCGGCCGCCCGCGGCCGGGCGAGCAGGCGGGTGAAGATCGTGATGAGGAACGCGGCCGTCTTGCCCGTGCCCGTCTGCGCCTGCCCGGCCACGTCGCGGCCGGCGAGCGCGAGCGGCAGCACCTTCTCCTGGATGGGCGTGCAGCGGACGAAGCCCGCCGCACGAATGCCCGCGCGGACGGCCTCGGGCAGCGGGAACGCATCGAAGGGCCGGCCCTCGGTCACGCCCGACGCCGCCGCGTCGGCGGGCACGGGGTCGCTCCTCGTCACGCCGCCGACATGCCGGCCATCGCCGGGGGTGTCAAGCGCACCGCGGGCTTGACGCTCGCGGGCGACGCGTGTGAGAACCGGCTCCGATCATGGCGGACGGCGCGCGACCGGAGCAGTTGCGGATCATGCTCGGCTTCGTGGTGCGCCGGTGCGCCGCGGCGCTCGGGCATCCGCCGGATGCGGACGAGCTGGCCGAGTGGGCCAACAACCAGCGCGACGTCCACGGCCGCTACCGCATCTTCGGCCGGCCGATCACGGTCGACGAGGCGCGGGTCATCCTGCGCCACCCCGGCCGGCTGGTCACGGTGCGCTCGGGACCGCGATGGGGGCTCGCGAGCTAGACCTCGAGCGCCGGCTCCCCGTGCTCACGGGGCGCGCCTGGACGTTCGCCGACGGGCTCGCCGCCGCCGACATCCTGCCGCTGCGGTGCGCGCAGCTCGACGCGGGGGCGGCGGCCGCCCATCTCTTCGCCGACCTCGACGCGGGGCTCGCCGCCGCCGTGCGGCCGGGCGACGTGCTCGTTGCCGGCGCGCGGCTCGGGCACGGGCCGGGCGGGGCGGCGGCGGCCGCGGCGCTCGCGGCGGCGGGCATGATCGCGGTCGTCGCACAGAGCTTCGCCGACGACTTCGCCGCCCGCGTGCTCGCCGCCGGGCTCGCCCCGCTCGAGGTCGATGCGCCGAGCGTCTTCCGCACCGGGCAGCGCCTGCGCATCAACCTCGAGGCTGGGACGATCGCCAACCTCTCGACCGGCGACCGCCAGCCCGTGCGCAATCTCACCGAGGCGCTGCTCGAGCGGCTGCGGGCCCGGATCGGGCGCTGAGGTCGGCGGTGAGCGAGGTGTGCACCTCGTCGAGCGCGCGGCGCTCGTCGCCGGGCCGGTAGGCCGGCAGGACGAGCACGCGGAGCTCAAACCAGTAGCGGCCCGCGGGCAGCTTCTGCACGTCGGCCCCGCGGTAGCCGACGAGCGGGACCGTGCCGGGGGAGCGCTCCGGCGGTGCGGGGTGCTCGGCGTCGTCGCGGTAGACGAGGCCGAGCCGCAACAGGCGCGTCAGCTCCTCGGACATGACCGCCGCCACCAGCACCGCCTCCTCGCCGTGCGCGAGGAGGAACCAGTCGCCGCTGCCGTGGAACGCGGCCTCCGCGGGGTCCATGTGCCCGTCGATCGCGAAGCCCTCGGGCGGCACGCCCGGGGCGTGGTAGCGCCAGCCGCGGAGATCCCGGAAGTCGGCGCCGCCCCAGGCGCTGATGTCGCGGAAGAGGAGCGCCGGCGAGAACGGGAGCTTCATCGAGCCCGGGCCGAAGACGTGCTCGGCGTAGAAGTAGGTGTGCGCGAGGCCGGCCGTGAGGTAGAGGCCGGCGCCGAGATAGACGCGGTGGCGCGAGCGGCGGACGACGCGCACCGGCCCCGCCTTCCAGGCGATCAGCTCGTGCGTGCCTTCCGTCTCGTCGAGCGTCCAGTGCGCGAGATGCGCGTGGAGCGTCGCCTCCGCCCGCAGCCGCAGGCCGTCGAGCAGGTTCGGCCCGAGCGGCCGCGCGAGCGCGAGGGCGAAGTACGCCGGGAGCGCCCCCACGCACCCGACGCGGTAGCGGGCGGTGACGACGAGGTCGTGCGCGGCGTCGTAGGCGACGTAGCGCCGGTCGGTGGTGGGCGGGTGCTCGGCCACGACGAGGTAGACGAAGCCGGCACGATGATCGACGGGGTCCTCGATGCGGATCTCGCGCCACGCGGTGACGCCGGCTTGGGCGAGCGCCTGCGCGAGCACCTCCGGGGCTACGCGCTCGCCAGCGTCGCAGGCCATGAAGACGAGGAGGTCGTCGTGGTCGAAGATGCCCGGGCGGTCGTCGACGGTCGGCTCCGGGCCGTCGGGGAGCGCGAGATGCCGCCCGCGCCGCTCGTCGATCTGGAAGGGGATGGGGAGGGGGGTACCGCCGCGGAACGCGACGAGCCCGAGCCGCGCGATCGGCGTGCCGCCGAGGTGGTCGAGCCGCTCGCCGGTGAGCTCGATCGCGTCGTAGGGGCGCGCAATCGGCCCGCAGGGGCCGAGGGGCACGGGCTCGCTGGCGGCGGCGAGGTGGACGACGAGCGACAGCCAGGCTGCGGCGACGGGGAGGCGGCGCATCAGCCGGAGAGCACCGCCGTGAGGCTCGGCGCGGCGACCGCGTGCCGCCATGCGGCCTCGACCTCGGCCCGCTCGATGCGGGCCACCATCGCGGCCGCGCGCGCGAGCGACGGCAGCCCGCAGGCCGCGCGCGTGGCGTGGCTCGTCGCGCGCTCCTGGCGGGAGTCGGCGAGGCGCGCGAAGCGGTAGCGCACTTTCTGGCGCACCCGCGCGAGCTCCTCGGCGCTGAAGCCCGCCGTGGCCTCGCGCGAGACGCGGTCGATGGTCTCGCGCAGCCGCCGCGCCTGGTCGCGGGCGGCGCTCGCGCTGAGCACGGCCACCGCCCAGTCGCGGCCCTGCTCGACCGTGGCCCCGAGGTCGTAGCCGAGGCCGAGGCGCTCGCGTACCTCCTGGAAGAGCCGCGCGTCGGGATCCGCGCCGACGATCTCGAGCGCGAGCGAGAGGGCGAGGGCGGCCCGCGGCTCGCGCGGCACGGTGAGCAGGCGCACGAGGTACGCCTGGGCGAGATCGCGGCGGGTGAGCCTGAGCGTCCCGGTCGCCCGGCGCGGGCGAATCCGCGGCACGGCCGGCGGCCGGGGGCCGCGCGCGGGGAACGTGCGCGCGACGGCGCGGCGAAGCGCGTCGCGCGCGATGCCGCCGCACACGGCGAGGACCATGTTCGCCGGCACGAAGTGCCGGGCGAGAAACGCGCGCACCGCCGCCGGCGTGATCGCCCGCACGCTCGCGATCGTCCCGCAGACCGGGTGGCCGAGCGGCTCGCCGACGAAGCGCCGCCAGGCGCGCTCGTGCAGGTAGTTGGCGGGATCCTCCTGGCGGCCGCGGATCTCGTCGACGACCACGCGCTGCTCCTTGGCGAGGCGGTCGGCCGGCACGGTGCTGTGGAAGAGCTGCTCGGCGAGCAGCGCGAGCGCCTCCTCGACGTCCTCGTTGAAGACCTCGAAGTGGACGGTGATGTCCTCGTAGGCCGTATCGGCATCGTGCTCGCCGCCGAGCTCGCCCGCGCGGCGGTTGAGCGTGGCCTGGTCGAGCCGCCGCGTGCCCTGGAAGAGCATGTGCTCGGTCAGGTGCGCGATCCCGGGGTGCGCCCCGTCGTAGCGGGAGCCGGCGCGGACTGCGACCGCGATCGCGGTGAGCGGGCCGGGCATGGGATCGTGCAGCACCAGCAGGTCGCCGAGCCGCAGGCGGTGCGGCTCGCTGAGCGGGCTCGACACGGCTCCTCTTCTACCTGCGGTCGCGAGAGCAGGCGAGCGATGCTAGGACGGAGCCCGGAGAAGGAGGTGCGCATGAGCAGACGGGTGATCGCGGCGGTCTGCCTGGGGGCGATCCTGGCGGCGCCGGCCGCCGCCGCCCGCACGACGGCGGGGCACCGGCGGGCGGCGGCGTGGCTCTCCGTCGCCCACCCCGGTCTCGGCGAGTACTACAATGCGGGCTGGGGATTCTTCTTCGACCACTGCCCGCAGAAGAAGTTCTGGCTCGGGTTCATCCCGCTCTACGGCTGGCCGGGCTACCTCCAGATCCTCTCGGCCATCGACGCCTATCACGGGCGGACGTCGGACAATCTGCGGCCGGTCGACTGACGCTCACAAGAGGATGTCGACGAGGAGCCCCGTCAACCGCAGCGAGGCAAGCTCACCGCCGAACTGGGCGGCGAGCCGCTGCGGGAGGAACCCCGGCGTCCGCGGGGGCAGCGGGGCGACCGTCGTGAGCGGGTTCGCGAGGCGGGTGGTGGCGATGGCCGACGCCTCGCTCGCGAGGCCGCCCACATCGGCGAGCACGCGGCGGACGCTGCCGAGCTGCTGGGCGACGGCGGCATCGAGCTTCGCCGCGTCGATCGAGAGCGTGCCGTCGGGCGCAGTCGCGATGCCCACGGTGGCGAGCTGCGGCGCGAGGCGGGCTGCGAGCGACGAGAGCTCGGCGCCCACCCCCCGGAAGGTGTCGGCGTGCGCGCCGAAGAAGGCCTGCGCGCCGTTGAAGGCGTCGACGAAGCTCGCGATGGCCGCGGTGATCTGACTCGTATCCGGGCCGATCGTCACCGTCACCGGCGCCGCGGTCGGGGCGAGGAGGGTCACGTGGAGCTGACCCAGGTCGCCGAGGTAGAGGTCGTTGCTGCTCGAGGTGAGCGCCGTGCCGTTCTCCGTGAACGCCGCGTTCGCCGCCGCCGTCGTGGCATTGGCGACGCCCGCGCTCGCGACCGCCGTGCCCGCGACGTCGCTCAGCGAGAAGGCGCTCGCGGTCCCGGTGGTCGCGGCCTCGACGACGAGCTGGCTCGTCCCGGCGATGGGATCGGTCAGGACCGACGCGGTCACGCCGAGGCCGGGCGTCGCGTTGATCGCCGCCGCGAGGTTGGCGAGCACGGTGGCGTTCGTGTCGTTCGCGCCCACCGCAAAGCTCACGTTGGTGGTGACGCCGTGCTGGGTGACGCCGATCGTATCCGTGCCGGCGGCGAAGGTGCCGGTCCCGTTGCTCGGAAGCGCCGTGCCGACGTTGGCTTGCGCCACGGCGACCTGGGAGACGCTGAAGGTGTAGGTCGCCTGCGGCGGGGCGGTCGTCACCGAGGAGCCCGGGGTCGCCTGCGCGAGGATCGCCGAGGGGTTGCTCGAGGAGGCGGCGGCGGAGAAGAAGGCGGAGAGCGGGCTTGCGAGATCGAGCTGGCGGGCCGTGCTCGCCAGGCCGAGGAGGCTCGCGCGCGCGGTCGAGAGCAGGTCGGCGAGCTGGCTGCCCGCGAGGCTCGCGCTTGAGTCGGTGAGCGCGGATGGCAGCACGCGCGCGGCGAAGGCTGCCGGGGCGAACGCCGCGCCTGCGCTCTGGCCCACGAGATCGTTGACGAGGCTGTCCACGAAACCGAAGCCGCTGACGCTCGCCATGCGCGCGAGAAGTGCAACGCCTGTGCCCGGCCGGATGCCGGCTCGCCGAGCACGGCACGAGCCCGCGCAGGCGCACGAGTGACGCCCCGCGCGTTCGCGCCGCGCGCGCGCTGCGGCCGACGCCGCAGCACACCGGCGCGGGCGGCCCGCGCGCCGCGCGCGTCGTGACGCGGGTTTCCACGCCGCGCACGGCAACCGGTGCGGCGGGCGCCACGCGCGGCGGCTGCGCGCCCGCTGCGGCAGGGGCCGCGGCGCCGGATCTTGTCGCAGCGGCACGGCGATGACCCGCCGCTTGCGCCGCGGGGCGGTTCTTGGTTGGCTCCGGGCCCATGAACCTCGCGCTCCTCCACGAGGCGCTCGCCACGGCCTACCCGGACCGGGAGTGCATCGTGACGCCGTCCCGCCGCCTCACCTACGGGGAGGTGAGCACGCGCGCCCGCCGGCTCGCCAACCTGCTGCTCGCCCACGGCCTCGGCTGCCACCGCGAGCGCAGCGCGCTCGCGAACCACGAGTCGGGGCAGGACCACGTCGGTCTCTACATGCTCAACTGCCCGGAGTTCCTCGAGAGCATGCTCGGCTGCTACCGGGCGCGCGTCGCCCCGTTCAACGTGAACTACCGCTACGTCGAGGACGAGCTGCGCTACCTGCTCGACGACGCGGACGCTGCGGGGCTCATCTACCATGCGCGCTACGCCCCCGTGCTCGCCCGCATCCGCGCGCAGCTCCCGAAGCTGCGGCTGCTCCTCCAGGTGCAGGACGACTCGGGCGAGCCGCTCCTCCCCGGCGCGCTCGACTACGAGCGGGCGCTCGCCGCCGCGCCGGCCGGGCCGCCGCCGGTCGTGCCGTCGCCCGACGACCTCTACCTCCTCTACACCGGCGGCACGACGGGCGCGCCGAAGGGCGTGCTCTGGCGGCAGGAGAACATCCTCCTCGGGGCGATGAGCGGCAGGCCGCCGGGGACGCCGTGCCCGGGGAGCATCGAGGAGTTCGTCGCCGAGGCGGCGAGCGCCTCCGTGCGCATGATGCCGACGCCGCCGCTCATGCACGGGGCCGCGCAGTGGATGGCGTTTGCCGCGTTTCACCAGGGCGGCACGGTGGTGATGCAGGGCCGGCCGGAGCGGCTCGATCCGGAGGACGTGTGGGGCACCGTCGAGCGCGAGGGCGTGAACTTCATGATCCTGGTCGGCGATGCCTTCGCACGCCCGCTCCTCGACGGCCTTGACCGCCGTCGCTACGACCTCTCGCGCCTCTTCGTGATCGGCTCGGGCGGCGCCATCCTTTCCCCGCATCTCAAGGAAGCGCTGCTCGAGCGCATCCCGCACGCGATGGTGATCGACGGCTTCGGCGCCTCCGAGACCGGGGCGCACGGGTCGTTTGCCATGCGCCGGGGCGACCCGCCGCCGCGCGTCGGCGCGTTTGCGATGGCGAACACGGTCGTCCTGCGCGAGGACCTCTCGGGCGTGCTGCCGCGGGAGTCGACCGCGACCGGCTGGCTCGCGCGCACGGGCCACGTGCCGCTCGGCTACTACAAGGACCCGGCCAAGACCGCGCGCACCTTCCCGGTGATCGACGGCGTGCGCTACGCGGTCCCGGGCGATCACGCGCGCTGGACGCCCGACGGTGGCATCGAGGTGCTCGGCCGCGGCTCGGTGTGCATCAACACGGGCGGCGAGAAGGTCTACCCCGAGGAGGTCGAGCAGGTGCTGCGCCGCCATCCCGCGGTCTACGACGCGGTCGTCGTCGGCACCCCCGACGCGCGCTTCGGCGAGCAGGTAACGGCTGTGGTCCAGGCGCGGCCGGGCCGTGCGGTCGAGCCCGCCGCGCTCGCGGAGTTCGCCGCCCAGCACCTCGCCCGCTACAAGCTGCCGAAGACGACGGTGCTCGTCGAGGAGATCGTGCGCAGTCCGAGCGGCAAGCCCGACTACCGCTGGGCACGAGCGCGGGCGCTGGCCGCGCGGGGGCTCGCGCAGGAGCCCCCTCAGGCGTCGAAGAGCGCGAGCGCGGGGTCGTTGCGCAGGGCGCCGTAGAGCGCGGTCCAGGAGTCGGCCGCGACGAAGCCGGGCGCGAAGGCGTGGATCTCCGCGAGGGCCTCGGGGTGCGCCGCGCCGGTCTCGGGGTCGGTCGCGTGCACCAGGCGATCGGCGAGGCCGAGCACGTTGGGGAGGTCGAGGCCGAACTCGGCGGCGAGCGGCTCGTGGTGCTGGGCGACGGGATCGACGAGCGCGGGCGGCAGACGCCAGAGCTGGAGGAGCCAGCCCCCCACCGTCGCGTGCTGGCAGCCTAGCGCTTCGAGCTCGATCGCCGCGGTGGGCATCTGCCGCTCCGCCGCCTCGTCGAGCATCGCCCAGTAGCTCTCGCCGAGCCTGAGCCCGAGCACGAGCTTGCCGACGTCGTGGAGCAGCCCCGCGGTGAACGCCTGCCCCCCGTCGAGGCCGGCGAGGTCGCCGAGCTTCTTGGCGGCGCCCGCCACCGTGGCCGCGTGCCGCCAGAGCAGCTTGCGGTAGCGGCGGCCCGAGGTGCTCTTGCGGTCGAGCGCGCCCCAGACCGAGAGGCCGAGGACGATGTCGCGCACGCGGGCAAAGCCGAGCAGCGTCACCGCCTGCTGGATGCTGTCGACGCGCGCGCGCGTGGCGAAAAACGAGCTGTTGGCCAGCCGCAGCAGGCGGGCGGCGAGGGCCTGGTCGCGGCCGATCAGCGCCGCGAGCTCCCGCGTGCTCGCCGTCTCGCGGTTGATCGTCACCAGCATCTTCTGCGCGACCTCCGGCGACGAGGGCAGCTCGTCGACCGCCATGAGCTCGCGGTAGAAGCGCTCGAGCGTCGGCGACCGGGGCGCCGAGTCCCACGCGGGGCGCTGGCTCGCGACCCCCAGCACGCGGGCGGGATCGGCCATCGTGTCCCCACGGGAGCAAGCCTCGTGCCGCGGGGCGTGCGCGCGCGGCGGCAGGAGCGCTGGGCGGCGGGCGTCGAAAAAGTGTCGCGCCGCGACGATCCGTCCCGCCGGGGTGCCGCGCCGCGGCTGGCGCCGTGTCCCCTGCCTTCGCTAGAGTCCCCGGCCGATGCGCTTCGAGCTGACGGCCGAGCAGGCGGCCTGGCGGGAGGAAGTGCGCGCCTTCCTGCGCGCGCATCTCACGCCCGAGGTCGAGGCCGAGCTCGCTGAGGGCGGCAGCGAGGGCCGCGGGCCGCTGGCCCGCGAGTTCATCCGCAAGCTCGGTGCGCGGGGCTGGTGGGGGGTGGCGTGGCCGAAGGAGCTGGGCGGCCTCGGCCGCTCGGCCTGCGAGCAGTACATCTTCATCGAGGAGCTCGAGTACGCCTTCGCGCCCTCGCTGCACTTGACGGTCACGTCGGTGGCGCCGACGATCCTGCGCGTCGGCTCCGAGGCCCTCAAGCGCGAGTGGATCCCGCGCATCCTCCGCGGCGAGGTCGACTTCGCGATCGGCTACTCGGAGCCCGAGGCCGGCACCGACCTCGCGAGCCTCCAGACCCGCGCGGTCGAGGACGGCGACACGTGGGTGATCGACGGCCAGAAGATCTGGAACACGGGGGCGGCGCATGCCACGCACGAGTGGCTCGCCTGCCGCACGGAGCCGGCGGCGCCGCGGCACCGAGGCATCTCGCTTTTCATCGTGCCGCTCGACGCGCCCGGGATCACCATCCAGTCGATGGAGACGTGGGGCGGATTCCCCACCTACCAGGTCTTCTTCGACGGCGTGCGCGTGCCGCGCGCGAACTTGGTCGGCGAGCGCGGGCGGGGCTGGGAGTACATGACGATGGCGCTCGACTTCGAGCGGGTCGCGCTGGGATCGGTCGGCGGGCCGCGCCGGCTCCTCGACGATCTCTTCGCCTGCTGCCGGGCGACCGTCGTCGGCGGGCGGCCGCTCGCCGACGACCCCGTCGTGCGCGCGACCCTCGCCGAGCTCGACATGGAGGTCGAGGCGGCGCGGCTGCTCGGGTGGCTCAACGCCTGGACCGTGGACCAGGGGCGGGTGCCGGTGCGCGAGGCGTCGATGGTGAAGGTCGCGAGCAGCGAGGTGCGGCAGAAGGTGTGCGACGTGGGGCTGCGGCTGCTCGGGCTCTACGGGCTCGTCGGCGAGGGCCCGTGGGCGCCGCTCGGCGGGCGCCTCCAGCGCATGTACCGCGCCTCGCCCGTCTGGCGCTTCGGCGGCGGCACGAACGAGGTGCAGCGCTCGATCATCGCGCAGCACGGCCTCGGGCTGCCGCGGGGCTGAGCGGTGGACTTCGCGCTCAGCGACGAGCAGCGGCTCGTGCAGGAGCAGGCGCGCGCGCTCCTCGCTCGCCACCTCCCGCCCGAGGTGGCGCGGACGCAGCGCGCGGCGGGCGGTGCTTGCCCGGCCGAGCTCTGGCGCGTGCTCGCCGAGGCCGGCTGGCCCGGCTACGGGCTTCCCCGCGCGCACGGCGGGCTCGGGGCGGACCTGGTCGACCTCGCCCTCCTCTTCGAGGAGTGCGGCCGGGCGCTCGTACCGGCGCGGCTGCGTGCCACGGTGAGCGCAGGCTTGCTTCTCGCCGCGGCCGGGCGCACCGCGGAGCTGCCGGCGCTCGCTCGCGGCACGCAGGTCGCCGCGCTCGCCGCGGTCGAGCCCGAGGCCGGCGCCGATCCCGCCCGGCTCACGACGACGCTCGCGGGCGGGCGGCTCGACGGCGAGAAGCGCTTCGTGGTCGCGGGGGCGGAGGCCGATGTGCTCGTGGTGGCGGCGCGCGGCGCCGCGGGCCTTGCCCTCGCGCTCGTGCCCCGCTCGGCCGCGACCGCGGTCGAGCCCGTGCCCGGCTGGACCGGCGAGCCGCTCGCGACGGTGCGACTCGAAGGCGCGGCCGGCGAGGTGCTCGCCGAGGGCCCCCCGGCCGAGCGGCTCCTCGCGGCGGCGCTTGCGCGCGAGCGCGTGCTGCTCGCCGCCGAGCTCGTGGGCGGCTTTGCGCGCGTCGTCGAGCTCACCGTCGAGTACGTGAAGGGGCGCGTGCAGTTCGGCCGGCCGATCGGGGCCTTTCAGGCCGTCCAGCACCAGTGCGCGGACATGGCGACCGCCCTCGAGGCGAGCCGCGCGCTTGTCCGCGCGGCCGCCTGGCGGCTCGCGCACGGGCTCTCCGCGGAGCGCGAGGTCGCGATCGCGCTCGCCTGGACCGCCCGCCGCTTCACCGCCGCGACGCTCGCCGCGCACCAGCTCCACGGCGGCATGGGCTTCGTTACCGAGTACCCGCTGCACCTCTACTCGAACCGGGCCCGGGCCGGCGAGGTGCTGCTCGGCACGTACGGGGAGCACCTCGAGCGCATCGCGCGGGCGCGCGGGCTGTGAGGGGATCGCGCGGCCGCGGCGTTACGGGGCGAGCCCGGCGGCCGCGCGGAGGTCGGCGACTCGGTCGGTGCGCTCCCACGTGAAGTACGGCCCGTCGGGCACGCGACCGAAGTGCCCGTAGGACGCCGTGCGCCGGTAGATGGGCTGCGTGAGGCCGAGCGTGCGGATGATCGACGCGGGCTTGAAGTCGAACAGCTCGCGCACGATCGCGCCGATCCGCTCGTCGGGAATCACCCCGGTCCCGAACGTGTCGACCAGCACCGAGACCGGATCGGCGACGCCGATCGCGTAGGCCACCTGCACCTCGCAGCGCGCCGCGAGCTCCGCGGCGACCACGTTCTTGGCGACGTAGCGCGCCATGTAGGCGGCGCTGCGGTCGACCTTGCTCGGGTCCTTGCCGCTGAACGCTCCGCCGCCGTGCCGCCCGTAGCCGCCGTAGGTGTCGACGATGATCTTGCGGCCGGTGAGGCCGCAGTCGCCCTGCGGCCCGCCCACCACGAACTTCCCCGTCGGGTTGATGTAGTAGACGGTGTCCTTGTCGAGGAACTCGGGCGGGACCACCCGCTTCACCACCTCCTCGACGATCGCCTCGCGCAGCGTGGCGTGGCTCACGTCGGGCCGGTGCTGGGAGGAGACGACGACCGTGCGGGCGCGCGTGGCCCGGCCGTCGCGGTATTCGACGGAGACCTGGCACTTCCCGTCGGGCAGCAGGAAGGGGAGCAGCCCCGAGCGCCGCGCCTCGGCGAGGCGCTGGCCGATGCGGTGCGCCGTGTAGATCGCAAACGGCATGTACTCGCGCGTCTCGTCGCAGGCGTAGCCGAACATCATGCCCTGGTCGCCCGCCCCTTGTTCCTTGAACAGGCCCTGCCCGGCGGTGACGCCCTGGGAGATGTCGGGCGACTGCCGCTCGATGGCCGTCACCACCGCGCAGCTCTCGACGTTGAAGCCGGTCTCCGGCGTCGTGTAGCCGATGTCGCGGATCACCTGGCGCGCGATCTCGCCGAAGTCGACCCTGGCCGCGCTCGTGATCTCCCCGGCGATGACGAGCAGGCCCGTCTTGATCAGCGATTCGCACGCGACGCGGCTCTGGGGATCCTGGGCGAGGAGGGCGTCGAGGATCGCATCCGAGATCTGGTCGCAGACCTTGTCGGGATGGCCCTCGTTGACGGATTCCGAGGTGAAAACGTAGTCCTTGAGCATTGGCGGGCTCCACCTCCTCGCGGGCCGCGGCAGGCGACCGGCTCGTATACCCGAACCGCCTCGCCCCCGGCAAGCTTGCCTGGCGCTACTCCGGCTCCTCGAAGCGCGCCTCGACGAGCGCGCGAATCGCCTCGAGCGCCTCGTCGGCCTGCGGCCCGCGGCTCGCCACCTCGATGGTGCTGCCCTGCTCGGCGCCGAGCATCATGATGCCCATGATGCTGCGGCCGCTGACGACCTGCCCGTCCTTGCTCACCGTGACGTCGGCGTCGAAGCGGCTCGCCGTCTGCACGAGCAGCGCGGCCGCCCGCGCGTGCAGCCCGAGGCGGTTGCGGATGACGAGGGTCGCGCGCCGCTCCGGCCCTTCGAGGCCCATGGTCCCGCTCAGCTCTGCGAGGCCCCCGGCCGCGACGGCTCGGTCGCCCAGCAGATGTGCTCCTGGCCGTAGCGCTTGAGAAAGGCGGCCAGCGCGCGGGCGTCCATGTCGTCGCGTGCGGTCGCGAGCTTCATGAGGATCGGCATGTTGATGCCCGCGACCACCTCGACGCGGCCCCCCGCCTGCCGCGCGACGGCGAGGCTCTGGTTGGTCGCCGTGTCCCCGAGCATGTCGGTGAGGATGAGCACGCCCGCGCCGCTGTCGACGCGGGCGATCGCGGCGCGGATGCGCGCCGCGATGTCCTCGGGGGGCTCGCCCGCGTGCGTCACCACCGCCTCCATCGCCTCGACCGGCCCGAGCACGCTCTCGAGCGCCTGGACCATCTCCGCACCGAGACGCCCGTGGCCAACCACGACGATCCCGACCATCTGGGCCGGAAGCTACCCTCCTGCCGGGGGGCGGGCAAGCCGCCGTCAGCGCTCGACGTCGCGATGGCGGACGAGAACGTGCTGTCCCGCCGCCGCGAGCCGCCGGCGCACCTCCTCGACGAGCACGACCGAGCGGTGGCGGCCCCCGGTGCACCCGAAGGCGATCGTGAGGTAGCTCTTCCCCTCGCGCTGGTAGCGCGGCAGCGCAAACTCGAGCAGCGTGCCGATGCGGTCGAGGAACTCCCGCGTGTCGTCGCGCCGGAGCACCCAGTCCGCGACGCTGGCATCGAGCCCGGTCCGGTGCCGCAGCTCCTCGACGAAGAAGGGGTTCGGGAGGAACCGGCAGTCGATCACGAGGTCGGCGTCGCTCGGCAGCCCGTGCTTGTAGCCGAAGGAGACGAGCGCCACGGTCATCGTGCCGGCGTCGGGGCGATCGACGAGATCGCGCAGCGCCGCCCGGAGATCGTGGGTGGTGAAGGCGCTCGTGTCGAGAATGCGGTCGGCCACCTCGCGCAGCGGCCGCAGCGTCTCGCGCTCGCGCCGGATGCCGTCGGCGACCGATCCGCCGTCGGCGGCCGGATGCGGTCGGCGGGTCTCGCTGAAGCGCCGCACGAGCACGTCGTCGCTGGCCTCGAGGTAGAGCACCTCGACGACGGCGCCCGCCGCGCGCAGCTCGGCGAAGACGCGGGGGAAGTCGCGCAGAAACGGCCCCGCGCGCACGTCGATCCCGAGCGCGACCCGCCCCACCTCCTCGCGCGCGCTCTCCCACAGCTCGAGAAAGCGCGGGACGAGCGCCACGGGCAGGTTGTCGATGCAGTAGAAGCCGAGGTCCTCGAGCACGTGGAGCGCGGTGCTCTTGCCCGAGCCCGACATCCCGGTGACGACCAGGAGGTGGAGCGGGCGCCTCATGCGCGCCGTCGGGCGCGGCCGCCGCGCGCGCCGCCCGCCGCCGCTCGGTCGACGCGCCGCACGAACTCCCGCGCGGTGTTGAGCCCGCGCGCCCGCAGCAGGTGATTGCGCGCCGCGGTCTCGATGAGCAGCGCGATGGTGCGGCCCGGGCGCACCGGGAGGCGCACGAGCGGCAGCGTCGTGTCGAGCAGCGTCAGGTGCTGCTCGACGAGCCCGAGCCGGTCGATGTCGTCCGACCACTCCACCAGCTCGACGACAAGGTCGATCCGGCGCTCGTCGAGCGTGGCGAGCGTGCCGAAGAGCGTGGCCACGTCGATCACGCCGAGGCCGCGGATCTCCATGTGGTGCTTGAGCAGCGCCGCTGCGCGGCCGCGCAGCTCCGTCGGCGAGATGCGCCGGACCAGCACGACGTCGTCGGCGACGAAGCGGTGGCCGCGCGCGACCAGATCGAGCGCCGCCTCGCTCTTGCCGATGCCGCTCGCGCCGCGGATGAGCACGCCGAGCCCTTCGACCTCGACCAAGTCGGCGTGGAGCGAGGTCTCCGGCGCGAGCTGCTCCTCGAGCCAGGCGGTGGCGAGGCGGATGAAGTCGGCCGTGCGCAGCCGCGAGGCGAGCACCGCGACGCGCGCCGCCTCGCCGGTCGCGCGCAGGAAGGGCGGCACGCGGGCGCCGTTGGTCACCACGAAGCACGCGACGCCGGAGCGCGCGACCCGCTCGACGGCCGTGCGGGCCTCCGCGCGGCGCAGCGTCCCCAGGTAGGCGAGCTCGCTGTTGCCGAGCACCTGGACGCGGTCGGGATGGAGCTGCGGGAGGAACCCCGCGAGCGCGAGCCCGGGCTGCTGGAGGCGCGGCTGCGCGATCGGACGGTCGAGGCCGCGCGCGCCCGCCACGAGCCGAAGCCCGAGCGCGGGCCCGGCCGCTTCGAGCAGCGCACGCACCGTCACCGTCAATAGCGTGCGTCCTCTTCGCGGATGATCGTGTAGAGCTCGTGCGCGTCGGCTGCCTGCATGAGCCGGCGGCGGAACCCCTCGTCCTTGAGCAGCCGCGAGATGCGCGCGAGCGCCTTTAAGTGCGCGCCCGCGGAGCCCTCGGGCGCCACCAAGAGGAAGAAGAGGTGCGTCGGCTTGCCGTCGAGCGATTCGAAGTCGACGCCGGGCACGCTGCGGCCGAACGCCGCGACCACCTGGCCGACCGTCGGCAGCTTGCCGTGCGGGATCGCCACGCCCTCGCCGAGCGCGGTCGAGTTGAGCCGCTCGCGGTCTTCGAGCGCCTGCACCAGGCGCGCCTGGTCGATCTCCGGGTGGCGCCGGACCACCAGCGCCGCCAGCTCCTCGATGACCTCGCGCTTGGTGCGGCCCGCGAGCGCGGCGGTCACCAGGTCCTCCGTGAGCATGTCGCCGATCTTCATGACCCGCCGAGACCCTCCGGCTCGATGAGCCCGTACTCGCCGTCCTTGCGCCGATAGAGGACCGCGAGCCGCCGGCGCTGCGCGTCGACGAACACGAGGCAGTCCTCGCGCGAGGCGGCGAGCTCGTCCAGCGCCTCCTCGAGCAGCATCGGCCGCACCGGGAGCCGCTGCGAGCGCACGACCGTCGGACCGCTGCCGCCCACCGCGAGCACCGTGGCGGTCACCGTCGGCAGCTCGCCCGAGCGCACGCTCGCCGCATCCTTGTGGTCGCGGCGCTTCGCCTTGAGCTTCTGCGCCTGGTGCTCGAGCTTGTCGACGGCGAGGTCGATGGCCGAGTAGAGGTCGTGCGTCTCCTCCTTGGCGAACATCGTCACGTGGTCCGCCTGGAGCGTGATCTCGGCCGCGTGCCGGTCCTTGGTGACGCCGAGGATCACGTGCGCGTCGACCGGGCGGCGCAGGTACTTCTTGACCCGCGCGAGCTTCTCCTCGGCGTAGGCGCGCAGCGCCGGCGTCGGTTCGACGTGCCGGAACGTCACGGTGACCTGCATCGCCCCCCCTGCCCGCCGCCCCGGGGCCGCGTCAGCACACCTGGCGGCGCTTCGACGACGGGAGGATCCCCATCAGCTCGCGGTATTTCGCCACCGTGCGCCGTGCGATGTCGATCTGTTCCTTCGCCAAGAGCTCGGCGATGTACTGGTCGCTCAACGGCTTCTTGGGATCCTCCTTGGCGATGATGGCGCGGATCTTCTCCTTCACGCTCTCCGCCGACACCTCCTCGCCGTGGCCGCTGCGCAGGCTCGAGGTGAAGAAGTACTTGAGCTCGAACGTGCCCTGGGGGGTGTGCACGTACTTGCCGGCGGTCGCCCGGCTCACCGTCGACTCGTGCATCCCGATGTCGTTGGCGACGTCCTTTAAGACGAGCGGTCGGAGGTGGGAGACGCCCTTCTCGAGGAACTCGTGCTGGAACTTCACGATGCTCTGGGTGACCATGTAGAGCGTGCGCTGGCGCTGGTGGATCGACTTGATGAGCCACGCTGCCGCCCGCATCTTCTCCTGGATGTAGCCGCGCGCTTCCGCGGACCCCTCGCCGCCGAGCATCCGCCGGTAGAACTGCGAGACGCGCAGGCGCGGCAGCCCCTCCTCGTTGAGCGTGACCACGTACTCGTCGCCGACCTTCTGCACGTAGACGTCGGGGGTCACGTAGCGGGTCTCGCCGTCGCCGAAGTCGCGACCCGGCTTCGGCTCGAGCACCGAGATGATCTTCGTCGCCTCGGCGATCTGCTCGAGACCGACACCGAGGTCGCGCGCCAGCCGATCGAACCGCCGGCTCTCGAGCAGCGGCAGGTGATCGCGCACGATGCGCGCGGGCAGCGAGTCCGCCGGGAGCCCGAGCTGGCGGAGCTGGATCAGCAGGCACTCCGCGAGGCTGCGCGCGGCGACGCCGGGGGGGTCGAACTCCTGGATGCGCTGGAGCACGCGCTCGACGATGCCGGTGTCCGGCCAGGTGTTCGCGAGGAAGGCGACCTCCTCGAGGGAGAGCGTGAGGTAGCCGTCGCCATCGAGGCTGCCGATGATGAGCGCGCCGATCTCCCGCTCCTCGTCGGCGAGGTCGGTGAGCCGGAGCTGCCACATGAGGTGCTCGGGGAGCTGCGTGCGCTTGACGAGCAGGTTCTCGAGCGCCGGCCGGCGCTCGTCGTCGTCGTCGGGCGCGCCCCCGGCCATCCCCCCGTGCACGTCGTTCGCGTAGTTCTCCGCGAACTCCTTCCAGTCGATCTCGCCGACGTTCTGCGCCTCGTGCTCCCCGTCGGCGGGCGCCGCCTCGTACTCCTCCGCGCCGTTGCCGTCGACGGTCGGGACCTCGCTCTCCCCGTCGGCGCGGTCCTCCAGGCTCTCTTCGAGGACCGGGTTCTCGGCCAGCTCCTGGTCGATGAGGGTCTCGAGCTCCGCGCGCGACACCTGCAGGATCTTGATCGCCTGCCGGAGCTGCGGCGTCATCACGAGCTGCTGCGAGAGCCGTTGCTGGAGGACGATGCGGGTTTCGGCAGCCATCGGCGTCAGGCGCGGGTCACAGCCGGAACTTCTCGCCGAGGTAGATCTCGCGCGCGCGGCGGCTCGCCGCGATGTGCGCGGGAACGCCCTCCTCGAGCACCGTGCCCTCGTTCAGGATGTACGCGCGATCGCAGATCCCGAGCGTCTCGCGCACGTTGTGGTCCGTGATGAGCACCCCGATCCCGCGCTCCTTTAACTGAGTCACGATGCCCTGAATGTCAACCACGGCGATCGGATCGATGCCCGCGAAGGGCTCGTCGAGCAGGATGAACGACGGCGAGATCACCAGCGCGCGGCTGATCTCGACACGCCGCCGCTCGCCGCCGGACAAGGAAAACGCCTTGCTCTTCGCCACCCGCGCGATGCCGAGGTCCACGAGCAGCGCCGTCAGCCGCTGCCGGCGCTCGGCGGCGGTCAAGTCGAGCGTCTCGAGGATCGCGAGGAGGTTCTCCTCCACGGTGAGCTTGCGGAACACCGAGGGCTCCTGCGGCAGGTAGCCGACGCCGCGGCGCGCCCGCTCGTACATGGGCAGCGCCGTGATGTCCTCGCCGTCGAGGAAGACGTGCCCCGAATCGGGGCGCGCGAGCCCCACGATCATGTAGAACGTGGTCGTCTTGCCGGCGCCGTTGGGGCCGAGGAGCCCCACCACCTCGCCCGCGCGCACCTCGACGGAGACGTCGTTCACCACGCACCGCCCCCCGTAGCGCTTGGTGAGGTGCTCGCCGCGCAGGACCGCGCGCCCGTGCCCGTTCCCGGCACCGTCGCGGCTCACGGCCGGGCGACCTCCGCCGCCGGCGGGGGCGCCGCGCTCTCGGACGGCCCCGCGGACGTCCCCGGGTGGAGCACGGCCTTCACGCGCTTGCGTCCGCCCTCGACCACGCTGCGGTTCTCGTCGAGATAGACGACGACGCGGTCGCCGGCGACCTCGTTCGGTCCGTCGTGGAGCACCGGGTTCTCGGTGAGCACGACGGTGCGGGTCGCCTGCTCGAAGACGGCGTGCCCTCCCGTCGCCCAGCGGGTTCCCTGGTCGATGCGCACGTTGCCGACCGCGACGATCTCCTTGATGCGGCTCGTCCCCGTGTCGGCGGGGTCGGGTGGGGGGGCCTTGGCGGCCGGCGGCGGGTCGGCGGCGGCGGTCGGCCCGGGCTTCTCGCCCGCCTTCGCGTTCTCGAAGGTGACCGTCAGCGTGTCGCACTTGAGCGTCGCCTCGCCCTGGACCGCCTCGACGTTGCCGCGGTAGACGACGACGTTCGCCTTGTAGTCGTAGTCGAGCCGGTCGGCGGTCACCGTGATCGGCTCCTTCGAGCGGCCGACGCCGCCCAGGTCGAAGAGGCCCGTCCCCCCCGTGTCGCTCGCCGGGGCTGCCGCCGCCGGCGCGGCGAGCGCCGCGAGCACGACGAGCACGGCGGCCGCCGCTTCACGACGCGGACGCACCGGCCCCTCGCACCCGGGTCTTCACGTCGCGGAGGAGGCGGATCTTCTGCGGCGTCACCTCGACTTCCATGCCCGTTCCCCAGACGTCGAGCGTCTTGCCGTGGATCATGACCGCTCCCGGGGCCGTAATCAGGTCGGTCGCGCGCGCGTACGTGGCCTGCTCGGTGTGCAGCTCGAGGTCGTCGAGCTGCACTACCACGTTGCCGCGCAGCGTGAACGTCCGGAGATCGTGTCCGCCCTCGAGCCCGAGCTGCCCCTCGGTGCCGCGGATGTGCACCGCGCGTCCGCTCGCCAGGTAGAGCGTCACGCGCGGCTCGCGCACCACGATGCCGTCCTGCTTGGCGAAGTAGCGCGCGTCGTCCGCCGTGATCTCCCACACGGTCCGCCCTCGTTCGACCTTGATCCGCTTGAAGGTCTGGATGTGCTGCGCGGCTTCGGGCAGGAAGTCGGCCCCCAGGTCGAGCACCGTGCGCGCGCGGCGGGCAGCGACGCTGCGGGAGACCTCGTACCCGATGCCCGCGAGGGCGGCCGCCACCACGACGAGCAACGCGGCGCGCACCCGTGTCCTGCGCATGGCTAATCCCTCGCCGCGGCCACAGGTACCACGCACCCCGGCGTGAGTAAAGGTGAACCGGCAGCCTCGGGCTGGCGCCGCCAGCGCTCGTGCCACCACACCCACTGCGCGGGGGCGCGCCGGATCTGGGCCTCGATCGCCGCGGTGAGCACGGCGGTGAGCGCGCGGGCGGCGCCGCGCCCGCCCCGGGCGGGCACGGCGACCGGCGCGATGCGCACGAGATGGCGGCCGTCGTCCCGCCGCTCGATGAACGCGGTGAGCAGCGGCACCCGCAGGCGCAGCGCCAGCACCGCCGCGCCGGGCGGCGTGCGCGCCGGGCGGCCGAAAAACGGCACCCAGACGCCCGCACCGCGCGTGTCCTGGTCGATCAGCAGGGCGACGATGCGGTTGCGCCCGAGGGCGTCGCGCACGCCGGAGAAGAACTGCGCGTCGTCGCGCACCAGGATCTCGACGCCCGCTGCGCGGCGAAAGCGCACGATCAGCGCGTCGAACCGGGCGTCGTTCACCCGCCGCGCGACGACCGTGAGCGGGTAGTCCCGCGCCATCGCCGCGGCGAGCAGCTCCCAGTTGCCGACGTGGCCGGTGACCGCGATCGCGCCGCGCCCGCCGGCGAGCGCTGCCGCGGCGGCCTCGCGCCCCGTCACCTCGATCCAGCCCGGCCGCCGGGCGAGCCGCGGCCAGAGCGCCAGCTCGGCGAACGACTGCCCGGCGTGGCAGAAGGTCGCGCGCACGAGCGCGCGCTGCGTGCCCGGCGCGAGCTCGGGGAACGCCGCGGCGACGTGCGCCTGCGCGAGCCGCCGGTCGCGGCCGAGGAGCGCGTGCGCGCCGGCGCCGAGGGTGCGTCCGACGGCGAGCGCGAGCGGGATCGGGAGCGCGCCGAGCGCGCGGGCGCTGCCGTAGATGGCCCGCGCGAGCAGCGCGTTGCGGGGGCCGCGCGTCCGGCGGCGCAGCCGCCGCCAGAGCGTGCGCCGCCGCGCCGCCGCCATGGCTACACGACGCCGGCGCGCAGCAGGTCGTGGAGGTGAATCACTCCGATCGGCCGCTGCGTGCCGTCGGCGAGGATGAAGAGCGAGGTGATCTGGTGGCGCTCCATCACCGCCACCGCCTCGGCCGCGAGCGCGTCGGCGGCAATCGTCTTCGGCCCCTCGCCGCGGCGGTCCGGGCGGCGAAAGCGCGTCATCAAGTCGCGCGCAGTGAGCGCGCGCACGTCGGCGGCCTCCTCGAGGCCGCGGCGCAGGTCGCCGTCGGTGACCACGCCGATTAAGTCGCCCGCGGCATCCACGACGCCGGTGACGCCCAGGCGCTTCGACGTCATCTCGACGAGCGTGTCCTTGAGCGACGCATCGACGGGCACGAGCGGCACGGCGTCGCCCCGGTGCATGAGCTCCTCGACCCGCCTGAGCCGCCGGCCGAGCGCGCCCGCGGGATGGAGGAGGGCAAAGTCCTCGGCCGAGAAGCCGCGCTCCTCGAAGAGGGCCACGGCGAGCGCGTCGCCCATGGCCATGGTCGCGGTCGTGCTCGCGGTGGGCGCGAGGCCGAGCGGACAGGCCTCCTCGGGCACGCTCACGTCGAGGACCACGTCGGCGTGGCGGGCGAGCGTCGAGTCGGGCGCACCGCAGAGCGCGATCAGCGGAATGCCAAGGCGGCGGGCGACCGGGAGCAAGCGCAGCACCTCCTCGCTCTCGCCGGTGTAGGAGACCGCGACCAGCACGTCGCCGCGCTCGAGGCTGCCCAAGTCGCCGTGGCTGCCCTCGCCCGCGTGCAGGAAGAAGGCCGGGGTGCCCGTCGAGGCCAAGGTCGCGGCGATCTTGCGGCACACGATCCCCGACTTGCCGACGCCCGTGAGCACGACCTTGCCGCGGCAGGCGAGCAGCACGTCGATCGCGCGCGCGAAGCGCGCGTCGAGCCGCTCGCGCAGGGCCGCGAGCCCGCGCGCTTCGATCTCGAGCACGCGCCGCGCCCGGGCGAGCCGCTCCGCGCTCACGCGCCACCTCGCGCGCGCACCGCGCGGTCGACGGCGACGAGCTCGGCGAGCAGCGTCGGCAGCGCGTCGAGCGGCACGCTGGTCGGGCCGTCGGAGGGCGCGCGATCGGGGTCCTCGTGCACCTCGAGGAAGACCGCATCGACGCCGACCGCGACCGCGGCGCGCGCGAGCGGGGCCACGAACGCGCGGTCGCCGCCGGAGGCCGTCCCGAGCCCGCCCGGGCGCTGCACGCTGTGGGTCGCGTCGAACACCACCGGGCAGCCGGTTGCGGCGAGCACCGGCAGCGCCCGCATGTCCGCGACCAGGTTCTGGTAGCCGAGCATGAATCCCCGTTCGGTGACGAGCACGTCGGGGTTGCCCGTCGAGCGCGCCTTCTCGACCACGTGCACCATCTCCCAGGGGGAGAGGAACTGGCCCTTCTTCAAGTTGACGGGCTTGCCCGCGGCCGCCACCGCGCGGACGAAGTCGGTCTGCCGGCAGAGGAAGGCCGGGGTCTGGAGCACGTCGACGACCGCGGCCACGGGCGCGATCTGCTCGCGCTCGTGGACGTCGGTGAGCACGGGCAGCCCGTGCTCGCGGCGGACCTCGGCGAGGATCGCGAGGCCCGCGTCGAGCCCGACGCCGCGGAAGGCGCCGAGCGCGGTGCGGTTGGCCTTGTCGAAGGACGACTTGTAGACGAGCGGCAGCCCGGCCCGCGCGGCGATCGTGCGCAGGCGCTCGGCGTGCCGCAGCGCCGCGTCGCGCGACTCGATCACGCACGGCCCCGCGATCAGCGCGAGCGGGGCCCCGCCGCCGATGGGGACCGAGCCCACGCGGACCGTGCGCGTCGCAGGCACTACTTCTTTACCACCTTGAGCGCGCCGAGCAGCGGCGCCTCGCGGCGCTGGGCGCGCTGCTGCAGGGCCGCTCGGATGAAGCCCTTGAAGAACGGATGGCACTCCATCGGCCGCGAGCGGAACTCGGGGTGGAACTGCGAGGCGAGAAAGAAGGGATGATCGCGCAGCTCGACGATCTCGACGAGCGCCCCGTCGGGCGAGAGCCCCGAGAAGACGAGGCCCGCGCGGGCGAGCTGCTCGCGGTAGGCATTGTTGAACTCGTAGCGGTGGCGGTGGCGCTCGGCGACCCGCTTGCGGCCGTAGAGCCGCCGCGCCCGCGAGCCCTCCTCGAGCACGCAGGGATAGGCGCCGAGCCGCATCGTGCCGCCCTTCTGCGTGAGGCCGCGCTGCGCGGTCATGAGATCGATCACGGGGTGCGGCGTGCTCGGATCGACCTCGGTGGAGTTCGCGCCCGCAAGGCCGCAGACGTGGCGGGCGAACTCGATCACCGCCATCTGCATGCCGAAGCAGATGCCGAGAAACGGCACCCGCTGCTCGCGCGCCCAGCGCACCGCCGCGATCTTGCCCTCGGTGCCGCGCGGGCCGAAGCCCATCGGGACGAGGATGCCGTCGGCGGTCTTGACGCTCTCGGGCAGCCCCTCGTCGGCGATCTTCTCGGAGTCGACGTAGACCGTCTCGACCCGGCACTCGTTGGCGATGCCCCCGTGGGCGAGCGCCTCGTTGAGGCTCTTGTAGGAGTCGGTGAGATCCACGTACTTGCCCACCATCGCGATGCGCACGGTGTCCTTCGGGTTCTTGATCGCCGAGACGATCCGCCGCCAGCGCGTCAGGTTGGGCGTGCCCGTGAAGATGTTGAGCTTCTCGACGATGCGCTCGTCGAGCCCCTCGCCGTGGAAGACGAGCGGCACCTCGTAGATGGTGCCGACGTCGGGGGCGCTGATGACGCTCGCCTCGTCGACGTTGCAGAAGAGCGCGATCTTGGCCTTCACCTTCTTCTCGAGCGGCTGGCTCGCGCGGCAGAGGAGGATGTCGGGCTGGACGCCGTGGCCCGTGAGCTCCTTTACGCTGTGCTGCGTGGGCTTGGTCTTGAGCTCGCCCGCCGCCTCGATGAACGGCACGAGCGTCAGGTGCACGTAGAGCACGTTCTGGCGGCCGAGGTCCCAGCCGAGCTGGCGGATCGCCTCGATGAACGGCAGGCTCTCGATGTCGCCCACCGTGCCGCCGACCTCGCCGATGCAGACGTTCGCCCCCTCGGCCGCCTCGCGGATGCGCCGCTTGATCTCGTCGGTGATGTGCGGGATCACCTGCACGGTGCGGCCGAGGTAGTCGCCGCGGCGCTCGTTGGCGATCACCGTGTCGTAGACCTGCCCGGTGGTGAAGTTGTTGCGGCGGCTCATCCGGGTGGAGACGTAGCGCTCGTAGTGGCCGAGATCGAGGTCGGTCTCCGCGCCGTCGTCGGTCACGAACACCTCGCCGTGCTGGAACGGGCTCATCGTGCCGGGATCGACGTTGATGTAGGGGTCCATCTTGACCAGCGTCACCTTGAGGCCGCGCGCCTCGAGCAGCGCGCCCATCGACGCCGAGGCGACGCCCTTGCCGAGCGACGAGACGACCCCGCCGGTCACGAAGATGAACTTGGTCTTCGAGCCGCTGCCCTTCATCCCGCCCCTCCGTCGAGCGCCGTGCGCGCGCGCTCGAGGTCCTCCGGCGTGTCCACCTCGATGATCGGCGCCGGGCTCCTCCACGGCACCACGCCGATCGGGATGCCGTGCTCGAGCGCGCGGAGCTGCTCGAGCCGCTCGCGCCGCTCGAGCGGACCGGGCGGGAGCGCCGCGAGCCGCAGCAGCACCTCGCGCCGGTACGCGTAGAGCCCGACGTGCCGCCAGCCCCACGGCTCCTCGGCGCGGCGCGCGCCGTCGCGGTCGTGCGGGATCGGCGCGCGCGAGAAGTAGAGCGCACGCCCGGCCGCGTCGTCCACCACCTTGACGACGTGCGGGGAGCGCCACGCGGCCTCGTCGTGGAGGGGCACGGCGAGCGTCGCCATCGGGAGGGTGGGCTCCGCTGCCATGCGCGCCACGAGCGCCTCGACGAGCGCCGGATCGAGCAGCGGCAGGTCGCCCTGCACGTTCACCACCACGTCGGCGGCGAGCGTGGCGGCGACCTCCGCGAGCCGGTCGGTGCCCGAGGGATGGTCGGCGCGGGTCATGGCGACCTCGACGCCGAGCGGGGCGACCGCGGCGCGGATGCGCTCGTCGTCCGTGGCGACGATCACGCGGGCAAGCCCGCGTGCCCGCTGCGTGCGCGCGGCGACGTGCCAGATCATGGGCCGGCCGCCGATCGGCGCGAGCGCCTTGCCCGGGAGCCGGGTCGAGGCAACGCGCGCGGGGATGATGGCGACGGGCTCCATGAACGAAAAAACCGCAGCCGGCGCGCCGACGGGCGCCGCCCGCACGGGCCCCCTCGGCCGCGCGCAAACCTCGCCCCCCGGGATGCTGGCTACGGGCCTTCCTTATAGGAGCGGGTGGCGGGGGGCGTCAAACGGGCGCGCCCGTCCTGGCAACGCCGCAGGTCGCATGCTACGCGAGGCACGCCATGGACCTCAGCTACACGCCCGAGGAGCGCGCGTTCCAGCAGGAGGTGCGGGCCTGGCTGCGCCGCAATCTCCCCCGGCGCGCGCGCGGCGAGCGCTCGGCGTTCGAGTCGGGTGACCCGCGGCGCATCGCGCGCGCCAAGCAGTGGCAGCGGCGGCTCTACGAGGCCGGCTACCTCGCGCTCGGCTGGCCGCGGGAGTACGGCGGCCAGGGGGCCGACGTCGTCCGCCAGACGATCGTCGACGAGGAGCTCGCGCGGGCACGCGCCCCGCAGATCATCGGCATGATGGGCATCCGCATGGTGGGCCCGACGCTCATCGCGCACGGCACCGAGGCGCAGCGCCGCCGCTACCTGCCGCGCATCCTCACGGCCGAGGAGATCTGGTGTCAGGGCTACTCCGAGCCCGGCTCGGGCTCCGACCTGGCCTCGCTGCGCACGCGCGCCGAGCTCGTCGGCGACCACTTCGTGGTGAACGGGCAGAAGATCTGGACCTCCAACGCCCACTACGCCGACTGGATGTTCTGCCTCGTGCGCACCGACCCCGAGGCGCCGCGGCACCGGGGCATCTCCTACCTGCTCATCGACATGAAGACGCCGGGCATCACCGTGCGGCCGCTCGTGCAGATGACCGGCGACGCGGGCTTCAACGAGGTGTTCTTCGAGGACGTGCGCGTGCCGCGCGAGAACCTGGTCGGTGGGCTCAACAACGGCTGGCAGGTGGCCAATGCGACGCTGTTCCACGAGCGCAACATGCTCGGCGCGACCACGCGCACGCAGCAGAGCTTCGCCGCGCTGCGGCGGCTCGCCCGCGCGCACCGTCGCAACGGGCGGCCGGCGAGCGCCGACCCGCTCGTGCGCCAGCGCCTCGCCGATCTCGCGATCCGCGTCGAGACCATGAAGCTCGAGGCCTACCGCCAACTCACCGACGCGCGCCGCGGGCGCCTGCCCGGGATCTCGGCGTCGGTGAACAAGCTCGTGTCCTGCGAGCTCAACTACGACCTCGCGCGCGCCGCGGTCGAGCTGCTCGGCTCCTACGGCTGGCTCGCCCGCAGCGACCGGCGCGTGCGCGACCACGGGCTCTGGCCGCTCGACTTCATGCTCTCGCTCGGGCTCATCATCGGCGGCGGCACGGCGCAGATCCAGAAGAACATCATCGCCGAGCGCGGCCTCGGGCTGCCGCGCGAGCCGCGGCTCGAGGGCGGGCGATGATCGACTTCGGGCTCTCCGAGGAGCAGACCGCGCTCCAGGCCGCCGCGCGCGAGCTCCTCACGACCGAGTGCCCGCCCGCGCTCGTGCGCGAGACGGCGAAGTCGGCCGACGGTGTGCCGCGCGGGCTCTACCGCCGGATGGCCGAGCAGGGATGGTTCGGGCTCCTCGTGCCCGAGCGCGAGGGTGGGGTCGGGCTCGGCATCCTCGACCTGGCGCTCCTCCTCGAGGAGGTCGGGCGCGCGGCGGTGCCGGGGCCGTTTCTCTCGACCCAGCTCGTCGTGGCGGCGCTCGTGCGCGCCGGAAGCGCCGCCCAGCGGCGGGCCTGGCTGCCCCGGCTCGCCGCGGGCGAGGTCTTCGGTGCGCTCGCCTACCTCGAGGAGAGCGACCGGCACGACCCGGCGGGCGTCGAGGCAACGGCGCGCCGCACGCGCGGCGGCTGGCGGCTCACGGGCACGAAGCTCTTCGCGCTCGAGGCGCCGGGGGCGCACGTGCTCCTCGTGGCCGCGCGGACGCGGGCGGGCGTGTCGCTCTTCCTCGTCGAGCGGACGGCCCCGGGGCTCCGCGTGCGCCCGCAGGACACCGTGGACTTGACGCGGCGCCTCGGCGAGGTCGTGCTCGACAACGTCGAGGTCGGCCGCGAGGCGCTCCTCGGCCCCGAGGGCGGGGGCTCGGCGCTGCTCGCGCGCCTCCTCGACCTCGCCTGCGTCGGGGTGGCCGCCGACAGCCTCGGCGGAGCCGGGCGCGTCCTCGAGATGGCGGTCGGCTACGCGCAGGTGCGCGAGCAGTTCGGGCGGAAGATCGGCTCCTTCCAGGCGATCAAGCACCTGCTCGCGGAGATGGTCGCCGAGGTCGAGCCGGCGCGCTCGCTCGTGTGGTACGCGGCCTACACGCTCGACCGCCGGCCGCGCGAGGCCCCGCGGCTCGCGGCGATGGCCAAGGCGAGCCTCGGCGACATCTACAGCCGCACCGCGCGCCGCGCCGTGGAGGTGCACGGCGGCATCGGCTTCACCTGGGAGCACGACCTCCACCTCTGGTTCAAGCGCGCGCACCTCAGCGAGGCGCTCTTCGGCGACCCGCGCTTCCACCGCGAGCGCCTGGCGACGATCGACGGGTACTGAGCGCGCCGTTCGGCGCCGCGTCTTCCCGCCGTCAGGCGAGGCCGGGGCGGTCGTGCTCGACCTTGCTCGCGTCGCCGGCGAGCGCGGCGAGGAACGAGGTCGTCCACCAGCGGACGTCGTGCGCGGCCACCTTGGCGGCGAGCGCCGTCATGCGACGGCGGCGCTCGGCGGCCGTCATGCTCACGGCGAGGTCGATCTGACGGCGGATGGCCTGCGCGTCCCACGGATTTACCAGCAGCGCCTCGCCGAGCTCCTCGGCCGCGCCCGCGAACTCCGAGAGGACGAGCACGCCGTCGCCGCCGGCGTGGCAGGCGACGTACTCCTTGGCGACGAGATTCATGCCGTCGCGCAGCGGGGTGACGAGCGCCACGTCGGCCGCGACGTAGTAGGCGGCCAGCTCCTCGTGGTCGACCGTCGTGTAGGCGTAGGAAAGCGGTGCGCGCCCCTCGTGCGTGAAGCGGCCGACGATGCGGCCGACGGTCTCGTCGATGGTGCGCTTCATCTCGCGGTAGTCGGGGACGCGGAAGCGCGAGGGCACGGTGATCTGCAGCAGCCCCACGCGCCCCCGCCAGGAGGGGTGCCGCTCGAGGAAGGCCTCGAAGCCGAGCAGCCGCTCGATGATGCCCTTGGTGTAGTCGAGGCGATCGACCCCGAGGCAGACGATCTCGGTGCCGAGGTTCGTGCGCAAGCGCGCCGCCTGCGCGCGGATGGCGGCGTCGGCCGCCTGGGCGCGGAAGCGCGCGGCGTCGATGCCGACCGGCAGCACGAGCACGCGGACGTCGCGGCCCGGCAGCCGCACCCGCGGCGGGTCGTCGACGACCTGGACGTCGAGGAACTGCCGCAGGCAGGCGGCCAGGTTGCGCGCGTCGGTGGCCGTCTGCACCCCGATCACGTCGGCGCCGAGCAGCCCGGCGAGCAGCTCCGCCCGCCAGCGGCAGATGCCGAAGACCGCCGGCGGCGGAAAGGGGATGTGCCAGAAGAGCCCGAGCCGCGCGGGCACCGCGCTCGCCCGCAGCAGCCCCGGCAGCAGGCAGAGGTGGAAATCGTTCACCCACACGAGGTCCCCGCTGTGGATCTCGGCGCGGACCGCCTCGGCGAAACGTTCGTTGGCGTGCTGGTACGACTCCCAGAAGGCGGGCTTGAAGTGACAGCGGTCGGGAAAGATGTGACAAAGGGGCCAGAGGACCTGGTTGGCGAAGCCGGCGTAGTAGTTGTCGATCTCGTGCTTGTCGAGCGGCACGGCCCGGATCGGGAACGCGAGGCCCGTGACCTCGGGCGCGAGGACCCGGGGGGCGGCCTCGCCCGCCCAGGCCACCCACGTGCCCCCGGGCCCCCGCAGCGCGTCGGTGAGGGCGGTCGCGAGGCCCCCTACGGTGCGCGTCATGCGCTGCCCCGTGCCCTCGGGGATCACTTCCACCGGTGCGCGGTGCGACACCATCACCACCCGGCCCGACGTGCTCATCGCCCGCCACCGTGTCGCGCCGGCCTGGAGACGTCAACAACGTGGGGCGGCGGCACCCCGTAAAGGAGCTCGTCGCGCGCGTGTGCGCGGCGCGGCGCGCCCGTGGGCTCGTCGCGATCTTCGACTTGGACGGGACGCTCGCGCCGATCGCCCCCACGCCGGCGCGCGCCCGCGTGCCCGCGGCGACGCGCCGCGCGCTCGCCCGGCTCGCCGCGCGCGCGGATACCACCGTCGGCGTCGTGTCGGGCCGGCCGCTCGCCGCCCTCCGTCGGCTCCTCGGTGTCCGGGGGCTCTGGCTCGTCGGCCTCCACGGCTATGCGCGGCGCGCGCCGGGGGGCCCGACGGAGCGCCTGTGGACGCGGGCCGCGGAGCGCCGCGCGGACGACCTCGCCACGCAGCTCCGCCGCGCGCTCGTCCACGTGCGCGGGGCGCGCATCGAGCAGAAGGGGCCGCTCGTCGCCGTGCACGTGCGCGCGGCGAGCCCGGCCGGCCGCCGCGCCGCGCGCCGCATCGTCGCACGGCTAACGCCACCCGATCGCCTGCTCCTCGCCGGACGGCGCGTCCTCGAGCTGGCTCCGATCGGCCGCCCGACGAAAGGCGACGCCGTGCGCTGGATCGCCGCGCGCCGGGCGGGCGCGCCGATCCTCTACGTCGGAGACGACACGACCGACGAGGACGCCTTCGCGGCGCTCGGCGCCCGCGACTTCCCCGTGCGCGTGATGCACCGCGAGCGTTCCTCGGGCCGGGGCCGCTCGCGCGCCCGCTACCGGCTCGCCGACCCGGCCGCGGTGTCGGCCCTCGTCGCGGCGCTCGCCGCGAGCCCTTGACCTGCCCCGGCGATCGCGGAAGTCTCGCCCCCCGGGAGGTGCCATGCCCATCGACCTGTCCTACGTCGGCAAGAAGCTCTCGCCCGTCACCCACACCTACACGGAGCGCGACGTCATGCTCTACGCCCTCGGCGTCGGCGCCGGGCCCGAGGAGCTCCAGTTCGTCTACGAGCGCGACCTGCGCGTGCTGCCGACCTTCGCGGTCATCCCGTCCTTTCCCGCGATGATGAACCTCGGCGGCGCGATGCAGGTGAACCCCGCCATGGTGCTCCACGGCGAGCAGCGCATCGAGCTGCACGCGCCCATCCCGACCAGCGGCACGGTCACGACGACGCCCACGATCAAGGCCGTCTACGACAAGGGCAAGGGAGCCGTCGTCGTGGTCGAGACCGACACGGTCGATGCGCGCGGCACGCTCCTTTTCCGCAACACCGCGGGCATCTTCGTGCGCGGCGAGGGCGGCTTCGGCGGCGACCGCGGCCCGAGCGGCCCGCGCAACGTGCCGCCCGAGCGCCCGCCCGACCAGGTGGTCGCGATGAAGACGCTCCCGCAGCAGGCGCTCCTCTACCGCCTCTCGGGCGACATGAACCCGCTGCACGCCGACCCCGACTTCGCCCGCATGGCCGGCTTCGATCGCCCGATCCTCCACGGGCTCTGCACCTTCGGCCACGCCGGGCGAGCGGTGCTGCGCGCCTTCTGCGGCAACGACCCCGCGCGGCTGAAGGCATTCGAGGTGCGCTTCTCGGGCGTGGTCTTCCCCGGCGAGACCATTACCACGAACATGTGGCAGGTGGCGCCCGGCCGCATCGTGCTCACCGCGATCACCGAGCGGGGCGAGGCCGTGCTCTCGGCGGGCGCGGCGGAGGTGGCGACCTGAGAGGGCTCGTCACTGCGGCGCTCCTCCTCGCGGGCTGCGCGCCCGCGTCGCGGCCGCCTGGCCCGCCGCCGCCCCCTGCGACCCCCTCGCTCGGCGAAGAGCCGCTCGCCCCCTCGACCACGGTCGACTTCGCGATCGGGGGCGATCTCAAGCAGACCCCGAGCGCCGACGGCCGGGAGCTCTACGTCGAGGGGACGGTGCGGAACACGGGCTCGCGGGCGAGCCGCGACCTCGCGGTGTGGGTGGAGGGGCTCGACGCACACGGCACCGTCGTCGCCCGCGCCCAGGCGTTCCCGACGCCGCAGATGGTGCCGCCGGGCCGCACCGCCACGTTCGTGGTCGCGCTGCCGAACGACGCCGCCATTCGCTCCTTCCACGTCGAGGCGGTGGGGCGGTAGCCGTGCGACCGCCGGCGGGACGCATCGAGATCGGCGACCGGGTCGTGCTGCGCGACGGGCGGCGCGGGCGGGTCGTCGGCGAGCATCTGATCGTCTCCAACGGCGCCTGGAGCTACACGCTCGCCCTCGACGACGGCGGCACGGCCGAGGCGCTCGACTACGAGCTCAGGAAACTCCCGGAGGGCGGATGACCTACGAGCAGATCCGGTACGAGACCGACGGCGGCATCCTCACGCTCACGCTCGAGCGGCCCGAGCGGCTGAATGCCTTCACCGCCCGCATGATGCACGAGCTGCTCGACGCCTTCGACCGCGCCGACGCCGACGACGCCGTGCGCGCGGTCATCGTCACCGGCGCTGGACGCGCCTTCTGCGCGGGCGCCGACCTGGGCGCCGGGGCGGGGGCCTTCGACGCCTCCGCGCATCACGGCCTCGACGAGCATCGCGATGCCGGCGGGCGAGTCGTGCTGCGCATCTTCGAGTCGATCAAGCCGGTGATCGCGGCGATCAACGGGCCGGCGGTCGGGGTCGGCATCACCATGACGCTGCCGATGGATATCCGCATCGCCTCGACGGCGGCCCGCATGGGCTTCGTGTTCACCCGCCGGGGGATCGTCCCCGAGGCGTGCTCGAGCTGGTTCTTGCCGCGCGTGGTGGGGATCGGGCAGGCGGCGGAGTGGCTCTACACGGGGCGCGTCTTCCCGGCCGAGGAGGCGCTCGCCGCCGGGCTCGTGAGCCGCGTCGTCCCGCCCGAGGCGCTGCTCGATCGGGCCCGCGCGCTGGCGCGCGAGATCGCCGAGCACACCTCGGCCGTGTCGGTGGCGCTCACCCGCCAGCTCCTCTGGCAGATGCTCGGTGCGGACCACCCGATGGAGGCGCACCGCCTCGACTCGAAGGCCATGTACTGGATGGGGCGTTCGGCGGACGCCCGCGAGGGCGTCACGGCCTTCCTCGAGAAGCGGCCCGCGCGCTTCACCATGCGGCCGAGCACGGACATGCCGCCCTTCTATCCCTGGTGGTCGCCCCGGCCGTTCAAGGCCCCGGCTTGACCAAAGGCGAACGAAAGGCGAAAAACATGCCCCGTGTCCGCTGCCGCCGTCCTGCTCGCTCGCCTCGGCCGGCGAGGGGGCCTGCGCCTCGGGGGAGAGCCCCGCGGGGCGAGCCCACGCCTGCCGATCGGGCTCGCCGACCTCGACCGGGCGCTTGGCGGTGGGCTGCCGCGCGGGCGGGTGACCGAGCTGGTAGGCCCGCGGAGCACGGGCCGCACCGGGCTCGCCGCGCGCATCGCAGCGAGCGCCACGGGCGCCGGCGAGACCATCGCCTGGGTCGATCCCGCGGACGCGCTCGATCCCGAAGCGCTCGCCACCGCCGGCGTGCGGCTCGACCGCACGCTCTGGGTGCGGCCGCGGACCCCGCTCGACGCGCTGCGGGCCGCCGAGGTGCTGCTCGGAGCCGGCGGCTTCGGGCTGGTCGTGCTCGATCTCGAGGCCGCCCCGCGCGTGCCGCGGGGGTGCGCGCTGCGGCTTACGCGGGCGGCGGCCGCCACCTCCAGCACGCTGCTGCTCCTCGCCCCCGCGCCCGTGGCGGGAGCAGGGGCGGCGCTCGCCCTCGCCACGACGGGGCGGCGGGTGCGCTGGAGCGGCGGGCCGGGGCGGCTCACGCTGCTCGACGGCATCGAGACGCGGCTCACGGTCGCGCTGAGCCGGGTCGGCCCGTCGGGGCAGGCGCTCGTCGTGCGGCAGGTCTGTGCGTGAGGGCCGATGCCGCGCATCGCCTGCGTTCTCGTTCCCGATCTCGCCGTCGCCGCCGCCTGCCGCGCCGAGCCCGAGCTCGCCGGCCGTCCGCTCGTCCTCACCGAGGGACGCGGGCCGCACGCCCGGGTCGTCGCCGTCTCGGCGGCGGCCCGGGCCCGCGGCATCCGCCCCGGCTGCACCGCCACCCAGGCGGGCGCCGCGGCCGCCGATCTCGTCGTCCGCCCGCGCAACCTCGCCGCCGAGCGCTCGGCCGCGCTCGCGCTCGCCGACGTGGCGGCCTCGCTCGCGCAGCGGATCGAGGTGGCAGCCGACGGGGCCGTCTTCCTCGACGCCGCGGGCAGCGCGCACCTCGCCGCCGGCGAGGCCGGGCTCGCCACGGCGCTGGTCGCCCGCGCGGCACGCGTCGGGCTCGCCGCGCGGGCGGGCGTGGGCGCGAGCATGACCGTCGCCCGCCTGGCGGCCCTCCACGGCGACGGCGTGCAGGTCGTCCCCGCGGGCACGGAGCGCGGCTTCCTCGCCCCGCTCCCGCTCGCCTGTCTCGCCCCGCCTCCCGACATCGCCGCCACGCTCGCGCGCTGGGGCGTCGCGCGGCTCGGCGACCTCGCGCGCCTGCCGGCTGCCGAGGTGGCGACCCGGCTCGGGCGCGCCGGCGCCAGGCTCGTCGCCGCCGCCCGCGGCGAGGACGAGCGGCCGCTCGTCCCGCGGCCGCTCGACGGCACGGTCGAGGAGGCGACGGCGCTCGAGCACCCGCTCGACGCGCTCGAGCCGCTGCTCTTCGTGCTGCGCGGGTTGATCGAGCGAGCCACGGCCCGGCTCGCGCTCCTCGGCGCCGGCTGTGCGCGTGTGGACCTCGGGCTCGGTCTCGACGACCGCAGCCGTGACCTGCGGGAGGTCCCGCTCGCTGCGCCCACGCGCGACGGGAAGGCGATCCTCGCCTGCCTCCGCGTCGCGATCGAGGCGCGGCCGCCGCGCGCCGCGGTCGAGCACGTGCGGCTCGTTGCGGCCCCCGCCCCGGTGCGTGCGGCCCAGCTCGGGCTCTTCACGCCCCCGGGGCCCGCGCCCGAGCGGCTCGCCACCACGCTCGCTCGGCTCGCCGCGCTCTGTGGCCCGGACCGCGTGGGCGCCCCCGTCCCCCTCGACACGCACCGTCCCGGCGCGGCGGCCGTCGTGCCCTTCGCCCCCGCCCCGGCCGCGGCGCCGGAGCCGCCCGCGGCCGCGACGCGCTGCTGCCGCCTCGTGGTGCGCGTGCTGCGCCCGCCGCGGGCCATCGAGGTGTTCGCCGAGCGCGGCACGCCCGCCTTCGTGCGCGGCCCGGGGCTCGGCGGCCGGGTCGTGGGTGCGGCGGGACCGTGGCGGATCGCCGCGCAGTGGTGGAGCACGCCGCTCGCACGCGACTACTGGGACCTGGAGCTCACCGACGGCGGCATCTACCGCTGCTACCACGAGCGCGACTCGGCGCGCTGGTTCGTCGATGGGGTCTACGACTGACTACGTCGAGCTGCGCTGCCGCAGCGCCTTCAGCTTTCTTGCCGGCGCCTCGCTGCCCGAGGACCTGGCCGAGCGGGCCGCGGCGCTCGGCTGCGATGCGCTCGCGCTCGCCGACCGCGGCGGCGTCTACGGCGCGCCGCGCTTCTTCCAGGCGGCACGCCGCACCGGCGTGCGCGCGCTCGTCGGCGCCGAGGTGCCGCTCGCGGCAGGCGGGGCTATCCTGCTCCTGGTCGAGGACCGCCGGGGCTACCGCCACCTCTGCCGGCTGCTCACCGACGCCGCGATGGGCCGGCCGAAGGGAGCGGCCTGCGTCGACTGGCCGCAGCTCGAAGCGTACGCCGGGGGGCTCTTCTGCCTCGCCGGCGGCACGGACGGCCCGCTCGCCGGCCCCGAGGCGGCGGCGATCCTCGACCGGCTGCGCGCGCTCTTCCCGGGCCGCCTCGCCGTCGACGTCCACCGCCACCACGAGCGCGCCCAGGAGCGCGCCATGCGCCGGCTCGCCGACCTGGCCGAAGCCCACGGCGTGCCGGTGGTCGCCACCAACGACGTCCGGTACGCCACCCCCGCCGCACGCCCGCTCCTCGACGTCCTCACCGCCATCCGGCTGGGCACGACGCTCGACGCGGCGGGCCGCCGGCTGCTCGCCAACGCCGAGCGACATCTCAAGACGCCCGCGGAGATGGCGGCGCTCTTCCGCGACCGACCCGCCTGGATCCGCGCGAGCCGCCGGATCGCCGAGCGCTGCACGTTCACGCTCGCCGACCTGGGCTATCGCTTCCCCGAGCCCGCGCTGCCGCCGGGCGAGACCCCGATCGGCCGGCTGCGTGCGCTCGTGGAGGCGGGCGCGCGCGAGCGCTGGGGCCGTCCGAGCCCGCGCGTCCGCCGCCAGCTCGCGCACGAGCTCGCGGTCATCGAGCGGCTCGGGCTCGCGGGCTACTTCCTCATCGTGTGGGACATCGTCCGCTTCTGCCGCGAGCGCGGCATCCTCGTGCAGGGCCGCGGGTCGGCCGCCAACAGCGCGGTCTGCTACGCGCTCGGCATCACGGCCGTCGACGCGGTCGCGATGGACCTCCTCTTCGAGCGCTTCCTCTCCGAGGAGCGGGGGGAATGGCCGGACATCGACCTCGACCTCCCGAGCGGGGAGCGCCGGGAAGAGGTGATCCAGTACGTCTACCGCCGCTACGGCGAGCGCGGGGCGGCGATGACGGCGGCGGTCATCACCTATCGCACGCGCAGCGCCGTGCGCGAGGTCGGCAAGGCGCTCGGGCTCGCGGCCGAGCAGGTCGACCGGCTCGCGAAGCTGCTGCGCGCGCACGGCTGGCACGACGCGCACGACGAGCTCGCCGCGCAGCTCCGCCGCGGGGGCGTCGATCCGACGGCGCCGCGCATCGCGCTGCTGGTCGACCTCGTGCGCCGCATCCAAGGGCTGCCGCGGCACCTGGGCCAGCACACCGGCGGCCTCGTGCTCGCCGCCGGCCGCCTCGACGAGGTCGTCCCGCTCGAGCCCGCCGCGATGCCCGGCCGCCACGTCGTCCAGTGGGACAAGGACGACTGCGCCGACTTGGGCCTCATCAAGGTCGACCTCCTCGGCCTCGGCATGCTGGCGGCGCTCGAGGAGGCGCTGCCGCTGGTGCGCGTGCACGAGGGCGTCGACCTCGACTTGGCGCACCTCCCGCCCGACGACCCGAAGGTCTACGCGATGCTCCAGCGGGCCGACACGATCGGCGTCTTCCAGGTCGAGAGCCGCGCGCAGATGGCGACGCTGCCGCGGCTCCGACCGGCCCGCTTCTACGACCTCGTCGTCGAGGTGGCGATCATCCGCCCCGGGCCGATCGTGGGGCAGATGGTGCACCCCTATCTCCGCCGCCGCGCCGGGCTCGAGCCGGTCACCTACGCGCACCCCGCGCTCGAGCCGATCCTCGCCCGCACGCTCGGCGTTCCGCTCTTCCAGGAGCAGCTCCTGCGGATCGCGATGGCGGTCGCCGGCTTCAGCGGCGGCGAGGCCGAGGAGCTGCGGCGCGCGATGGGCTTCAAGCGCTCGGTCGAGCGCATGGCGGCGATCGAGGCGCGGCTGCGGGCCGGAATGACCGCGCGCGGCATCACCGGTGCCGTGCAGGAAGAGATCGTGCGCAGCATCACGTCGTTCGCGCTCTACGGCTTTCCGGAGTCGCACGCGGCGAGCTTCGCGCTGATCGCCTACGCCTCGGCGTACCTGAAGGCCCACCATCCGGCGGCCTTCGTCTGCGCGCTGCTCAACTGCTGGCCGATGGGGTTCTATCACCCCGCGACGCTGGTGAAGGACGCCGAGCGCCACGGCGTCGTCTTCCGGCCGATCGACGTCGCCCGCTCGCAGTGGCAGTGCACGCTCGAGCCGGGCGACGGCGGGCCCGCCGTGCGGCTCGGCCTGCGCTACGTGCGAGGGCTGCGGCGGGAGGCGGCCGAGCGGCTCGTCGCCCGGCGCCCCTTCGGAAGCGTCGCGGAGGCGGCGCAGGCGGGGGAGCTTGCCCGCGACGAGGTGGAAGCGCTCGCGTACGCGGGCGCGTTCGCCGGCTTGGGCCTCGCGCGCCGCGAGGCGCTCTGGCAGGCGGCCGCTGCCGAGCGGGACCCGGCCTCGTTGCTCGCCCACGTGCGGCCCCGGGCCGCCGCGCCGCTCGCCCCGATGACGCCGTTCGAGGAGACCGCCGCCGACTACGCGGCGACCCAACTCACCACGGGCCCGCACGTGATGGTGCACCTGCGCCCCCGGCTCGCCGCCGCCGGCGTGCGGACGGCGCGCGACCTCCCCCAGGTTCCCCACGGCGGGCATGTCCGCGTCGCCGGCCACGTGATCGTCCGCCAGCGCCCGGGGACGGCGAAGGGGATGTGCTTCCTCACGCTCGAGGACGAGACGGGGACGGCGAACGCGTTTCTCACCCCGCCGCTCTACGAGCGCTGGCGCGTGCTCCTGAACACCGCCCCGCTCCTCGAGGTCGAGGGCCGGCTCGAGCGCCGCGACGGCGTGACGCACGTGCGCGCCGAGCGGCTGCGGCGGCTCGAGGTGGCTGCCGCCCCGCCCGGGGCGCACGACTACCGGTGAGCTAGTGCAGGCTCGCGCGGGCCGCGGGAATCTGCGCGAGCGCGCTCTGCGCGAGCGTCTCGAGCTCGCTCGCAAGCGGGCCAGCGATGCGATCGTGCTTCTTTGCGCGCTTGACCGCGTGCAGGAACGCCTGGAGCGTCGTGCGGGTCCCGTTGAGCTTGCGCCGGGCGCGGCGCTTCGAGCCCGCGGCCTCGACGGCGCTCACCTGGAGCTCCGCTTGAGTGACGAGCTTCTTCACCTTGACCACCAGCGGTCCGCGGAAGGCGCCGATGTTGGGCTCGACCAGCGCGGCGATCTCGGCAACCAGGCAGTGGAGCGCCGCGACGCCCTGGAGGCCCGCACAGGCTGCAGCGCCGCCCCCGCCGCCCCCGCCCCCACCACCCCCACCGCCGGGCTGCGGGGTCACGCAGAGGCCCGAGGCATTGCACGTCTGGCCTTCGGGGCAGTCGGCGTCCTCGGCACACGTGCCCGCCGGGAGCGCCGCCCCGTAGACGTAGACCTCGCCGGCGCTCGCAAGCGAGCCCACCTGCCGGCCCGGGGCCGCCACCGCGAAGAAGCTGCCGAACGCCGCCACCGTCCCGCCGAAGGTGTCGTTCTTGCTCGCCGGTGTCGGGTCGAAGAGCGTCGTCATGGTCCCGCCGCTGAAGAAGTAGACCTTGCCGGCATTGTTTTTCGACGAGACGCTCGCCCCGGGCGAGCCGAGGAGGATGTCGGCGCCGCGCGCCGCCACGGCCGCGCCGCAGTTGTCGGTGACCGCCGCGAGCGGCGGCCTGCACAGGTTCTGGATCGGCGTGCCATCCGCCGTGAACAGCCACGCCGCGCCGCGGCCGTTCTGATACTGCGGTGCGCCGACGAGCACCTGGCCGTTCACGCCGGCGACGGCCGCCCCGAAGAGCGAGCCCGTGCTCGTGCTGTCCGGGTTGGTGAACGCCACCGGCGGGCTGCCGCTGCCCGGCGTGAAGAGATAGGCCGCGCCCCGCTTGCGTGCGCCGAGCGCGCCCGGGGCGCCGACGAGGAGCTTGCCGCCTACCGCCGCGAGCGCCGCGCCGAACTCGTCGTTGGCATCCGGTTGCGGCTCGGTGAGGGTCTCCGGCGGGGCGGTGCCGGAGAGGTCGAAGACGTAGACGGCCCCGCCCGCCACGCTGCCGGTCCCGCTGGGGACCTGGTCGCCAGGGGCGCCCACGGCGAGCAGCGAGCTGCCGACGGTGGCGAGCGCGGCACCGAAATTCGCGTTTGCATTGAGCACGGGCGCGGTGAGCGTGCGCACGAGAGTCCCGGTCGTCGCATCGAAGAGGAGGACGGCCCCAAAGTGGGTCCGGTTGCTCGAGGTGCCGTCGTCCCCGGGCACGCCCACGGCGATCAGGCGCGCCGTCGGCGACCCGACGACGGCGACTGCGGCCCCGGCCCGGTCGTCGTCGACCGCGAGGGGCTTCGTGAGCTTCAGGCGCTGCTGCCCGGTGCGCACGTCGAAGACGTACGCGGCCCCCGCGCGCGTGACCGTTGCGCTCTCGTCCGCAAGCGGCACGCCGACGACGAGCAGCCCCCCGCCGATCGCGAGCGCCGTCCCGAACTGATCGTTGTCGATGCCCGTGGTGTTCGGGTCGGGAAGCGAATAGAGGGGCAGCGGCTGGGCGCCGGCGGGCAGGGGACCGACGAGCCCGGCGAGCACGAGGGCGAGCCAGGCGAGAGAGGCGAGGTTCCGCATGGGCGGCCCTCTCACGCAACTCCGGTGCCACCGGCGGCGGGCGGTGCGGCGAGGCGGTGCACGCGAAAAATCGCGCGCCCCCGAACGGGCCGTGCAGCGGCGCACGGCGAACGGCAGGCGTGCGCGGCATGGCCAGGAAGTGTGGCAGCGGTGCAGGGTCGGGCGCCGACGCCAGAAACCGGTGGGGATCGGGCTTGCCCGGTGCGGCTGAACCGCCTAGAAACCTCGCCGGGAGGTCAGCATGTCGTTCATGACCGAGCGGCCGCTCACGCCGCGCGAGTTCCTCGACGAGTGCATCGCGTTCAAGCGCGAGCGGTTGACCGGCGGCCGCTTCCTCGCCGCGCTCGTCCAGGGGAGCGTGACCCCGGCCCAGCTCCGCCTCTGGGCGAAGGACATGTACCACTTCGTCCAGCCCGGGATTCCCGCGCTCACGGCCTGGCTCGCCCACGCGCCCACGACGGTCGAGCGCGAGAGCGCCCGCCTGATTGCGCGCAATCTCGCAGGCGAGCTCGGCTATCTCCGCGAGCCGGATCACCGCGATCTCTACCTCAAGCTCCTCGACGAGGGCTTCGGCATCAGCGAGGCCGAGGCGAAGGAGCACCTGCCGCTCGCGGGGACCATCGGGGCGACGACGGCGCTGTGTGCGTTCTGCCGGTCCTCCTTCGCCGAGGGCCTCGGGGCCTTCGGGCTCGCGCTCGAGATGCAGGTGCCCGGGAGGCCGAACGGGGCCGCAGTGCTCTACGAGGCGCTCCGTCGCCTCGGGCTCTCCGAGAGCGCGCTCGAGTTCTACCGCATCCACGTCGAGGCGGAGGAAGAGCACGGGGAGAACGCCGAACGAGCGGTGGCGCCGTTCATCCAGACGCGCGAGCAGCAGGCGCTCGTGCGCCACGCCTTTCGCTGGACCGTGATCGCCCTCGCCGGCATGCAGCAGGGCTTCGACGCCTACCTGAGCTAGCTAGTCACTCGAACAGCGAGAGCTGGCGGCGGGTGCCCACGATCGCGTCGAAGTCGGGACCGCCCACGAACCGCAGCACGGCCTCGGCGATCGGCTTGAGCTGGTGCTCGACGTAGTGGTCGTAGTCGGGCGGTGCCGTGACGGCCTGGGCGGGCTCCGGCCCCGCCCGCGTGACCACGTAGGCGACGAGCCGCCCGGGCGGCGTGCCCTGCTTGCGCGCCGCCTTGACGTGCGGCGGGGTCGTGCGCGTGTAGGCGGCCAGCGGCTTGCGCAGCGCCTTGCGGTAGACGAGAGCCGCGTCGTGGCGGCCGGCGCGGAGGTCGGCCACGAAGCCGCGCACGAACTCCGCCACCGGCCGGTCGTGAAAGACGAGGTCGAGGAGCGCGCGCTGGAACTCCCGCGCGACTTGGCTCCAGTCGCGCCGCACCGCTTCGAGCCCGACCAGCTCGAGGTGCTCCCGGCCGTCCTCGAAGACGAGCCCCGCGTACCGCTTCTTGCTGCCCGCGGTGCCGGCGCGCACCTCGGGCATGAAGAAGCGCACGTAGACCTTCTCGAATTCGAGCTCGAGCCGGCTCGTGCAGCCGAATTCCGCTTCGAGCGCGGCGCCGACGGCCTGCCCGATCGCCGTGCACAGCGCGCGCCCGCGCGCCGCTGCGCGCGCGGGGTCGGCCTCGCCCACGTCGACGAACAGCGAATCCGTGTCGCCGTAGATCACCCGATGGCCGTGGGCGGCGGCCGCCGCCGCGGCGAGCTGAATCACGTGCTGGCCGGCGGTGGTGATCGCGTTCGCGACCGCGGGGGCGAACAGCCGCGAGGCCGGCGAGCCGAGCACGCCGAAGAGCGAGTTCATGAGGATCTTGATCGCCTGGGCCCCCACGGCGTCGCCCGCCGTGCGGGCCCGCGCGCGCTCCTCCCACAGCCGCGCCACCAGGGCGGGCAGGATGCCTTCCTCGTCGGTGCGGAAGACGGCTCCGCCGGGCGTCCGCACGTGCGCGGCGGGCCACGGCGGCGCGGGCACGAACACCAGCGGGTCGATGTTGAAGGTGCGAATGAGGCTCGGGTAAAGGCTGCGGAAGTCGAACACGACGATGTTGCGGTAGAGGCCGGGGCGTGAGTCGAGCACGAGGCCGCCCACGATGCCCGCCGCGGCCTCCGCCCTGCGCTCGACCGACGGCGCCACCCGGCCGCGTGCCCGCAGCGCGCGCAGGTAGAGCGAGTCAACCGACGCGATCTGGGCGCTCACTCGGTCGAGCTGCATGCCGGTGAGCAGGCTGCGGCGCACGGTGAGCTCGATCAGGCCCGTGCGCTCGAGGATCGCGAGCACGAGCCGGGCGTCCTCGAGGTTGTAGGCGGCGAGCGCCGCGGGGTCCTCCCGGTAGGCGGCCTCGATGGCCGCGCCGCGGTGGTCGGGTGCGAAGAGCTTGCCGCGCCCGAGGAGCGTCCGCGCGGCGGTCTCGAGCGTGTAGTCGTCGAGCCGGTAGAACGACGAGCGGAGCAGCGCGAGCCCGTCGAGCACGACGCGGCCCGGCACGACGGCCCGCGCCTCGCGCGTGAACCCGGGGTCGCGCAGCAGCTCGAGCTCGTCGTCTGCGCGCCCGAGGGCGAAGCGTACCCCGGCGCGGCGCGCCGAGCGCAGCAGCACCGCCAGGTCGAAGTCGCAGACGTTCCAGCCCGTGAGCACGTCGGGGTCGGCGGCGCGGACATGCGCGAGAAAGCGCGCGATTAGCGTCCGCTCGTCGGGCACGACCTCGGCGCCGGCGACGGGAGCGTCGCCCACCATGAAGACGCGCTCGCCGCCCGCGCCCGCCACCGCAATCGAGTAGAGGGCGGCAGCGTCGAGGCTCGTCTCGACGTCGAGCGAGAGCACGCGGAGGCGGGGCGTGAACGCCGCCGGCTCGAGCGGCGGGTTGCGATAGACGCGGCCGATGCCCGGGCGGCGCTCGAAGGGCCCGTCGACGGCGAACGCGCCGAGGATGCCCCGGTCGATGAGCCAGCGGTACGCGAAGCGGAGGTCGGCCTCGTAGGTGGCGACGCCCGCGGCCGCGAGCCGCGCGCGCAGCGGTGGGACGTCGCGCGGCAGCGCCACCTCGACGCGGACGACGGGCTCGCCGGCGAAGGTCCGCAGGTCGGTCGGGACGACGCGGGCGCCGGCGACGTGCCCGGCGTCGGCCGCGCGCACGAAGAAGTACGGCGCGAGCCGGTCGTCGACCACCAGCACCGGCTCGCCGTCCTCGAGGACGCCGTAGAGGTGCACCGCGGGCCGCCCCTCGACGATGCGGTAGGTCGGCGTGAGCACGAAGCCGCGCACGGCCATACGGGCACTATCCCCCGCAGAGCCCGCGGGCACCAGACCGGGGGATCTGCTAGAGGCGCCGTGGTGGACGATCTCCTTGCGCTCTCGCTGGTCGACGCCGCCGCGCTCATCCGGCGCCGGGCGCTCTCGCCGGTCGACCTGCTCGAGGCGGTGCTCGCCCGCATCGAGGCGCTCGATCCGGCCGTCAACGCCTTCACCACGCTCTCGACCGCGGCGCTTGCCGAGGCGCGGGCGGCCGAGCGCGACCTCGGCCGGGGCGTCTACCGCGGGCCGCTGCACGGGATCCCCGTCGGCGTGAAGGATCTCATCGACACCGCCGGGCTGCGTACGACCTACGGCTCGGGCATGTTCGTCGACCACGTGCCCGCGCGCGACGCGGCGGTGGCCGAACGGCTGCGCGCCGCGGGCGCCGTGATCACCGGCAAGACCGCGACCCACGAGCTCGGCAAGGGGATCACCACCAACAACTTCTTCTTCGGTCCGACGCGCAACCCCTGGGACCTCGAGCGCGTGCCCGGCGGCTCGAGCGGGGGTGCGGCCGCGGCGGTGGCGGCGGGCATGGGGCCCGTGCACATCGGCACCGACGGCGGCGGCTCGATCCGCATCCCGGCGGCGTTCTGCGGCGTCGTAGGCTTCAAGCCGACGCTCGGGCTCATCAGCAACCGCGGCCAATTCGGCGACGGCAACTCTTCCTACTCGACGCCGGGCCCGCTCGCCCGCAGCGTGCGCGACGCCGCGGTCGCCGCGCAGGCGCTCGCGGGGTGGGACCCCGACTACATCTACTCCCGACCCGAGGCCGCGCCCGATCTCGTAGGCGGCCTCGAGGCCGGCGTGGCGGGGGTGCGCATCGGCGTGAGCCCGGATTTCCTCGATCCTGCGCCCGACCCGCCCGTGCGGCAGGCGTTCGAGGCCACGGTCGCCCGGCTCGCGGGGCTCGGCGCGGAGATCGTCGAGGTGGCGATGCCGAATCACGACCTCGTGCTGCCCTGCATCGGGGCGCTCTTCGGGATCGAGGGCGAGGTCATGCTCGAGCGGCTGTTCGCTGCCCGGCCGCGGCTCTTTGGCCCGACGGTCGCGCGCGGGCGGGCGCGAGGCATCCCCGCCGAGCCGGCGCTCTGGGTGCGCGCGCAGCAGGATCGCGCGCGCGTGCGGCGCGACTACGCGGCGGCGTTCACCCGAGTCGAGGCGCTGGTGCTCCCGACGGTGCCCATCGTGGCGCCGCGCATCGACGCCGACGAGGCGGCTGCCGTGCGCGCCTGCGTGCCCTACACCGGCGGGGCGAACCTGGCCGGCCTGCCCGCGGTCGCCCTGCCGGCGGGCTTCGCCGATGGGCTGCCCGTCAGCGTCCAGGTGGTCGCTGCGGCAGGTGCGGACGCGCTCGCGCTGCGCATCGCCCGCGCGCTCGAGCACGCCGCCCCCGAGCATCGCGCCGCCGCGCCGCCGCTCGAGACCAAATCCGCCGGCCGGGCTTGACCCGGGTCCGCGGTCTTGCATACCCTTCCATCCGGATCGACGGATGGAGGGACGATGAGCACGACCGCGCAGCGCATGCCGCGGGCCGCAGCCGCCCCCGCGCGGCCGGCCTTCAAGGTGAAGGACCTCGGCCTCGCCGAGCTCGGGCGCAAGGAGATCCGCCTCGCCGAGCAGGAGATGCCGGGGCTCATGGCGCTGCGCGCCCAGTACGCGGCGGCAAAGCCGCTCGCCGGGGCGCGGATCACGGGCTCGCTGCACATGACGGTGCAGACCGCGGTGCTGATCGAGACGCTGATGGACCTCGGCGCCGAGGTGCGCTGGGCGTCGTGCAACATCTTCAGCACGCAGGACCAGGCCGCCGCCGCCGTGGTCGTCGGGCGCGAGGGGAGCCCGGCCGACCCGCGCGGCGCCGCGGTCTTCGCCTGGAAGGGGGAGACGCTCGAGGAGTACTGGTGGTGCACGAACGAGGCGCTCGTCTGGCCCGACGGGCGCGGCCCCGACCTCATCGTCGACGACGGCGGGGATGCGACGCTGCTCGTGCACAAGGGGCTCGAGTTCGAGCGGGCGGGTCGGGTGCCCGAGTTCGACCCGGTGCGGGACAGCGCCGAATGGGGCGTCGTGCTCGCGCTGCTCAGCCGACTGCAGCAGGAGTCGCCCGGCCAGTGGGCCCGGGTCGCCGCCGGCATCCGCGGCGTGAGCGAGGAGACCACGACGGGCGTGCACCGCCTCTACGAGATGGCGCGGAACGGCACGCTGCTCTTCCCCGCGATCAACGTCAACGACTCGGTCACCAAGAGCAAGTTCGACAACGTCTACGGCTGCCGGCACTCGCTGATCGACGGGCTCAACCGCGCCACCGACGTGATGCTCGGCGGCAAGATCGCGGTGGTCTGCGGCTTCGGCGAGGTCGGCAAGGGGTGCGCGGAGGCGCTGCGCGGCCAGGGGTGCCGCGTGGTCGTCACGGAGATCGACCCCATCTGCGCGCTGCAGGCGGCGATGCAGGGCTACGAGGTCGCCACCGTCGAGGACTATGTCGAGCGGGCGGACATCTTCATCACCGCCACCGGCAACGTCGGCGTCATCACCGCCGAGCACATGGCGCGGATGAAGGACAAGGCCGTCGTCGGCAACATCGGGCACTTCGACAACGAGATCGACATGGCCGGCCTCGCGCGCGTTCCCGGGATCAAGCGCGTGAACATCAAGCCGCAGTACGACGAGTGGGTCTTCCCCGACGGGCACTCCGTGCTCGTGCTCGCCGAGGGCCGCCTGCTGAACCTCGGCTGCGCGACGGGGCATCCGTCGTTCGTGATGAGCGCCTCGTTCACCAACCAGGTGCTGGCGCAGCTCGAGCTCTGGCGGAACGCCGCCCGCTACGCCACGGGCGTCCACATGCTGCCCAAGCGGCTCGACGAGGAGGTCGCACGTCTCCACCTCGGCAAGCTCGGCGTGCGGCTCACCCGGCTCACGCCCCGGCAGGCGGAGTACCTCGGCGTGCCGGTCGACGGACCGTACAAGCCCGACCACTACCGCTACTAGACGAACGTCGCCGCGACCGTGTCGGCGAACAGGAGCCCGCGCGCGGTAAGCCGCAGGCGGCGGCCGGTGTCCTCGACGAGGCCGTCGGCGCGCAGGGCCGCGAGCTGCGGGAAGCACGCGGCGAGCGGGCTCGCGAAGCGACGCTCGAACTCGAGGAGATCGACGCCCGCGAGGCGCCGGAGACCCGCGAGCACGAACTCGCCGCGCGCCTTGGCCGGGGTGAGCTGCTCCTCGTGGGCGACGCCGCTGCCGCGCGCCCAAACCGCCGCCTGCCACTCCGCCGGGCGCCGGAGGTTCACCCAGCGGCACCCGGGCACGGGGTGCGCGGCAAAGGAGTGCGCGCCGGCGCCCACGCCGAGGTAGTCCGAGCCGTCCCAGTAGCTCGTGTTGTGCCGCGACGCGAAGCCCGGCCGCGCCCAGCTCGAGATCTCGTAGCGCTCGTAGCCCGCCGCCGCGAGCGCCGCGGCCGTCGTCTCCGCCATCGCCGCCTCGCTCTCCTCGTCGACGGGGCACACCCGCCCGCGCGCCCGCCAGGCCTCGAGCGGCGTGCCCTCCTCGTAGGTGAGGCTGTACGCCGAGATGTGCTCGGGACCGAGCGCGACTGCCCGGGCGAGATCGCGCTTCCAGTCCACCACCGTCGTGCCCGGCACCGCGTAGATCAGATCGAGGCTCACGTTGGCGAAGCCCGCCGCCCGCGCTGCGGCGACTGCGGCTACGGTGTCGGCGGGAGCGTGGTCGCGCCCGAGGGTGCGCAGCGCCGCCGGGTCGAAGGACTGCGCGCCGAGCGAGAGGCGGTTCACGCCCGCGGCGCGGTAGCCGGCGAGCCGCCGGCGGTCGACCGTCCCGGGGTTCGCCTCGATCGTCACCTCGGCGCCGGGGACGAGGCCGAAGACCGCCGCGGCGGCCTCGAGGATGCGGCCGACCGCCGCGGGCGAGAAGAGCGAGGGTGTCCCGCCGCCCAGGTAGACGCTGCGCACGCGGCGTCCCGCCCAGGGCGCGGCCGCGCCGCGGCCGGCGATCTCCGCGACGAGCGCCGCGGTGTACGCCTCCTCGGGCGGTCGACGGCGCGCGTAGACGTTGAAGTCGCAATAGGGGCAGATACGGCGGCACCACGGCACGTGGACGTAGAGGGCGAAGGAGGCGCTCATCGGGCCCCGTCGAGGAGCGCCGGCAGCACCGCTTCGAGGTCGTGGATCGACGCCACCGTGGCGTCGGCCTCGGCCGCCGGGTCGCCGCCCACGTAGACCGTGCGCATGCCGAGCTGGCGGGCCGCGCGCAGGTTCGCCGCCGTGTCCTCGACCAGCACGCAGTCGCGCCCGTGCGCGTGCAGGTCGGCGAGCACCGTCTGATAGGCGTGGATGTAGGGCTTGGGCAGGTAGTCGAGGCGCTCGAGCGCGTAGAGGCGGAAGAAGAGCGTCCGCACGCCCAGGCGCTCGAGCACGGCGCGGGCGTGCGCGAGCGAGCCGTTGGTGACCGCCACCTTGACGAGCGGGAGCCGGGCGAGCAGCGCCGCCAGCGCCGGGTCGGGGGCGAGGAGGTCGGCGAGCTCGATGGCGTGCACGAAGTCGAGGTAGTCGTCGGGATCGACGCCCGTGCGGCGCATGAGCCCGTGCAGCGTCGTGCCGTAGTCCCGCCAGAGGCGCCGGCGCGTGCCGTCGACCTCCGCCGCGGGGATGCCCGCGCGCTCGACCAGGAAGCGGTTGATGCGAGCGTCGACGCGGTCGACGACCCCGGCGGTGGGCGGATAGAGCGTGTTGTCGACGTCGAGCAGCAGAAACGGGCGATCCACGGACCTCACCGGTAGCGCCGTAGAAGCCCGATCACCACCCCGCGCACGTGGACGCGGTCGGCCGCGGCCACGATCGGCGCGAGGCGTTCGTTGGCCGGGACCAGGCGCACGCGCCCGCCACGCTCGCGGTAGAGGCGCTTGACGGTGGCCTCGCCGTCGACGAGCGCCACGACGGTCGCGCCGTCCGGTGCGTCGGGGCGCGCCTCGACCACGATCAAGTCCCCGTCCAAGATGCCGTCGCCCACCATCGAGTCGCCGCGCACGCGCAGCGCGAAGGTCTCGCCGCGGCCGAGGAGCTCTTCGGGCAGGGCCACGGTCTCGCGCACCTCGACGGGCTCGATCGGCGCGCCGGCCGCCACCTCGCCGAGCAGCGGGACCGCCACCGCCCGCGTCTCCGCCACGAGCTCGAGCGCCCGGCTGCGATGCGGCAGCCGGCGGACCACGCCGCGGCGCTCGAGGTTGCGCAGATGCTTGTGCACGGTGGCGACGGAGCCCAGCCGGAGGTGGCGGCCGATCTCGGCGAGGGTCGGCGCGTAGCCGTGGGCGTCGATGTACCGGCGCAGGTAGTCGAGGAGCTGCTTCTGCCGCCGCGTGAGCACGCGGCCATCGTGAGCGAACGGAAGGCGAAAGGCAAATCCTGCTGCGCTCCAAGGCATTGCCGCGGTGGGGGGCCGGCGCTAAGGTCGACGGGCATGCTCCGTCCGTTTCGCCTCGCGGCGGCGCTCCTCACCGCCAGCCTGGTGACGAGCGGCGGGGGCCGCGCCGAGGATGCCGCAGCGCCCGCGGTCGGGTCGGCGAAGCCTCCCGCATCCCGCATCGAGTATCGCGACGACCGGCTCTCGGTGCACATCGAGCAGATGCCGATCGGGGAGGTCATCGACGAGATCGGCCGGCAGAGCGGCGCGCAGATCGTGGGGCGGCCGCGCGAGGACCGGCCGGTGACGGCGCAGTTCCGCCGTCTGCCGCTCGGCGAGGGGCTGCAGCGGCTGCTCGGCGCGCAGAACTTCCTGCTCCGCTACGGCGACGGCGGGCGGCTGCGGTCGATCGTGCTCCTCGGGGGGCCGGAGCCGCCGCACACCGCGACGGCGGCCGCGCCGGCGCCGCCCACCGCCCCGAGCCCGCCCGCCCAGCCGCAGAACATCATGACGATGTTCCAGAACCACCCGCCGCTGCCGGTGAGCGGCCGGCTCGCCAAGGCGCTCGGCACGAACGCGGCCACGTTCCCGCAGCTCCTCGACACGGCGATCCACAACGACGACCCCGGGCTGCGCGTCGAGGCCATGCGCACGTGGCTGAACGGCCTCGAGTCGGATGCGGCGCTCCGCAGCGCCTTCCTCTCGTCGATCGGCTCGATGGACGACGCCGCGCTCGGCAACATCATCCGCGGCGCGGCGGGGCTGCGCGCCGAGGAGCTGGCGGCGCTCGTGGCGAGCCAGGCGCGCACGAACGAGCTGCGCGCGAAGGCGTCGACGGTGCTCCAGGCGCTGCGCCAGTCCTCGGGCGGGTAGGGGTCGACGCGAGCGCTGACCGCGTCGGATCGCATCGTGCATACGCTCCGAGGCAAGCGCGCGCTCGTGACCGGCGCGGCCGCCGGGATCGGCAGGGCGATCGCCACCCGGCTCGCGGCCGAGGGCGCGGAGCTGCTGCTCGTCGACGTGGACGGGCCCGCGCTCGCCGCGACCGCGGCGGGGCTCGCGGGCGGGGGCGCCCGGGTGCGCACGTACGTCGTCGATCTCGTCGACCCCTCGCGCATCCGCGGCTTGCGGGAAGAGGTGCACGCCGACGGCGGGCCGATCGACGTGCTCGTCAACAACGCGGGGATCGTCTTCGGCGGCGCGTTTCTCGACGTGCCGCTCGGGCGGCACTTCACGACCTACCGCCTGAACGTCGAGAGCCTGGTCGCGATGACACACGCCTTCCTCCCGGACCTCCTCGCGGGCTCGGACGGGCACGTCGTGAACGTCGGCAGCGCCTCGGCGTTCATCGGGCTTCCGTTCGGCGCGACCTACGCGTCGAGCAAGTGGGCGGTGGTCGGGTTCTCCGAGTCGCTCGCGCTCGAGCTGGCTCTCCAGGGGCACCGCCACGTCCACGTGACCTGCGTGTGCCCGAGCTATGTCGCCACCGGGCTCTTCGCCGGCGCGCGCCCACCGCGGCTCACGCGCATGCTCACCCCCGAGCGGGTGGCCGCGCTCACGGTCCGCGCCGTGCTCGCGAACCGGCCCTTCGTGAAGACCCCGTGGCTGGTCGCGCTCACCCCTGCGCTGAAGGGCCTCCTCCCGTTCCGGACGTTCTACCGGCTCGCGGCCTGGCTCGGGGTGAACACGAGCATGATGCAGTGGCGCGGCCGCGGGCCTGCGTGACCTTGCCCGTGCTCACCGGCCGTGGCGCTGGTAGCGCGCGACCGCCGCGTTGTGCGCGGCGAGCGTGGCGCTGAACTCGTGCGTGCCGTCGCCGCGCGCGACGAAGTAGAGGTAGTCGACGGGGGCGGGATCGACCGCCGCCTCGAGCGCGGCGCGGCCGGGGTTGGCGATCGGGGTGGGGGGAAGCCCCTCGATCGTGTAGGTGTTGTACGGGGTGGGCCGGCGCAGATCCGCCGTGGTGATCGTGCGATCGGCGCGCGGGCGCCCGTAGAGCACCGTGGGGTCGGACTGGAGCGGCATGCCGCGGCGCAGGCGGTTCAAGAAGACGGCGGCCACGAGCGGCCGCTCCTCGGGCCGCGCGGTCTCCTCCTCGATCAGCGACGCGAGGACCACCGCCTGCTCGACCGTGAGCCCGAGGCGAAGCGCCCGGAGCTGCAGCTCGGGCCGGAAGACCTCGCGGAAGCGGCGGATCATGGTGCGGAGAATCCGCTCCTGCGGGGTGGCGAGGGGAAAGGCGTACGTGTCGGGGAAGAGGTAGCCCTCCGCGCCCTCGGGCGGGAGGCCCTCGGCGGCGAGGAAGGCGGGATCGTCGAGGAGGCAGGTGAAGCTCTCCTCGGAGCCGAACCCCGCCGCGGCGAGGGCGGCGACGACGTCGCGCACCGTGCGCCCCTCGGGAATCGTGATCGTGTGGAGCGGATCGGGCGGCCCCGTCACCCGCGCGAGGACCTCGAGGGGGCTCAGCGGAGTGGTGATGAGGTACTCGCCCCAGTGGACGACGCGGTCCTTGCCGGTGAGCCGGGCCCAGACCGTCAGTAGGCGCGGCGTGCGGAGCACGCCCTCGCGCGCGAGCTGGGCGGCGATGTCGGCGAAACGGGTGCCCTCGGTGATCGAGACCGTGACCGGGCCCGCGAGCGGCGGTCCCGGGCGATGGAGCGCGACGTAGACGCTCCCCGCGGCGGCGAGCGCGGCGGCGGCAGCGGCCCCCGCCACGAGCGCGAGCCGCCGCCGCATCAGCGCTGCCGGGCGAGGTAGGTCTCGAGGATCACCGCCGCCGCCACGCGGTCGAGGGCCTCCCGCCGCCGCCGCCCGCGCACGCCCGCGGCCGCAAGGCGCTGCTCGGCCTCGAACGTGGTGAGCCGCTCGTCGACGAACTCGACCGGCAGGCCGAGGTGCGCGGCCGCGCGCGCGGCGAAGCTGCGCGTGCGGGCCGCGCGCACGCCCTCGCTCCCGTCCATGTTGAGCGGGAGACCCACGACGAGCCGCTCGGGCGCGAAGGGGGCGAGCAGCGCGGCGAGCGCGCGCAGGTCGTGGCGGCCGCCGCGGCGGCGGAGGACTCCCACGGGATGCGCGGCGACGCCCAGCTCGTCGCTCACCGCGACGCCGACGCGCGCATCGCCGACGTCGAGCGCGGCAAGCCGCATGACGCGCGCTTACCATCGGCCGCCCGGCACCGCAACTCGAGCTTTCTAGCGCCGCACGGGCTGCGCGCTGCCGAGAAAGGCGGCACGCGCTGCCCGCAGAGGCGGCAGGGCGCGTGCACGCGAAAAAAAATCGCGCACGAGCGCTCCGAGAACATTGACAAGCGCCGCGCACTTTTGGCAGGGTGCGCCGCAATCCCGCTGCGGTTCCGGCGTCGCGTTCGGCGCGGCCAAATCCATTCTCTGGGAGGAGCGACACGGTGTCGAGGCGCTACCCGCTGATCGACCTGCTGCCGCGGAGCACGACGCTGGTCGTGCTCGTCTGCTTCGTGCTGCTGCCGACGCAGATGGCGCTCGGAGCCCGGCGCAAACGACCCGCGCGGCCGGCGCACGGGCGGCACACGCGCGCCCATCCGCGGCGCCCCGCGCGCGCCCACCGGGCGCCGCGGCCGGCGGACGGCGCGAGCAGCGTCGAGGAGCACGTCCATCTCCGACGCGGCGACACGCTCGAGAGCGTGCTCGCCGCGCGCGGCGTCGGCGCCGCCGAGGCGCAGCCGTGGGTCGAGGCCGCGGCCCGCGTCTACGACCTGCGCCGCGTACAGCCCCGGCGGGGCGTGACGCTGCGGTTCGACCGCGAGAGCCGGGCGCTCGAGGAGATCCGCTACGAGATCGACGATCACACGCTGCTCATCCTCGCCGAGACCCCCGACGGGATCGAGGCGCGGCGCGAGAGCCTCCCGTACTTCACGGAGGTGAAGGGGGTGGCGGGGCGGATCGAGCGCGGGCTGCGCGAGGATGCTGCGCAGGTAGGCGTGCCCGAGCAGGTGATCGCCCGCCTGGGCGACATCTTCGGTTGGGACGTCGACGTGGAGGAAGGGCTGCGGGCGGGCGACGAGTTCCGCGTGCTCTACGAGAACATGTGGCAGGCGGGCATCGGCGCCCCGCAGGCGGGCACCGTCATCGGCGCGAGCCTCGTGACCGACGGCCGCGAGGTGACCGCGGTCTACTTCGAGGACACCGACGGCCGGGGTGCGTACTACCGGCCGAGCGGGGAGGCGCTGTCGCGGACGTTCCTGCGCTATCCGGTCGACTTCAGCGAGATCACCTCGGAGTTCTCGCTGTTGCGGTTCCACCCGATCCTGCACGTGGGCCGCCCGCACCTGGGTGTCGACTTCGCCGCCCCGCGCGGGACGCCGGTTCGGGCGGCCGCGAGCGGGGCGGTGAGCGCCTCGGGGTGGTGCGGCGGCCTCGGGCGCTGCGTGCGCATCGACCATCCCGACGGGCTCACCTCGACCTACGGGCACCTCTCCCGCATCGCCGCGGGCCTCGAGGTCGGCAGCGCCGTCGAGCGCGGGCAGGTGATCGGCTACGTGGGCGCCACGGGCCTCGCCACCGGGCCGCACCTCCATTACGGTCTCGAGCGCGACGGGCAGTACGTCGATCCGCTCGCGCTGCGGCCGGCGCCGGAGCGGTCGATTGCCGCCGGCGACCGCCGGGCCTTCGAGCGCGTGGAGAAGGAGGTCGTCCGCCACTTGGCGGCCCTGCGCGAGAGCAGCACGCCGCAGACGGTGTTCCTCTCCCGGCTCGCGGAGCCGGGCGCGGCGGAGCGCCCGGAGTAGCCGACGCGCTACCTCGACGGCCCTCGCCCGCGGCTGTTCGCGCACCGCGGCGCATCGGGCGTCGCCCCGGAGAACACGCTTGTGGCGTTTGCCGCGGGGATCGCGGCAGGTGCCGAGCGGCTCGAGCTCGACGTGCACGCGACCGCCGACGGCCACGTCGTCGTGCTGCACGACGCGACCGTCGACCGCACCACCGACGGCACCGGCGCGGTGCGCACGCTCTCGCTCGCCGCGGTGAAGTGCCTCGACGCGGGCTACCGCTTCGCGGGCCCCGCCGGCGACTTTCCCTTCCGCGGCCGCGGCGTGCGCGTGCCGACGCTCGCCGAGGTGCTCGCCGCCCATCCCGGCGTGCCGCTCAACATCGAGATCAAGCAGGCCGAGCCGCCGATCGAGGCCGCCGTGCTCGCCGTGCTCGACGGCTACGGCGCGCGCGAGCAGACGCTGCTCGCGGCGGAGGATGCGGCGATCATGGCGCGCATCCGCGCCGCGGCACCGGCGATGCTCACGAGCTTCTCGGCCGCCGAGGTCGCGGACTTCGTCTTCCGCGTGCGCGAGGGGCGGCTCGGCGAGTACCGCCCGCCCGGCGTGGCGCTCCAGGTCCCGCCCGCCTACGCGGGCATCCCCATCGTCACGCCCGAGACGGTCGCGGCCGCGCACGCGCTCGGCATCGAGGTGCACGTCTGGACGATCGACGAGGAGGCCCAAATGGAGCGGCTCCTCGATCTCGGCGTCGACGGCATCATGACGGACTTTCCGGCGCTGGGGGCGGCGGTGCTGCGGCGGCGGGGGCTGCGGTAGGCCGCCTCAGCCGCGCCCGCGCACCTCGGCGATGAGCGCGAGCAGCGCCTCGTGCAGCACGCCGTTGGAGGCGACCAGCCCCGGGCGCAGCGGCGAGGGCTGGTTGAAGACGAGCGGCGCGCCGTCGAGGCCGGTCACCCGGCCCCCGGCCTCCTCCACCAGCAGCGTGCCGGCGCACACGTCCCACTCGTTCTTGGGCGTGAGCGTGAAGGTGGCATCGCCGCGGCCGCTTGCGAGCTCCGCGAGCTTGAAAGCGACGCTGCCGGTGAGCGTCACGCGGCAGCGCGGCTTGAAGGCGTCCCACTCGCCGCGCTGGTCCTCCGAGCGGCTCGCGAGCACGACGGCGTCGGCGAGCCGCGCGGTGGTGCTCACGTGCACGGGTGTGCCGTTCGCGGTCGTGCCCGCGCCCCGGCTCGCGACGTAGAGGCGGTCGGCGGCCGGGTTGTACTCGACCGCGACCACGGGCCGCCCGTGCTCGACGAGCGCGATGCACACGCAGAACTCCGGGATGTGCTGGATGAACTCCTTGGTGCCGTCGAGCGGGTCGACGATCCACACCCGCGGCTTGCCGAGCCGCGCGGTCGAGTCCGCGGTCTCCTCCGAGAGCCAGCCGTCGTCGGGGAACGCCGCGGCGATGCGCCCGCGGATGATCGCATCGGCCTCGAGGTCCGCGGCGGTGACCGGGCTGTCGTGGCCCTTCTCGCGCGCGTGAACCGCGCCCCGGTAGTGGCGGAGGATCGCCGTGCCGGCCTCGCGGGCGGCGGCGACGGCGACCTCGCGCTCCCGGGCGAAGCGGGTCGTGTGCCCGCCCTCGCGCGGCCCTCTCGCGTCGCCCATGGGCCGCGTTCGTACCAAGTTCGGCTTGACGCCGCCACCGCGAACCCCTACGGGACGGGCGTGCGCACGCTCGTGATCGCGCTCGCCACCGCGGGCGGTGTGGGCTACGCCCCGGTGGCGCCGGGGACGTGGGGCGCGCTGGTCGCGGTGCCGTTCCTGCCCTGGCTCGCGGGGCTGCGCGTGCGGGCGCCGGTGTGCTACGGCGCGCTCTTGGTCGGCGTGGCGGCCGTCGGCGTGTGGGCGGCGGGCCGCGCCGAGGTCGTCTTCGGCGGCAAGGACCACTCGCGCATCGTGATCGACGAGGTAGCCGGGCAGCTCGTGGCGGGCGCGTTCGTGCCCGGGACGTGGAGCGCCGCGGGGCTCGCCTTCGTGCTCTTCCGCATCTTCGACGTGGCGAAGCCCTACCCGGCGAGCCTCTTCGACCGGCGGGTGCCGGGGGGCCTCGGCGTGGTGGGCGACGACCTCGTCGCCGGCGCCTATGCGGGGCTCGTCGCCTGGGTCGTGCTGAGGCTCGTGTGACGCTGCGCGCAGCCGTGCTCTCGACGGGCGACGAGCTCACCACCGGGCGCATCGTCGACTCGAACGCGAGCTGGATCGCCGACAAGCTCTTCGGGCTCGGCATCGACCTGGTGGCGATCCTCACCGTCGGTGACTACCCCGAGCGGCTCGAGTGGGCGTGGCGGCGGGCGCTCGAGATCGCCCGCGTCGTGATCTCGACCGGCGGCATCGGGCCCACCGCCGACGATCTCACCACCGAGACCGTCGCGCGCGTGCTCGGCGTCGGGCTCGTCGAGGACGCGGCCGCGGCGGAGCGCATGCGACGGTTCTTCGCGGCGCGCGGCGTCGAGATGCCGGCGAACAACCTCAAGCAGGCGCGCGTTCCGGCGGGGGCGGTGGTGATCCCGAACCCGCTCGGCACCGCGCCCGGCTATCGCGCGACGCTCGGCGACCGCCACCTAATCGTGCTGCCGGGCGTGCCGCGCGAGATGAAGCCGATGATGGAAGAGAGCGTGCTGCCCTGGCTGCGCGGGCTCGCCGGCGGGGCCGTGCACGTCGTGCGCACGTTCCAGACCTTCGGCCTCTCGGAGTCGGCGCTCGACGAGCGCCTGGCGGGCGTGGTCGACCCGGCCGAGGGCCGCGTGTCGTTCCGCGCGAGCTTTCCCGAGGTGTCGGTGCGGGTGGTGGTACGCGGCGAGGCCGCCGAGGCCGAGGCGCGCGCCGAGGCGATCGCTGCCCGCGTGCGCGCGCGGCTGGGCGCGTACCTCTACGGCGAGGGGACGGTGACGCTCGAGGAGGTCGTGGGGGGCGAGCTCCGCGAGCGGCGGCTCACGCTCGCGCTCGCCGAGTCGTGCACCGCAGGGCTCGTCGCCCACCGCGTGACCAACGTGCCCGGCAGCTCGGCGTACTTTCTGGGCGGGGTCGTGGCATACGCGAACGCGGCCAAGGAGGCGCTGCTCGGCGTGCCGCGCGCGCTGCTCGAGCGGCACGGGGCGGTGAGCGAGGAGGTGGCGGCAGCGATGGCCGAGGGCGCGCGGCGCGCGTTTGGCGCCGCCGTGGCGGTCGCGACCACCGGCATCGCCGGGCCCGGCGGCGGCACGCCCGAGAAGCCCGTCGGCACCGTGTGCCTGGGCCTCGCCGCGGCCGACGGCGTGCTGAGCCGCCGCTACCAGCTCTGGGGCACGCGCGACTGGGTGAAGCTCCTCGCCTCGCAGATCGCGCTCGACTGGGTGCGCCGCTTCGCGCTCGGCCTCCCGGTGCTCGAGTCCTACCGGCCGCTCGACCGCGCGTCGTGACGGCGCGGGTGCATGCGCTGCTTCGTCGCCGTCGATGTCGCTGCGGGCGTTCGCGCCGTCCTGGCGCGGACGCAGGAGGCGCTGCGGCGCGCGGCGCCGAGCGCCGACGTGCGCTGGACCAGGCCCGAGGGCCTGCACGTGACGCTCAAGTTCCTGGGCGAGGTGCCCGAGGCGCGGTGCGCGGAGGTGGCCGCGGTGCTCTCCGGCGTGGCGGCGGCCCACCGCGCCGTCGGCGTGCTCGCGCGGGGCCTCGGCGGCTTTCCCGGCGCTGGGCGGCCGCGCGTCCTCTGGGCGGGGCTCGCCCGCGGCGGGGCCGAGCTCGCCGCGCTCGCCCGCGACGTCGACCGCGCCCTCGCCCCGCTCGGCTTCGCGGCGGAGACGCGGCCCTTCCAGGGGCACGTGACGCTCGGACGGGTGCGCTCGCCGCGCGGGCTGGCGGCGCTCGCGGCGGCGCTCGCGCGGCACGCGGAGGAGGAGATCGGGGCGTGGACCGTCTCGGAGCTGGTGCTCTACCAGAGCCGCCTGAGCCCGGCCGGCGCACGGTACGAGGCGCTCGCCCGCCTCCCGCTCGGTGGCGGCGACCCCTCACCCGCTGCATGAACCTATGCAGCACCCCGTGCTGGAGAGTCCGACGCGGGCGCGGTAAAGTGCGAGGCATCCACGAACGGGGGTCTCGCGTGCACGGAGGGGAGGGCGTGACATGGGCATCGACGTGAACCGCGAGCGGGCCATCGATCTCGCGCTCAGCCAGATCGAGAAGCAGTTCGGCAAGGGCGCGATCATGAAGCTGGGCGAGGCGGCGCTCGCCGCCGACGTGCCGGCGCTGCCGACGGGCTCGCTCGGGCTCGATCTCGCGCTCGGCATCGGCGGGGTGCCACGCGGGCGCGTGGTGGAGATCTACGGACCGGAATCCTCCGGCAAGACCACGCTCGCCCTCCAGCTCATCGCCGAGGCGCAGCGCCGCGGCGGCATCGCCGCCTTCATCGACGCCGAGCACGCCCTCGACGTCACTTACGCGCGCAAGCTCGGCGTGCGCATCGAGGACCTGCTCGTCTCGCAGCCCGACAACGGCGAGCAGGCGCTCGAGATCGCCGACACGCTCGTGCGCTCGGGCGCGATCGACGTGCTCGTCGTCGACTCGGTGGCCGCGCTCGTGCCGCGCGCCGAGATCGAGGGCGACATGGGCGACCCGCAGATGGGGCTCCAGGCCCGCCTCATGTCGCAGGCGCTGCGCAAGCTGACGGCGACGATCTCCAAGTCGCGCACGATCGTCGTGTTCATCAACCAGATCCGCATGAAGATCGGCGTGATGTTCGGCAACCCCGAGACCACCACCGGGGGCAACGCGCTCAAGTTCTACGCCTCGGTGCGGCTCGACATCCGCCGGCTCGGCGCGATCAAGCACGGCGACGAGGTGGTCGGCAGCCGCACGCGGGTGAAGGTGGTGAAGAACAAGGTGGCGCCGCCCTTCCGCGAGGCCGAGTTCGACATCCTCTACGGGGTGGGCATCTCGAAGGAGGGCGAGCTCATCGACTTGGGCGCCGAGCACGGCATCCTCGAGAAGGCCGGCGCCTGGTATGCCTTCGAGGGTGAGCGCATCGGCCAGGGCCGCGAGAACGCGCGCGACTTCCTGCGCGAGCATCGCGACGTGGCCGCGAAGATCGAGGCGCGGATCCGCGAGAAGTTCGGGCTCAAGCCCGACGGGGCCGCGGCCGAGCCGGAGGGCGAGGGGACGGGTGTGGACGTCCCACGAGCGGCGGAGGCCGCGCGCAAGGGGGGGAGGGGCGGAAAGGACTGATCGTGGAGCTGGTGGAGATTCTGCGCGAGGGCGTCAGCCGGGGAGCATCGGACATCCATCTGAAGGTCGGCGCGAAGCCGGTCTTTCGCGTGCACGGCACGCTGTTGCGGTGGGACGAGCGGCCGGAGCTCGACCGCGACACGATGATCGCCATCACGCAGGAGCTGCTGGGGGACTACCAGTGCAAGCGGCTGAAGGAGGCGCTGCAGGTGGACGCCGGCTACGGGCATCCCGAGCTCGGCCGCTTCCGCATCAACGTCTTCTACCAGCGCGGCGAGCTGCAGGCGTCGCTGCGACTCATCCCGCCGCGGGTGCGGCAGATCAGCGATCTCAACCTCCCGCCCGTGATCGAGCGGATCGCGAGCGAGAACCGCGGGCTCGTGCTGGTCACCGGCACGACGGGCAGCGGCAAGTCGACGACGCTCGCGGCGATGATCGACCACATCAACCGCACCGCCCCGCTGCACGTGATCACGATCGAGGACCCGATCGAGTACCACCACACCGACGAGCTCGCGATCATCACCCAGCGCGAGGTGGGCGCGGACTGCGTGAGCTTCGCGGCGGGCCTGAAGGGCGCGCTGCGCCAGGACCCCGACGTGATCCTGGTCGGCGAGATGCGCGACCTCGAGACCATCGAGACGGCCATCCTCGCCGCCGAGACCGGCCACCTCGTGTTCTCGACGCTGCACACGCTGGATGCCACCGAGACCATCACGCGCGCGATCTCGGCCTTCCCCGAGCACCAGCGCTCGCAGGTGCGACTCATCCTCGCGAGCATCTTGAAGGGCGTCATCAGCCAGCGGCTCGTGCCGCGCGCCGACGGCCAGGGGCTCGTCCCCGCGGTCGAGGTGATGGTGTCGACCGCGCTCGTGCGCGACTGCATCGCGCAGGCCGAACGGACGCACGAGCTGCGCGACGTGATCGCCCGCGGCTACACGACCTACGGCATGCAGACCTTCGACCAGTCGCTGATGTCGCTCTGGCGCCAGGGGCTCATCACCTTCGAGGAGGCGCTCGCCCAGGCGAGCAACCCCGACGACTTCGCGCTCAAGGCGCGCGGCATCTCCTCGGAGAGCGACCGGCGGTGGGACGACTTCGATTCCGGGGAGGAGTCGAACGGCGAGGAGCCGATCAAGGTCGACCGGTTCTAGCCGCACGGCGCCGACGCCGTTCGACGTCGCCGCACGGCTCCTCGCGCGCGCGCCGCGCACGGGGGCGGAGCTCGAGGCGCGTCTGGTCGGCCTCGGCTACCGCCCCGCGACGGCGGCCGCCGCAGTCGCCCGCTGCCGCGAGCTCGGCTACGTCGACGACGCGCGGCTCGCCCACGACCGCGCCGCGCAGCTCCGCGCCCGCGGGGCGGGGAGCCTGCGCATCGCCGCCGATCTCGCGGCGCGCGGGCTCCCCGAGGCGCTCGTCGCCGAGGCCGTCGCGGCGTCGCGCGACGGCGCGGACGAGGCCACGTGGGCCCGCCGGGCGCTCGCGCGCACGGGCGCGACGGGCGCCCGCGCCTGGCGGCTGCTCGCGAGCCGGGGCTTTCCGGAGGAGGTCATCGCCGAGGTGCTCGACGAGGTCGGTTGAGGAGGACTTGGAAAGAATTGCTTCCCCACGGAGACTCGTCTAGCATGCGCGGCGCCGTGGGGCTCCTCGCGTGCTCGCGTGTGGTCGCTGCCGAGGCTCCGCCGCCGTACGGGGGAGGGGCGCCGACGCTGCTCGACCGGGTGCGCACGGCCATCCGCACGCGGCATCTGAGCCGCCGCGCGCTCCTGTTCCTCTATCGGCACGTGCTCGGGACGGACCTGCCATGGCTCGAGGGGCTGGCTCGGGCGAAACGGCCCGCACACGTTCCCGTCGTCTTGAGCCGCGAGGAGGTCGCGGCCGTCCTGAGGCGGCTGTCCGGAGCGCCGCGGCTGATGGTGGCGCTCCTCTACGGCGCCGGGCTCCGCCTTCTCGAGTGCCTCGAGCTGCGTGTGAAGGACGTGGACCTTGCACGCGGGGAGATCGTCGTGCGAGGGGGAAAGGGTGGTCGCGACCGCCGGACGGTGCTGCCCGTTGCGGTTGGGGGACCGCTCGCCGCCCATCTCCGGGACGTTCGCCGGCAGCACGAGGCCGATCTCGTCGGCGGCGCGGGGTGGGTCGAGCTGCCGCACGCGCTCGACCGCAAATACCCGAACGCTGCCAGGCAGTGGGGATGGCAGTGGGTCTTTCCCGCGACGCGTACCTATCGGCACGCCGAGACGGGGCAGCGGCGGCGTCACCCCTTCCACGAGTCCGCGCTCCAGCGCATCGTGCGCGAGGCAGTGGGCCGGGCGGGGATCGCGAAGCCGGCGAGCTGCCACACGTTCCGGCACTCGTTCGCGACACACCTTCTGGAGGCCGGGTACGACATTCGGACGGTGCAGGAGCTGCTGGCGCACCGGGACGTCCGAACGCCGATGGTCTACACGCACGTGCTCAATCGCGGGGGGCTCGGCGTGGTGAGCCCGGTGGACGTGGTGCTGGGGCAGGGGGGGCCGCGCAGGCGGGGCGCCACGGGAGCTAGACGGTCTGGTCCCGCGGTCTATCGGCCGCTGGGCGCCGGCCCCGATGCTGCCGGATCCCCAGCAGGCTCGAGACCTTGTGGGCTTTGGGAACGCACCGCGGGTGGCAACTAGGCCGCGCGGCACGCGCGGCGAAAGGGAATAGGCGGTTCTGTCTGCTGAGCTTTAGCGAGCATGAAGACGGAACATCTTAGGTTCCACGGGTCTCTGTTGAGGCGTGGCTTCTGGCTGTACGTGTGCCGGGTCGCTTATCGAAGACGTCACTTCGTCTATGTAGGCCGCACGGGCGACAGCTCGTCGATAAACGCCGGCTCACCGTTCACCAGGATCGGCCAGCATCTGAACGTCAAGCACAATGCGCGGAACAACATGCTTGTGCGTCACGTTCGGCGCGAAGGGCTAAACCCGGAGAAGTGCTCGTACGAGGTTCTCGCGCTGGGACCTATCTACCCGGAACAGACTGCCAAGACGAGGCATCGCCACTACCGAGACATTGTAGGATCGTTGGAGGCCGGCCTGGCGAGGCATCTTCGGACCAGAGGTCACGTCGTGTGGGGAACGCACACCAGTTGTGCTCGACCAAGCAAGTCGCTTCTTCGCACCATTGAGAAAAGGGTCAATGCTTTTCTTCGGAATGCTCGCTAACAACAGCATGCAGCGGGCGGCGCTGAGCGCCGCCGCTGATGCTGAGCGTTAGCGGGCCGACGCGTGGGTAAGAGCGCTTACCAAGGGAGCTGAACGATGGATGTGACCAACGCTTACATGTACACCGTCAAGAGCCGGCCTCAGATGTTCGAGGCGATCCAAAGGGCGCAGGTCCCACCGCGCTTCACTCACGACTTCCTCAGAACCTTGGGATTCAAGGCCGCACGACATGGCGCGCCAGCGCGTGCTGGAGCGAGCCGGCTGGACATTCTGGCGATGCTTCGCCTCGACATGGCAACTGCGCAAAGACGAAGTGCTTGCCGAGCTCATTCAGCGGCTGACGGCGATGGGTATCGAGCCGATTGGCACATTGGAGCGTGCACCGCAGCTCGTTGAAAAGCGAGTGCTAAGACGCGTGTCAGCCGAAACAGAGGGATCGCCGAGCGACGATTTGCTTCACGGGCGGCCGTCTATGCAGGCTGCCCAACAACCCGCTGCAGCGGACGCACCGCAAGCGGCGCGCCGCTGAGCGGGAGCGTTAGGCGCATCAGGAGGATGACAGCAGGTGACCGGATAGCGACGACGAGCGCTGACAAGGCGTGGCCCAGGCACGGGAACCGGCAGATCACCCAAGAGGGGGCACCGTAGTGCGGCCGCGTA
>Ga0070741_10000462_pt1 | contig 149051 bp, 111 predicted proteins | sample Coa_R1_4_FD_66440 | JGI IMG/M metagenome (GOLD analysis project Ga0070741, IMG submission 66440) | Surface soil microbial communities from Centralia Pennsylvania, which are recovering from an underground coalmine fire - Coalmine... | ecosystem: Environmental > Terrestrial > Soil >... | reverse complement strand
ACTGTCATCGTCGCGAATCGATAAATCTTTCCACGCCTGGAAGTCCGCACAATAAAAATATTGGCGAGTCTTCGCTACAGCTTCACACGAGCTTCCTGGGCGACCCTAGCGATTGCTTCTGCAAAACGTTCATGACTGGATCCGGTTCTCGGAGGCAGAATCTTTCGTGCCCGCTCACGTACCGGGTGTTCGGCATTCAACTTAGCAATACGTTTCTTCGCGGCCTCGGAGTTCGCTCTCATTCGCGCCACGGTTTCGGGCGAGTGTTGGCTCGGATTCTTCATCGGACCTCATGGGGGCTTTGGATTTAAACGTCAACGCAAGATAAGAAGCAGAATGGCTAGCGCAATTCAGCGTTTGAGTGAAAAATGCGGAACAAAGACGTTGAGGACTGCAGACCACTCACTCGTGCTCTATCCAACATTGCAACACTTTGGTACGCATCTACAAATGTCGTACATACTATGATGCAAAAGGTCTCTGTCCAGGGGTTAAGCCATAAACAATAAAACGCGCAAATCAATCCGCCTTGCCAAGCGTTAGAAAACGCCAGAGGTTATCGGTTCATTCAGTGGAAGACAGAAGAGGATCTTCGACAGAAGCTGCGGAAATATTTAGACGCGCAGATATCTAAGGTGTCTCGGAGAATCTGAAGCCCAAGGCTCCGCACCGATGATGCGGCTGTGAACAACTTCGCGGTGCCGGTCATCGCCGTCGGCAAGAACTTTCACCCTCACTGGGGCTTAGACATCCAGCCTGCTGCTGAAGAACTACTCTACCCGCAATGTAAGGCTTCCAACCTCGTTTTGAGCGAGTGTTTACGCGAGACATCCAGCAGAATCTTTGCCAAAAGCTGGATGTCTGTACCCGCAATGGAACCCGCAATGCAGCACCCGCAATGGGACCCGCAATGATGTAGGCGTTTTACGTATGTTCAGGTACTTAGCGGCAACCCCAAGACCTGTTAAGTTGTTGAAATACTTGATAGGAAAAAATTGGGAAGCTGGCGTTCTACCGCTGAACTACTCCCGCTCGGGTGCGAGGATTTTATCGTAGCACGACGCTGCAAATTATCAACCGGTGGTGGCGCTTGTTGGCGCTTTCATTTTCGCAGTCTTCATACTACGTTTGCTCAGCAGCATCTCTCCTTCGGCAGTTTCCAATGTCCACAACCCATCGCGAGCGTAGCGTCATATCCGTCGGCGAACTTCCGCGGCTTCTTTTTCTTCGTGCGGCAATTCTTGAGTCCGCCGGCTATCGAGTGTTCAGCACGACACACGTTCAGGAAGCTTTGTTGTTCGTGAACAACACCGATTGCGGGACGCTGTTGCTTTGCTACTCTCTTCCGCCCGATGGAAGCCGCGAACTCATCGATGAGTTCCGCAAACGCTGCCCCGATGGGCGAGTCGTAGTGATTGGAAACACGCCGTTTTCCGAAACTCCCAGCAACGTCGATGGACTTATCTATGGAGTGGAGGGTCCCGAGGCGCTGTTACGAGCGGTGGAAGGGAAAGCAGCGTGAGTTGATGGAATGCTGAATTTATCCGCGCGATAGAAACACCGCGTCTCAACTCGCTCTGATCCACGGAAACTCGGGGGAGGGTCTCCGGGCCGTCGAGCACCGGACATGCTCTCTTTCGGCGCCTCGAGGGGTTAGCGCCGATCGGCATGTCCGGCAAGTCTGTTTTCTACGCAGATAGTGCCATCCCTGCGACGCCTCGCAACAACAAAAGTTTTTTTGTTACGAAAACGGAACAGAAAATCAGGTGATCACCTGATGTAAGCATAGAGGCAGATCGCAATTAAAAATTCTGCGTAGGCGGTAAATTCCCAAAATGGAACTCAGAGAGATTTGATTGCGCGAATCTTTCTACTGAAGCAGCGCCAAGCTTTTCAAAACCGATTGTTGTTTGGCCAATAAAAGTTGAATTCCGCGACGCGCCAGTTCCATCATTTTTTCCAGTTGCGCTTCGTCAAACGCCTGGTGTTCGGCGGTGGATTGCAATTCCACGAACTTTTTTCCCGCGGTCATGACTACATTCATGTCAACGTCGGCGCGAGAGTCTTCTTCGTAGCAGAGATCGAGCAGCGGCTCGCCATCTACTATGCCAACACTCACTGCGGCTACAAAGTCCTTCAGCGGTACCGAGGTCAGAGTGCCGGCATCGACCAGCTTCTCCAAAGCGAATCCCAAAGCGATGAAGGCTCCGGTGATCGAAGCCGTGCGCGTGCCTCCATCGGCCTGTATCACGTCGCAGTCGAGCAGAACCGAGCGTTCGCCAAGCCGCTGCAAATCGGTCACGGCGCGCAGTGATCGACCAATCAAGCGCTGAATCTCGTGTGTCCGTCCGCCCACGCGGCCCCGCGCTGCCTCGCGTGGAGTGCGGGTCAGAGTCGAACGCGGCAACATACCATATTCCGCCGTCACCCAACCTTTGCCGCTGTTGCGAAGGAAGACCGGAACGCTTTCTTCAACCGACGCTGTGCAAATGACTCTCGTATTGCCGACTTCGATCAACACTGATCCTTCGGCCGTGGAAACAAAATCAGGAACAAGGTTGACTGGGCGCAGTTGGTCGGGGGAGCGATTGTCGGAACGATAGAACATTCGGAAATTCTAGCAGGAGGGCTCTGCGGCCTTCGTTGTTGCTCGGCGGGCTCTGCGGTTAAAAGCTTTTTCGTAAGGCGCAAAAGAACTCGCGAATCTCGCGCCAGATCCGATGCGCAAAACCTTAAACCGCAGAGTTCACAGAGGCTAGAACGAGATCGGAGAAAACTAACTATTCCAACGCGTACACTGTCAATCCGCTTAGGAGCTTGGGGTAAAAATCCGTAGATTTTTGTGGCATGACTTCGCCGGCGAATGCAACATCTCTCATCTGCTGGATGCGGACCGGATTCATGAGGAATGCCACATTTGCTTTGCCGGAACGAGCGAGGCTCATGGCCTCAGCGGCATCGCGAATGTAAGTTACGCTGGTCTGGTTCCGGATGGCGTCTTCTGAGATTCCCAATACGCTCTCGAGCAGGCATTTGTGGAGTTGCACCACATCAAGCATCTGCTGCCGGACTGAGACATTCCCAAAATTGAACGCCGCGGGCTTCGGCCGGCTCATCAGGAAAACCCGATCTCGAGTAACTGCCAGCAGCGCGGTTCCGGTGTGGCCTGCTTCCCTGAGCATGGCGGTCGCACGTACTGGAGAGATGCCAGCGTCGGCTTCTTCCACGCTGAAATATTCAGAAGCGCCTCTGCGAAGCTGATCGGCTGAGAAGTCAGGCAGACCATGAACAACACGATGTGTAGGCAAAATGAGCAATCCCGGGCTATCCATGTTGACGAACGTCATCATCACCAGTTCATAGGGGAGCAGCGGGCTGGCTTGGGCCTGACCTCCGTTTTCGGTTCGGCGCTCGTTTCTGTAGGTAAGCGCTGTTTCATAGCGGTGATGACCGTCCGCGATGATCAGCTTCTTATCCTGCATCTTCTCGCGCACCCCATCGATGATTCCCGAATCGGACATCTTCCAGACCCGATGCGAAACGCCATACTCATCGTTCATCTCAATGTCCGGCGCACTGGAAGCAGCCAGAGACTTGTCGATATCACCTTCGGGGTCGCTATAAAGCATGAAGATCTGCCCAAAGTGGGCGCGGGTGGCCCGGAGCAGGTCCAGCCGGTCAGCCTTTGGCTTGGCCAGCGTCAACTCATGACGAAAAACGACCCCGGCAGAATAGTCTTCGATTTTTCCCAGAGCGATGAACCCGTGGCGTTCAAATTGCTCGGTACTATTCCGTTGCGATGAGGGTGAATGAAACCGTTGGACATACCGATAAATGGAAGGTTCGGGGTCCTGGCGCAAGATGCCCTGCTGACGCCATTGGCGAAGAGAAGCCGCAGCGCGGGTGTAGGGATTCTCGCCAGGTCCGTCGTTGGCGAGCCGCTTCCCAAGGATGATCCTGACCAGGTTGTAAGGGCTGGCAGCGTAATAACGTTCCTGCATTTCCGGCGTGATCTTGTCATAGGGCTGGGTCGCAACCTTCGAGAGCGCGACTTGGTCGGTGTTGTAGCGGAAGGCGCGAAAGGGTTCTATGTGGGCCATGTTTAGCGAGCTGGAGAATTGTACCAAGCAAAAGTTTCATGCCTGGAGACCGAGGACTGCGAACGCCTTAGACAGGTGCAATGGACAAACTTTTGCACAAGACGGGAATCCAAGTTTCGTCAGGCGAGAAACTGACAAACATTTAACACGGCTTGCCAAAACGTGTGATAACATCCTGCGTAATTACGAGGATTATATGGCGCGCCAAAATGGGCGCGGGTCCTCTCGACCCTGGGATTCAACCCGCAGCGCTTTGAACTCGTTCCCCGTACTACCCTTTCACCGCCTACAGGTTTCCTGTGCTCGCTCGGTCGGCTTCTGCGTTGTCGTTCTGCTTCTGGCAGGGTTTTCATTTGCGCAAACCTCAGATGTCGATGACATCCACGTAAAGCCTCGCGTCGAAGCTCCTAAACTCGATCAACAGAATATTCTGGAAGGTGAAAAACCCCCGGCACGCAGTCCGCTGGTGAAATCAAAGGTCAATCTGGTTTTGGTGCCGGTTACCGTGACCGATCCCATGAACCGGCTGGTGACGGGGCTCGATAAAGAAAACTTCCAGGTCTTCGAAGGCAAAGAGCAGCAGGAAGTCCGGAATTTTTCGAGCGAAGACGCGCCGGTCTCGCTGGGCGTCATCTTTGACATGAGCGGCAGCATGAGCAGCAAGATCGAACGGGCGCGCGAAGCGGTCATTGAATTCTTCAAGACAGCCAATCCCCAGGACGAGTTTTTCCTCATCACCTTCGCTGATAAGCCGGAGGAAGTATCGGATTTCACCCAGTCGGTTGATGATCTGCAGAGCAAACTGGTATTTACCGTCCCTAAGGGACGAACTGCCTTGCTGGACGCCATTTATCTGGGCCTAAGCAAGATGCGGCAAGCAAAATATCCCAAAAAGGCACTGCTGATCATCTCCGACGGCGGCGACAATCACAGCCGTTACACCGAAGGTGAGATCAAGTCTTTGGTGAAGGAAGCCGACGTAATGATCTATTCCATAGGGATTTACGATCATTATTTCCAGACCGAAGAGGAACGTCTTGGGCCGGCTCTTTTAAGCGATATCTCTGACTTAAGCGGCGGCCGGTCTTTCACCATCGATAACCCCAATGATCTGGCCGACGTGGCTACAAAAATCGGGATTGAGCTACGCAACCAATATGTACTCGGATACCGTCCAAAGAACCCAGGGCACGACGGCAAGTGGCATAAAATAAAGGTGAAGCTACTGCCGCCCAAAGGACTACCACCGCTCCATGTTTATGCCAGAACTGGGTATTACGCTTCCTCGCAATAGTGCTGCGCTTAGCAGAGTAGCTGCTGCTCTCGTCATGATGGCCGGATTCGCGGTTGCTCAAAGCGCACCTCCCCAGACCAGTCCGTCTTCTACGGCACCCGCCGCCAATCAGACTTCTCAAACACCGGCCACTAGTCAGCCGGCGGGCCAGGCTCCAGCTTCGAACCAGCCACCGGCGGCCAATCAGCCGTCAGCACAGCCGGGAACCACGGAACCGGGTGCTACGCAACCAGGCTCCGCAACGCCGGGGCAGGCGGACCAGGGGCAAGCTCCCATTGGTTCGGAAAACGGCGGGTTCGTGTTCCGTTCAGAAGCCCGCGAAGTCACGCTGCACGCTACCGTGGTCGATGACCGAAATCATCTGGTGACCAATCTCGACAAAACCGATTTCACGGTTTTCGAGAACGACAAGCCACAAAAGATCAGCCATTTTCACCAGGAAGATTTCCCCGTAGCCATCGGCATTGTGATCGACGACTCCGGTTCCATGCGCGAGAAGCGCGATGCCGTGAACAAAGCGGCGCTGAATCTGGTGAGAGCCAGCAATCCTGATGATCAGGTATTTGTTGTCAACTTCAACGACGAATACTACCTTGACCAGGATTTCACGTCTGATATCAAGAAGCTCCAGGCTGCGTTGGAACACGTTGAGGCGCGTGGCGGCACGGCGTTGTACGACGCCATTGTCGCGTCGGCTGATGAACTGGTGAAATCCCCGTTACAACGAAAAGCGCTCTTTGTTGTGACCGATGGCGAGGACGACGCCAGCCAAGAAAGTCTCGAGCAGGCGATCCAGCACTTGCAGAAAGAAAACGGGCCGGTTGTCTATTGCATTGGGCTACTCGGAGAAGAAAAGTCGCGAAAGGCGAAGCGCGCCCTGGAACTGATTGCCGAGCGCACGGGCGGTATAGCGTTTTTCCCACCAACGCTCGATGAGGTGGACGATATCAGCCGCTCGATTGCCAAGGATATTCGGAATCAGTACACCATCACCTATAGCCCGACGACTCCGAAGAGTGTCGCCGGATTCAGGACCATCCACGTCGATGCACATGCCAAGCCGTACAAGAAGCTTACCGTGCGCACGCGCAGCGGCTACTATCCCGGCCAGGAACAGCAAGGAGCGGGAGGGAGAGATTGAATCATTGAATCATCGGGGGATTAAATCATCGAATTCTGATATTTATCTCCGCCGAGATTCAAGGATCCGCTGATTCAATGATTCAATTGCATCAATTGACGCCCTCCGCCTGGTTCCTTACCCTGTAGAGTGCCTTCCTCTTCCAAGTCCTGCCTGCGAGTTGCTGACGATATAACCGCGCTCGTTGGGCAAACCCCAATGTTGCGGCTCAGGCGCATGGTTCCTGCGAACTCGGCTGCGGTTTTCGCCAAACTTGAGTATCTGAATCCGGGCGGGAGTGTAAAAGATCGCGCTGCCATTGGAATCATTGGCCGTGCGGAAAAAGACGGCCGATTGAAAGCTGGCGGAGTAATCGTCGAGGCTACGGCGGGAAATACGGGGATCGGATTAGCGCTGATTGGAGTGAATCGCGGCTACAAAGTTGCGCTATTTGTGCCGGAGCGATTCTCGGAAGAAAAAGTGAAGATCATGAAAGCGCTGGGGGCAACTGTGACCCGCACGCCGGATGCCGAGGGAATGAAGGGCGCCATCGCCCGTGCGGAGGAGTTTGCGAAGAAAACGCCAGGATCTTTTATGGCGGGACAGTTTGACAATCCCGCTAATCCGGAATTTCATTTTCAAACCACGGCAGAAGAAATATTCGAGCAGATGGAAGGCGATATTGACGCGGTGGTGATCGGCTCGGGCACAGCAGGAACATTCACCGGTGTTGCGCGATACATGAAGCAAAAATCAAAACAGGTTTTTTGCGCGGCAGTGGAAACTCAGGGGTCGATTCTCGGAGGTGGTCCGCCGGGGCCGCACAAGGTTGAAGGCATCGGCGCCAGCTTCATTCCCGGAAATTTCGATCGCTCGGTTTGTGACGAAATCATTATGGTGAGCGACAAGGACGCATTTGACACTGTCAGCGCTCTGGCGGCAAAAGAAGGCGTACTCGCGGGATCGAGTGGCGGAGCAAGTGTGTTCGCAGCATTGCAGGTTGCGAAAAAATTGGGCGCGGGGAAACGAGTGGTCACGATGATTCCGGATTCAGCAGAACGGTATTTATCGAAGAAGATTTTTGAGGGCGGAGTGTGAAGAACATCGTGCGTCGCACGTCGTGAGTTGTGCGCCAATCAGTATTCGAGCTACAGTGTCGCTCGTAGAAACTTACAATGGGGCACGGGCGTCTCGCCCGCGCAACTTAATGAAAAAATCCGGCCAACGACCGACTACCAATGACGAACGACGAATTTCCCGACCCACGGCCCACGATTCACGAGCCGCGGGTTTTTCCACCCGCGCCATCCATGACGGCCAGGAACCTGATCCACTTACCGGCGCGGTGAACGTCCCAATCTACGCCAGTTCTACCTACGTTCAGCAGGGGCTCGGCGAAAACAAGGGATATGAATACGCGCGGGTTTCGAATCCGACTCGCGATCGCCTGGAGACCAACCTCGCTTCGCTTGAGGCGGGAATCGCAGCGCGTGTCTTCGCCAGTGGCATGGCGGCGATCAATGCCATCTGCGCCATGTTCAAATCCGGCGATCACGTGGTTTGCGGACATGATCTTTATGGCGGGGTTCCGCGCCTGTTTAACCAGGTTCTGAGCAACTACGGGTTCGAGTTCACTTACGTAGACACAACTGACGCCAAGAATGTGGAGCGCGCCATTCGCAAGAGCACGCGCATGGTCTATGTGGAGACGCCGACTAATCCGCTGATGACGGTCAGCGACATTCGCGCCATCTCACGCATTTGCCGGAGCAAGAAAATTGACTTGGTGGTCGATAACACCTTCATGTCCCCATTTTTCCAGCAGCCGATCGCGCTTGGCGCCGACATGGTGGTACATTCGACTACAAAATTCCTGAACGGTCACAGTGACGGCCTCGGCGGCGTTGTGGTTTGTACCAGGAAAGAGCAGGCGGAGCAGCTTGCGTTTCTGCAAAAGGCGGCGGGAGCGATTCTTTCCCCATTCGAGTGCTGGCTAGTTCTCCGCGGAACGAAGACACTGGCGGTTCGCATGGTGCAGCATGATGTCAATGGCCGTCGCGTGGCAGAGTTCCTGGCCGGCCACAAGAAGGTTAGGAAGGTTTTTTACCCCGGTTTGAAAAATCACCCGCAGCACGAACTCGCTAAGCGGCAGATGAGCGGCTTCGGATCGATGATCACCTTTGAAACCGGCTCGCGCGCGAACGCCGCCAGAATTCTGAAGCGGGTTCGAGTTTGCTCGCTCGCAGAATCGCTCGGCGGAGTCGAGACGCTGATCTCGCATCCCGCGACCATGACGCACGCTGCACTCGGCGAAAAAGGGCGCGCCGCTATTGGCATCACCGACGGCATGGTTCGGATTTCGGTGGGAATTGAAGATGTAGAGGACATCATTGCCGATTTGGACCAAGCACTTCGTTAAGGCTGCTGAACTCTCTCGTTCGAATCTAGGGTTACAGCTTTGTCAAAAAGTGCCATCTCGTCTGGGGTCGGCTGCTGAAATATCTCAGACCATTGCACGAGTTGGGCCCGTGTGATGGGTGGGTTCTCCATTCGCCGCCGTTGAATGCGATCGAATAGGACGTCGACCGGGGCGGTGAGATAGTGCAACTCAGCGAAGGCCCCCAATTCTCGGACTCGCAACCGCAAAGCATCCCGCTCCGAGCGTCCCCATGTACCCCATTCAATAATTACGGTCATGCCGGCAGTGAGTAGTTGTTGCCCGAGTTGCCATTGCAACTCTTCGATCCTGCCGCGAAGTGACTCGTCCCAGATGTCGAGCGAGAGGGCATTCATCCACTCATCCGGAGCGAAGCGAACTCCGCCAAATTCCGCCTGCAGTTTTTTTCCATGCGTTGTCTTCCCCGAGCCGGGCAGGCCGCAGACGATAATTAATTTTCCTGCGGAGTCGCGCGTTGCCATCACCGGATTATCGCCCATCGCCAGTGAGGAAGCAGGAAGACAACAGCGCATCTCTTAAAATCCGCGATCATGAGAAACCACTATATCGCCGTCCGGACAGAATCATCGATCCAAGCCAGATATTCTGCGCTTCCATCTTCCATCGAGACCACAACGAACTCGGGCAAATCGTAGGAATGCAACTCTCGGACCGCAGTCTGCACTCCGGCGGCGCGGGCCTTTGTTGTTTTGATCAAAAGGAGAAGTTCTTCCGCAGACTCAACCCTGCCTTCCCACCTGTAGACAGACTGAATTCGCGGAACAATATTTACACAGGCCGCCATCCGCTGATCGACAAGATTTTCTGCAATCTTTCGCGCCTCGGCTTCGGTTCCCACTGTTGTCAGAATGAGCACTTTGTCTGTCATATAATTTCCGGTCGCGGTCGAAGTTGAGGCATCAAAGGGTAGGCCGCCTGCACGGTCTACGACACCCGTGCTCCACAACCAGTTCGATACCTCAGAAGCCACATTATGCCCACGCAAATCAAGTTTGGCACATCCGGATGGCGCGCTGTGATGGCGGAAGAATTCACCTTCGAGAACGTGCGCCGTGCTGTTCATGGCATTGCACGATACGTGAAGTCGCAAAAGGCCGACGGAGCTCGCGTGATCGTCGGCCGCGATCCACGTTTTCTAGGCGAGACGTTCTGCTCCATTGCCGCGGAAATCCTGGCGAGCTATGGCATCGCGCCGTTGGTGATCGGCGAGGCCGCCCCGACGCCGGCAATCTCTTACGCGGTCACCAACGAGAGAGCGGATGGCGCCATCAACTTCACGGCTTCCCATAATCCACCGGAATACAACGGAATAAAATTTTCTACGCCGGACGGCGCGCCGGCCCTGCCCGAAGTGACAAAACAAATCGAGCAAGAAATTGTTCAAGGCGAAAACGCGCCTTCGTCGTCAAATGGGAAAGTCGCGGTCCAGGGGCTCGATCCGAAACCAACTTATCTTGCGCGGCTGCAGGAAATAATCGACCTGAAGTCTATTCAGGCAGCCGGAATTCGCATAGTTTTTGATCCCCTTTGGGGAGCAGCACGCGGATACTCCGATTCCCTGCTGCGCGACGCTGGCGTAAACGTCGCCACGGTTCACGACTATCGCGATGTTTTGTTCGGCAATCATGCGCCGGAGCCTGACGATCATCTGCTCGAACCCTTGCGCATAAAAATGCGTGGCACTAAAGCTCACATCGGAATCGCCACGGACGGCGACGCTGATCGCTTCGGCATTGTCGATGAAGACGGCACATTTTTGCAGCCGAATTACATCATTGCTTTGCTGTTCGACTACCTGGTCGAAAGCCGCGGCTGGAAGAATGGCGTCGGCAAATCGGTGGCGACCACGAATTTCATTAACGCGCTGGCGAAATTCCACAAAGTCGAGCTGCACGAAACCCCTGTCGGCTTCAAGTACATTGGCGAACTGATTAAGCAGGACAAAATTGCGATCGGCGGCGAAGAGAGTGCCGGTCTTTCAATTCGCTATCACGTTCCAGAGAAGGATGGCATTCTCGCGGGACTGCTTTGCTGCGAAATGGTGGCGCAAAGAAAAAAATCACTTGGGCAGCAATTGAAAGGCCTGTTTGCCAAAGTTGGTTCCTTTTATCCCACGCGCGAGAACTTCCGCTTGACCCCCGAGGTGAAGGGCAAGTTTACTGAGAAGTTACGCATTGATCCGCGGGATTTCTGCGGTCAGCGCGTGAGCGAGGTAGTGCGCAAGGACGGGCTGAAGCTCGTGCTCGCAAACGGGTCCTGGGTCTGTTATCGCCTGTCCGGGACCGAACCAGTGGTCAGAGTTTATTCTGAAGCGCCCAGCGCCGAGGACCTGAAAAAACTGAGCGCCGCCGCCAAGCAATGGATCTTCGAGTAGGTCTGCCAAAAATCCGGATTCTTCCCCCTCCCGAGGAGCGGTTGCGGACGCTGACCGAGGGTGCGGACCACGCTGAAGCCTTGGCTCAAAGAACCCGTGCACAAGTCGAACCCTTTCTGCAAAGCATGTATGCCATACGGCGGCGGATCGCTACCGGAGCAGTCGCTGTTCTGGCGGTCTGGCTTTTTCTGCACGTGATGTTTGGCGCAAACGGGATGGCAGTTTATCGGACCAAGCGTGCGGAATATCAGAGCCTGCAAAAGCAAATTGATGGCCTGCAGAAAGAGAACGATGCTTATGCAAAGCAGGTCAGTGAACTAAAATCTGACCCTCAGCGGATCGAAAAGGAAGCCCGTGAGCAGTTTCACTATGCGCGCCCCGGCGAAGTAATTTACGTTTCGCCTGAGCCTGCCGCGCCTACGCCTCCAGGCAATCACTCCGCCAGGAGATAACCTGCTTACAACTTGCGACCTGTGTTGTGGTATAGTTCCGGCGAATTGCGGTTTTCCCGCTCCCAGACATTTCGTGAGTGAGATGCTCGCAGGTTCTGTGAATTGCGGCTTTGCCGCTTATTTCAGGAGAAATTTGTCATGAGAAAGCTGTTACTGGCAAGTCTGGCGCTTTCAGTGATGTTCATGTTCGTCGGAGTTTCATTTGCCGACGATGCAACCACGGTGAAGGGATATGTCTCCGACTCGAAGTGCGGCGCAAAGGGCGCAAATGCCAAGGCCGCAGAGTGCACAAAGAAGTGCATTAAAGCCGGGGCGAAAATGGTTGTGGTAACCGATGGCGATCAAAAGGTCTTGACGGTGGACAATCCGGACGCGTTGACCGGGCACGAAGGCCATCATGTGGCCGTGACCGGCAAGGTGAGCGGAGATTCGATCCACGTCGATAGCGTAGCGATGCTGTGAGCTTGGTTGTTCTTCTCAGGGGGCGGCGCAAGCCGCCCCTTTGTCTTTGTGACGCTGTTGGAGTATGTGGGTAATCGATGACGCTTGTTGGCGCTTTACTTAAGCCGCACTGCGCCGGACGATTCCAATAACACGTACACCGCGCGTCATCTGCCGGCGACTCACCCTTTTACCCCGTCCCGGCTGGATGGCGCGCGCATCTCGTCCCCACAAGTTCCGACAGCGGCAAATCCTCACGGTGCAAATTTCTGCTTTCCTTTTTTTGCCGCCCACATGGTATTCGCCGCGATGCAGCACGCAACGAGCACCATCACCAGCGTCCCCGATCTGTTCAAGTGCGGAAATAACAAAAGCGAAACTACCAGGGCAAGAACAGCGATCACATTCCCGGCCGGCAGGTGGAAGAGTGACGACGGGACGCCCGGCTTGCGACGCAGAACTGGCAAAGCCGCACATACCGAGCCGTAGTAGACCAATCGCGACATGGCTGAGATGGTCAGGTTCCACTGAAAGCTTCCGGCAAGCGAGAAGACCAGCGCGGCGATGGAAAAACCGATAACTGAAATGTGTGGCGTGAGAAATTTTGTGTGTATTCGCCCAAATGCGGGGGGCACGTCGCCTTGCTCTGCGAGCGCGTATAGGATTCGTGGAAAGCCGAGAATATTGGCGCTGAGATATCCATAGGTTGCGCACAGAATTGCTAGGCTGACCAACCCACCACCCCAGGGTCCAATCATTGCCTGGGCCGCGGAGGCAATGGGCCGATCAGTCATCGCATTGACAGGCACAAACGAAATGACAATCCACTGCGCCATCGTGTACACCACTGTGCAGATGAGGAGAGCGACAAACAGGGCGAACGGATAATCACGTCGCGGATCTTTGGCTTCGCCTCCGGGCATCAGTGCAGTCTCATATCCACCATAGGCAAACATCAGCAGCAGAATCGGGTGCAGCCACTTGCCGGGCGGTCCGGTTGGCGCAGAAGCAGTGAGAATATGGTGACCGGCTGCGAGCGCGATGCCGCCGACTACGAAGGTCCCTAGGGTAACAAGTTTGAGCGCCGTAAAAAAATTGCTCAGCCTTGTCCCGCTGCGTACGCCGACATAGTTCGCCCAGGTTAGAAATCCAAAGAGAATTGTGAGTAGGAGAATTCGGGGCAATACATGGTTCGCCGCCGGCCAGAATTCGGCGAGATAAATGACGAAGAGATTCGCGTTAGCGCCAATAGCGGTCATGCGCGCCAGAATGCCGAACCATGCAACCGCAATTCCGGTGGTTCGTCCAAAAGCGGTTCGCGAATACAGATAAACGCCGCCACTTTGATCGAAACGCGACGAGACTTCCGCAAAGCAGGCCATCACCAGGCCAGTTGCGATCGCTGCGAATATCCACGCAAACGGACTTTCTCCACCCAGGGTTCCGGCGATGATTGACGGCAAGCCGAAAATCCCGCTGCCGATGATGCAGTTGATGGTGAGCGCCGTGAGGCTCCAGCGACCGATGGCGCGAAGGAGTGCCGGCGATTTTGCCTTGGCCTCTTGCGGAGAGAGCATCGCAGGTTTGTATCACGAGATCAGCGGTTGCACCACAAACGAGCGTTTTGCACAGGACCGTACAAAAAAGCCTTGACACGGTGATGTTGAGGCGGACATAATTCGAGCGATTTTCAACGCACTACCTCTTCCCCTGCGTTTTAAATCCGCGTTGTTGGGGTTCCCTCGGATTGCTAACAGGAAAATTGCATAACTGAAGTCGCTCACGGTCACAGATGAATTCTGCGCCCGATCAAAGCTCAGGACTCTCATCTCTGTTCAGCGAGTCGACATTGGAAATGTGCATATCCGCTTTCCCCTGTGACTGGAGGATCTGTCTATGTACTCGAACATGCTAGAGCTTGCCATCAGCATGATTTTTCTCTATTTGATGTTGAGCGCGGCATGCTCTGCCGTCCAGGAGATCATAGCCAACATATTCCGGTGGCGGGCCAAGACGCTGGAGAAGGGTATTGCCGGCCTGCTCGATGCCAGCTGTAAGGAGGAGCTATACAAGACTCCTCTCATTTCAGGCTTATGCAGTCCAAATGCTCGAGGGCGGCTTACTAAAAAGCCGTCATATATCCCGCCTGCCACATTTGCTCTCGCTGTACTGCAGGTGAGCGCGGCCAACCCCCCGACATTCGCCAACTCGAAGGCGGCAACGCTGTTGGCATCACTACTTCGCGGGACCAATGGTGTCGACGAACAAAAGAAGAGACTCGAGGACTGGTTCGATGGATCTATGGACCGTATTTCTGGGTGGTACAAACGCAAGGCGAACCTTGTGCTCTGGATCATTAGTGTCATTCTGTGCATTTTTGTGAATGCTGACTCGATTTCCCTCGCTAACGCTTTTTGGCACGATCCAGCATTGCGTGCCGCCATCACAACGGCGGCCACTGAAAAAGTAAAAAATCAATCCAAGGCGGCGCCGCAGAACCCTACAACGCCGAACAACGCGCCTTCTGCTGGCACACCAGCGTCAACAGCCGATCAAGCAGCAGGAAGTCAGCCTGCTACAGATAGCGACGCTCTCCAAGGATTGGATCAAGTGCGAAAGGAATTGGCCAAAGACAATATCCCGCTCGGCTGGTGTTGGAAGGCGGCTGTAAATCAAAAAAGATGCTTCCCGGAACTCACGACGATGGAAACGACAGGTGCCGCCAACGCTGCTGACCCGCGAATGATAATGGCATCGGAGAGTTCTGACCCGTATGCATGGTGGTTCTTGAAACTGCTCGGGATTGTGGTCACGGCGTTGGCAATCTCGCAAGGCGCACCGTTCTGGTTTGATCTTCTGCAAAAAGCCGTCAACCTAAGACTGGCGGGTGATGCGCCGGACGAAAAACAAAAGAAATGAGCGCAATGGTGCCTCGTAAGTTGCCGTAGTGAAAATAGGGATTAGAGCCAGGGGATGAGGAGGTCTAATGTCAGAAGACACAGCGGATATTGTGGCGGCAACCGGGTCGGACTTTACGGTGACCATCGACTCCGGACAGATTAATTCGGCCACGCTGGAAGCCGGTCAATCGAGCCGAGCACTAGTCGTGTCCGGTGGCGGCCGTGCAGTAAAGGTGACTAATCTTCCGCCAAACGACTCTTTTATATCGATGGCCATGATCTGGGCGCCGGGCGACACCGACGCAACCGTGGACGTCGAACCGGGGTCAGGTGCTCAAGTTGCAGATCCGAACCCAATTATTGACTTGGGGGAGAATCCTGGAACTGTGGAGCTATTTGGGAAGGATTAAACAATGACAAGCCGGCGATTCTTCAAGCTAATAGTTTTGGTTGGAATCATGACCCCGGGAGCGGCATTCGGACAAGGGGGAGAATCGAATACAGCTGTGGCACTAGATCTGTGTGGACAGGACCACCGAGTTGAAGTTCATGCCTTTTGTCGAGATTTGGAACGTTTTCAGACACGTGTCAATCAAGAGAAATCATCGGGGAAAACATTAAGTAAGGAAGATTTCAAGAACGACCTGAATCATCTTGATCTCGAACACCCCGACGCGAGGGTCAATTTCATAACCGCTCTTGCGCCTTACCTGACTGCCAATGCTGTGTTGTCGAAAGCTGCTGCATCGAGCGCATTAGCAGATGCTGGAAATCAACGACTTGATCGCCAGCTTGGGCCAGCCAGTTCTTCTAGCGGTACAACATCTCTCGTTTCCAAAGCCGGCAGTGCAGAGCTGCTTTCGTTGGCACTCGATACTGGCGTTCTGACTCGCTCGATCAATGGAGCTACTGCTACCCTCAGCACCAACGCTGACCAGGTTTTTCGCCTCATTACTGGCGACGATCCGGACTGCACTGTGACATGTGACCAAGGTCGAACGGGGTGGTTCCAGCGACGGATTCTAGATCCCACGAATTTGTTTGCCACGCTCGACTTGGCTCAACGGAGCAGTACAACAGTTCCAACAAGTGGCCAGGCGAGCGGGAATACTTCAAATCAGGTTCCCACAGCAGCCATTCCGACGGGAGCAGGAAAGCTGTCTCTCTTCACTGCACGCTATGAAGTGCGCAACAAGTTCGATCCACGCGATTCCACTTTCAGAGAGAATTGGAAAAACGAAGTTAAGAAACAGCAACTTGGCGCCGCAAGCGATGCTTTAAAAAACGCGACCGACGTTGTCACTAGAATTTTCCAGCAGACCGCCCCAACTTTGGACAGAGACGCGATCATCAATGCTGCGCAGCGAGACCCTACTGGCATAGCATTGGCAAATTTCTTTGCCGATTATTTCTCCGAGGCTACGCAAAAAGTAGTGCAAGACCCAACCGTGGCGGCGGGCGTATCCGAAGTAGTGCAAAATCGAGCGATTTATCGCAAAGCATGGTTTGACGCGCTTAATAACGCTGCAGGAAACCTCTTCACATTCCAGTACGACTACAACCGACCGGCAGACCAGCCTCTCACACACGACTTTAAGGTGATTTTTGCGCGTGATTTTCAGGAGAGAGGAATGGTGACCTTTAATGGTTCCCTTTCAATTTATGACACCCTCCCCGCGGGTGCGAAGTATGGACGACTACATTACGGGCAGATTTCCGCAGAGTACGACCGTACTACTTCTGGAAATGGCAGCGCTTTTCAAACTCAACTCAGCTTAGCGGGATACTGGCAATACCAGCCGGATCCCTCAGTGTTGAATATTCCCCAAGGCACAGTAGCACCGGGCACGAATATTCCGCTTCCCAACGGCACGCAAGAATTCGTTGGAACCGCAGGCTCGTTGTGGGTGACTCAAGCCAAGCTGACGATCAAGGGATCAGGTGGTGTCAACATTCCGATTGGAGTCAGTTGGTCGAACAAAACCGACCTGCTGCAAGGAAGCAGAGTCGGTGCCCAAGTGGGTATCAGTTACAACTTCTCTTCGCTCGCAGGGCTGTTCAGCGGCGGAGCACAGTAAGAGCAGGAATCCCTCCCTCCGTTGACATTTCCACAGGGGAAGGTTCAAACTACCACTCTGCCCGGAACGTCCCTCCTGGCAGCACGGACCGCGATGTCTGCCGTCAGCCAAAACGATTGAAGCGCTTATATATGGCCGGGAACCGGTTCTCCTACAATCTGGATTCGACTCTGGAGACCGTGGATAAAGCGGAGCAAACTGCCAGCCGCATTGCCAGCGAAACCGGTTTCGGCGAAGACGAGGTCATGCAAATCGCTATGGCTGTGCGCGAAGCGGCGGTCAATGCGGTGCTGCATGGGAACGCTTACGATCCCGAAAAGAAGGTGGCGCTCGAGTTTGAACGCACCTCAAACGATCTGGTGATCACCATTCGCGATCAGGGCAAAGGGCTTGATCCGTCGAGCATCCCAGATCCGCTGGCTCCGGAAAATTTGCTGAAGACCTCGGGCCGCGGAATTTTTTTGATTCGCTCATTCATGGACAATGTTGAGATTCACCCGTCAAGCACGGGAACGGAAATAAAACTAATCAAGCACGTCCACGGCGAAGCCGGGGGCGCAAAGGAGGCTTCCCAGTGAATTTAAGAGTCAGCACGCGCCAGGTTGATGGAGTCAATATTGTCGACTGCAATGGGCGTATTACCCTTGGCGAGGGCAGCGTCGTTCTTCGCGACACAGTGAAGGACCTGCTCAGCAAGGGCCAGAAGAAGATTTTGTTGAACCTCGGCGAAGTCAACTACATTGACAGCTCGGGGATTGGCGAACTGGTCAGCGCCTACACCACGGCAAAGAACCAGGGCGGCGAATTGAAGCTGCTGAACCTGACGAAAAAAGTGCATGACCTGCTGCAGATCACAAAGCTCTACACCGTTTTTGATGTGAAAGACGATGAAGCAGCGGCGGTGAAGTCGTTCCGGTGAGCTAAAGCTTTTTTCAGGCACGGGCGCAATGGCCCGTGCCACCTTTCCAATCGACTTCGCCTCCATTCCCCTTTTGGAATTGTTCGTCGATTTTTCCTCGGATTTATCTTTCCTAAACGCTGCCCTGCCGTACAATTCCTCGCCGGGCAGTTCTGATGGGTGGAGCAGCGCTTTAGCGCTGCATAAAGACAACATGATGCAAGCGCGCCTTAGCGCGAAAGATGCTATGACAATTCCTTATCGGGGCACAACCGGAGACGGCACGTACTTCGTGACAGCGTCTACATCCCAGAAGAAGGCCATTTTGCAAAGTGAGCGAATGGCCGAACTCTTCATACGAACTCTGCTCGAGTATCGGGATCAGAATAAATATTTGTTGCATGAATTTGTTGTTATGCCGGATCACTTTCACCTGCTACTTACCCCGATTGTCACGCTGGAAAAGGCGGTTCAATTCATCAAGGGAGCATTCTCATTTCGGGCTGGAAACCTCTTCAATCTGCGCGGGGATATCTGGCAAACCAGTTTCTACGATCGCCGGTTGAGGGATGTGACCGAATATGAGCGCTTCACAAAATACATACATCAGAACCCGGTGAAGCGCGGTTTGGTTCCTGCGCCGGAGCAATTTGCTTACAGTTCCGTTTCAGGGAAATACGTTCTCAATGAAATACCTCAGCGGCTAAAGCCGGAATCATCTGAATACCGTCAATGCAGCGCTGAAGCGCTGTTCCACCCATGAGACACCCGGTGACAGCCGAGGCCGGTTGCTACCGATGGCTGGCAGCAGTCCTGTTACTCTTACTAAACACAGCGATGTTGAGTTTTGCCGCCTGCATTCCATTTGATCAAGCGCGCAATCATCTTGGCGAAACCGAATGCGTCACCGGAAAAGTTGTTCGCGTGAAGGAAGGCAATCGCGGCGTCCGGTATCTCGACTTCTGCGAAGACTACCGCCTGTGCACCTTCACGGTTGTAATTTTCCCGTATGATCTCAAGAAAATCGGCGATGTGCGCGAGCTCGCAGGCAAAATGATCGAAATTCGCGGTGAAGTAAAGGAGTATGACGATCGCGCGGAAATCATTTTAGAAAATTCAAAGCAGCTGGGCGGCGCGGCTATGCACCTTGCGCCTTTGCCGAAGAATTTTGATGTCGAAGAGCGAGGGCATTTCAGCGCAGGCTCGTCGCACGCATCAAAGAGCCGCTACACTTCCCGGAAGAAAAAAGGCACGCCGACTCTCGCAGGCGCGCCGATTGAGGATCCGGAGTCCGACTGAAATCCAACCATAGTGGACCCGAGCTACACAGAGAAAAATCGCGGAGTTTATACCAGTCCTCTTTTGAGTTCTTCGAGCGGATAGTACGTCCCGCGCCATTCCACGCCACCGTTCCACAAAGCAAAGAACATGGACCGCAGCACAATATATATAAACAACAATGAACTTACGGGATGCAAAACAAAGTACCACGGCCGAATATCCGAAAAACGCGACATGCCGATATAGAGAAACAGAATGCAGAGGAGAACAATCGCATAGGGCACTCGCGCCCATCCGTGGGCCCAGAAAATTCCGGCGAAAGGCAACAAGTTGAACAAGACGGCAGCGATGCAGAAGCCGATTGCCCGCCACCACTGGAACGACAGCACGGCATAAAAATTCTTTGTCAAATTCCGAATCACGCCAAGCGCGCCGCGGGCCCAGCGGATCTCGAGCAAGTCATCTCCTAATACATTGCGCTGCCGAAAGCCCGCATTCTTAATGACCTTGCCAAGTTTCATATCATCGACGACCTCGAATTTCAATGCCTGATAGGTGCCGATTGCTTCGTAGGCACTGCGCCGAACCAGGTTGAAGGCCCCCACTCCGATGTGGTCTTTGGCTTTTGGATCAGCAACTTTCCAGGGGCGATGGCCGAAGACGAACATGAGATTGAAAAACGCCAGCATCATTTTTTCGCCGGCGGTTTTCATGATGATTCGCGGAAAGACTACCAGATGGTCGGCTTGCTCGGCTTCAGCATAGGCGATTGCACGGCGCAGAGAGTCAGGGCGAAACATAACGTCACCATCCGTAAAGAGCAGCCAGTCGCTGCTCGCCTGGTTGGCAGCCGTCCACATGGCGTGGGCTTTGCCCATCCATCCGGCGGGAAGTTCGCGGATGTGAACAACTCTAAGAGTCCCATTGGACGGGCGGGGACGCCCGTCCCCACATGGTCCGGATTGGGTTGATGCTGCCGCGAGGCGGTCCATGATTTCGCCGGTGCGATCGGTCGAACGATCGTCGACCGCAATCACTTCGTAATTCGCATAGTCGAGCGACCGGAGTCGAGAGAGCGCTTGCTCAATCGACTGTTCTTCATTCTTCGCCGGAACGATGATGGTGACGCTGGGATTGCCCTTCGGAGTCGCGGGATTGCGATCCCACTCTGGACGGGAAATGTTGACCAGAGTTCGTACGCCGAGTGACGTGTCGATGATGCGGGAGAGCCAAATCAAGGCGAGCAGAATGCCCGCGATCCAGTGGAAGTAACTCATCCGGCGTGGGCGTGCGCCGGTTTGGGCTCAACCGCGACCGGCGGAGCAAAGCGCATTCCGTAGAAGAGGATCGCGGCTGATAATCCCATGGCAATCACGGGCAGAATGAATCCCGTTTGCAAGCTGCGTCGGTCCGCAACCCAGCCGATCATGGTTGGTGAAGGTACGTCACCCAGAATATGAATGATGAAGATATTCACTGCAATGGCAGTTGCGCGTATATGAGCGTCAACCGAGTTGATGACTGCGCCATTCAAAGGTGAGGTATTGAACAGCAGGAAAAAAGCAGCGACGCATATGGCCGGGATCATAAGGCGGCCGGGCACAAATAGCGCGACGATCAGAAAAGGGATTCCCAGCGCCATGCTCACTGCGGACACAAGATAGTACGAGCTCTTCATCCGGGGAAGAAGATAGTCGCCAAGCCACCCGCCGATCAAAGAGGCCAGAACACCGTCTACGACGACAATTATTCCAAAATCAAAATTCGCGCTGGCAAGCGAGTAGTGACGTTCGCTATAGAGAAACTGGGGCATCCACACCTGAATTCCGCCAAGCGAGAACGTCATCATCGCCATACCCAGCGTTGCTGTCAGAAAAGCCGGGTTCCGTGCCAGGCCCAGAATCGTTGTCCTCTCGGGTGTTCCATGCAGTGAATCCGTCCGCCCGCGTTCCGGTTCATTCAGAAACAGAACTGAAATTGCCAGAATGAAACCCGGCGCAGCTGCCATATAGAAAGGAAAACGCCACCCGTGGCTCGGCGCGAGATAAGATCCAAGCAAATATCCAGCCGCCGAACCAACTGGAATGGCCAAATAAAAGACGCCAAGAATTCGGCCGCGTTTGCTTTCAGAAAACAGGTCAACGACGAACGTCGGCGCAATTGTGGCAAACGTCGCTTCGCCCACTCCCACGAGTATGTGCCGAACGAGCAACTCCGAGTAGTTGTGGGTAACGGCAGTCAATAGCGTAAGCCCACTCCAAAAAATGGCGCCCAAGCAAATAATGAGTTTCCGCGAATAGCGGTCGGCCAATGGTCCAACAAAGGGAGCGGCAACCATGTAACAAAGCAAGAAAGCGCTGGTTAGAAAGCCGACCTGGGCTTTGTTGATGTGGAATTCATCCTGAATAAGCGGTTGCACCGCAAACAAGACGTTGCGGTCCGCATAGTTCAGCAGATTCAACGTCGTCAGCAGCGTGAGCGACGTCCACGGATAGAGCTTGGTTTGTTCCACAGGAAAGTGGAATATAACACGCAGTTTCGCAGGAAAGAATTAGCTGCGGCTGTTCCCTTTCGGCCGCGGCCAGCGCGCAACCACAACCGTCGAAATCCCGCCGCGCGGACGGAAATCGCCCTTCACTTCCGCCCAGACCGGTTTTGACCAGTGCACCACATCTTCGAGTACCTGGTTCACGACGTTTTCCTGGAAGATTCCCAGGTTACGGTACGACTGCAAGTACTCCTTGTACGACTTCAGCTCAAGGCAAACTTTATCGGGCATGTAGCGCAGTGTAATCACGCCGAAATCCGGCAGCCCAGTTTTCGGGCAGACGGAAGTGAATTCCGGGTCGTCGATGACGATCTCATACCCCGGAAACTGGTTCGGCCAGGTCTCAATCTCAGGAAATTTGAAATCGAGTCCGGCCTTGGCGTGTTCCGGTGTGTAGCGTGGCTGTCTGGGCATGAAATTTCATTTTAAACAGAGTTGAGGGCCTGACCAGGGAGAGCGCGCCAACTTTTCCTGAATTTTTTGTGTAACCCCATGCATCTAAAATGTTAATCGCCCTTCGATTCGGTCCGGTGCGCAAGTGTTACATTACTTTCATATCAATTAGATGGCTCAAAATGGGCGAAATTCGGGCTTTTTCGCCCGCAGGCAGTGGATCCTGTGGGCTGCCGGCGCGGTGGTCGCAGTAATTCTGCTGGCATCCTTCGCATCGCGGGATGATTCCGTTCCTGTCGTCACTGCAACCGTTACGCGGGGCAGTATTCGTAGCGTGATTTCTACCAATGGAAAAATCGAGCCAATCAGCAACTTTGAAGCGCATGCTCCAGCCGGCACTACGGTGAAAAGAGTTCTTGTCAAAGAAGGTGACCACGTCAAGAAAGGGCAACTTCTGGTTGAGCTCGATGCCGCGACTGCCCGCAGCCAAGCGGCGCAAGCGCTGGCGCAGATTCGGGCCTCGGAAGCTGATGTGAACTCCATCCAGCACGGGGGCACGCAGGAAGAGCTGCTCACTTTGCAGGCGCAATTGGTGAAGGCGAGAGCAGACCGGGACGCCGCGCAAAAGAATCTCGACGCCTTGCAGTCTCTGGAAAAAACCGGCGCCGCTTCCCCGGGCGAAGTCCGAAGCGCGCAGGCGCAGCTTGCAACCTCGGAAGCCCAGGTCAAGTTGCTTGAATCGAAAGAGAACGGCCGCTTTTCTCCGGCCGAGATTTCGAGCGTGCAGGCCCGGCAATCGGAAGCGCAAAGCGCTTACTCCGCAGCCGAAGATGTGTTGAGCCAGTTGGTCATTCGCGCTCCCTTTGCCGGTGAGGTTTATTCATTGCCGGTCAAGCAGGGTGCCTACGTAAACCCTGGTGATCTCATTTTGCAAGAAGCTGATTTATCGAAGGTGTTGGTTCGCGCTTACGTTGACGAGCCTGACATTGCCCGCCTGACTCGGGGTCAAAAAATTGAAGTGACTTGGGATGCCGTGCCCGGCAGATTGTGGAGTGGAATTGTGAGCAGCATTCCTGCCTCAGTAAAGCTGCATGGCACCCGCAATGTTGGAGAAACGACCTGCATCGTGCAGAACGAAGATCTCAAACTTCTTCCGAACATCAACGTGGGCGTGGCTATCGTGACCGCAGAGCATAACGGAGTGCTGGTGCTTCCGCGCGAGGCCCTTCGGCTCGATGATGGCAAACCCTATGTTTATGTCGTGACCAACAACGAGCTAGAGCGCCGCACGGTTGGCACGTCAATCTCAAATCTGACCCGGACAGAGATTACCGGCGATTTGCCGGAAGGCGCAAAGGTCGCCCTGAGTGCCACAAATTCCAAACCCTTGCGAGATCATCTTCCAGTGAAAGTGGTGCAATAAATGCGTTGCTTGTTGTCGATCATTGTCCTCGGGATCTTTAGTGCTTCCATTGCGACTGCCAGTGCAGATGAAACTGCGCCTTTGCTTATCGCCAATGGGCGAGTTGACGACGCGATTGCTGCGTTGCATGGCCAGATCAGTGCATCGCCCAACGATGCGATGGCCCACAATCTTCTCTGCCGCGCCTATTTCAGTGTCGGGCAGTGGGACTCCGGCATTTCCGAATGCGAAAAGGCTGTGGCACTCGCTCCCAATAATGGCCAATTTCATTTGTGGCTGGGAAGAATCTACGGCGAAAAGGCAGACCAATCGAGCTTCATGACGGCTGCATCTCTGGCCCGCCGCGTAGGCAAACAGTTTGAAGCCGCAGTTCAATTGAGTCCTCAAAGCATTGATGCCCATAGTGACCTTGCCGAGTTTTACCTCGAAGCTCCGAGCGTGGTGGGCGGGGGACGGGAAAAGGCAGAACAGCAGGCCAATAGGCTGGCCTCGCTCGACCCGGCAAGCGCGCATTGGGTACTGGCTCGCATCGCCGAAAAGCATGGAGACTTTGGGACTGCCGAGCGAGAATATCGCGAAGCCATCAACCTAAGTCGGGGAAGTGCGAGTTCGTGGCTCAACCTTGGCCTGTTCTACAAGCACCGTTCGCAGTTCGGTCCGATGGAGCAGGCGTTGTCACATGTGCGCTCGTCCACAATTGACCGGCCGGACGCGTTGGTGGACGCGGCAGAAATCTTGATCCATACGCAGCGCAATTTGCCTGAGGCAGTAGAGCTCTTGCATGCCTATCTGAACTCGAATACCAAAAAGGTGGAGCAGGCGCCACTATTCAAGGTCCATTACCTGCTCGGCAGCGCGGACGAAAAGCTGGGTGCGAAAGAAGAGGCTGCGGCCGAATATAAAACGGCAGTGAGCATGGCGCGGGAGTTCCGGCCAGCGCAAGAAGCGTTGCAGCGGATGAGCCGTTAGAGTGAGGATCCCTCACTCCAGCCGTCCCAACAAACTTCGAAATCCAATCTCAGTAAAATCAATTCTTTTATTCCACGTCGAAGGTGGACCATGAAAATTGCCTCGCATCTGGCCGGCGTGTGTTTGTACATGCCGCTATTGGTACTACTCGTGTCCGCACCGCCCCCGGTTCGTGCGGAAACGATTACATTGAAACGCGCTGTACAGCTGGCGCTCGCGCATAGTCCGTCATCCGGTCAAGCCAGTGCAGATGAGCAGCGCGCATTTGCTTCCTATAAGGAAGCTAAGAACCAGTATTTGCCGCAGCTCATGGTCGGGTCGGGCCTGGGCGAAACCTGGGGATATCCATTGTCTCTGGAAGGATCGGCCCCATCGGTTGTCAATGTTACGGCGCAATCGGCGCTATTCAATCCGGCGTTGCGCGACTTTGTCCGCGCTGCGCATTTCGAATATCGCGCAACCGAAGAATCGAATAAAGACCGACGCAGCCAGATCGCCGAGGACACCGTGCTCACTTATCTTGAACTGATGAAGTGGGAGAAGGAAGTCGCCCAGCTTCATCAGCAATACGAAGATGCGCTAAAGATGCGGGAGATTTCGCAGCAGCGGGTCCAGGCGGGAGTTGACAGCCAGCAGGCGGGAAAACAGGCTGAATTAGTGACGGCGCGAGCTCATCTTCGCGTGGTTCAGGCGGAAGGAGCGATCGAGGTTTTGCGAGCAAATCTGTCACAAATGACCGGCCTGCCCTCCACCTCGATTGAGACTTCTCCTGATTCCGTACCGGCGCTGCCAATGGTTCAGCCACCCGCTGACGAGACAACCCGCGAAGAGCAAAATCCCGCCGTCATTTCCGCCCAGCAGCACGCAATGGCACAAACCTTCCGCGCCCGCGCCGAGCACAAATCACTCTGGCCTTCAGTCGATTTCGCTTCCCAGTACGCCGTTCTGGCGAAATTCAACAACTGGCTTCAATTTTTTCCCACTAACAGCTTCGAACGGAACAACGCTACGGTTGGAGTGGTAATCCGCTTCCCATTTTTCAATCCCTCGCAACGTGCGCACGCGGAAGCGGCGGACGCTGAAGCTCTGCATGCCAAAAGGGATGTCGATGCGGCCAAGAACCAGGTTTCTCAGCAGACACTGAAGTTAAGACGGTCCATAGAGCAACTGGACGCGGCGCAGAAGGTTTCCGAGCTGGAGTATGAAATTGCCCAATCGAATGTTGATGCAATCCAGATTCGTATGAATTCTGGGACCGCAACCATCAACGAAGGCGCAAGCGCTCGTGCGGAATTGTCAGAGAAATACAATGCCCTCGAGGATGCGCATTTTGAGCTGCTTCGGGCCCGCATAGGCTTGATGCGCGCCACGGACGAGCTGGAATCGTGGGTAGACGGGGGTAAGTAGGCGCCGAAAAATCAGCCGAAGCTGCGGTTCGATGTAATTCATCGCCATCCGGCCCTAAAGAGATTGCCTCATCCTGAGCCGCCCATTAGCCTGAAAGCATCAAAACCTACTTCGATTCACGCCTGCCGCGTTCCGCGTTGGTGCTGCTTTCGGTACGTAAGTTCGTGCCGGTAGGTTGTTGAATGTTAAGATAAATAGCTAATCCCTATGCCTTTAAAGACACTGTTCCTGAACCCCCCTTCTTTTGAAAACTTTGACGGAGGCGCTGGTTCTCGTTGGCCGGCAACTCGCGAGATCGAGTCATACTGGTATCCAGTATGGCTGGCCTATCCGACCGGCATGCTCGAGGGCGCGCGTTTGCTGGACGCGCCGCCGCACTATGTTTCGGCGGAAGAGACCATCAACATAGCCAAGGAATACGAGTTCCTGGTGCTCTACACCAGCACGCCTGGTTTTCCGGGGGACATCCGTCTCGCCGAGCGGATCAAGGACGCGAATCCAAAGATCAAGATTGCTTTCGTGGGGCCGCATGTCACCGTGCTTCCCGAACAAAGTCTGCGCGAGGGACGCGCCATCGATTTTGTGGTGCGGAAAGAGTTCGATTACGCAGTAAAGGAATTTGCGGAAGGCAAAGCGTTCGATGAGATTTTTGGGATCTCATATCGAAAGAACGGCTCGGTGGCGCACACGCCCGACCGGCCGCAGCTTCAAGACCTGGATTCGCTTCCCCACGTGACCGATGTCTACCATCGCGACCTCGATGTGCGCCGCTACAACGTGCCGTTTCTGCTTCATCCTTATGTTTCGCTGTATACAACGCGCGGATGTCCGGCACAATGCACCTTCTGTTTGTGGCCGCAAACGACCAGTGGCCATGCCTGGCGCAAGCGATCTACAGACGATGTTGCCCGCGAGATGGCCAAGGCCAAAGAATATTGGCCATATGTGAAGGAATATTTCTTCGACGACGACACTTTCAATATTCAGAAAGCGCGGACAGTTGAACTTTGCGCGAAATTGAAACCGCTGAATCTGACCTGGTCTTGCACCTCACGCGTTACCACGGACTACGAAACTCTGAAGGCGATGCGCGAAGCGGGATGCCGATTGCTGATCGTAGGCTACGAGTCGGGAGACCAGCAGATCCTGAAGAACATCAAAAAAGGTGCGACCCTTGAGCGCGCTCGCCAGTTCACCAAAGACGCGCACAAACTAGGGCTCGTGATCCATGGCGACTTCATTCTCGGGTTGCCAGGTGAAACGCGCGAGACAATCCAGAACACAATCGCGTTCGCGAAAGAACTGGACGTTGAAACCATTCAGGTCTCAGTGGCGCATGCCTATCCAGGAACCGAACTCTACGATTTTGCGGTGAAGAACAATTTCATGGTCAAGGGCAGCATGGTCGATGAAGGCGGGCATCAGCTGGCGCATATCGAATATCCCGGCCTGCCAGCCGAAGAAATCCTGCACTCGGTCCATCGCTTCTACGACGAGTACTATTTCCGTCCGAAGGCGGTTTTCCGCATTCTGCGGAAGGCGGCATTCGACTCCGGCGAGCGAAAGCGCCTTTACAAGGAGGCGAAGACCTTCCTGAAGGTGCGCTCCATGCGGAACAAGCTGGTCAAAGAGAAAAACAACGGTAAGCCGCAAAATTCCGCGCCGCAGCCGCAGGAAACCGTTCAGGTTTAAATTCCGTGACTCTTCGCAAGTATGTAGTGCTGGCCGGCGTGACTGTGTTTGCGCCGGTCGGCGATTCCCTGCTCTCCTACGGCATGAAGCAGGTCGGAAATATCTCGCTTCGGCACTTCTCTGAGCTTCTGCTTGCAATCACCAATCCCTGGGTGGGCCTGGGAATTCTTCTGCTGCTCGGCTTTTTCGCTTCTTACATGAGCGCGCTTTCATGGGCTGATCTGACTTATGTGCTTCCCGCCAGCTCTTTGGGATACGTGCTGCTCGCACTGATAGCACGCTTCGCCTTGCACGAAAAAATAAGTCTTATGCGCTGGTTGGGAATTGCACTCGTCTCTGCCGGCGTAGGCTTCGTCACCAGTGGCCCCGAAGTCACGCGGCGCCCTCGGCAAGGATCGAATGATGGCGTTGCGATGGAGGCCTCGTGATCCGCCATGCCATCAGCAATCTTAACGGCTGGCTGGCCATTCTCGCGATCGTGCTTTCATCGAGCGCCGGCGACGTGCTGCTTTCGCGCGGCATGAAGCAAATCGGGGACCTTGGCATAATGCGTCAGCGGCGCGGCTTAGCCTTTGTGCTTTTATTGATCCTGCGAAACCGCTATTTCCTTCTCGGCGTTGGTTGCATGGCCGTTTCCTTCTACAGCTTGCTTTTCGGGTTGTCCTGGAACGATGTGAGCCTGGTTGGCCCAGCCGCGGCTTCGTTGACTTTCGTGGCGAATGCCGTTGCGGCGAAGTTCTTCCTGCATGAAGGGGTAGGCCGACGCCGTTGGGCAGCGGCGCTGCTTGTGGCGGCAGGGGTAGTGCTGATGGCTTTCTAGTTCGAGTCAGGACGCGTGGATATCACTGGCCTGTGATCGTGGTATAGAACCACGCCAGGGAAAGCACGATCAGGATGCCGCACGTGCTCCAGGCAATCACGTTTACCAGGAAAGAATTCTTATACTCGCCCATCAAATCTTTCTTGTTCACCAGGATCAGCATGAAAATCAACAAGAACGGCAGCAGGATTCCGTTCACCACCTGGGAATAAAGGATCACTTTCAGAAGCGGAATCCTGGGCAGCAGGACTACGCCGGCGCCAAATGCGATCAGCAGAGTGTAGAGCCAGTAGAAGCCCCGGGCCTCTGAGAATTTTTTGTTCACCCCATGCTCAAGCCCGAGTCCTTCACAAATGTTGTAAGCCGTCGCCAACGGCAAAATAGCAGCGGAAAGAACGGAGGCGTTAACCAACCCAATGGCAAAGAGCAGAAATGCCCACTGACCTGCCAGGGGCTTCAGCGCGGCGGCCGCGTCGGCGGCATCGTTGATGTTGTGAATTCCAGAACTGTACAGCGTGGCGGCGCAGGCCAGCACAATGAAAAACGCAACCACGTCGGTGATGATGCAGCCGAGAATTACGTCCCATCGGCTGAGCGAATATTGTTTCTTGCCGATTCCTTTCTCCACGATCGAAGCCTGCAGGTAAAACTGCATCCAGGGCGTAATCGTTGTCCCGATCAGCCCGATCACCATTACCAGGTATTCCGAATTTCGGGTGATGTTCGGAACAAACGTGTCGTGAATGGCCATGTGCCAGTCAGGCTTGGCGACAAAAGCTGAAACAACGTAGGTGAAGTAAAGCATCGAGAAGCCGATCAGGATACGCTCGACCAGCTTGTAGGAATTGCCGACCACCATCACCCAGACCAAAACAGCGGCGATCGGGACCGCGATGTACTTGGTGACTCCGAAAAGCCCCATGCCAGCACCCACCCCGGCGAACTCCGCCATGATGTTGCCAAGGTCAGCAATGCCCAGGATGAGCATGGTGAAGAAGGTGGCACGGAAGCCGAACTCCTCACGAATGAGATCGGAAAGTCCTTTTTCGGTGACGGCGCCCATGCGGGCGGCCATCTCCTGAACAATCATCAGGGCGATGGTTGTGGGAATGAGGGTCCAGAGCAGCGCGTATCCGAACTTTGCCCCAGCCTGAGAATAGGTGAGAATCCCACCCGGGTCATTATCAATATTGGCGGTGATGAATCCCGGCCCGAAGATGGCCAGAAATGCCAGCAGTCGAAACTTGACCGAACGAAAGGGCATCTTTCGCCGCTTTCTTCGCGGCGCGGGCGTGGTGGGAGCGGGATTTACCCAAGTTGCCATTCAAAGGCCTACACGACCAGATATCGGGGTCGGGGTCTGGCTTTTCAGAAATCGTCCCTGCAGACATAAACAATTGGTCCAAGCGAAAACAGAATAAATGGAGAGCTGCGGGTTTGAACAGGCTAAAGTGCTGGTAAAGATTAGTTCTTGCAGAACTTGCGAAGTTTTCCTGGCGGTCGATGTGAATCACCACACACGCAGCTCCACTCACGTCGCGATGTCAGTCTCTAAAATGGGAGGGTACTCCGGTTTTGCGCGCTTGCTCCTGCAGATCGCTCAATTGGTCCCTCGCCTCATCGAGAACCTTGTGTTTTTCTTGCAGCATGATCATATATTTCGCCCAGTCCGGCCAGAGATGATAAACCGCTACGCCTTGGGGTGGGTTTGTTTCAAGATCGTTTATTTCGCGGGCTAGTTTGTCGACCTCCTCTTTCTTCTTGGTAATTCGATCTTTCCAGGCGGAATAGGCCTTTGTTCGCTCTTGCGGAGATTGGCCTTCTTTAATTCGAGCTACTCCATCCTCTTCGTCTTCCTGTGTTGCCGCCGTGCTTGAGGTTTGAGAAGACTGCACGTCGGTGCCAGCCTTGGTTCTCTCGGAGTTATCAGACGGAGTCGTCTTGCTGACGTTTGGAGTTTCTGTCGGCGAAAGATTGTCGTTGTCGTACGTTCGAACCGGGGTTTTCTCTGGGCTGCTTCTCTTGGTAGCTCGGGCGACATCCCCTAGTGGGGCTGAGTCGGATTCATCAGCCACGGAGAATGGGAAGAGGGCAAAAACTAACAAAATTGCAGCTAGTGTATGCCTCATAGTAAGCGCCATTTTAGGCTTTATTGAGGGTGTCCCAAGGCACAAACGGCCAATGTTCGGAAGGACGATGACCTCTCGATTGAAGGCAGGGCAACCCAACTGCAGGGCAACCCAACTATAGATGCGTTGCGAACGGTTCAAAGATAAGGAGGGGTAGGTTGTCCCTCGTTCAAGCTATAACTTTGCCCGCAGCAGGCTGATTACGTCGTCAGAAGTAATCACGCCGGTCAGCACGCCGTTGTCGTCCAGAACCGGGAGGATCACCAGGTTGTACTTGTCGAAGAGCTCAGTGACGTCTCTCTCCTTGGCTCCCGCATGTACTGAGATCAAGGGTTCTACCGTAAGTGATGAAAGCTTGTCGCTTCCCTTCGCCAGCACCAGCTTGACCAACGGAACGGCGCCGACCAGCTTCCATTGATCGTCGACCAAGTAAATCGTGTGGACGGTTTCGACATTGCCTTCGAAATTCCTGAGCACATGGATCGCGTCGTCCACTGTGGAATCGGAATCAATCGACAGGTACTCGGTATTCATCCTGCCGGCGGCGGTGTTTTCACGGAATTCCAGCAGCTCTGCCACTTCGTTCCGCTCTTCCGGTTCCATTTCCTGCAGAATTTCCGTGGTGCGTTCGTCAGGCAGATCGGCAAGCAGATCGGCGGCCGCGTTGGGGTTCATTTCCTCGACAATTTCGGCGGCCCGCTCGGAATCGAGCGCCTCGACAATGGACTTTTGAACCTTGGGCCGGACTTCTTCCAGGGCGCCGGCAGCTACTTCTTCATCCAGCGACTGGAACACCGCCTGGCGTTCGCTGGGCGCGAGTTCTTCAATAATGTCGGCGATGTCGGCGGGGTGGAGTTTGGCCAACCGTTCATGCGAAATTTTGAGCTTCACCCGACGGGCGGGGTCGGTCTCGATAAGATCGACAAAGTCCCAGGGAATCAGCCGGGGAGGAATTTTCTGCAGTACCGGCCTCAGCGCCACATTGGGTACCACCCCCTTCAGCAAGCGGCGAACCGCGCCGCGAGTGCCCACGTCAACGGAACCGACCTTCAACTTGAGATGACCTTCGGATGTGTCGGAGTGCAAGTCCACGTCGTTCACCCGCACCACCTTGCGTCCGTGAACATCGATAATCTGCTGGTCGAGAAGGTCGCGTTCCAGCAGGAAAAAGCCTTCCCCATCGACCGTCGCCCACTTGGAGGCTGAAGAGCTGGCGCGAATGCCGCCGTTCAGTGAAGAGATATCACCGATTGGCAGCAGCCGGTTCCCATTTTTGGTACGCACAATCAGAGTAGAAACATGAGCACGGTCCTCGGCCGGCGTAAGAGCCACCTCGCGCACACGCCCGCTGTGGGCGCCAGATGCGTCCATGACGGGCGCGCCGAGAAGCTCTGAGAGCGCGATCATGCTCATACTCCTGAGAATGTGCCGAGAGTGGAAATGTTGTCAATAATTTCCGATGAAAAACTTTTTTTCACGGGCTCCATTCGTGCAATCCCCTTCGGGTTAGGCTCTTTTGGGCCATCGTGAGCAGCATGAGGGGCGTCAACATGATATGTTTTTCTCTGATACTGCCACCGATATGACTGCAACCCGCACCATCCGGCCCCAGGCATCTGTCGAAGTTCCCGCTGTGCCGCTGACCATTGAGGGCTACAGCGTTATGCACCAGATGTTCCGCTTCCGCTGGCCGGCCTGGCGGCAACTCGCATCGGCCACCAAGCCGGGGCTGGTGGCTGAGGCTGCGAGGCTTCTGGGACGCTGGGAGCAGGCCAAGGCGGGCCAGTCGGCGCTCTATTCCGTGCTTGGTCACAAGGGCGACCTGATGCTGGTCCATTTCCGGCAATCCTTCGATGAATTGAATCAGGCCGAGGTGCAACTGGCACAACTGGCAATCAGCGATTTCCTCGAGCCGACCAGTTCGTATCTTTCAGTAGTTGAACTCGGCTTGTATGAATCGAGTATGAAGACCTACCACGATCTGCTCGATCGGGGTATCGAGCCATATTCAGAAGAATGGAAACGGGCGGTAAAGGAAACTCTTGATCGACAGCGCGAGGCCATGCGTCCGAGACTGTTCCCAGATATACCGTCCGCCAAGTACGTCTGCTTTTACCCCATGGACCGGCGTCGCGGCGAGGAGAAAAATTGGTATACGCTGCCCATTGAGGAACGCGCACGACAGATGAATGAACACGGGTTGGTCGGACGCCGTTATGCGGGCGAGGTCAAGCAGATTATCACCGGATCAATTGGTTTCGACGACTGGGAGTGGGGCGTCGATCTTTTTGCCGACGATCCTCTCGTTTTCAAGAAGCTGATCTATGAAATGCGGTTCGATGAGGTCAGCGCCGTCTATGCGCTGTTCGGGCATTTTTATGTGGGTGTGCGCTGTCCCGCCGAGGGTCTCGGAAAGCTGTTGAGCGGCGAATTGCCGCAATAAAAATGGGGCTCGCCGGGACTATCCTCGCTGCTGGCGAATCCACCCGCATGGGCCGGGAAAAGGCCCTGTTACCCTGGCCAGCATCTACACAAAACTTGAATTCCTCATTGGATCCCGCACTGCCTGCAGGCACGCTGCTTTCGGCTGCAATCGAAGCTTTTTCGCAATATTGTGATCTCGTGATCGTGGTTGTGGGAAAAAATCAGGCGAAGCTTGCGCCCGTGGTTTACTCATGCGGAGCTTTTCTGGCGGTCAATACGGCTCCTGAAAGGGGTCAGTTCAGTTCGTTGCAAATTGGTTTGAATGAGGTGATCAATCGCGGACGGGACGCCGCGATGATTACTCTCGTCGATCGCCCGCCAGCGCGCACCGCAACTCTCAACATTTTGAGCGAGGCATTCGAAACACGCGAGCGAAAAACCTGGGCTGTAATTCCTGAATTTCAAGGGCGGCATGGGCATCCGATTTTGATCGGCATTGAACTCATCGAGCTGTTCCGAAAGTCTCCGGCGACGGCAAACGCCCGCGACCTCGAACACGCGAATCAGCAACATATTGCATATCTGCCGGTGGATGACTCGCGAGTGACCATGAACATCAATACGCCGGAGGACTACGCCGCTTTAGCATCAGGTCTTTAGATACTTTTCTCTCATCTTCTACTCCAGACGAACAAATGGAACAGAATCCGAATCTGATTGAATCAGTCCTGGCAGTCACCCCCAAACTTGCGGTTTTCGATTGCGATGGGACGCTCTGGTCTGGAGACGCAGGCGAGTCATTCTTTGATTGGGAACTGAGACGCGGCGTGGTTTCGGAGGATGTGATCTGCTGGGCGCGCGCTCGCTATGCCGAATACAAGCAAGGGAAAGTCAGTGAAGACGAAATGTGCGGCGAAATGGTGACGCTCCACAAAGGTCTTAAGGAAGCTGAAGTGCTTAGTGTCGCCAAACAATTTTTCGAAGAGAATTTCGTCCATCGGATTTTTGCCGAGATGCGTGAATTGGTGCACCGCTTACAACAAGCGAGCTGCGACGTTTGGGCCGTTTCATCCACCAATCAATGGGTGATTCGCGAGGCCATGCCGCATGTCGGCATCGCGCCGGAAAAAATTCTTGCCGCCTCAGTCGAAGTCAAGGATGGGACCATCACTGACCGTCTCATCCGTGTACCCTCGGGTCCGGGAAAACCGAAAGCCATTCTTGAAGTGATCGGACAGGTCCCGGACGTCGCTTTTGGCAATTCCCGCTGGGACGCAGACATGCTCACGCTGGCCCGTTATCCGGTTGTCGTCAATCCCAATCCTGATCTTGAGAAGATTGCTCGGGACAAAACCTGGACTATCTATTGGCCGGCTGGAACTGCAAGCAAATAACTCACAAAACATTTGCGCCTTTTTTTCTGTCGCGCTCGAGTCTCTTGTCTCACGGAATATAATCGGCGTACTCAACGCCTCTCCGGATGATCTTCTTTCGACCGCGATCGACTGCTCTTGGACTCCTAACCATTTCAGTTTGTCTGTTGTGTTTTGCCACGCCCGGCGGAGCGCAATCGCCGGTCTCTGCGCCACAGGCAGAACGTTGGCCCTCCGAGCCCGAGGGAGATCAAAGATGTGTGTTCTGCCACAGATCTGAAGTTGAGGGCTATGCGCGCTCGGCGATGGCTCACTCGCTGCGACGCTCCGGTGCTGAAGCGAACGGAACGGTCACAACTCCCGACACGAAGATCACGTCGCATTCATCATCGAACGGCTATTGGCAGAGTCTGGAGAGTGGTGGGCAGGTCACTAATTACCGTATTGATTATGTGATCGGCTCAGGCAATCACGCGTCAGGCTACCTGCTCGACCTGGCCAATCACCTGTTTCAATCTCCGATTGCTTATTACAAGAGCCGCCAGGCTTATGATCTGGCGCCTGGCTATGAAGGATTGGCAAATCCTGATTTCACGCGGCCTGTCGGGGAAGGATGCCTGTTCTGTCATTCCGGAAACGCGTTGCATGTTGCGGGCACGTCGAATGAATATCGTTCACCGCCATTTTCGGCGGAAGCGATCACCTGCGAACGATGCCACGGCCCGGTGGCGAGGCATCTGGCCGATCCTCGCGCCGGCACGATCATCAATCCCGCAAAACTCGAGCCTGCTGCGCGCGACAGCATCTGCGAACAGTGCCACTTGTTGGGTGTAGGACGCGTGCTCAATCCAGGAAAGAAGTTCTTTGATTTTCGCCCTGGAGAACCGCTGGAGGAAGTTTTCACTACATATCGAGTCGCGCCGCCTGGTGCCAGTGCAGGCAAGTTCAAAGTAATTAGCCACGTCGAGCAATTCGCCCGCAGCACATGTGCTCGAATGAGCAACGGACGAATGTGGTGCGGAACCTGCCACGATCCACATGACAAGCCGCTCGAACCCGTTCAGTATTACAGGGCCAAGTGTCTCACTTGCCATACGGGAAGCTTTTCGGCTCCTCATCCTTCCAGAGACAGCAACTGCATCGGTTGCCACATGCCGCGGCGCAATGCCAAGGACGGCGGCCACACGGCATTTACCGATCACCGCATCGAGCGGCGTCCAACTCCTGATAGTGATCTCCCTGCGGATGTAGACATTGCCGCGTGGCGAGAACCTGCGCCAGAATTTCAGAAGCGGAATCTTGGCATTGCTTACGTGAACGTGGGCGGGGAAAGGCGTTCGCCTCAGTTTGTGGTCCACGGATACAAATTGTTGACGGAGGTTCAGAACCAGTTCGCCTCAGATGATGCGACCTTTACCGCCATGGGAACGGCGTTGCTGCTGGGAAAACAATCCTCGGAAGCAGAGCTGGCATTCGATCGAGCGCTGCAACTGAACCCGAATTCCGCTACCGGTGAAACCAACGCGGCTTCTGCATATCTGCAGGCCGGGGATGTCAACCAGGCAATTGCGCACCTGCGGCGCGCGGTCGAACTGGACCCGCTGGATTTAGCGGCCGACGCTCCCCTGATTGGTTTGTATAGGCAACAAGGAAACTCCGCTGCCGCGGCAAAATTGTCTGGAAATTTGTCGGCTGCGATTAGCCATCAATCGGAGGAAAGTGGTAGGGGGGCATCGAATGCTCCGAGCACAACGGCGGAGAAGACATACAAGAACATTCAAGTCTTGAAGGGCGTCCGGTCAGATCAACTGCTCCCCGCCATGCGTTTCATCACACAATCACTCGGAGTTGAATGCAGCTATTGCCATGTGCCGGATCACTTCGATGACGATTCTAAGAAGACCAAGCAGACCGCCCGAGCGATGATGCGAATGATGCTGGCGATCAACAACAACAGCTTTGATGGAAATCGCGGCGTCACTTGTTACTCGTGTCATCGCGGATCACCTAAGCCGGCGAGCATTCCCGCCATCGGACAAGAATTCCCAACCGAAGCAGTGGTGAAAACCGGAGAGGACGAGAAACTTCCTTTCAGCTTGCCAACTGCCGATCAGTTGATCGAGAACTACATTCGCGCGCTTGGCGGCGTGGCTGCGATTGGGCAGATTTCCAGCCGGCACGAGTCGGGAACGGTGACGATCGAGGGAACAAAATCACATATTGAGATCGGCGCCGAGTCTCCGGATAAGTACGCTGTCGTCGTGCATCTGACAGCAGGAGAGAGCGTCACAGTGATGAATGGTGTCACGGGTTGGACCGTAGCGCCCGGACACGAAATCCGCGCGCTGGCGACTGCCGATCTGAAATCCACAAAGCTCGACGCCGATCTTCACCTGCCGCTGCATTTGCATCAGATATTTGATGAGTTGCGCGTGGCATATCCCGAGACTGTCGCGGGGCACGATGCGTATGTGCTGGTTGGCGCGAAGTCCGGCCAACCGCCAGTGAAATTCTATTTCGACGAACAATCGCGATTGCTGACTCGCATGGTGCGTCTTGCGGAATCGCCATTGGGACGAGCATCAACCCAGATCGACTATAGCGACTATCGCGTGGTCGACGGAGTGGAAGTCCCGTTTCGATTGACAATCGCGCAGCCGGGTCAGACTTCAATCATACAGATCGAGAAAGTTGAGCAGAACGTCGCAATCGATTCGACGACATTCGAAAGGCCGGAGCGTTGAATCGTCCCAAGCTTAAGATCGTGGGCCAGCCATGGCAGTTGTACATCGCAAAACCAGGTTTGTGGTAAGCACGTAGTCGCCCCCCGGCGGCGGAGAAGACGTGCCCTCCACTTCGTTGATCAAAGCTTTGAATGCAAGCTTCGCAAGTTCTACTTGCGACATCTGCACCGTGGTCAGCGGCGGCGTAGTAAATTGCGCGAGCCTGATATCGTCAAAGCCGATCACCGACAAATCGCCCGGAATATTGATTCCAGAATCGTAGGCTTGTCGCAGCACTCCGATTGCGCTGATGTCGTTCGAGCACATCACCGCAGAGGGTCGTTCGGGCAGCGCTGCAAGTTGTAAAAGCGCCTGCATGCCACCTTCCATCGTGTGATCGCCCACAACAATGAAGTCTTCGGGTACGCCCAGTCCTATTTCTTTCATTGCCTGCTCGAATGCGGCACGGCGTGCCTGCGAAGACTTCAAATTTATCGGCCCCATCACAAACGCAATTCGAGTGTGGCGCAACGCGGCCAGATGTTGCACGGCCTGCCGAATGCCATCCTGATAATTGATGCGAATATTACTCACGCCGGGTACGTGCGGACCCACGTCTACAAAAACCAGCGGCACCTTGCGGAAGCGCAAATGTTCAATAAGGCGTTCTTCCATTCCGAAGGTAAGGACCGCCACACCATCGACGCGACGTTCGACCATCCGGCGCACCGCCAGCTCTGCGCGCTTAGGATCGTGGACAGTGGAGCTCAGCAGAATTTCGTAATCGTGTTGCACAGCGATGTCTTCAAAAGACTGCACAAGCTCGGGGAAAAAAGGGTTGGTGATCTCCGAAACGATCAGTCCGAAGATGCGGGTCCGGCCGGAGACGAGAGCGCGCGCCTGCGTATTCGGGTAATAACCAAGCTCTTCGACTACGCGCCAAACGCGCCGCGCGAGCTGAGGATCTACGGTAGGAACGCGGTTAATCGCGCGGGAGACGGTCGCGGTAGAAACCTTTGCCCGGCGCGCGATTTCGCGAATGTCCATAGTTCCTGCGCACAGCTGTAACCCCGAACACCCAGGCTCCCAATCAGCTCCGACCGACTTTTTCGATCAGCCTTCGACGCGATTGTACAAACGATACCCTTCCGACATGATCGCCGAAAATGGACGCAGAGTGAGCAGTCCGCCATCGGTCTGCGTGCGCCAATCGTCAGATGAGGAACTCACTGCGGTCGCGGAGAGCAATTGCTTGCGTGTGATCCGCCCTGGAACGTCATCCACGGCGAACAAAGCCAGTGGTCCACGCACCAATGCGACATTATTCTTATTCTCATCATCGATGGCCTCAAGCCGCAGGGGCATATCGAATTCAATTTCGACTCGATCGCCATCTTTCCAACCCCGTTGCAGGGCCAGGAATTTTCCCGGTTCGATCGCATTATCCACCCGCTTGCCATTCACCGAAACACTGGTCTTCGGCCCCGACCATCCGGGCACCCGCAGATACAAAGTAAACGTTTCGGGTTTCGCGAGATTGAGCGCAATCTGCGTGGTGTTCGTTCGCGGATATTCCGTTTTCTGCGTCAACGTGGCTTGGGTATTGTTCTGCAACCACGACAGGCGGGAAGGAATAAACAGATTGACGTAGACCCCGTCCTGGCTTCGGTAGTACGAGCTGATTCCATAGTCGGCCGTCAGTTGAGGAAAGGTGCCAGAGCAGCAGGGCCACTTGTCGCGATAGTGAACTTTCTTTCCAGCATTGTTGTAGTCGGAATAGTAGAAGCTTGTACCGTCAGCAAGAATTGGCGTTGCGCCGGCGATGGTGTTGTAAAGCACGCGCTCCATGCTGTCGCCGTAATGGGCGTCGCGCGTGACACGTAGCAAGTATCGCGTGATTTTGAAATGCCCATAAGATCCACATGGAGTTTCAAAGCTGGCGTGAGTGGTGCCAAGGCTCGCGTCTAACAGGCCTTTGCCGGGTTCGACAAACGCTTCGTCCGGTCCCCATCCGCCTGTGGCGAAACTTTGATCTTCGACCATGCGTAAGCCATTGCGCGCGGCCCGCAAATATTTTTCGTCTCCTAGGACCAGATACGACTGCATCGCCGAGCTCAGAGCATTTACGTGACTATAGGCATGCTCACCGGGAAGGACGTTCTGACCTTCGCTTAGCGGCCCGAAGTAGTCCTGCTCAATAAACCGAACTGCCAGATCGCGATAGAGTGAGTTCCCACCGCGCTGATACGCCAAAAAGAAGTTTTCCGGGAGCGTGTAAGTTTCATCCCAGGTATCGGCGACCATCTTGTGAGGACGCGCACGCTGTTCGGCGCGGCTCAAAGCCTTCTCGGGAAGATAGGGCAGCACGGCCTGAGTCGCACGCCAATGCACGTCCATCGCATCCGGACATTGCGCGAACTCGTGGGCATCAATCAGGCCGCAACTGGTCTTGTCAAAGGTGTAAGCCGGTAGGTGATATCCAACGTAAAACTTGCCCGAGGGTTCGACAGTCTGGCCAAATGCGCGCACCAGGCGGTGCACCTTTTCCTGCGTCGGCTTTGAGCCGGTGACGGCATAAGCGCGGGCCAGACCTGATAGATATTGCCCAAAGCTATGGCCGGGAATAAACGCATGAAAATTTTCCGGCGGGCTGAAGTCATCGCCGTTGTCGTACCATCCGCCCATATCCGGACCAGGCGCGGGCATGCCCTCACGCTGACGAAATGGCTTGAGCATCGCATCTTCATCCAGATGCAAAAACAAATCGTGGTTGTGATCGAACTGCTCCTTCAACAAACCGTCGAGCAGTTGCACTTCGGAATATTGAAATGTCGAGAGCGGTGGAACAACCGCGGTCTGCGCCGACGGAAAAGCCAATGCCCGCGTGCGGCCAAGAGCCGCTGCACCGGCCGCGAGGAGCGCGCCATTCTTCAAAAGCTGTCTTCTGGTCGTAGTCATGGCATCAATCCTCCATAATTTATATTGTATATTCCTGTCCGGTATACCAAATTTCGTTTAGTAATCGTTATCCGGATTTGCGTTAACCAATAACACTGTTTGCGACTGAGCGCCACTGTTTTTTGTGGCTTCCAGCTCAATTTGTAGCTTGAATTGGGCGTGGCGAGAGGATGGAAACGGCTCTCGCGTTGACCCGAAACGCACAGATGATCCTCACCGCGGGCTTGGGCCCGTGAGAATCTCACCCGGCTGCATCTCGCTTGTCAGCAGCACTTTACAAGAAAATGACAAACTTGACGACGGAGCACCATAAAGGTCCGGAAAAAATGAGTGCCGGGTCAATAATATAAAGAAACTAGTTTGTGCTTGACTGTTGTATGCAACATGCGATAGCGTACTCAGCCATCGAGCAAACGCTTACTCAGCCAACTCCTCGCGTTCGGGTGAATCGAGGGTTCGGCAACTGAGTCCATATCGACGTTCCGCCGATGAGAAGGGCGATACAAGTCAGGGAGTGGTACTCCTCGAGGAGGGCAATATGACTTCTAAGGCCAGATTCCAGGCCATTCTTCATGGCGTTTTAGGGCTGATGATCTTTTCAGCCGCGGTCTGCCACGCGCAATTCACCAGCAACGTTCAAGGCACAGTGCAGGATCCGTCTGGCGCGGTTGTGGCAAAGGCTACGGTTACGGTCACCAATAGTGCCACGGGAGGTTCTACTACCACGACCACGGACGATGGTGGCAACTTCCGTTTTCTGAGTTTGGCGCCGGGAGGATACAAACTCGAGGTGGAAGCGTCTGGTTACGCAACTTCGGAGAGAGACATTACTCTGCTCACCGAACAAAACCTGAATGTGCCGGTGACCCTGAAGGTGGGCGCGGTAACGGAAGCCATTGAAGTCACCACTACGAGCCCGCTTGTCGACACCGCTGACAGTCGCACCCAGATGACGCTTGAGAACCAAGCGGTCGCGCAGTTACCGATCGTCGGACGCAATTTAGTGACGCTGGTGACAATGGCTCCGGGCGTTTCCGGTTTGGGAACCAGCGCCTCGGGTAGTCCGGCGTCAGGCGTCGACAACTATTCGACCGAAGAGCAAGTGGACGCCAGCGCGAACGGACAAGGCCAAAACAATAACCAGTACATCGTTGACGGCCTGGATATAACCAGTGGAATTCGCCAAGGTGTGTTGAATTTGACGCCGCAACCGGCGGCCATCCAGGAAACTTCCGTTCAGACCAACACGTTTACCAGCGAGTACAGTCGTGCTGCAGGATTGCAAACAGTGTTTACAACAAAGTCGGGCACAGACCAATTCCACGGCTCGGCGGAAGATTACTTCAACTATCAGAAGATGTTTGCCGCGCAGCACTTCGTGGGCTTCCCGTACAAGCCGTTCCACTCGAACAACATGGATTTCTCGATCGGTGGACCGATATTTCCCCACCACAACAGCTTTTTCTATTTCGCGGTTGAGCCGCTACGATCTTCATCAAGCGCCGGCGGCTCGGTCACGTTCCCCGCGCCCGAATTCGTAACCTTCGCGCAAAACGACCCGACGCTTTCGAGCAAAGTGGGAACCCATATCCTGAGCACCTATACACCATCCGGCATAGTGGGTGCCACGACCTCCAGCACTGCATCGGACGTTCTGGGTTCATCAGTATGCGGAACGCCAGCTGCCTTCAACATTCCTTGCACCTTGCCCATGATCGACACCGGGGCCTTCGGAGCCACGTCCGTTCGAAACGGCACGCAATACTTCGCACGTATCGATCAGGGATTCAAGAAAGACCGTTTGTATGTCAGCCTTTTCCGCACACTTTTGCTGACTGGCGCGCCGTCGCCGATGACGGCATTTTCCGCATTGAATAACACGTGGCAAGTCGCTGGCCAGGTTTCGTGGACACATACGTTCTCCCCCAATACCCTGAATGAATTCACCGCCGGACAAAGCCGGGTGGAAGGCGTTCTGGGCAGCGGAGCAAAGGACTATACCGTCCCATCGATTACGGTCAACGGAATCAACGTTGATTCTGGTCAAGCTTTCGGAGTGGGATTCGCGCAGGGAGACTTCATTCAACACAATTATCACTGGCGCGATGTGCTCACCCATGTGCAGGGAGCACACACGCTGAAGTTCGGCTATGAGGGCTGGTACGGCGATGACGTGGAGCCATTCCAGGGTCCCTGGTCGCAGCCAAAATTCGCCTTCGACAATCTCTTGCAGTTGGCAAACGACGATCCCAACAACGAGAACGGGATCATGTACGACCCGGCCACCGGCACGCAGAAATTATGGAACTGGGATGCGGCTTCCCGGACCTTCGGACTTTTCGTCGAAGACACCTGGAAGGCAAGAAAGAATCTGACCCTGACTTTGGGCCTGCGCTATGACGACAGTGGCAATCCATGGTCGAAGAGCGCAGCCACCGTATTTGGAAACTTCTACCTGGGCACAGGCACAACCGAGCAACAACAAATCGCGAACGGTTATGCCAAAGGGACGCACAACGCTCTATTACATTCGGTCGACAACCTGTACAGCCCCCGTGTTGGCTTTGCGTGGGATGTTACCGGCAGCGGAAATACCGTCTTGCGGGGTGGGTTTGGCGTCTACAACAACTGGCTGACACAGGCCAATGTGCAGGAAGAATTCCGCGGCAGCCCGCCGGGATTGGTCTTGCCGAACTTTGTCAGAGGCGGCACGCCAACCGCTCAGGCTCCTATCTTTGCTCTAGGAACCAGCAGTAAACCTCCGTTTGGCTTCACCTTCCCCACCTTCACGGGGGGACTGAACGCGCAAGGAGGAGTGGTCGGAGCGAGTTTCTCTATTGGTGGTATCAATCCCCTACTGAAGTCTCCGAAGGCTGACATCTGGTCGTTGAGCGTAGAACGCAAGCTTAGTAACGTCTTCGCGGCCACCGTCGGTTACAACGGATCACACTCGTATGACATCGTTGCGAATGGCAACAGCATTGGGAATGTCAGTTACGGCGTGAATATCAATGTTTTGCCGGGCGACCTGATCAATCAGATGAACAACAGCCCGACCGCACTCGTTCCAAACCCGACGCGACTGAACCCGAGTTTCGGGGCGATTACCTATGCGGACAATGATCGCTATGGAAATTACGATGCAGTGTTCTTTGACCTGAAAGGACGCCTCTCTCGCGGATACGTAGACGCGTCATACACCCGTTCGCGCTCAAGGGATGACGCATTGGCATATCCGGACCCGTTTAACTCCGCTCAATACTACGGGCCGTCAAACTTCGATGCTCCTAATCGTTTCTCCCTGAGCTTCAACTACTCACTGAAAGGACTTCACAATGGCACCGGAGCTATCGGCCGGGTAACTGGCGGATGGGGGCTCAGTGGAACCAGTATCGTGCAGTCCGGATATCCCATTACCGCTATGAACTACAACGGTTTTGTGGCGGTATGCCAGTCGGGCGCTTTGAGCAATCAAACAGGGTGCTCGGCTTCCGATCCCGCTGTTGCTTACGCGGCCGGCAGTGGTGACTACAACGGAGATGGAAACAACCTCGATTTGCCAAACGCGGTCAGCTACCGACAGCTGACCGACAACAAAGCCTGGCTCACCGGAGCAATTCCGAAGAGCGACTTCGCCGTCCCCAATATCGGTCAGGAGGGCAACGAAAAACTCCAGCAGTTCCGTGGACCGAACTTTATTGAAACCAACATCAACATTTACAAAGACACGCGGATTACGGAAAGGGTAAATTTCCAACTCCGGTTCGAAATCTTCAATTTCTTCAACCGGGCAAATTATGCATGGAACGGAAACGGATTCAATAACGGCGGCGTCGACGTGAATTTTCCAGACGGAAACTTCGGCCAAGCGACCGCTTCCCACGAACCTCGCTTCTGGCAACTTGGAGGCAAGATTTCGTTCTAAAGCTTGCTCCTGTCCACGCGGGCCCACTTCGAACCTGGAGTGGGCCCTTTCTTTTGACAGCAGCATCTATGGTTGAGGTCCGCGGAGATAAAGCCCGATAATCATGTGAAGGCAACGATGCTTCATTGGCATTGGAAACTCCTCGGGTTGGGCTTTGTGCTGTTTTTTCTTCATTGCTCATCCGCCCAAATTGCAAAAGACGCGCACACCGAAATCGCGTCGGCATTGCGGGAGAACAACTTTCAGAGAGCCCTCGAGTTGCTTCAACCGGCGCTGCAGAAATCGCCAAACGATGCGCAGTTGTGGGCCATGCAAGGAGTGGCTTACGCCGGCGAGGACCACGGCAAAGAAGCGCTAGCCTCGTTTGAAAATGCGCTCAAGCTCTCCCCTGATGATATGCCTGCGCTCAGAGGTGCGATTCAAATCGAATTTGATTCGGGCAATGCGGCGGCAATTCCCCTGCTGCGCCGCGTGCTCCGACTGGTACCTGACGATCAGACCAGCCATGGCATGTTGGCAGTTCTTCAATATCAACAGGGCAACTGCGCGGCAGCAATCCCACATTTCGAAAAATCTGGATCTCTTTTTGACTCTCGCCCGAGCGCCTTGCACGCATACGCGACCTGCCTGGTGAAACTGAAGCAGTTCGATCGCGCAGCCGAGGTCTTTGAGCGCACGCTGGCGCTGAGCCCGGGTAGTCCTCAGGAGCGCCGACTGCTGGCATCAGTGCAGATGATGGCGCACAAGCCGCAGAATGCGATCGCCACACTCACGCCCATGCTCGAAAGCGCTAAGCCCGATGCCGAGACTCTGGAGTTGACAGCCAACGCCTACGAAGATGCGGGCGAGACCGACAAAGCCGTCGAGACATTGAAGCAGGCGATTACATCTGCTCCGCAGGATGTGGGTCTATATCTTGACTTCGCGTATTTATGTTTTTCGCACCAGTCGTTCCAGGTCGGGATTGATGCGGTCAGTGACGGGATCGCTCAACAGCCAAATGCGGCGCAACTCTATTTCGCTCGCGGCGTGCTCTATGTGCAGCTCGCGCAGTACGACAAGGCGGAAGCTGACCTTGCGAAGGCATATCAGCTTGACCCGAAACAATCTCTCACCGCGGCTGCTCAGGGACTGTTGGCGGTGCAGCAGAATGATCTGGACCGCGCTCTGGCGGACGTTCGCGAAAAGCTAAAACGTGCGCCACACGATGCGCTGCTGCTCTATCTGCAAGCCGATATTCTTTCCCAACAAGGAGCGGAACCGGGGAGCTCGCAGTTTGAGTTGGCCATCCGATCAGCTCGCGAGTCAGTGAAACTCCGCCCTTCGCTCGGTCCAGCGCACGCCGTGCTTGCAAAGCTCTATCTCGATTGGGGGAAAAATCAGGCCGCGGTTGACGAATGCCGCAAGGCGCTGGAGATAAATCCCAAAGACCAGACTTCCCTTTATCGCCTCATTCAGGCGCTGCGAAAAACCGGCAACACCGCCGAAGCTCCCGAACTGCTGAAGCGTCTTGCTCAGCTTCGCCAGGACGACGCCAAACAACAGCGCCAGCGCAACCGCTACAAGCTGGTTGAGGGCGAGACACCATAGAAGACATGGAGGCTGGCGAACATCTGCAATTATGGATTGGGGACTGCACCGGCCGGCTGCGATTCGTAGAGTTTGTATCTGTTGCTTTGCGCTTCTGCGCCGCGCTCCTGCTGTCTCAGAGTCGCTAATCGCTTGACCAGGACCGGCAATTCGCTCTTGTCGTCTTTGCTTTGGCGCAGAGCCTGAATGAGATGGTAAAGCGATTCCTGATCGGAGGGATTTTCCGTCAGCGCGAGCCGGGATTGGGCGATCGATTTGTCGATTTCTCCCGATTTCAAATAAAGATTTCCCAGCAGATCGTGCGCGAGGCCGAACTCCGGTCTCAGCTGAGTTGAGCGCTCCGCAGCACTGATCGCCTGCTTGAATTGAGAAGTCTCCGGATCAGGTCCCTGCTGAAAGAGAATCTGCGCTTCCAGATAGTGCAGAAATGCGTCCCTGGGATGACTCTGCAATTGTGATCGCACAGTGGCCAGCGCCTGATCGAGATTGCTTTGTTGTATCTGCGCCAGACCTTGGGCGACGGCGCCAGAGGTCTGGCGGGGATCCAACTCGGTCGCCTTTGCAAAATCGGCTTCGCCCTTCTCGTACTGCCCGAGTTGGATGAACAGAATTCCGCGCGCTACAAAGAGCTGGGCAGCGTTCGGATTCTCTTTCAGTCCAACGTTGACCATATCGACGCCGACCTGGAATGACTGATGATTGAAAGAAAGGGTCGCAAAGTCGACGTAGTATTGGATCTTCTTCGGATCCTGCACAATCGCCTGCCGCAACAGCTCAACCGCTTGCGGAGTATCGCCGGATTCTTCGTAAGCAGAGGATGCCAGATCGAGTGTATCGGCGTCGGGTTGACCGGTGAGTAACGGCCGTAAGGTATCGATCGCATCTTTTGGATGGTGAGCGGTCAACTGAACGACGGCCAGGTTGTAGCGTGCGTGTGGATCGTCTGGTCGCAACTCACAAAGTCTTTGGAACATCGGAATTGCATTATCCGGTTTACCGAGTTCCATGAGACACGAGCCGTATTCGGCCAGTGCGGCTGGTTGCGAGGAAATAATCTGCAGACTAGCTCTGAAATGAGTGACCGCAGACTCACAATCGTGCTGCTTATATTTGATAACCCCGAGCATTGCATTCGCGGTAGGATCGCCGGGCCGAAGTTTCAGTATCTGATCGAGAAGCGCAACTGCACGCTTGCTGCCGGCCCGATACTCCAGTTGCGCCGCACCTTCGAGGGCTGGCAGGTAGTCCGGCGAAATCTTCAAAGCGTTGTCGAATGCGGTCAACGCTTCGGGCTGACGACCGAGACCAGAGAGCGAGATACCCTCCAGGGTCCACAGCTTCGGATTTTTTGGTGAGGCTTGCAGAGCGGACTTCGACAATTGTAAAGCGATGTCGAACTTTCTTTCGCGAAGCGCGGACTGTATGGCCTGCTCAGAAGCTGTACCATTGGTTTGAGCAGAAGAGGGGAACAAAAGAAAGGCGAGCAAAAGACCCACAATCAGGTGAGCAATAGCAGAAGGCGCGGCTTTCGACACCCCACTCCTAACTGAATTGTGCCACGACTTCAAAATGTTTTTCGTCACCGGTATTGATTATCGCAGTATCGGCCTGTTGGCCGCCCCAAGTTGCAGGACGTCCGTTCACTGTCAGGTGCTCCAGCTTGTTCTTCTTTGGCAGGCGAACCTTGACTTGAATTTCCTTTGGCATCCCCGGCGTTTCCAGTTCAACCGTTGCAACGACACGACTCGCTGCCTGGTTCGCTTTGATTTCACAATTCACTTTGCCCCAGCGAGTCGGCGCGCCTTCAATTGTGATCGCCTCGCCTGATGCAACCCACTCCCGCGGAAGCCCCTTGCCGAAGTAGAGCCTGTCATCATCTGAATCTTCGAGAACCAGCATCCATCGGACAAGCAATGGAATCGTGAGCTGTGCTGGAATGCAAAAGATCGCGTTGTCGCCGTCGATGCCCGCGACCTCGCCGGCGGTCCAACTGCCGCGGGTATGATCGTGGTAACCATGAGAATAGAGGAACAGTAGGAACTCTTCGATACGATCCATCCGCAGCAGCGCTTGCGCGTGACCGTAGGAAATAAAACCGAGGATGTCGCGCCCGTCCGGATGCGGGCGTTCCACGTTCGCGAGCACACCAAGCGTGGTCGCTCCATGCGCGCGCATGCAGTCGAGCACAAGATTGGTCAGGTCCGCTGGCAGCACGTCGGCTTGTAGGAGCTCGGCATACCCGCGATGCGGCCACTGTTGCGGACTTGGCCGTTCTTTTTCCATCGACTCCCAGAAGGTGAGCGTCGTCCCAGGAAACGTACCAATGTACGGCGGAGACAGATCGTGCCGGATATTCTTCTCGATGCTAGCGACCACCGCGGTTCGCATCGCCTCAGCTCGTCTTTTCCAGTCGAGGATTCGCTGCTTTGCGCTTGCCAGCGGGCCAATATCTGACCAAATCCGGGCCAAATCTTTGAGCCCTCGCGCCGCGAAAGCATTGTTCGCATAATAAGGGAGCCACCAGATGTCCGGCTTCGGCATAAGGCACGAATCCGATTCACTCCAGCCGTGAATCAATCCATGCCCCGGATTATCCTCTGGCAGTTTCAGGCTTTCGTCATGCGTTTCGCAGAGCATGGTCGCTGTGGCTTCGATCTTCGAACGATGCCTCAACATCAACTCGCGGTCATGGGTGTAGCTGAAGTAGCGGGCCAGCAAAGAAAGCGTCATGCCGAACTGCGCAGTTTCCGGACCGCGCATGTTGATCATGCCCTTTGCATCAACGAAATTTGTGAAGTAGTTGTCGAGCACATCGCGCGCCATTGTGAACCGACCCCACTCAAGGTTCGCGTACAAAGAACTGGTAAAAATGTCCTGGAACCCGTCGTATTCCGAGCCATAGTAGTCGCGGTCAACGGCCCCGTATTTCGGATAGACGCCGCCCGGGCGCACCATGAGTTCCTTCGCGAACGCGTACTTCGACATATCTATCCAAACATTTTGTGGAAGCGACGCGGCTGAGAAATCACGCAGCAGATTGTCCCAATACCCGCTGAAGACAAGCAGCGTGCGGTAAAACTCTTCCGGCGTTGGATTCTTCCGCGCCGGTGGAAATTCCGGATAGCTGTATCCATACACTGCCTTTACGATTTTGCCGTTCTCAATGCGCGCGGTGCGATGCCAGGTTTGAACGATGAACTTGTCGTGCGCCTCTACGTCGCCGAATACGATCACCTCGTCATACGCGTTGCTCGAGTCTGAATTTGCCGTTGGAAAAATCTTCCGCACCGCCGGCATCCATCCGCCGACCAATCCGTCGAAGCGTTTGTGTGCGGCTTTTTGGTTATCTTCGGGAAAATATTGCACCGGATGATAGGTTCGCGTGTTTCCGCTGGGAAATACGGGCATTGTGTCGGAACAGTCTTTTGTTCCTACGAATGTGTCCCACGGCAACCGCCAGCTTGGGCCTTCGCTTTGGTGCGATCCCATGGGCGGCGCAGCTGACTTGACCCGTTCCGGATCAGGATCATCTCCGCCTTCCAGCAACTTCTCGGCCAGCAGATCTTGCGGAGACATTCCAATGTCCTTTAATGCAAGACCCAGGGAAGGCGTGGACTCTTCGGCAAACGAAGCTTCTGCGCTTTTCTTCAGAATGCGTGCGCCAGATGCCGAAATAAAACTGATCGCTCCGTCGCGAGTACGCAAGTCTTCATAGACTTTCCAGCTCGTCTCGTGCAGCTTGAATTCACAAATAAGCGTGTGTCCTTCGACATCAACATCGGCGTCGGGCGTAAGTGCGCAGCGGGCCAGATTCAGGCTGGCGTCGTGTATGGGTGCGCCGTGCACGTCGGTTACGCATGACGCCGCGGTCGCCAATGCAGCACTTTGCAGAAAACGACGTCGATCCATGAAGTCTCCTCGGGACTAGTTGCTAGACAGCTAAAGGTGAATTTCGAGCGGCTTACCAGAGAATTCGAGTTCCCGCGAAGTTTCGTTGAGCTTGACCACAACGTTTCGTCGCAGCGGCGGCAGCATCTTCGATCCGGCGGCGAGTTTCAATCCAAGTATTCGTTGCGCATCGTTCCACGAACATTGAATTCCCATCCACTCGCCTTTGCGATAGTTGAATGACTTTCCATCGTCCTCATAAAGGAGAAACGAACCGTGGTCTCCGGGATAGACTGTGATCAACAATGGCTCATCGGATTTTTCGCCAGTGTGCTGCTTCACTGGTCCGAGCGGCAGAATCGCCCCGGCGCGCACATACAGCGGAATGGTTTCGAGATCAACTTCACGTGTGATTTCGCGTCCACCTTCGGTCCGCTCTTTGGTCCAGAAGTCATACCAGACGCCGCGGGGAAGGTAGACCTTACGGAATGTAGCGCCTTTCTCCACCACCGGAGCAACCAGCACATTCGGTCCCCACAAGTATTGATCGCTGCACGCGACCGCTTTCGGATCGTCGGGATAGTGAAACCACAGACCGCGCATGATGGGGGCGCCGGTCAGCGTGCACTCGCGCACCGCGCTGTATATGTATGGAAGCATCCGATAGCGGAGTTCGAGATACTTGCGGCAGATGGGTTCGACCTGCGCATTGTGCAGTTCGCTGGCATCAGGAATCGCCGCGCCCTCGTAGCGGCTGATCTCCATTGGTCCCGGATCACCCGTGTTCCATCCCCATGGCAAACGCAGCGTCCAATTGCGACCGTGGCAGCGAAACAACGGACAGAACGCGCCGAACTGAAACCAGCGCAAATAAAGTTCGGCGGTGAATTCTTTCGTGGGTACGAACCCCCCAATATCCGTACCCCAATATGGAATTCCGCTTAGTGCAGTATTGATGGCGATCGGAATGTGAGTCTTCAAAGTCTCCCAGGTCGAGTAGACATCGCCTGACCAGAGAAACGATGCGTAGCGCTGCATACCGGCATAGCCATTGCGATGCAGCGCGTAAGGGCGTTCATTGGGACGATCGATTTGAGGCCCTTCCCAATACATGCGATTGCGAATCAGCCGGGAAGCGATATCGAGCGGATCGCCTTCGTCCGGCCACCAGCCGTCTACGCCCATCGCGAAATCCTTGCGGTGCGCGTCCCAGTAGCATCCTGCCTGCTGTTCGTCGAATCTCGCCAGCTCGCACTGATCGCCCGCGGAGCCGGTTAATTTGTCGGTCAAAATCACGCTGTGCAGCACGACGCGAAAATCGTCGCGATGAAGCTCATCGATCATTTCCTTTGGATCAGGAAACACGCGGGAGTTCCATGCAAAGGAACCGTTCTCGGTGTTCCAGCCCGACGGGCAAAACCCGGTTCCAAGGTAGATCAAAGCGTCACACGGCAGTTTCTTTTCGCGGAATGTTTTTGCTTCTGCCAGCACCTCTTCCCTGCTCGCCAGAGTACGGTGCGATTGCTGGTAACCCAGGCTCCACAGCGGAGGGAACTCTGCATGTCCGGTAAGCTGCGCATATTCGCGCATGATGGTGGCTGGTTCGGACGAGGCGATAAAAAAAAGGTCGAGAGGCAGTCGGTTCTCCGGATTCGGCAGGAACTTGCTCTCAGCGCCGGTGAAGTCGAATTTGCCGAACGGCTGATGGATGAACATCGCCCACCCGGATGTTCCGATGATCCACGGAATCGGCACACGGCCTCCGTGCGTGCCCAACTTGTAGCCGCCTTGCCCGCTGCGCATTTCATCCATCGACCCACGACGATCGAACTGCGGTCCACCTTCACCGAGCCCGAACAATGGGGCATCTCTCGTAACGAACGAGAGAGAACCTGTCGCGGTGTCGAGGGACAACTTCTGGATCAGGTCGCCTTTCGGGTTCGTAATCGCAAATGCCGGAGGATCGGAGGTGAATTCAATTTGCAGGTCGCCGCTGTGAACGGTCTGCTTTCCCGTAAGGTCCCGCCAAACTGCAACCGGTTTACCCCAATCCTGCTTTATCAGCGATCCGTTGTTGCCGATTGCTGCAACCTTGCCGGTCTCAACCGGAAGAACGGAGATGCGCACGGTGCGCGCGCTGATAGACGTGATCTGAACTTCTACGTCCCCGGCTGCCGCGCGGGCCGCGACTCCGAGAGCGGTCGGCAGGATGCCCACTGCAGAGGCAGCACCAATCGTCTTCAATGCTTTTCGGCGGCTGAATTTCATTTTGAGTTCGCTCTTGCCCCGTGAGTGTTAATGCCTTCGAAAGGCGCCCGAAGAGATATCTTCTTCTTTGATCGTGAAATCGGCAGGTGGACTAGCGCCCAGCAAATATTGCACGAAGTAATCCCAGCGTCGCTTCACAAGATAGGCGGCATGAGGTCCACTTTCACCGTGGTACATGTTGGGCACAAGCAGCATGTCGAAGTTCTTGTTCGCGCTCATCAGCGCATCCACAAAGCGCATGGTCTCGACGGGATGCACATTCTCGTCGATGTCGCCGTGTTCGATCAGCAAATGTCCCGCTAGCCGGTCCGCCATGGTCACATTTGACTGCGCGGCATAGTCGTCCTGCATGGGATAGCCCTGGTACAGTTCATTCCACCAGGCTTTATCGAGGCGCGCGTCATGGTCGCCCGAAATGGTCACCCCGACTTTGTAGAAATCGGGGAAAACGAGCATGGCGTGGGCCGCGCCATATCCTCCAGCAGACGTGCCGTAAATTCCGACTCTATTTATGTCGATCCACGGGAACCGCGCAGCCATTTGCTTGATCATGGCCACGTGGTCTTCGAACGCTCCACCGAGATTTCTGTAGGAGAAGAGATGGAATGCGCGCGAGCGTCCGGTGGTACCACGGCCATCGATCATTACCACTACGAATCCGAGTTCGGCCATGGATTGCAGGCGAAGCATCGCGCCGAATGTCTTGGGAACAAAGAAATCCTGCGGGCCAGTGTAGACATGCTCGACCACCGGATATTTTTTGGCAGGATCGAAATTCGAGGGCTTCCAGATCAGCGCGTAGAGGTCCGTGGTGTTGTCGCTTGCCTTGCCCTGAAATGGTTCGGGGGGCCTCCAGCCGGCACTCTGCAACCCGCTTACATCGGTCTTCTCCAAGACCCGCACTTCCGACCCATCTTTCGTACGCCGCAATGCCGACTCGCCGGGTAGATCGGCGCGCGAATAGTTATCTACGAAAAAGTTCCCATCCGGAGAAACGCTGACTGAATGATTGGCGTTCTCCGGGGTGAGCAGGGTCAGATTTTTGCCGTCGAACCCGACGCTGTACAGGTGCGTCAGGTATGGGTCTTCGTTTTTGTTTTTCTCACGGCCACCGGCAAGAAAAAATAGGCGCCGCTCTTTTTCGTCGACGTATGCGATTTCCCGCACCACCCATGGCCCTTGCGTGATCTGATTTTCGAGCTTGCCGTCTTTGTCGTAGAGATAAAGATGGTTCCATCCCTCGCGTTCCGAGGCAATGATCAACTCACCTGTATTCTGATCGAAACGGTAGAAGGTTTCGCCCGGATCCACGTATTGGTCCGAGTGCTCGCGAAGCACGACCCTTTGCTCGCCGGTCTCGGGGTCAACGATCCTGATTTCCTTAGTCTTGAATCCGCGTTCGTCGTAGTCGTAGAAAATTTGCTTGCTGTCAGACGACCACTCGAAGCCGGGGCCGTCCTGAAACGGAAGCTCGATTGGCGGACTCTTCACGTCGATTCTTCTTCCGGATTCGATGTCGAAGATGATCGGCTCAGCTTGTGGAAGCACCTCACCCGGGAGGGGGTAGACGACGCTGTACGCCTTGGGTCGCATTTGTCCCGGAGGAACGAATTGCAAGCTGGTAAACCGTCCGGCATTTCTTGAGTCAATACGATAAGTAATCAGCTTCGACGAATCCGGTGACCAGAAAACGTCAGCGCGCTGTTTGATGTCTTGAGTTCCCTGATCGGTCAGGACACGCAATGACGGAAGCGGTGTTGCGTAATCCCATTCCGGCTCACCATCGCGCGTAAGCTGAACCGTTGTTCCGGTTGAAAGATTCTTTAGGAAAAGATTGTGACCTTTAACAACTGCACTCCATTTCTTGTCAGGCGAAAGATTTTCATCTGTATCCAGCGGCTTCGACTTGCATTCGTAGTTTTCGAGCGCGCACTCCCACTGGCCACCTTCGAATTCAAAGCGGAGAGACTTTTGATCATCGCCGAAATCAATTGTGTCAAAGGGCAAATCTGTTGCGGATATCTCTCGATGAGTTGCGTGCGAAAGAGACGTTGCAAGTCTGGCGTGATCAAAGGCCGGGGCAATGGTATTTTTCTCCGCATCGACCACCAGAAACTCGCTGCCCTTCGGACTCACCTTGTGATACCAGAAACGATTCGTCTTCCCGATCCAATGCGGGGTTACGTCGGCAACGTAGATTGAATGTCTGAGATTTCCGGGAAGGAATTGCCGCGCGCGTTCATAGTCCGCTAATTTTCCCTGCGCGGCCGCCTGCGGAATAGATAACACGGAGAGAAATGAAAGGGCGATCACCCAACGCCATGCCGTCGTTTTCTTTCCAAAGCGGCTTTCGAATTGATGCGAACTCGACTGACCTTCAGCAGAGGGGAGGGCGGGGGATGTTTTTAGCACGCGACATGTATATTGTATACATTCTGGGTTGTCAACAGGTTTGAGAGAGTTTGCGTGTGCCGTGAGCAAGCCCAATCCTTCGGCTACCGGCCGCAGCAAATGCATAATGATCTCAGGAAATCAGTTCTGTGCGGTTTGCCGTCCGCAATCGAAGAAACAATCCGTATCTGTTCCAGGCCTTAGGAAAAGTTATCCGGCAACTTCAAGTTGGTGAGGTTTTAAAACTGCCTCTCGCGTCATCTCTCCGTCAATCATGCGCCAAATGCCGAGGGGATTTTCATCTTTCAATTCATCGGGCAGAGCTGAGTCGGGAAATCCCTGGAAGCAAACCGGGCGACAGAAACGGTAGATCGCCTGCGTTCCCACAGACGTCGATCGTCCATCTGATGTCGCCGGGAACGGGCCCCCATGCACCATGGCGTGCGAGACTTCCACCCCGGTCGGAAAACCATTGAAAACCAGCCGTCCGACTTTTTGCTCGAGGATCGCAACTAGGTCGCTGAAGTCGCGAAGGTCGCTCTCGGTTCCGTGAATTGTGGCGGTCAAATGCCCTTCCAGTTCGCGGGCAATTTGCAGAACTTCTTCACGCCGGGAGTGGCGCACCAATAATGTAGAAGGGCCGAAAATCTCCCCGGCAAGCTCAGGGTCTTTCAAAAAAGATTGCGCGTCGGTTTCGAATAGCACGGCGTCCACTGCCAAGTCCGAAGCCTTTGCTGACGTAGCTTCGGCGATAAGTCTTAAGTTCGATTTCGTCCTGCGGTTTCCAATTCCATTTCCGTAAGAGGCTCGGATTACGTCGGTCAACAGATGAAATGGAGCAGATCCAATCACTGCCTGACGAAGACTATCGCTGAAGCGGGACGCATCCGGGCCTTCACTTACGAACACCATTCCCGGCTTGGTGCAGAATTGACCTGCCCCCAGCGTAAAGGAGGCGTGAAGTCCGGCCGCAATCTTTTGACCGTCTTCTCGAAGCGCTCCTGGCAAAATAAAGACCGGGTTGGTGCTGCTCATCTCGGCATAAAAAGGAATCGGTTCCGGCCGGCTGGCGGCAACGTTCATCAGAATTTTGCCGGCGGTGCGCGAACCGGTGAATCCGCCTGCTTTGACCAGCGGATGCTTCATCAATGCGGCACCCACTTCGTTTCCGCCGCCGAAAAGAAGCGAAAAAACACCTTCCGGTAAATTGCACTGCCTCACTGCTTCGCGCACCGCGCGACCGACTATCTCGCTCGTTCCCGGATGGGCCGAGTGTCCTTTAACGATTACCGGATTGCCGCCGGCCAATGCCGATGCCGTGTCTCCCCCTGCCACGGAAAATGCCAATGGAAAGTTGCTGGCGCCAAAAACTACCACTGGGCCGAGCGGGCGCAATAAGGAGCGAATATCAGGTTTTGGAAGCGGCTTGCGGTCCGGATCGGGCCGGTCGATGCGCGCCATCAACCACGATCCTTCCTCTACGAGCTGCGCGAACAAACGAAGCTGATTACAGGTGCGCGCGGTTTCAGATTGCAAACGGGGCTTGGGTAAAGCAGTCTCAAGTTCGGCGCGTTCGACCAACTCGCTTGTGACCGTCTCGATATTCGAAGCGATCTGGCGAAGAAATTTCCCTTTTTCTCGGCCGGAGCTCCGACTGTAATTCTGGAATGCGGCGTGCGCCAACTCAGCAGCTCGGTTTACGTCTTCAGCCGTAGCGGAAGAAAATTCCGGATCAAGCTGACTGCCTGTCTTCGGATTGTGAGCGCGGAATTTCGTGGATGCTTCTGTACCCTCACGGGACCCAATAATCGACTTACCTGATAATTTCACCATCGACTCCAATCACTTCACCGGTACTGGCTGCCCATTCAACACTCGCGGCCGCGCCTGGAGAGCCTGCCGGATCGTCTTCTGCGTCTCCACCAGTTTACTTCCATTCAATTCAAGACGCGGAGGGCGAACTCGCGGATTTCCCATTCCGACTTCCGCCTGCACCAGCTTGATCAGTTGAACGAATTCCGGAACCGTGTCCATCCTGAGAAGCGGCAAAAACCAGCGATACAGGTCGAACGCTTTTTCGCGCTCGCAATTCATCGCGTAGTTGAACAGGTCGACAGATTCTCTGGGGAGCGCGTTCGCCAGACCTGCGATCCAGCCCTTCGCGCCGACCCCAATTCCTTCGATAATGGCGTCGTCCACTCCGACAAAAATCTCAAGCCGGTCTCCAACCAGTGCACGAATTGCGCTGACCCGCCGAGCATCCGTACTCGATTCTTTCACTGACTCAAGATTGGGATGCTCTTCGGCCAGTTCCCTGATTTGTTCGGGAAGGAAATCTGTTCCGTAGGCGACGGGATTGTTGTACAACATGCAGGCCAGCGGAGTAGCGCGAAAGACTGCGGCCACATGGGTTTTCATCTCCCGCCAATCACCCTGGTAAACATACGGGGGCAAGACCATCAGGGCGTCACAACCCGCATCCGCAGCTTCCTTCGCCAGGGCTACGGCTTCGGAAGTCGAGAGCGCGCTGATCGAGGCCAGCACCGGCGCTTTGCCCCGTACCGCGCTCACGCAATTTTTGAGTATCTGAACTTTCTCGCCGAACGAGAGTGTCGCTCCCTCGCCGAGCGATCCCAGCGTGACAATGCCAGTACATCCGTTATCGAGCAGCCAGCGGCAGTGTTCCGCCATAAAGCCATGATCCACTCCGAGGCTTGCATCGAAACCTGTTGTTATTGCCGGCATGACGCCATTCCAGTTCATTGTGTTCCTCGCATTGTTTGCTCAGTTTCCATGTGCCGCAGGTCTGCACCAAGATTTTCGATTCGTGCTGGAAAAATCGGCGGCCGAGTGGAATCCGGCGACCAGCCGCACAGAAATTCGGTTGTGGGCCCACATATGCGCCCCTGACACGGTCCCATGCCGCAGCGAGTTTGAAGCTTCGCCGCACGCCACGAACCATGCTGCTTCAATCGGCCAAGAGTCACATCCTCGCAGCGGCAGACAATTGTTTCGGGAAGAGCAATTTCTCGCAGTTCGGAGCGCAACGCGAACGTGCGATCCAGCGCTTGTGCGAATTTACGCAACTTTTGCCGATGACCGAAAAGCTTTCTGCAGGCATCCTGTTTGCCGGCGGCTGCGCAGCCTGCGATTTGTCCTTCCAACAGTGACAACTCCACACCGCCAATACCGGTCGGTTCGCCGGCGCATAAAATTCCCGGGACTGTGGTTTGCTGAAAATCGTCCACTTCTACAAAGGCACCTTGCAGGCGACATCCCATTCGGGTTGGTAATTCTGTATTCGGGACCAGGTGAAATCCGCAGGCCAGGAAATCGCACCCAACCTGCTCAAACCTCTGACCACGCGCAATCACAACCGATCTCAATACCTCATCGCCCTCAGCGGCTACTGGCCAGGAACCAAATGCAAATCGAGTACCCGACAACTGTTTCCGTATAGACAATCCTTGCCTGACTTTTTGTCTGCGGGTGAGAAGAGAAAGCCCGAACGTGGCCAATGAACTCAGGGAAGCTTGCTCGCAGACCATCACGATCTCCGCGCCATGCTCGCGCAAATAGGCGGCAATTGCCAAGAGCAATGGCCCAGTTCCGGCGACGACTACGCGCTTACTTTCAGTTGGGAACCCAGCCTTGACCAGTGCCTGCAGAGCGCCTGCGCCCATCACGTTAGGCAGCGTCCAACCGGGGAACGGCAGAAAACGCTCCCTTGCTCCCGTTGCCAGAATCAATTTTTCATACGCCAGTTCGAGCAGACCATCTGGTGTTTCGGCATGCAATCGATTCGGCGCGGGAGCGTCGAAAACTTTTGCTCCTGAAATGACCTCAACTCCGGAGGTTCGCACCCTTGTGATCCACTCGACTGCATCGGGGTTGGTGCCCGAAACTCCTGCCCGCCAAATCTGCCCACCGAGATTCGGGTTGTCGTCGACAATGCCAACCCGGGCACCGTGCTCCGCCGCCAATGCGGCTGCAGCCAGTCCTGCCGGGCCACCGCCGATCACCAGCACATCGAATTTTTTCCCGCCGCTGATCATTGTTGGGTCGTTTGACGACTTTGAATTTACGTTTTCACTCGCATGCCCGACGCACAAAGAATCTGGCAACTACGCTGATGAGGTACGCCGTCGATTTCGACTCGGCACTCGAAGCAGATCCCCATTCCGCACAAAACTGTACGCGGTTCGCCGCTGACTGAGCGACGACAAAACGAATTCGTCATGGCTACGGCGGCAGCCACAGTTGCACCCTGGGGAACACTCAAATTCCGACCATTCACCGATAGCGTGATCTGCTCAGGCATGCGCGTGCTCCGGACTCATCACGCGTGATGGCAGATACGGCTCAATCGGAATTGCGCTCGGCCTTCCGGTGATTTGGTCGGCAATCAGTCTTCCGGTTGCAAGCGAAGTTGTAATGCCCAATCCTTCGTGCCCGGTCGCCAAATAAATCGTCGTGTCACCCGGCCACGGCCCGATCAACGGGAGCTTATCCGGGGTCGCCGCGCGAAACCCTGTCCAGGTACGGATAGCCAAAGTTTGCGCCAGCCCTGGAAGATAATATTGTGCGCGTTGCAACATGCGCCGCATGATTTCCTGATCGACTTCCTTGTGTTCAGCACCGTACTGCCTGGATGATCCGATCAGCAGTTGACCCGTTTGTCGCGGCTGAACATTGAAGGCGACGGAATCCGACATTGTCGAATGTGCGCTCTTCAGATAGCCCAACTCAACCAACTGATGACGAACAAATCCGGGATAGCGATCGGTGATCACCAGATGTCCTTTGCGTTTCTTCACATTAATTCCTGGTGTCAGCATTGGCGCCCAGGTACCGGCAGCGTTCACGATAGCTGCCGCCGAGATCGTGCTTCCGTCTGCTAATTGAACCTGTCCTCTTCCGATCTTTGCCACTGCCGTTCCCTGGTATAGGGTCGCGCCTTTCGTTCGGGCATTCTCGATTAAAAATTGCGCTGCACAGGGCGGATACAACACTGCATCGTCTGGAACCAACAGGCCGCCCGCCATGCCCTTGCGCAAGTTCGGCTCGAACCTTTCCAGTTCAGCGGAGTTCAGCGCCTCAACCGGAACATTACTTCGCCCGTAGTACGTTCCCTTTCGCGAAACTTCTGCCATCTCTTCGTCATCCGCTGCGATCCAAATCGTGCCGCACTGTTCATACTCAACATCAGCAGGAAGTTCGGGCCGCAACTCCTGCCAGAGGGTCTGCGAATACCGCGTAAGTGCGAACTGGGCATCCGAGTCGTCCATTGCAACGATGTGCCCCATACCGGCAGCCGTCGCGCCACCCCCGATCATCTCCGACTCAAGCACCGCGACCCGCAGCGCACGCTGCGCACATTCATAAGCACACGCCGCGCCCACGATTCCGGCTCCAATGATCGCGACATCGTACGCGGCAGACTTCATACTCGAATGCCGTTGCAAAATGGGTCGCGCGGATCGAGCACCAGTTCCGCCTCAGAATTCACAAATGCCGAACCCGTGATGCTCGGATAAACCTGGCCGTCACGCACTTTGATACGGCCCTCGAAGATGCTGCCGACGATGCTCTCCTGTCTCCAGGTCTCGCCTTCGCGCAGCTTTCCATCGGTGTATAGGCACGCCAATTTTGCGCTGGTGCCTGTACCACACGGAGAACGGTCGTAAGCTTTGCCGGGGCACAACACGAAATTCTTGCTGTTCACACCTGCAACTGACGAAGGCCCGAATAATTCCACGTGATCGATTTCCTGGCCGTTGTCTCCGCATATGCCGGCGGCATTCAGAGCTTGCCGAACAGCCCAGGTGAAATTCGTGAGCGGTTCGACGTTCTTGAGAGACAATTCAAAACTGTGTTCGCCGATCAGGAAGAACCAATTGCCTCCCCATGCAACATCTCCATGCACTTTGCCGAAACCCGGGACCTCGACCTCGACGTTCGCAGCTTTGCGATAACTTCGAACATTGTTCACCGTAACTTTTCCATCTCTATGCAGGGTCGCAGTAACGATCCCAACTGGACTCTCAATCCGATGTTCACCGGGTTCGATTCTTCTCAGATATGCAAGCGAAGCAACCAAGCCGATTGTCCCGTGGCCGCACATCCCGAGATAGCCGACGTTATTAAAAAAGATGACTCCAGCAGCGCAGGTCCGATCTTCCGGCTCGCACAGCAACGCACCCACAACTACATCAGAGCCTCGCGGTTCGTTGACAACTGCAGAACGAAAGTAGTCGTGCTTTGTACGAAGAGATTTCAGGCGCTCAGCCATCGAACCTCGGCCAAGATCAGGGCCTCCGCCGATAACTAGCCGAGTTGGCTCGCCCCCGGTGTGCGAGTCGACGACCTGGATTCGGCGTGCACTGCTACCTCCCGACGAGTTGTCGCGCGGTTCCAATCCAATTTCTTCTACGTCCGATTCTAGTCGAGCGCCCATTGAAGAATTCTCACGAAACTCTAACCACGGCAAAGACTTACTCGCAGGAATATCTGCGCCGTGCGGGTTTGCGCAGTCATCAATCTTATGTATACAATATCCACCTCGTCAAGAACATTTGCGTTCTATGACTGCCAATCTGCCTTCATCACCTGCGTCAGCCACATCTCGAACTGCTCCAACATCGGAAGAATTTTCCCGCGGACTCGGCCTGTTCGATTCCACCATGCTCGTTGTCGGAGTGATGATCGGATCCGGAATTTTCATCGTCTCTGCGGAAATGTCCCGCAATATCGGCAGCCCGGGATGGTTGCTTGTCGCGTGGTGCGTTGCCGGAGCCCTCACCATTGCCGGCGCTCTCTCGTATGGCGAGCTTTCGTCGATGATGCCGCGCGCAGGCGGCATGTATATATACCTGCGCGAAGCGTACTCCCCGCTCTGGGGGTTTCTTTACGGATGGACGCTTTTCACTGTGATCCAAACCGGAACCATCGCAGCCGTTGCGGTCGCATTTGCTCGCTTTTGTGGCGTGATTTTCCCGGGAATTTCCGAGCAGCGTTACATTGTCGCGCCGACAAGGATTTCGGCGCACTACGCGGTTTCACTTTCAACTGCCCAGTTGCTGGCGATTGTCATCATCTTTCTCATTACACTCACCAACACGCGCGGCCTCCGCTATGGAAAGCTGATTCAGAACACTTTCACTGTTGCCAAGACGGCGGCGTTAGTAGCTCTCATAATCGCGGGAATTTTTATCGGCAGGAATGCCGGCGCATTGCACGACAATTTCGGCGATTTCTGGCATGTACGTGGATATCTGCCGCTGACATCCACCCTCGACGCCAGCACGGCGTTCGGGCTTTTCGTGGCGCTGTGTTTGAGCCAGACCGGATCTCTATTTTCCGCCGATTCCTGGCACAACATCGCGTTCGCCGCCGGCGAAGTGCGCAATCCTGAGCGCAACGTAACCCGGGCGATGGTGATTGGCACGACAGTTGTCATCGCTTTGTATCTGCTGGCCAACATTGCGTATTTAATGACCCTGCCGCTTAGCGCCATTCAGCATGCGCCCGCAGACCGCGTCGGCACGGCGACCCTGCAGGCAGTTTTCCCGAGCATGGGAGCCGCGCTCATGGCGGCCGCCATTATGGTTTCAACTTTCGGCACCATCAATGCACTGGTCCTGAGCGGGGCGCGTGCGTATTATGCGATGGCAGGTCACGGTCTGTTCTTCCGCTTTGCCGCCAAACTAAACTCACGGAAAGTTCCGGGAGGGGGCTTGTGGGTCCAGGGTTTGTGGGCAACATGGCTGGTGCTGCCCCGAGTATTCAATCCCGCAACTCACGCCTGGGGAAATCTGTACAGCAATCTGCTCGACTATGTGGTTTCAGCTGCGCTTATCTTTTACGTGCTGACAGTGTCTGCGGTATTTCGCCTGCGCTGGAAAAGACCTGAGGTGGCGCGCCCGTACAAATGTTGGGGCTACCCGCTGGTTCCGGCAGCATACGTCGTGACCGCCGCCACAATCCTGCTGGTACTCTTTATCTACCGGCCGGCTACAACATGGCCCGGTTTGCTGATTGTGGTTTTGGGAGTTCCGGTTTATCGGTTGATTCGCGGCATGCGGCAGAAGCCCACGGCTTCGGAGTTTGAATCGCCAGGACAATCGTAGAACTGCGATGATCCAGGGCTTCTGCAAGCTATTATTGCGCGCTGGCACTCGCGACGATATGATGCGTTCGTACCTGCTTCGAACATAGCATTCGTGAATCGAAATGAATTTGAGTATCACGCCAGAATCGGCAATTCCCCGGCAGTCGCTGACCTCCGCAGTGGCAGATAAGCTGCGCGAAGAAATTATTCGGGGCACTATTCCCGAGGGCGCGCAACTTCGCCAGGATGCCATCGCCATGCAGTACCACGTCAGCCGAATTCCGGTACGAGAGGCGTTGCGTCAACTCGATGCCGAGGGGTTGATTACGATCGTTCCCAATCGCGGCGCCATTGTTCCAGCGCTGTCCCCGACGGACATCGAAGAGCTCTTCACTATTCGCGCGCTGCTCGAGCCGGAGATACTCAAGCATTCCATCCCGCGGCTAACTGAAGAAGACTTCACGGAAGCAGAAGTCGTGCTGCGCCGCTACGAAGGCGAGTTACAGCAGGAAGACCATTTATTTTCCTGGGGACGCCTGAACTGGCAGTTCCATTCGATTCTTTACTCGCGCGCCGAACGCCCACATTCGATGGCTATCATCCGCAACGTGAACAATAGTGGAGAGCGCTACACGCGGTTGCAGCTCTATCTGACGCATGGAATTAAGCGCGCAAATGAAGAGCACCACCAGATTCTCTCGCTCTGCCGCAAGCGCGATGTAGACGCCGCCTGCAAACTACTCCAGCAACACATCAAACACGCCGGCCAATCGCTCAAGCAAGCGTTACAAGAAAGAAGAGCGTCGACGTAAGCCTTACGTCGACGCCCGAATCACAGTTCAGAGCTTTTAGAATTCCACGTTTGCACGAAGCTCGATGATGCGCGCGCCGCCGTTCGTGACGTTCGCGGAGTTGGGGTTATAGGGCCCGTTCACAGTTCCGAAATTCCCCGACAGGACATTTGGGCTGAATTGATTTTGGAAGCAGAAATACGTGCATCCATTCGCCGCACCAGGACTGAATACCGGATGGTTGAAGGCATTCAGCATCTCAGCCTGCAAGTTGAATCGCACTCGTTCAGTTACGGCAAAGTTTTTGGTGATTGCCAAGTCATCGAAGCTCATATGCGGTCCGTACAACCAGACTCGTTGCCCAATGGTGCCGGGCGTTGTATTCGGCAAGATGAACTGCGGGTTAGCGCCTCCACCTGTGGGAGAAGCCAGATATTTCGGGTTAATCAGGGAGACTTGCGTTGTTCCTGGAAGCCTGTAAGTCCCGACCGAACTCTGCAACTGAGAGGCCGTCACTCCGTTCAGAACCACCCCAGAATCGCCGAAGTCGTTGAACGTAAGATCTTGCGACCCTAGGAGGAAGGGGTACCCGGTTTGGAAGGTGTAAATTGTGCCAATCGTCCAGCCTCCTACGACGCGATCCAGAACTCCATTGTTGTTGAGGAATTGCTTGCCTCTGCCGAAAGGCAGATCATAGTTGCCGCTTATGTGAATGACATGACGCAGATCGTATAGCGCCGGCCCGTAGCTCAGGTGCATGTCGCGGAGCGTGAACAACGCCCCTTGACCTTGCCAGTTGTTCTGCGAACCGATCCCCAAAGTGTGGCTCCAGGTGTAGTTGGCATCGAATTGCAGACCGTGCCACGCGCGCTGGCGGAAGTCGACTTGAAGTGCGTTGTAGTTCGAGTAGGCTGCCGCTTCGGTGATGCTGGGATATCCAAAACCAGTGCCTTGCGCAAATGGGTTCGTTTGGAAGAAGTTGATCGGATAGCCGGCTCCTGCGCCGGTGAAACCAACATTGCTCGCGCAAGGGCCAAAGCCCGAACCTACTAGATTGCAGAAGTATGGAACAGGGCCGCCGATACCAGCCAGCGTGCTGGCCATCGCTCCGGCCTGCCCGGTGGTCAGATCTGTAAGAAAGTTTCCGGCAGCGTAGTCAGCAAACGGCACACCCGGTCCCCCGGAGGCTTCGCCGGCAAACGCAGCGTCAAAGATTGGAGTCGACTGTTGACCCGCAAACCCATTATTCGCAAATGAGGTAATGCCATGCGATTGGTTAATGGAAAGGTTTTGCTGCGCGGCCTTGAACTGGCTAAGAAAACCATTTTCAAAGATGTTGATTTCGTCCGTGGCCAGTGGAATCCACTGATGGAGGGTCCTGCTGCCTACATAACGAAGCTCAATGGCCCGGCTTTCGCCGATCTCGTGCTGTATCCCCAAGTTCCACGACTGGGTGTAGGGTTGCTTGATGTTGTATTGAATTCCGTTCAGCCCGGGCCCACCGAGGAAAGTGAAATCGGAAATTGGTTCCGTTTTAAGGAACGTCTTTGGCTCGGTACCGTAAAGTCCGCGCCACCCCGCTGGATCAAAGTTGCTGATGTTGAGCGATCCCGGAGAAAACGTTGCAGGAGCCCCGGAGTTGTTGGCATTCAGGAAAAAGCTCTGGTAATAAAACGATCCGTAGTCTGATGCCTGGTTCCAAACATACTGCTGTGGCTCGGTAAATTTGCGTAGCGAGTAGCCGCCGCGAATAACCGTCTTGCCCGTTCCGCGCGGACTCCATGCAAAGCCAATCGCGGGCTGCGGGCTCACGTTCCAGTTGTTATAAGGCTGGCTGATCTGTGTGAGCGCTGGATTCATATCTCCGGTGAGCGTACCGGGCTTAAAAATATTTCCTACCCCGGATGGGCCCCAGATCGCTGCTTCCGTGGCCGAGTGATAAAGGTTGGTGCTATCCCGATCAGCGCCAGTAAAGTCCCACCGCAGTCCGTAGTTGATAGTCAGATTCGGTTTAAATTTGTACGAATCCTGGAAGAACAGCCCCCAGCCCTTGCTGAGCTCGTCCAGGTTGTATGCACCGATGCAGGTGCAGTAATTGTTCTGGCTGGGTTGATAGGTATAGCTACCGCCGACCGCTCCATTGCCATTTCCACCGGAGGTGCCGACGCGCCCCACCAGAATCGCGTACAACTGCTGGGCTGCTGCCTGATTATTGCTGTTCGCAGCGGGCAAGGTGCTGCCAGCTTGAAACGCATTCTGCGCTGGATCCCCGTTCGTCAGGCCAAAGCTGACGGCCGGAAATCCCAAGACTCCGTTGTAGTAGTGGTCAAGCTCGCGCCACCATGAGGCGCCGAAGTTCATAGTGTGGGCCCCGTGTTGCCAGGTGACCGTGTCAGATGCGTTGAAAATCGGATAGTAGTCCCCAGTGGCCGTATAGAAGATGGTTCCTGACATCTGCGTATTGAAAGGTTGCGGGATACCGGTGTAGTTCCATGCTAGTTGGGGAGCATCCAGACTCAACGGCTGTGCGCCGTTGCCGAAGATCTGAGCGTTGTACAGAAAACCGCCACGGAAGTCATTCACGATGGTCGGCGAGACTGTGTAAGTGAAACCCAACGCGGCGGTGTAGTTTTTCGCTACATAACCGGCGCCAGTCTTTGCAAAATCGGATCCAGGGAAGTCGGGCACGTCTTGACCCGGATTGGTCTGCTTGGTCATGTTCCAGGCGACGTTGAAACGCATGCGATCACTTGGCGTGAAATCGACCCGGACTGTGGGGTAATAAAACGTTGTCGGATTTGGGACCTGCCAACGCAGATTCTGCAAATTCGGGTCGCCGTTGCCATTTGGCGTAAGGCTACCGCCTTTCAGCGAATTGTTGATGGTCTGCAATACGGCGCCGGGGCTATAGGTGCCCGTCGAATTCAGCGCCGTGGGAAGGTTCGCTCCCGGGTTTGAGGCGTTATAGTTTTGTGCCAGAGTGAAAAGATTTACGGTGTGCAGCGCGTTATCGGTCCCGACATACGAGAAATTTCCTTGTTGCGCAGCTTGCGTGAACACAAAATTGTTCGCAGTGATGGAACCTGGTTGCTTGGACATTGCAAAGGTGCCGAAAAAGAACAACTTGTTCTTGATGATCGGACCACCGAGACTACCGCCGAATTCATTCAAGATTAGAGGATTTTTCTTCTGGGGGTTTGACGGATCGATCGCTGTTGCGGCGTCGTTTAGCCAACTGTTCGCGTCGAGCGCAGTGTTTCTGAAATCCTCGAAGATGCGACCGTGAAAGTTATTCGTCCCACGGCGCGTTATGAAGTTGATCTGCATGTTGGCTTGGCCGAAACCCTGGTCGAGGTTCAATTGTTCAGTCTGGACCGTCATCTCCTGAATATCTTCCAAGCGAGGCACTACAGCAGGTTCAGCGTTGCCACCGAACTTCATCCGGCTTGAGCTGCCGATTACGCCGTCAATATTATTTCCTTGTGCGATTGAAGGGAGGCCGTCCCACGTCCCTGTGTAGCCGGGAACGAGTTGCGAGAGCTGCGTCAGGTCGCGACCAAAAATTGGCAGATCTTCGATCTGCTTCAAGTCGATAGTGGTACCAATTGCGTTTGAGGTTTCTTCTATAACCGGAGTTTCCGACGCATTTACTTCCACCGTCTCGCTCTGCGCCCCAACTTTGAGAGTGGCGGAGACATCGGTTGTCCGAGCAGCTTGCGAAACAACGTTGTCAAACACCTGCTTCTGGAACCCGTTCATTGAGATCGTGAGCTTGTATTTGCCGAGGTTCAGATTCACGAATGTATATGCGCCATTCGCCGCCGTCACTCCTCTGTAGGTGTTCCCGGTCGCATCATCTGTGAGCTCCAGTTGCGCACCAGGCACAACGCTACCACTGGGGTCCACTACCGTGACGGCCACAGTTCCTTCAGACCCATGTTGGGCAAGTGCGCTCGGCGGAGCGAAGATCAAAGCCACCAGGCTGGCGGCCAAAGTGAGATAAAAAGGAAGAGCAGACCTTTGCGACATACATCCTCCTCGGCAAATCGCGACGTTCAACCTCGACGAAACGGGACAGGGAATTCCATTTGCCACGTGCGGGCGAAAGGCGCGCAAACACGAGTGGCAAACGTTTACCGGCCGCTGGTTGGATTTTGTATACTTTATTCGGAACCGTTGTCAAGCAAATTCATTGTCAAATCTGCAGTGCGCTAAGCTGAGTACGATTTCCTTCCAGCCTTTTGTGACGAAGCTGCCGACCATCACCCGGAGAGACCTCCTGCGCGGCATTGGCTCGATCAGCGCGGCGGCCGTCTTTCCTCGTTTCGGCATTGCAGATCCGCTATCAACCCGAGAGGTTCGATTCGTCGATGTCACGCAAGCAGCCGGAATCACCTTCCGGCACGACAACGCTGCATCTGCAGAGAAATTCCTGATTGAGACGATGGGCTCGGGTTGCGGCTGGATCGACTACGACCAGGATGGGTTGCTTGATCTTTACCTGGTAAACAGCGCGGCAACTTCGGTGTACAAGCCGCCGCATCCACTACGCAGCGCGCTCTACCGCAACAACGGCGATGGAACCTTCACTGATGTCACTTTGAAGGCCGGAGTCGGCGCCGAAGGTTTGTTTGGAATGGGCATCGCCGTCGGCGACTTCGACAACGATGGCTTTCCCGATCTGTTCGTCTGCGGATATGGACGTTGCATTCTGTATCACAACAATGGGGATGGCACATTCTCCGATGTCACTCGACATGCCGGTGTTGAGAATCCAGGGCGATGGGCGTCGAGCGCGGCGTGGTTCGACTACGACAACGATGGCCGCCTGGATCTAGTGATCGCGAACTACGTCGACTGGTCTCCTGAACGAAACTTTTATTGCGGTGATCGGGGGCCGGGAATGCGCAGCTATTGCCATCCTGACGACTTTCATCCCCAGTCGCCGACTCTATTTCACAACAACGGCGACGGAACATTCACCGACGTGAGCAAATCGTCTGGACTGTCGCAACACGTGGGAAATGGACTCGGCATTGTGACTTTCGATTATGACAACGACGGCTGGCAGGACATTTTCATTGCCAACGATCACATGCCGAATTCGTTGTTTCACAATAATCGCGATGGCACGTTCACCGAACTTGCGTATCTTGCAGGCGTTGCGGTGAGCGGAGATGGCCAGTTCGAAGCCGGCATGGGCACCGATGCCGCCGACGTGACAGGCAACGGCCGAATGGACGTGGTGGTTACGCATCTTGATATGCAGTTGGCGCGGTACTACCAGAATCTCGGGAACGGAGCGTTTGACGATGCGACGTTTCGTTCAAAGCTTTCCTATGCGACCTTTCACCTGAGCGGCTTCGGAACGCGGTTTTTCGACTACGACAACGATGGCGCCCGCGATCTTTTCATAGCGAACGGCCACGTTCTCGACAATATTGAGCGCTATCACTCCGAGACGGCATACGCAGAGCCGAAACTGATGTTCCGCAACAACGGCCATGGCGTTTTTGAGAACGTTAGCGATCAGCTCGGCCCAGATTTTATTCTGCCGCGAGTCAGTCGTGGTGCGGCCGTTGGCGACTTCGACAACGATGGCGATCTTGACATTCTCGTCAGCAACAACAGCCAGGCGCCACAGCTTTTGCGAAATGAGGGCGGAAACGAAAATCACTGGCTCGAAATTCTGCTAATCGGGACGAAATCAAATCGCGACGGAGTCGGGGCGCGCGTGAAACTCGTCGCCGGTGATTTGGTTCTTTACGATCAACGAAAAGGAGGGACGAGCTATCAATCGGCGCAAGATCCGCGATTGCATTTCGGACTCGGTCGGCGGACGAAAATAGATTCGGTGGAAATTGTCTGGCCAAGCGGGATGATGACTAAGCTAAGCGGTCTAAAATGCGATCAGATCATCGCGATAAAAGAAGGAACGGGAATCGTTGAGCGGCCGTTCCCGCGGGTCGCCACAAAGTGAGTCGCGTCTGCTTTCGTATCCGATCGATCGAGTCGATCAACAAGGCGGGTTCCCTTCGTGTAACTTCGTGTCCTGTGGTTAAAAAGGCAATCAACCACAAAGGGCACGAAGGAAAGCACTCCGAAACTCCACTTTGATCGACAAACCTGTCATTGTTGGCGTGGATCGTGGTCCACTTCGCCATAGCCGGCTTTGCGATCGCCGGGAGCGTTGCGAATCTTCTCCGCCTGCGCCTGATTGAGCTTGGCTAAAGTTTCGAGTGCGTCTCGTGCCTGGGAGGACCTTCCGTCTCTCCGGTAGGCTGTGGCCAGATTTGAATAAATTGCGGGATTTCCGGGATTCAGTTGCCGCGCAATTTCCAGATGCGTAATCGCGTCTTCAACCCGGCCCGCAATCAGGTAAAGCTTACCGAGCGTAAGTTGGGCACTCGAATAGTCCCCGCGCTCCGAGACTGCCCTCTCCAGCGCGGTTCGCGCTTCCTCGAATTCCGCCTGCCCAGGACTGATGCCACTCCGCAGCAAGCCCTCGCCAAGCAACGTAAGCAGCAAATAACTTTCGTATCCCTTGCTGACTCCTTCACGAGCGGCACGCACCGCTTCACCTGGATCTCCAGCGAACATTGCCTCCTGTGCTGTAGCAACGAAAGCAATCTCGGAGTCGGGCGCAAGACTTCGTGCGAGTTCGAAGTCCTTCTTTGCCTTGTCAAATTGATCGAGCGATGACAGAAACATCGCACGTTCAAAGTGCAAACGCGCGGAGTTTGGGAGGTGGCTTAATCCCAGGTCGGCTACCTGTAACCCAAGCGCGTAATTTTCTTTCGCCGTGCATGCGTCAGCGATAAAGATGTACAGCTTCTCATTCGAGGAATTGAAGGACACGGCCCTGCGCAGAGCGTCGAGCGCTTGTTGGTCCTGCGAGTCCCCGACGTAGGCCTGCGCGAGCAGATTATTCACATCGGCGTTGTCGTGCCCTTGAGTGCGAAGATCATTCAGCACGGGCAGCGCCAGCTTGGCCTGGCCAGTGGCGACATAGCACAGAGCAAGATTGAAGCTTGCGGCATATTCATTGTCCACCTTTCCGCGCGCCGCCAGCAGATGAGTAATCGCCTCAGCAAAAGCGCCTTTGCTGGTAAGTGCAGTTCCCTTTCGCAGTTCGGCTTCGGCATTCGCGTCGCTTGGCATCTCTTGCTGCGGACTTGGGCCGGCAAGCGGAGGAGGAGTGGATGCAGGCGGCATTCCGGAGTGGGACTGCGCGTGAGACTTCAATCCAAGAGGAACTACTGTTACAACCCACGCAACAGCCAATATGAAACTCGAAGGCTTCATTTCCACACTACTTCCACTTCCCTTCACCTTCCACAATCCTGATGTAGCGATCAATCGGCACGTCTGTGAATCGCTCCGTCCTGCCGCTCGGCTCTGGCCATTTCACTTCTAGCCAGTCGATTTTCGTGTGCTGTCCCAGCCCCAGCACCACTCGCGGATCATGCGATGAGAGATAGCTTCCGCCGCCGACTTTGAAGGCATGCCGCTCGAAGTCGCCGGAACGCCACGTCAGCTTCGCGCCGATCGCCTCGATGTTTGCTTTGCGCCCGACGAGCTTTACTCCAAGCCAGTGATTTTTTCTGCCGGCATTATTACGCAATAGGATTGGCTCAGCGTTGTTCTGCGTGATTAGCACATCGACCGAACCGTCGTTGTCGAAATCGCCGAGCGCCAAACCACGCCCTGCCAACGCGCGGGAAAAGATCGGACCGCTCTGTGCACTGATATTTTCGAAGCTCTTCCCGGTATTACGAAACAGCAGCATGGGCTCCAGAAACTTTACGCCTTCAACGCGTTTATCGATCTTGTCGTCGGGATGGCCGTTGCAAAGCAATAAATCGAAATTGCCGTCATTGTCGTAATCGAAAAACCTTAACCCCCAGCCGCTGAGCATTCGCGTAGCCTCGCCGATGCCCGTCGGCAGTGCAGCATCATTGAATGCTTCATCCTTGTCGTTGTGATACAGCGAAAACATCTCGTGGTCCACATTAGCTTCGAATAGATCGATCCATCCATCCTGATCGTAGTCAGCAGCGTCAACTCCCATGCCTGATCGCGGCTTTCCGAACGCGTTTACTGCCACGCCAGCGAGCATCCCGACTTCTTCAAACTTCCCTTTACCACGGTTCGCGAAAAGGAAATTCGGCACCGTGTCATTGGTGACGTACAAATCCATAAATCCGTCATTGTTGATATCTGCGGCAACCACTCCCCAGGCTTTGGCGAGAGACTGCGCAATTCCCGACTCCCTGCTCACATCAGTAAATGTCCCATCGCCATTGTTATGGAAAAGCCAGCAGGGCATCGGATCGTAGATGGTTGGAATGCAATAGGTGCGCTCACCCGTAAGTTTGTCGCCGCAGAATTTCAGTTTCTCTTTGCTGTAATCGACAAAGTGGCAGACGAAAAGATCAAGCCGCCCGTCATTGTCGTAATCGAACCAGACGGCGCTTGTGGCCCATCCTGGACACTCGACCCCAGCCTTCGCGGTCACGTCAGTGAATGTGCCATCGCCATTATTGTGATAAAGAATGCTGCGCGGGTATTGCGTCACATAAAGGTCGGGAAAACCATCGCCGTCGTAGTCTCCCACCGCAACGCCCATGCCGTACGCATTCCCGGGAACACCGGCTTTTTCTGTCACGTCGGTGAAAGTGCCGTCGCGATTATTGCGATAAAGTGCATTTCGTAATGGGTGCGGAGGAGTGTAGAAGTCGCAAGGACCGCTGTTCACCAGATAAATATCCATCCAGCCGTCGTTGTCATAATCAAAAAACGCGCATCCTGTGCCGACGGTTTCCGGAAGGTGGGCCATCGGTGAGCGGCCATTGACGTGGGTCCAGGTGATGCCGCTGAGGGACGGCGGAATCTCTTCGAAGGCAGGAGTTGAATATTGTCGAGCTTCGCTCGACTGGACGGACGAGGGCGTCCGTCCCCACACGTTCACTGACTGCAGCAGCGGAAGAGCTCCCAACGCTTGCAGAAACTCGCGGCGGGAAACGGAATCCCTCACCTTGGTTCGGATATTCGACATCGCTCAGTGGGCTTGCTGCGGATTCTTCGCCGCCGCTTCGCGTTGCAATGCGATCTCGCGTTCAGCGTCTGATTTGCGCCCGGTGCGAGCATACGCCGTGGCCAGCTGATAGTGTCCCGCCGGGTCACCCGGCTGCGACTTCACATATTTCTGTAGAGGCGCAATTGCCTCAGCAAATTTCTGCGCCGAATTTAGAGACATGCCCAAAGCCAAATACGCCTCGACAAAACCTTGGTCGAGTTGTGAGGCGCGGGAGAAATGCGCAATGGCGTCATCCCACTGGCCAGCCTGCCGCGCCGTCTCGCCCAGCATGAACTCGGCTGAGGCATTGGTGGGATCATTCTTCAGCTCGTGCTCAAATTCCTTCTTCGCCTGCTCGGGCTGCGGCGGATCTTTCGCTAGCAGAATCCTTCCCAATCGATAGTGAATGCCAGGCGCTTGCGGGTTCTGTTCGAGAATTTGTTGGTATTGGGCCTGTGCTTTTTCCCAATTGCCTTGGGATTCAAATCCTTCGGCCTCCAGTTGCTGGGCTTGCTGAGAATTCGGCGCCGTTGCTGCGAGTTCCTGCGAAGCCCGCGAAGCGAGTTCAGAATAGAAATGCGTGGTCGTGTACAGCACTTCAGGATCGCGCGGGAAGTCACGATTCAGTAGCAGCAATGCGCGAACCGCTGTCTCAGTTTGATCCAGGCTCATGGCACAGCGCGCAGTCATCATGGCGGTTTGATACTCGAGCTGCTTGTCTGAAATTTGTGACGTTGACTTTTTTAAAATCGGCAAAGCCTCCCTGCATTTGCCCTTTTGCCCGAGCGTGATCGCCTGTTTTGCGGAATCGATCGCGGAAGTCTGCGCCGCTGAAGGCAAACGCAGAACGAACACGCATATATAAAGGAGAACAATGCCCGAGATTCCCACCTGCAGTTTCATAAAAATCCGATCCGGTGCGCAGTATATCGTGGGTTTCTTGGACTGCAGTTCAGCCGCAAAACCGCCAATGAATTGCGCAATCAGCAGCATGCGAGTAGTGTATACAATATCCATAAAGAAGTTTTTGTGTAGGAGGAGTCGTGACCTTATCCAATAAATTTTCTCGCAGGCATTTCGTCGCTGCGACCGCCACCGCGGTTGCCGGTTCCACTCTCCTGCCGAAACGCCTGCTGGCGCAGGACCCGGTTGTTGACGCGATGCGCCCGACCGGAAAGGCGGGCAATCGCGAGAAAGTCGCGTGGAAGGTGCGTCCGTTTCCCATGAAGCAAGTGCGGCTTGGCGATGGGCCATGCATGTCCGCGATGAAGGCCGATAATCACTTCCTCAATTCCCTTCCACCTGACCGCCTGCTGCACACATTTCGTATCAACGCCAAGATTTCATCCTCTGCCCAGCCGCTCGGCGGGTGGGAAGCTCCCGACTGCGAGCTTCGCGGTCACTATGCCGGAGGACATTATCTTTCTGCCGTGGCCTTGATGTACGCAAGCACAGGCGACGAGGACCTGAAAAAAAATGGCGATCTAGTTGTCGGCGAACTCGCGAAATGCCAAACAAGTTTGAACGACGGCGGATATCTCAGTGCCTTCCCGGTCGAATTCTTCGATCGCCTTCGCAATCGCGAAAGAGTGTGGGCGCCCTTTTACACAATTCACAAGATCATGGCCGGTCTGCTCGATATGTACTTGTATACCGGCAACGAGCAGGCGCTCGAAGTTGTCGAGAAAATGGCGGGATGGACGGCCGGCTACACCGGTTCATTCAGCTACGACCACATGCAGCGAATTCTCGGAACTGAATACGGCGGCATGGGCGAGACGCTCTGCAACTTGTATGCGGTGACCGGCAAACCGTATTACCTGCACGTCGCGCAACGTTTCGATAAGAAGTGGTTTTTCGATCCGCTCTCCCAGCACCGCGATGAACTCAAAGGTCTGCATGTAAACACGCACATTCCGCAGGTGATTGCCGCCGCTCGCTATTACGAGCTCACCGGCGACAATTATTACCGCAACATCGCCGAATATTTCTGGGACGAAGTGGTCAGTGAACGCAGCTACTGCACCGGCGGCACCAGCAACCATGAGTCGTGGAACACAGATCCGGGCATACTGGCTGCCGAGCTGAGCACGAACACAACCGAAGACTGCTGCGCCTACAACATGATGAAGCTTACCCGCCATCGCTTCGGCTGGAATCCGGATGCGCGCTTCATGGATTACTACGAGCGGCTGCTGTTCAATCATCGCCTGGGAACGATTAATCCCGAAGATGGAACAATGATGTACTACCTGCCCCTTGCGTCCGGCTATTGGAAAACGTTCGGCAAGCCGTTCGACGCATTCTGGTGCTGCACCGGTACCGGATCGGAAGAGTATTCGAAGCTCACGGACACAATTTATTTCCACGACGACGATTCGTTGTACGTGAATCTATTCGTGGCCTCGCAACTCGAGTGGCCGGAAAAAGGCATAAGTGTCCGCCAGGAGACGAAATTCCCCGAACAACAAGGGACTTCAATTGTCATCTCGGCCAAGAATCCGGTACAGATGGAAATCAATCTGCGGGTGCCCTATTGGGCTAAAAGTGGGAGCGTAAAAATCAATGGAGCTGAGCTGCCGGCATTCTCAAGCCCGAGCAGTTATCTGGCGCTCAATCGCACATGGAAGTCGGGCGACCGAATTGATCTGAGCCTGCCAATGGACCTGCATATTGATCCGATGCCCGATGACAAGACGGTGCAGGCAGTGATGTATGGCCCCCTTGTGCTTGCGGGCAAGTTCGATCCTATTTCAAAAGAAATGCTCTACGGGGATTATGAACCCAAGCCGACCGATCAGCACAAAGTGCCGGAGATCACAGCCGACGCAGCGAATCCCACAGGATGGGTAAAAGCCGACTCCAAGCCGTTGTCGTTTGTGGCCGAGGGACAGAACCAGCCGATCACGCTGGTGCCGCTTTACCAGATTATTCCCGAGCGCTACGCGGTTTACTGGAAAGTGAATAACAAAGCCACATAGCCAAAGAAATCTGCTAAGAGAATCGATCAGGCCGCCGGTTGCTGCAGCGCTTGTTCGATTTCTTCCATTTCTCCAGAGCTCAGCCTGAACTCGGCCGATCCGATAATTCCTTCCACCTGCTTTGGACTGCGGAAGCCCACGATCGCGCCGGTCACTGCAGGATTGGCGAGTGTCCACGCGATTGCCACTTCTCCTGGCGAGCGTCGATGCCGGTTGCCGATTTCCCGCAGCCGCTCGACTAATCGCAAATTCCGTGAAAGCAATGGCTCCTGGAAGTTCGGCAGATTTCGACGCCAGTCTTCGCGAGTGAAATTTGCAACTCGCTCGCGCGTCATTGAACCCGTGAGTAGCCCTGCCGACATTGGCGAATACACAATCACGCCGATGTTGTTCGCCTTTACGTAGGGCAAAATTTCCTGCTCGATGGCCCGAGTCACAATCGAATACGGCGGCTGCAACGAAGTAATCGGGGCAATTTTCTGCGCGCGCTTCATCTGCGACACGCTGAAGTTCGAAACTCCGATGTAGCGCACCTTGCCTTCTTGCTTCAGCCGCGCCATCTCGGTCCAGCCTTCTTCGATGTCTTCGTCCGGTTCCGGCCAATGAATTTGATAAAGGTCGATTGCATCGGCCTTCAACCGCCGCAAACTGTCTTCACATTCGCGGCGCACGGATTCTTTCTTCAGCGATGCGCCGACCCTCTTCTTGTCGTCCCAGACGCGCTCGCACTTCGTGAAGACGTAAGGCCGCGGATTTCGCCCCTTCAGCGCTTCGGCAACAACTTCTTCGGAATGGCCCAGCCCGTAGAGCGCGGCCGTATCGATCCAGTTCATTCCCCGGTCGAGCGCCGCATGGATGGCCGGAATCGAGTCGGCTTCGTTCTGCGGGCCCATGCTGCCCACCCATCCCGAGCCTCCGATCGCCCAGGCTCCAATGCCGAGCACCGAAATTTGCATATCGCTGTTACCCAGCCGACGAGTTTCCACAAGAATTTCCTTTCTTAAGCTTGATGTATTCAGCAAAGCGCGGCGAAACGTCCGATAGAATATATTTCAGAAAACGTTTCCGCAACGTCCCGGCACCACATTGCGGACACTGGACGATCGTTTATTCATGAAGATTACCCGCCGCCTGTTTGTCACTCTCTCAGCTGCCGCATCTGCCGGAAAATTATTCGCCCAAGGCGTCGCTCCTCGCGCAGTGAAACCGCAGGCGAAACCTGCGCCTTCGGGCCGCCCGTTTGATGCCCATTTTACCGACATTGCCCGCGAAGCCGGTCTCAGCCAGCCTACAATTTACGGCAACCCGGACTCGAACGATTACATTCTTGAATCCGTCGGCTGCGGCTGCGCGTTCCTCGACTACGACAACGATGGCTGGATGGACATCTTTTTGCTGTGCGGCACTCGACTGGAAGGCGCACCGCCTGAGGCGACAAATCGTCTGTACAAGAACAACCGGGATGGAACATTTACCGATGTGACCGACAAAACTGGCCTGCGTTCGACCGGTTGGGCATCCGCGGTCTGCGTTGGCGATTACAACAATGACGGATTCGAAGATTTGTTCGTTACCTACTTCGGGCAGAATAAGCTTTTCCGCAATAACGGCGACGGCACTTTTACCGATGTGACCAAAGATGCCGGCCTGCTCGGCGACACAACGCGCTGGGGAGCCGGCTGCAGCTTCGTCGACTACAACCGTGACGGCCACCTCGATCTTTTCATTTCAAACTACCTTCAGTTCGACTTCAAGCACGTACCGAAACCCGGCGCCAACAGCAATTGCAACTGGAAAGGCGTTCCGGTTGAGTGCGGTCCGCGCGGCCTGCCTCCCGGATATCACTCTCTTTACCGAAACAACGGCGACGGCACGTTCACCGATGTAAGCAAGCAAGCCGGCATTTCGGAGCTGCGCGAGAGCTATGGCATGACGGTTGTGGCCGCCGATTTCAACGAAGACGGCTGGCCCGATATCTTCGTCGCGTGTGACTCGACTCCTAGTCTGATGTTGATGAACACCGGAAAGAACACCTTCAGCGAGGAAGGCGTCTTGCGCGGTGTGGCACTCAGCGATGATGGAATGGAACAGGCCGGCATGGGCGTCGGGGTCGGCGATTACGATCTTGACGGCCATCTGGATATTTTCAAAACTCACTTCGCCGAAGACACAAACGGGCTGTACCACAATGACGGCACGGGAAACTTTGAGGACGTCACGCGCAAGGCGAAAATCGGCGTCGAAACTCGGTTCATCTGCTGGGGCGCAGGGATGGTCGACCTCGACAATGACGGACTACCTGACCTATTCATGACGGCGGGCAACGTCTACCCGCAGATGGAGAAATCTTTGCCTCAATATGCGAAGAATAATCCGCGCGTGGTGTTCCGCAATCTCGGTAATGGCACATTTGAAGAATTGATCGATGAAGCCGGTTCCGGAATCGCCGCCCTGCATTGCAGCCGGGGATGCGCCTTCGGCGACTTCGATAATGACGGCGATCTCGACATCCTCATTGTCAATCTGAATGAACCTCCTTCACTTCTCCGTAATGACATGCGCGGGAATCATCATTGGCTTAAGGTGAAGCTGATCGGCACCAAATCAAATCGCAGTGCCATAGGCGCACGGGTGACCGTTCACTACGGCGGCAAGAAGCAGGCGCAGGCGGTCATGAGCCAATCGAGTTTTTATTCTGCAAACGACCCGCGGCTGCATTTCGGTCTGGGCACGGAAAAAACTGCGGACATTGAGATCTTGTGGCCAAGCGGCGCGAAAGAGAACTTCAGGAGTGTCGCAGCAGATCAACTAATCGCGGTTAAGGAAGGCTTAGGTATAGTTCCGGCTGCAGGCTTTTCGTCGAAGTAGGCCGCTACAAACTTGGGGAATTTCAGCGTCTGTGATAGTGGCAGCCTTGACAAGCCGTCTGGTTCGCAGGATATTGTCGGTAAACGTTTGCTGAGCCTTGCACAGCGAAAGATCTTCCGCGGGCTCCGGAGAGCTAAGCATGTCCTCACGTAAATCGGTTTCTCGGCGTCAATTTCTCTCGGCGGCAGCAGGCTCGACAGCGGCATCGCTGCTTCCGGCTCCGGCGTTTTCGCTCACGCGCAGCAATTTTCCTGCGCATTTTGACGTGAGCTCCTCAAGTCCGGCGATTCTGGCCTGGCAAGACCAGGGAGTCATCAATACCCCGAACTCGCCTTTCGCCAAGCTGCACAGCGTGCCGGTCCGAGCGGTCACCATTGAAGAAGGCTTCTGGTCGAAGCGGCGCGCCACCAACGTCGAGCGCAGCATTCCCACCATGCGCGAGGAGCTTGAAGAGCACGGCCGCATGGATAATTTCCGCCGCCTTGTGGGCAAAAGTTCCGAACCTCAGAAAGGGCCATACTTCTCCGATTCCGACATCTACAAATGGATTGACGCAGTCGGCTGGGCGTTGCAGTCAGATTCCCTTCCCGAACTTCGCCGCAAAACTGAGTCAATGATTCGCGAAGTGGTCGCAGTGCAGGAGCCAGACGGATACCTGAACACCTATTACCAGAACGACCGTGTCTCGCTGCGCATGTCGCAACATGATCAGGAAGTTGGGCATGAGATGTATTGCCTCGGCCACATGATTCAGGGGTCGATTGGTTATTACCGCGCGACGGGCGACGCAACTTTGATGGACGCGGGGCAGCGCATGGTCGACAACTTTGTTCTGCCCAACTACGGACCCGGCCCGAATCAGAAGCCGATCATCTCCGGCCATCCGGAAATCGAGATGGCGCTGATTGAGCTGTATCGCACCACGGGCAAAAAACAGTACGTGGAACTCGCGGCCTACATCCTGCACGGCGACAATCGCTGGAAGATCGAGCCCGAACGCATCGTCTACATGTATTGCGGAATTCCATTTACCGAGCGCACCAAACTTGAAGGGCACGCAGTGCGCGCAATGTACGCGTGTTGCGGTGCGACAGACTATTACCTGGAAAGCGGCGATCAGGCTTACTGGAAGACTCTGAACGTGTTATGGGAAGATCTGACTCGCCGGCAGATGTACATCACCGGCGGAGTCGGGGCGCGGTCGGCGGGAGAAGCCTTCGGCGCTCCCTACGAATTACCCAACCAGCAGGCTTACGGCGAGAGCTGCGCCGCGATCGGCAACATGATGTGGAACTGGCGCATGTTGGCGGCGAGCGGCGAAGCGAAATTTACCGACGTCGTTGAGCGCGCGCTGTACAACGGAATCAATTCCGGCATGTCACTTGATGGAACGACCTATTGCTATCGCAATCCTCTGGCGTTCGATCCCGCTGCATTCGACGGCTTCCGTGGCAGCCCGAACATTCGCAATCCGTGGTACGACGTGACCTGCTGCCCGCCGAACATTGAGCGCACGTTCTCCTCGCTGCCGAGTTATTTTTACAGCACCAGCAAAGACGGACTGTACGTGCACCTCTACGACAATTCCAACCTCGATTGGCACCTTGAAGATGGCAGTTCGATCAAAGTTCAGCAGAAAACAAATTATCCATGGGAAGGAACTGTCAAGCTGACGGTGAATCCTGCCGATCAAAAGGAATTCACGCTCTATGCAAGAATTCCTGGCTGGGCAAACGGGGCTTCTGTCGCGGTGAACGGCAAGCCAGAGTCAGGCGCCAAAGCCGGCGAATATTTGCCAATCAAACGAACCTGGAAACCGGGTGACGTGGTCACGCTGAATTTCCCAATGCACACAGAAATCGTCGCCTCGAACCCACGGGTCGCGGAAGATCGTGGCAAAGTTGCAGTGCGCCGTGGCCCGGTGATCTTTTGCATGGAAGAGTTGGACCAGCAGAGCGGAGTGGCGCTCTCTGACGTGGCCATCAGTGTGAATGAGCGCCTGGGCAAGGAGTTCCAGAGCGAATACAAAGCCGATCTGCTCGGGGGCGTAGAAGTTTTGCGCCATGAAGGTAGAGTCTCCGAATCGGCGTCAGCGGACCAGCCGCTTTACATGCCGACCAATGCCGAACCTCCGAAAACGCGCTCTGGAAATTTGACCTTCATCCCTTACTATGCGTGGGCGAACCGCAAGCCAAGCCCAATGCAGGTTTGGACGCCATATGTGCGCACTTAAGACAATTGCGAAACGCTGATTTTGACGAAGGATTTTTGACGAGTGGTGTGAACGAGTGGTGTAACAGAGGATGATGACGAGTGCGCTGGCGAATCGCGTTTCTGGTAAGCGCTGCAATTGCGATCAGCTATCTGGATAGGCAAACCTTGCCGGTCGCGGTGCGAGCCATCTCGCGAGACATTCCCCTCTCGAACCTGCAGTTTTCCTATCTGCAATCTGCATTCCTGTTGGCGTACGCCTTCATGTATGCGGGCGGCGGCAAGTTGAGCGATGTGCTCGGCACACGCCGGGGCTTCACCGTCATCATGCTTTTCTGGTCGTTGGCATGCCTGAGCCACGCATTCGCAACTGGATTTGCGATGCTAGTGGCAAGCCGCTTCTTGTTGGGAATGGGCGAAGGCGGCGGCTTTCCCGCTGCAACGCGAGCGGTCGCGGAATGGTTTCCGACAACGGAACGCGCCACCGCCATGGGAATCATTAACGCGGGCACAGCAGTCGGCGCCGTCGCAGCTCCTCCGCTCATTGCCGGAATTTTGTTATTTACGAACTGGCGCTGGATTTTCGTGCTCACCGGCGTCCTGGGGTTGCTGTGGGTTGTCTGGTGGAAGTTCTGGTATTTCCCACCCGCCGAGCACCCGCGCTTAACTAACGACGAACGTGAGCAGATCCGAACTCTGATTGAGCCGTCCCCAGCGTCAAGGATTTCCTGGTTTCGCTTGTTGCGTGTGCGCGAAACCTGGGGCCTTGTGTTCGCAAAATTTCTCAGCGATGCTGCCTGGTACTTTTATCTTTTCTGGCTGCCAAAATATCTTTACGACGCGCGCGGCTTCGATATAAAAGCCGTCGGTCAACTGGCGTGGATCCCGTATGCAGCGGCCGGTGTAGGCTGCATACTTGGCGGAGGTTTCTCGAGTTACCTCATTCGACGCCAATTTTCTCCGGGCAGAGCCAGAAAAATCGCGCTCGGTCTAAGTGCAGCGGTGATGCCGTTTATCTTGTTAGTTCCTTATGCTCATGTGTCGTGGGCATTGGCGCTTTTCAGCCTAGCGTATTTCGGACAGCAGTCCTGGTCGACGCTGGTCATGGTGCTTCCGACCGATTTATTTCCTCGAGACACCGTCGGAGCAGTCGCCGGACTTGTAGGTTTTGGCGGCGCAATGGGTGGAATCGCGTTCGGCCAACTTGTCGGATATCTTCTTGATCACGGCTCCGGCTATGCGCCTGTGTTCGCGATGGCCGGATCATTTCACGTCATCGCATTTTTTGTAATTCTGATCACGGTCCCGGTCGTCGCTCCTTTGACGCTCGAACCAAAGCTCCGTTACGAGGCGGCAATTTGAAGATCACTGACATTCGCACGCGAGTGGTGCGCTGGAAGGGCAAGACTGTTCCTCTACCCGGTCACTTCTGCACCAATCCTATGGACGTGCTCGCGCTCGACTCATACCCGCAACGCTCGTCAGCCTCTTCGATGAGCACTTTCACGTTTCATGACTGGCTTATTGTCGAGGTGTTTACCGATCAAGGGCAGGTCGGCATCGGCAATGCCGCGCTTGCACCGCAAGTCACAAGACAGACGATCGACCTTTACTTGAAGCCGATTCTCCTCGGCGCCGATCCCTGGGACATCGAGTTCATCTGGCAGCACATGTATCGCAAGACAATGGCGTTCGGGCGCAAAGGCGTAGATATGGTCGCGATCAGCGCAGTCGACATCGCGCTTTGGGACCTTCTCGGAAAATCCGCCAAGCAGCCCGTTTATCGCCTGCTCGGTGGCAGAACGAAACCGCGAATTCCTGTCTATGCCAGCCGTCTCTATAGCTCGCCACTAGACGAACTCGCCGCAGAGGCTGCTCGCTATAAAAATGACGGTTACAAGGCGATGAAGCTGCGCTTCGGTTGGGGGCCGACGGATGGCGCGGCGGGAATGCAAAGAAATCTCGAACTGGTCCGCACAGTCCGCGAGACTGTCGGCGATGAAGTCGATGTCATGGCGGACGCATACATGGGCTGGACCCTCGACTACGCCAAGCGCATGTTGCCGCTGCTCGAGGCATTCAATCTGCGATGGCTGGAAGAACCGGTCATTCCCGACGACATTCACGGCTACGCAGAATTAAAACGCAGCGGGCGAATTCCGATTGCCGGCGGCGAGCACGAATTTACTCTGTATGGATTTCGCGAACTGCTCGAAGCGCGCGCCGTTGACTACATCCAGTTCGACACGAATCGTGTCGGCGGGATCTCTCAGGCCCGAAAAATCGCAGCTCTCGCCGAAGCACATTCCATTCCCGTCATTCCGCACGCCGGACAAATGCACAACTATCACGTCGTCATGGCAAGCTTGAATTCGCCGATGGCAGAGTACTTCCCCGTCGTGGATGTCGAAGTCGGGAATGAATTGTTCTGGTACATCTTCAAAGGCGAGCCCAAGGCCAAGGATGGGTTCATTGACCTCGATGAGAACGTTCCGGGTCTCGGGCTCACCATCGACGAAGACGCACTGAAACAAAATTTTGAAGTGATTGAATAAGCATGCGCCTGGTTCAACTCAGGAATGGCGAAACGCGCCGCGTCGCGGTGGTTGAAGAACCCAAGTTGCGCCTGCTTAGAGATGTTTCATCGATCTTTGAGCTAGCGAATGGAACCATTGCTGACGTGATGAATTTGTCAGACGCTGTGCGGAAACGCGAGACGGACGAAGTACTCGATTACGACCCGATTTACGCCAGCAAATCGGAATGGCGCATTTTGCCGGCGATCGATCATCCTCTTGAGCCCGCCCGCTGCCTGCTTTCGGGAACCGGACTCACACATCTCGGTAGCGCTCGCGACCGCCAGACTATGCATCAGCACGCACCCACAGCGGAGGAACTTGAATCGCTCACCGATAGCATGAAAATGTTTCGCCTTGGTCTTGCCGCCGGCAAGCCATCCCCTGGCGAAATTGGCGCGGCACCCGAGTGGTTCTATAAAGGCACTGGCTCGATGTTGCGCGCTCACGGAGAAGCGCTCGAAGTTCCCGCTTACGCCGAGGATGGCGGCGAAGAAGCCGAGGTGGCGGGCATCTATATAAATGACCAGCAAGGCCAGCCGCATCGCATCGGCATGGCGGTCGGCAATGAGTTTTCGGATCACTGCTTTGAGAAACAGAATTACCTGAATCTCGCCGGATCCAAGCTGCGCACCTGCGCAATCGGGCCTGAACTTGTGATCGATGCCGGCTTCGAATCGGTTGCGGGCGAGGTCACAATTGAACGCGACGGACGAGTCCTGTGGTCAAAACAGATTCACACTGGCGAAGCGGAAATGTGTCACAGCCTGCAAAATATCGAGCATCATCACTTCAAGTTCGAGGCGCACCGCCGCCCCGGAGACATTCACGTACATTTTTTCGGCGCCTATACCCTCAGCTTTGGTGATGGCGTTCGCCTCGCGGATAAAGACATCGTGCAAGTCAGATGGGATGGCTTCGGGCGCGCGCTACGCAATCCGATCCGAATTACCCTGAGCGCTCCGCAACTAACGACTGTGATGTCGATGAAATGAGCACAACTATGTCGAAACCTGCTGTCGCAATTCTTGGATTAGGCACCATGGGCGCTGGAATGGCCAGCCGCCTGTTGTCCGCCGATTTTCCTCTGTCGGTTTACAACCGCAGCCGTGAACGCGCGAAACCGTTTGTCGATGCTGGCGCATACCTTGCGAGTTCCCCGCGTGAAGCTGCATCGCGGGCTGAAGTTGTCATTAGCATGGTCGCCGATGACGCCGCCTCTCGCGATGTGTGGCTTGGAGCAGATGGAGCAATCGCCGGAGCGAAGCCCGCTTCGGTTCTTCTCGAATCGAGCACTCTGTCTGTCAACTGGGTTCGAGAACTCGCCGGCGCAGCAGAAAAGCGCAGTTGTGAATTCCTGGATGCTCCCGTGACTGGTACAAAGCCCCACGCCGAGTCAGGCCAGTTGCTCTTCTTGGTTGGAGGATCCGTGAAAACTTTAGACCGCGTGCAGCCCGTACTTTCCGTTCTTGGGCGTGATGCTATCCATCTCGGCCCAACCGGCAGTGGTGCGCTGATGAAGCTGGTGAACAATTTCATGGCCGCAGTGCAGGCGGTGTCATTCTCGGAAGCGCTTGCTCTGATCGAAGCGGGCGGTCTTGACACTAGGAAGGCTATGACTGTCCTCAACGAAGGTGCGCCGGGAAGCCCGATCACCAAGCGTATCTCTGAACGAATTCTCTCAGGCGATTTCAGTCCGCATTTTCTTTTGCGCCTGATGGCGAAAGATGTGACCTACGCAATCGATGAGGGCCGTCAGCATCACGTAAATCTGCAGACGGCAGAAGCGGCTTTGTCAGTATTCAAGCGGGCGATCGAAGATGGTTTTGGAGAAAAAGATTTCACGTCAGTAGCACAGGCTTTGACCGAAAACTCGGTTAAGCCACCCAAGAGCGCATAGGAAGTAGGGAAAGCCTGCAAGTTCACTTTGAAAGAAAAATGATGACCATCCGAAATATTCGTGCTGCAAGCTTGCCCATCGTATTGCTGACCGTTGTCTATGCGATTTCACTCCGTGCTCAGGAGAACAAGCCCAAAACGTCGCCGAGTCCAGGCCCGATTTTGGCTGAGGGCACGATCAATCTGGATACCCCTGACTTCGATCTTGTGCTTGTGAAATCGTCACAAACCGTCGCAGCGCTCCATCCCAAGACAGCACCAGACTTTGATTTCACCCCCGGCGATCTACTGACTGCTCGCTCGCAAAATGGATTCTTTCATCTTGGCGATATCACGTTGCGCCTGCGCTTCGGCAACTCCGGCGAATGGAAAAACTATTCGACTGCTTCTGCGCGGGCTCCGGTCAAGCCACTCCCGGCATCAGGCGACACACTCGCGTCGGCGGATCTTTCTCCAACCTTGCCCTCCGATTTTCCTCTAGAAGTCATCCGCACGTGGGTAGTCGAAGACGGCAAACTCGTCCTTCGTTTCACAATCAAAAACAAAAGCGAGGGTGCGGTAGAAATCGGCGCGCTCGGCATTCCCATGGTCTTCAATAACGTGCTCAACGAGCGCTCGCTTGAAGAGGCGCACGCCAAGTGCTCGTTCTACGATGCTTACATTGGAGAAGACGCCGGATATCTGCAAGTAACCCGCCTCAGTGGTGAGTCTCCGGCGCTACTGGTGGTGCCCGATGGCAAGACGCCGTTCGAAGCTTACAATCCCATCCTCGATCATCCGGGACGCTGGGGTGCGAAGCCGGTTTTCACCGATCCCACTCCACGCGGCATCACCTTCGAAGGTTTTTATGAATGGATGGTCCACAGCGATGCTTACGCCGAAAACGAATGGAAGGGCGTACAGGAGTGGAATCCCGCTACATCGCTCACGCTTAAACCGGGCGACTCAAAAACCTACGGCGTCAAATTTCTTGTCTCCGACTCCATCCGCCACATTGAGAAGACGCTCACGGAAAACCGACGCCCGGTTGCCATCGGAATCCCCGGTTACATACTGCCCACGGATATTCATGCGCGACTCTTTCTGAAATATCCAAGTCCGGTCAAATCTATAAACGTCGAACCATCTGGCGCGCTCACCGTCGCGAAGTCGGCCCCAACAAGCGGCTGGTCTGCTTACAGCGTAGACGGCAAAACGTGGGGACGCGCCCGTCTCACCATCACTTACGAAGACGGCCTGGTGCAAACCATCCACTACTTCGTCACTAAGCCCGAACAACAAGTTATGGCGGACATGGGTCACTTTCTGACGACGAAGCAGTGGTATGTCGATCCCAATGATCCCTTTCATCGCAGCCCCTCAGTGATGACCTACGATCGCGAAGAAAATCAGATCGTGATGCAGGACAGCCGCGCCTGGATTGCAGGCCTCGGCGACGAAGGCGGCGGTGGCGCCTGGCTTTCGGCCATCATGAAAGAAATTGTGCGCCCGGATAAAGATGAACTCGCAAAGCTCCAGCAGTTCATCGACGGCGTGGTGTGGGGGGGCCTGCAATATAAAGATGGACCGCACCAATACGGCGTGCGCAAGAGCCTCTTCTATTACCAGCCTGACGAAATGCCCGCCGGCTACTATCGCAGCGATCTTGATTGGAGTTCCTGGACAAGCTGGAACAAGAAAGCCTCCGAGCAGGTCGATCGTTCTTACGACTATCCGCACGTTGCCGCTGCGTACTGGGTGCTGTATCGTCTCGCTCGCAACAACCAGGACCTGGTCACCAATCATCCCTGGGATTGGTACCTGAATCAGGCCTATCAGACCTCAGTCGCGATGACGAATTATGCGCAAGACCTCGCGGTATTCGGACAAATGGAAGGCGACATTTTTCTTCAGATTCTCGCCGATCTGAAACTCGAAGGCATGAAGCAACAGGCCGATGATCTCGAATCCAGAATGCGAGCCCGCGCCGATCGCTGGAAAAAAGAAGCCTACCCCTTCGGCAGCGAAATGCCATGGGACTCGACCGGCCAGGAGGAAGTCTACGCTTGGACGAAATATTTCGGTTATCAGGACAAGGCTGATGTCACGCTGAACGCCATCCTTGGCTACGATCCAGCGATTCCGCATTGGGGCTACAATGGCAGCGCACGCCGTTACTGGGATTTTATCTTCGCGGCAAAAGATCGGCGCCTCGAGCGCCAACTGCATCACTACGGATCAGCATTAAACGCAATCCCACTGCTCGCCGAATATCGCGACCACCCGGATGATTTTTATCTGCTGCGCGTAGGATACGCAGGAACGATGGGAGCTCTTACCGACATCGATCAGGATGGTTTCGCCTCCGCCGCGTTTCATTCTTTTCCTGACATGCTCAAGCCGGATCCGCTCTCTGGCGACTACGGCCCGAACTTTTTTGGCCATGCGTGGAACACCGCGACCTACGTGGTGAAACATCCCCAATTCGGATGGCTGGCCTTTGGCGCCAATCTCAAAATAGAGAACGAAATGGTCAAGATCACTCCGCTTGATTCCGCTCGAACTCGAATCTACTTAGCTCCGTATGGCCTGTGGCTCACGCTCGATGCGGGAACATTTGATGCTGCCGAAGTGGATGTCAAGACCGGTTCTGTGCGCATTGGTCTTTCTGCGAGCACAGACTTCGCTCACGAAGCACGCCTGCGGATCGAACAACCTGCTGCGATCCCCAAGATCGGAAAGTACCAGCCTGTAGGGACTCTGAAACTGGAGCGGCAGGCCTATGTAGTACCCCTTGCAGGCCAAACACGCTGGATCGAACTGTCGGCTGCACATTAGAAGAACTGCAAACCTGAGTGGTTGCTCAACTCGGGCAAGCAGTCACTTGTGTACTGCTTAGCTCCACAATCGCTGCTCGTCAGCGTTCTCTAAATCCAACTCACAGCGACATGCGGCATCAAAGAGAACCATGCACTGGTCTTCCAGGCTGCGGGTTCTAGCTCTTATCTTGAGCGCTTTCTTCGCTCTGCCCCGGATGGTTGAGGCACAGGATACCAATCACCTGCCCGACAGTCCCTCCCAGGTTTCAGTGAATCTAAAGCATGGCGATGAGCCGTATGAAAGGGTGACCTCCTGGCGTCGCTTGCCGAAAGACTTTCTTCACGACCAAAAGGCCATTTGGCTGTTTCCTGTTCAACTAGCCAATGGCCAGCACTTGGCGCCGACTTTCGCCGTAACCGGGGTGACTGCCGGGCTCATCGTTGCCGATCCCCATGTGATGCCGTATTTCCGTACCCACGAGCGCAACCTTGACGACGTCAATGACGTGTTCGATTCGTACATCACAACCGGGGAGGTCATAGCGGTTCCGGCGTCGCTGATGATTGCCGGCTACGTGCGCCACGATGATTACCAGGTAGACACAGCCATGCTCGCAGGCGAGGCTTATGCGGACACAGCTGTCGTCGATCTCGCAATCAAAGCAGTTACACGCCGAGAAAGACCGTCGGATGTGCGGCCGGGAGAGCCTTTCAACGACACCTTTTTCAACGGTGGTAAATCGCCGTTCAAAGGCAGCAGCTTTCCTTCTGGTCATGCGGCCGGAGTCTTCTCCGTAGCGACGGTGGTGGCAACCCGGTACAAGAGGCACACCTGGGTCCCCTGGGTGGCGTACGGGTTTGCGACTGCGATCAGCTTCTCCCGTGTGACCACGTTGTCACATTTTCCATCTGATGTTTTTCTCGGAGCGGCCCTGGGGTACACGATCACGCGCTACCAGGTACTGATCCCGCGCTGAAACGAACCCTTCGTACCCACGCCAGTCTTGGTCGGGGCCATTTTGTCTCCAAAGTTTCAGCCAATTTTCAGATTCGTTTTTTATTTTAGAGAGGGTGGATTGACATCGCCGAGATGTCCAGCTCAAACGAGGAGGGTCGAAAGTGAACCTGATTCGCATTGCACTGATCTTCTTATTGACGAGTACTGCTCTCTCCGCAACAGCCCCCGGCTTCAAATTGACTCGCAAGTATCCGGTCCCCGGCGACGGAGGCTTTGATTACATCGTCTTCGACCCGCCCTCGAAGCGGCTGTATGTTTCGCACGGCACCGAGCTGGATGTGCTCGACGCCGACTCCGGCAAACTTCTCGGCGTGATTCCAAACACGCCAGTCGCGCACGGTACCGCGATCGTGCCAGGCGTGCACCGGGGTTTCGTCACCGCTGGCGGAAATTCGACCGTAGTTGTATTCGACACCGATTCGCTGAAGACTGTTAAAACTCTCTCCGTGGATAAAGACCCCGATTTTATTACCTACGATCCGCAAACGAACCGCGTTTTTGTGTGCCACGGTGACGCAGAGGAACTAACGGCAATCGATCCAGAAAAGGAAGAAGTCATTGGCAAGGTAAAACTCGGCGGCGGAGCAGAAGCCGCAGTCCTCGACGGCAAGGGTAATGGGTTCGTGAACCTTGAAGATTTGGCTGAGGTAGTGAACTTCGACCCTAAAGCGATGAGTGTCAAACAGAAATGGCCAATTGCGGGTTGTAAGACGCCGACCGGCCTGGCCATGGACCGCGAAAATAACCGTTTGTTTATCGGTTGTCGAAGCAAGGTGCTCGCGGTCATGGACGCCTCGAACGGAAGGGTAATTACGACTTTGCCCATTGGCGAGCGCGTGGACGCCGTCGCCTACGATGCAGACAACAAGATGATCTTCGCTTCAAATTGGGACGGCACTATCTCCGTGATTCACCAGAAGAGCGCAAACGAATATGAATCCGCCGGCGATATTCAGACACAGCAGAGCGCGAAAACCATGGCAATTGATCCAAAAACCAAACGGCTCTTCCTGTCGGCGGCAGAGATGGAGGCTGCGCCCGCAGCAGCCGGAGAGAGGGCACGCATGCGAGCAAAACCTGGGACATTCAACGTTCTGGTAGTAGAGCGTCAGTAGCCAGAGAGAATGGAGAACAAATGAAGACCCGCTTGGGCTACAGGAATTCTTTGCGCGCTGTCGTGTTGGCAGCTTCCACTTTGTCTCTAGCTTCAGCTGCACTTTGTCAAAGCCAGGGCGTCAACGGTCCGTCTCCCGCTTCCACATTGACGATAACTTTGCAGGACGCTCTCTCTCGTGCACAGGCCAACGAGCCACAATATCGCAACGCCTTAACTCAATACGGTGTGGCGCGAGAAAACCGGGTGCAAAGCCGCGCCGCCCTGCTTCCTAACGTGAACTACGCAAGCTCATTTCTCTACACCCAGGGAAACGGCACAGCTTCTGGAGTATTCATTGCCAACAACGGTGTGCACGAGTATCTGAATGAAGGAAACGTGCATCAGCAGATCTCCTGGCAAACAGTCGCTGAATACCGTGTGGCGCAGGCGAAGGAAGCATTGGCCAAAGCGCAAGCGGAAATTGCTACTCGTGGGTTAACGGTTACAGTTACGCAGGCCTATTACGGAGCAGTTGTTGCGCAACGGAAATATTCGATTGCGCAGCGCGCGCGCTCCGAGGCGAAGAACTTTTTTGATATTTCGCAAAAGCTCGAAAACGGTGGAGAAGTCGCACACTCCGATTCCATCAAGGCGGAATTGCAGTTACAGCAACAGCAACGGGCCCTGCAGGATTCGCAACTCGAGATGGATCGCTCCCGGCTTGAGCTGGCAGTTCTGATCTTTCCGAATTTCAATGACAACTTTGCGCTGGTAGACGACCTCGATAATCTCGGAGCATTGCCCTCATACACTGAGGTTGAAACTCTTGCGGGAGACAACAATCCCCAATTAGGCGCCGCCCTGGCATCATTGAAAGCCGCCAATCAGCAGGTGGCTGTCGCCTGGAATAGTTTTCTGCCCAGCCTCTCCGTGGACTATTTTTATGGCATTGACGCGAACCAATTCGCAGTGAATGGGGTTGACCGGACCGTAACTCCTCCCCGGGCTGTACGAAATCTGGGATACTCGGCAGTGGCCACGCTCGACATTCCACTTTGGAATTGGGGCACATCGCGGAGCAAAGTGAAATCCGCAGAACTTGAACGCGCACAGGCCAGAACCGAGTTGAGTTTCGCGCAACGCAAAATGGCAGCTGATCTCAGGAATTTTTACAAAGAGGCCGAGGTCTCCCGGGCAGAACTGGAATCCCTGCGCCATTCGGCCGATCTTGCCGCCGAGAGCTTGCGCTTGACCACGATGCGCTACAAGGCCGGCGAAGCAACAGTTCTGGAGGTTGTGGATTCACAAAATACCCTCACTGCAGCGCAGAATGCGTTAGGTGATGGTCAAATTCGGTATCGCGTAGCGGTGGCAAATTTGCAAACACTGACGGGAACATTCTGAATGCCGAGGCGAATCCCAAACCGGAAAGTTGCGGTTGAAATCGTCATTCTGATTTCGGCGCTATCGATTTTGGCGGGGTGTTCAGGCGAAGCCAAAGACAGCGAAGCCGCAGTTCCCGTCCAGATTGTTCAGGTCGAAAAATCCACTCTGCAGCAGAAGATCAATGCTGAGGCAGTATTGTTCCCAATTGCCCAGTCGGCAATAGTGCCCAAGATCACGGCCCCGGTACAGAAGTTCCTGGTAAACCGCGGGAGCCACGTACGTAAAGGGCAATTGCTGGCGGTCCTTGAGAATCGTGATCTTGCGGCGGCGGCACACGAAAACCAGGGAGCTTACACGCAGGCGCAAGCGGCATACGAGATCACCACCGCGGCCGATCTTCCGCAGGAAATGCAAAAGGCTGAACTTGACACGCAAGCTGCCAAGCAGGCGCTCGATGCGCAGCAAAAGATTTATGACAGCCGGCAAGAACTTTTTCGCGAAGGAGCGCTGCCACGCAAAGAACTCGATCAATCCTCTGTGGATTTGACCAATGCCCGTAATCAGTACGAGATCGCCAAGCGGCACCTGGATGCGCTGAATGCAATGGGTAAGCAACAGACGCTTAAATCCGCTCAAGGCCAGCTCGAATCGGCGCAAGGAAAATTCGAAGGCGCAGAGGCTCAACTGACTTACTCGGAAATCCGGAGCCCGATTGATGGGGTCATTACCGACCGGCCGCTGTATCCCGGGGAACTGGCCAGCGCAGGCACTCCGCTTCTGACGGTGATGGATGTCTCGCAGGTTGTCGCGCGCGTGCATATTCCGCAGCAACAAGCAGCACTCTTGAAAGCGGGGGATCCAGGCACGGTATTGGCGCCGGGAATCGAGACGCCCTACCCCGGCAAGGTCGTGCTCGTAAGCCCCGCTCTCGACCCGAACAGCACGACGGTCGAAATATGGGTCCAACTTAAGAACCCGCAGGACCGCTTGCGGCCCGGAACGACCGTGCAGGTATCAATGGTCGCCCACTCTGTGCCAGACGCGCTAACCATCCCCTCCGTCGCACTATTGACTGCACAGGATGGCACGAGTTCAGTGATGGTCGCTGGGAACGACGGCAAAGCCCATCAACAATCGGTAAAGACCGGCATCCGCGAAGGAGATCGCGTGCAGATCGTCGAAGGTCTTCAGGCGGGCCAGCGAGTGGTGGGTGCCGGCGCCTACGGCCTTCCAGACAACAGTAAAATCACCGAGGCTTCGCCGGGTCAAGACGAAAAAAGCCAGGGCAGCGGGGGATAGCTTGAACGGGTCTCATTGGTTCTCGCGCCATTCAAAGCCGCTCATCTTCCTCATCATTACGGTCGCTGCTCTAGGAATCTATCTCGCGTTCACAATTCCGATTGCAGTTTTTCCAACTACCAATTTTCCACGGATTCTCATTGCAGCCGACAACGGCGTGATGCCCATTGATCAGATGATGGTCACAGTCACGCGTCCCATTGAAGAGGCCGTCAACAGCGTTCCCGGACTCAAAGAGGTGCGGTCAAATACCAGCCGCGGCTCAGCAGAAATCGATCTTTTCTTCGACTGGAACGTCGACATGTTCCAGACATTGCAATATGTAAACGCTGCGGTGTCGAGCATTCAGCCCGAACTTCCTCCAACCGCAAAGATTGTGACCAACAGGATGACCTTTGCCAGCTTCCCCATCCTCGGCTACAGCATGACCTCAGACACGGTGCCCCAAACGCAACTCTGGGAACTCGCTACCTACGAATTAAAGCCAAGGCTCAATCGTCTGGATGGCGTTGCCTCCGTTTTCGTTCAGGGAGGCCAGGAACCGGAGTTCCATGTCGAACCGGATTCAACAAAGCTGCTCAGTGCGGGCGTGACCGTCACCGACATGCTTGATGCATTGCGGCGGACAAATCTGATTGACTCTCCGGGACTATTCGAGCGAAACCACCAACTGGTGCTCGGTCTCATCAGCGGGCAGGTACACACTCCGGATGAAATCGGGCAGGTCGTTATCAGGACCAATGCCGCCGGCATTCCCATTCGCGTTGCAGATGTATCGAGGGTCGTGGCCGGGGTTAAGCCCGTTTACACGATCATCACCGCAGATGGCAAGCCAGCGGTGTTGCTCAACATCAACCGGCAGCCGGAGAGTAACACCAGCGAAGTTGCGAACGAAGTGCATGCAACCCTCGAACAGATTCGCAAGACGCTTCCTGCTGGAATCAGAATCGAACCCTTCTATGACCAGTCAATACTCGTCAGCCAGTCGATCAAAAGCGTACGTGATGCGATCCTGCTTGGGCTTGTACTGGCGTCTGTGATTCTTGTCGCTTTTCTACATGACTGGGGCACGTCGCTGGTAGCGGGCCTCGTCATTCCCGTAACAATCCTGATCACGTTTGTGGTACTCAAGCTTCTTGGACAGACATTTAACCTGATGACCCTGGGCGGACTCGCCGCGGCGGTTGGGTTGGTAATCGACGATGCAATCGTCGTCGTGGAAAATATCGTTCTGCATCGCGATGCTGGTGAGGGCAGACTGCAGGCGATCCGCTCGGCTCTTAAGGAGATCACTGTTCCGTTGATCGGTTCCACGGTTACGCCCGTAGTCGTGCTCGTGCCGCTGATCTCAATCACCGGAGTTTACGGTACCTTCTTTCGGGCCTTGGCGTTGACATTGGGAGTGTCCCTGTTCGCGTCGCTGGCGCTTGCCTTGACGTGGACCCCAACATTGAGCGCCTTTCTAATTCGCCGGCGTTCCTCCTCCGCGCGCGATGATGAAGAGGAGGACCATCACGAATCCTTTGGCGAACTGCTTGCCGCCGAAGAAGCATCCACGGGCAGTTTTTTCCATAAGATCATTGACTTCCATCAACACTGGCTTCGCCGCGCTCTAAACAAACCTCGCTATCTTATTGCGCTGACTGCTGTGCTCGTCGTTGGCTCTTTTCTCTGTTTTCAATTCACCGACACAGATCTATTGCCGGAGATGGACGAGGGCGGCTTCACCTTGGACTACTGGACGCCCGCCGGAGCTTCTCTTTCCGAAACCAACCGAATGATTCTGCATATTGAGCAGATCGTGAAATCGATCCCGGAGGTTGAAGGCACTTCACGTCGCACGGGCGCCGAGCTTGGCCTTGCGGCTGTGACGGAAGCGAATCGGGGCGACATTCTGGTCAAACTGAAGCAGGACCGCAGCCGTGGTATCGACGACGTAGTGGAAGAGGTTCGCCAAAAAGTGAACGCGCAGGAGCCAGCAGTAAAAACTGAATTTGTTCAGGTTCTGCAGGACATGATTGGCGATCTAACCGGCGAGCCAGAGCCGATCACGCTCAAACTTTTTTCGCAGGATCCCTCTCTGCTCGAGGTTTGGGCTCCCAAAGTAGCTGATGCGATCCGTTATGACGAGAAGACCCACAAGGGCGTTGAGGGTGTGGTCGATGTTCTGGACGGACTCGAAAACACCATCAGCGGACCGGCCGTGAACTTTCAAGTCGACCCCGGCGTCGCAGCGCGGGCCGGATTCACACCGGAAGAGGTAGCGACAGATGCGGCCGCCATTCTGGAAGGAGAACCGGCTGTCACCCCGGTGGTCTCCAACGACAAGGTGTACACAGTGCGCGTGCGTTTTCCGGAACAGAACCGTGCGTCGTTGGAATCAATCTCAAACACTCTCTTGACCAGCGCCACAGGGCACACCGCCACGCTGGGCACACTGGCCACGGTCAAGGAATTGCCGCCGCAGAATGAAATTCATCGCGAAAACCTGCAACGTGAAGTATCAGTCACGGCGCGTACAGAGGGGATCCATCTTGGTAGCGCGATGGATGGAGTAAAAAAAGCCGTAAGCGCATTGCATGTTCCTCCATCTATCCGTATCGAATACGGTGGAACTTACGAACAACAACAAAAGTCGTTTCGCGATTTCATATTCGTGCTGGCGCTGGCGATCGTTTTGGTTTTCATCGTCCTCTTGTTCGAATTTCGGGCCTTCGCAGCTCCGCTCTCAATTCTGGCCTCGGCATTGCTTTCAACCTCCGGCGTCTTTATTGCCCTTCTCATTACCCACACCACCTTCAACGTTTCTTCCTTCATGGGACTGGTAATGGTGGTCGGCATCGTGGCGAAAAATGGAATTCTGCTTCTCGACGCTGATCAGAAGATTCGACTTGCCGGCGTGCCTGCTGAAGCGGCCATACTCCAGGCGAGCCGCCGGCGTCTGCGTCCCATTGCTATGACGGCTCTGGCCACGGTAGCGGGAATGCTGCCGTTGGCCTTTGCCCTCGGGTCGGGGTCGCAGATGCTGCAGCCTTTGGCAATCGCCGTAATCGGCGGGATTCTAATCTCAATGGTGCTGTCGCTTATCATTACTCCAACCGTGCACTATTATCTAAGCCGTGAAAAAGCGCCGGTCGCCACATATCCCGCGGATAAAGAAGTCCCGACCCGATGAGGGATCTTTATCAGCGCTTGTTTCGCCAATAGTCGAAGGCTTACTCCCATGCACCTGCTGATAGTCGAAGACGACCAAAAAATGGCAGCACTCCTCAAGCGTGGCCTCGAGGAGGAAAATCACCGCGCTACGGTCGCTTATGACGGCGCCTCCGCGGTCGCTTTTGTTGACTCGTGCAACTTCGACGTAATCGTTTTGGATGTAATGCTGCCAATGTTAGATGGACTTGAAGTCGCGCGGCGTCTCAGAAATAAGCACATACAGACTCCTATTCTCATGCTCACCGCCCGCGACGCGGTTCCCGATATCACCACTGGCCTCGACGCCGGCGCGGACGACTATCTGACCAAGCCTTTCGCCTTTGCCGAACTGCTCGCGAGGATTCGAGCGCTAGCGCGCCGAGGTCCAGCGAACCTTTCCACGGTCCTCAAAGCAGGAGATTTCACGCTCGATCCACACACTCACGAAGTAAAACGCGGATGCCGTGAGATCAAACTCACTGCCACCGAATATCGTTTGCTCGAACTGTTGATGCGGAACGCAGGGCGAGTGATTTCTCGTTCGATGATTGTGACCACGGTGTGGGGATTGGAAGACGAAATTGAGGAAAATACACTGGACGCTTTCGTGTCGCTGCTACGCAGCAAGATCAATCGAGGAACTGAGCGGCAACCGATAGAGACAGTCCGCGGCTTTGGGTATCGCTTTCGAGGGGGCCGGAAGTGAAACGCCGGCTTTCCATCCGTCAAAGGCTGACTCTCTGGTACGCGGCCCTGCTTGCTGCAGCTTTAATTCTTTTCACCTTGTCGGCGATTTATCTCATGCGACGCAGCATCTACATCACGGTCGACGAACAACTGGCCGATGAAATGACGGCAGTACAAAATCTCATTGAAAATGCCGGCCCCTCTACACTGCCTGAGCAAGTTCGCGCCCACGCAGAACTTCAGGCCGGCTCTTCTCTGCTCCAGGTAAGTGATGAGAACGGGAATTTTCTGTATCGCTCCCCTCGCTTGCAGAAACTCGGCGTTCCTACCCAGATGCGCAAACGTGGGAAATTCGTCATCGTCTGGTTTGGTAGAACTCCTCTGCGACTGTATTCGGCTGTGGTCGATAACGAAGGCAGGCGGCTGACAGTCCAGGTTGCGCAAGACATGGACGACTATTTCGACGCGACCTCGCGCTATGAACTCCTCTTGCTCATTGGCATCCCGGTCCTGCTCATCGCCGCGGCGGCAGGTGGATTTTGGCTTAGCGGGAGGGCCCTGACGCCGGTTGACGAGATCACCCGCGCGGCACAGAACATCAACCCCAGCGATTTGAGCAGCAGAGTAGTAGTCCCTGAAACTCACGATGAACTGCAGCGCCTGGCGCAGACCTTAAATGCAATGTTGCAACGCATCGAGGGGGCATTTCGTCGTATGACGCAATTTACCGCCGACGCAAGCCACGAGTTGCGTACCCCGATCGCTTTGATCCGCACCCGTGCTGAAGTCACCTTGCGAAAGTCCCGCGATGACCAGGAGTACCGCGATTCGCTGCAGGAAATTCTTGAAGAATCAGAGAGAATAAGCGCCCTGATTGAAAATCTCATGCTGCTGGCCCGCGCAGATATTGGCACTGAAGCTCTCCTCTTCAAGCAGGTGAACATTTGCGACATCGCGCACCGCGCTTCGGCGCAAGGGAAAATGTTGGCGGAAGCTCGCCAACTCAGCTGGTCGGACACAATTCCCGACGCCCCGTTGTGGGTTACTGCAGATTCTGATTCGCTAGGCCGCCTGCTTCTGATCCTGATCGACAATGCGGTGAAATACACGCCCGGGTATGGTAGCGTCGGAATCCACGTATCCCAGTTGAATGGGCATGCTTGCGTTGAAGTTCGTGATACAGGCATCGGAATAGCCGAAACTGATCTGCCTCACGTGTTCGAGCGCTTCTATCGCGCCGACTCCGCTCGTTCACGCGACTCGGGTGGGGCTGGACTTGGACTCTCCATCGGACAGTGGATCGCCAGAGCCCATCGCGGCGAGATCACAGTTCAGAGCATAGTAGAATCCGGATCGTCTTTTCAGTTGAAACTTCCCCTGGCAAACTAAAGCTCTATTCAGGTGATTTTCAGGTTCGATTTTTAGTCTGAAAATAACCCGGACTCGAATGGGGGTAAGTTCGTGTCCTGAACTGGGCCGCCCTCAAGACCCGAGCACACGGAGAGGCGGCCCTGTTGTTTTGCTGATCCGCTGCCGCTGGAAACCCAGTTCAAAATGTTCAATGAAAATCATGCGATGGGGTTTCCGCCGCGCTGATGGTGAGCGGTTTTATGATTTTCGCTTTCAGATGAATGATCTCGTCCTGGTTTTGCACCATTCCCGAAACCAGCACGAACCGTTCATGCAGCACCGTCATTCGGTTTCGCTCATAAAAATCTGGCGTGATGATGACGCGGGCCGTACCGGTTTCATCCTCAAGCGTCATGAATATCAAACCTTTTGCGGTTCCCGGTCGTTGCCGGGTAATCACCGAGCCTGCAATGGTGGCTTCCTGGCCATGCGGAAAATTCTTCAGCTCGATCGCCGACTTGATGCCCCGGCTTCGCAATTCTCTCCGGCGATAGGCCATTGGGTGCGGGCCAGTGGTCAATCCAGTGCCGTGAAAGTCGGAGATCAATCTTTCTTCAGAATCCATCAGAGACAATGGCGAGGCTGTTTCTGCTTCAACCACTCCTTCGAGCAGCGGCCCAGATCTTCGCACAACCCGCTCGACTTGCCATAGTGCATCGCGCCGGTGAAATGTTGGATCGGCGCTGATTTTATTTAAAGCGCCGATTCTCGCGAGCATTCCGAGGTTTGCTTTGCTAAGTTGTGGCACCCGCCGCGCCAGGTCTTCGATCGACTCGAAAAAAGCAGAATCGCGGGCCTGCATCAAAGCTAAACCGGCAGATTGTGGGAGCCCGCGAACATAGCGCAATCCCATTCTTACTGCAAATGTGTCGTTCTCCTGTTCCAGCGAACAGTTCCAGTCAGAACAAGTTACGTCTATGGGTTTAACCCGCAAACCATGCCGTTGCGCATCTTTCACGATGGTTGCTGGATGATAAAAGCCCATCGGCCAGTTGTTCAGCAATGCAGCCGTGAAGGCCGCGAGATAACGCACCTTCAGGAAAGCGCTGGCGTATGCGATCAATGCAAAACTTGCTGCATGCGATTCCGGAAACCCATAGAGAGCAAACGACGTGATGAATTTGACAATTTTGTTTTGAGATTCACCCACAATTCCGTTTTGTTCCATTCCGCGGCGGAGCTTGGTTTCCACTTCCCGCATCCGCCGTTCGGAACGTTTGTGGCCGAGCGCCCGTCGCAATTCTTCCGCCTCGCCGCCGGTGAAGTTGGAGCAGATCATCGCCATCTTTAGTAATTGCTCTTGAAAGAGCGGGACACCCAAGGTCCGCTCCAACACTGGCTTTAACAAAGGATGCGGATAAGTAATGGCTTGCTTTCCTTGTCGCCGTTTTAAATAAGGATTCGTCATCTCACCCGTGATCGGACCAGGGCGGATCAGCGCAACCTGGGTCACAAGATCATAGAATCGGGTGGGGTTGTTGCGCGGCAGAGACGCCATTTGCGCACAGCTCTCAATCTGAAACATACCGATCGTATCCGCTTTACGAATCGTTTCGTAAACGTCTGGGCAGTCTTGTGGAAGATGGGCGAGGTCGACTTCTTCGTTATAGTGGTCCCGAATCAGGTTCACTGAATCTTTCAGGACTGCCATCATGCCGAGCCCGAGCAAATCCACTTTGACCAGCCCGAGATCGGCACAGTCGTCTTTATCCCATTGCACGACCACCCGCCCCGGCATGGTTGCCGGTTCCAAAGGCACAACCGAATCCAACTGTCCCTGACAGATCACCATGCCGCCCGAGTGCTGGCTCAGATGACGCGGAAGATCTTGCACTCTACGGCACAGATCAAGATAGGTGGCGATCTTGGGATGAGAGAGGTCTAAACCGGCGTTGGTGAATTGCCGCTCGGTCGTGTCGTCGGGATCGCGCCACTCCCAGCCGCCTACGATAGCGGACAAACGCGACAAAGTATCTTCATTAAAGCCTAGAACTTTACCCATTTCGCGTGCAGCCGAACGCCCGCGATACGTGCAGACATTGGCGGTCATGGCTGCGCCCCGCTTGCCATAAAGCTGGTAGACATATTGGATAGCCCTTTCGCGATCATCTCCGCTCGGCAGGTCAAGATCGATGTCGGGCCATTCACCGCGTTCTTCGGAAAGGAAGCGTTCGAAGAGCAAATCCATGCCGATGGGATCTATTGCCGTGATACCGAGCGAGTAGCAAACTGCGCTATTGGCGGCAGAACCCCGGCCTTGCACCAGGATCCCGTTTTCCCCGCAATAGCGCACGATGTCCCAGACGATCAGGAAATATCCGCCGAGATCGAGATGTTCGATCAATGCCAGTTCTTTCTCGAGCTGGCGTTTTACTTTCTCGGTGACCGGCCGGTAACGGCATCGCGCGCCTTCCCATGTGCGCTTTCGTAAGAAAGAGTTGATCGTTTCCCCTTCAGGAACGGGAAAACGCGGAAATTCATACCCCAGTTTTTCCAGCGAAAACTCTAAGCGCGAAGAGAGTTCTGTAGTGTTGGCGATAGCTTCGGGAAGATCTGCGAACAGGTGTTCCATTTCCTCTGCGCTTCGGATATAACGCTGCGAGTTTTCCGAAAGCAGCCGCCCGGCTGTTTCCAATTTGCATTTGTTCTTGAGGCAGGTGAATACGTCAGCAATCTGGCGCTCGGCAGGTGTCACATAACAGACGCCATTGGTTGCGAGCAGCGGCAAGTGCAATTCTCGCGCCAGTTTTACAGCAACCTGGTTGCGCGCCTCCTGAAAACGGTTGGCGTGTCGCTGTAATTCAACATAAACATTGTCCCAGCCAAAAATGGCAATCAGCTGTTGCAGCAAGTGGCGGGCAGACGTCGTACCGCCATTTTTTAGAGCGCAAGCCAGAGGTCCGTTTTCGTCTCCGGTGAGGCAAATCAAACCTTCAGCGTGAATTTGTAATTCTTCCAGTGTCACGCTGGCGGTTGTCTTTTTATCGGGAGTTCGCAGCTTCGCTGTGGTAATCAAACGGCAGAGGTTCTGATATCCAGCGCGAGACTTCACGAGCAGTGGGCAATTGCCGCCTCCGGCCAGGCTGACCTCAGCTCCGACGTGGGCCTTGATCTTATTTTGCTTCGCCGCGGCGTAAAAACGGGGAGCGCCGTATACTCCATCGCGGTCGAGAAGCGCAATTGCCGGCAACTGCCGCTCCGCAGCAATACACGCCAACAATTCCGGCAAGGAAGCGCCTTCCAGAAAAGAAAAAGCCGAGCGGGCATGGAGTTCGACGTATTGCATGAGCGTTCAAATAAAGACTGCTCAATCAAAAAATCCTTCTACAAACCACTGCTTTTTCAGACGATCGAAATAAATGCGGTAATAGCCAATGCCTTCCAAAGTTTTCAGGGCAACGTCCCATTCTTCCCGTGCCCAGGCTCGCGCACTGTCCCACCAATTCCCGGAGCTCGACCAGGGACCTGAAGCCGCAAGCACTCGCCGGTACTTCTTCCACAGCCACACAAAATGCGGGGTCTCGCCATCGAGTTCCACGCGTGTCGCAAGCGCAGGACGAAACATTCGCAACGCAATAGTTGGACTCTGCGCAGAGATAACGGAAGTAGCGGTTGCGGCTTTGGTTTCGGGATTGCTTGAAAACGGCTCGACTGCGAATGTGCCGGGATGGTGGGTGTTGAGCAGCTTAGGTGAACCGACGCAACTGATGCCATCTTCGTCGGCAGTGCCGACCACTCCGCGAATTCGCGCTAACGTGATTTCGAGCTTCTCCGATTCAGGCGAGGGCGGCGCAAAAAGATTGCGCTGTACAGTGCGGGGTTTGATAGGCACCGCTTCAATCGTTAAGCTCTTGATGGGTGCTGAAAAAGTGTTCCGCTCCAGATCGAGCTTCACAATCATGAAAAGCACATTTTTATCTTGCGTGGGAACTGGCAATTTCCATTCGTGTTTATAGTGTTCTTGTTGTTCTCCGCTCCGCAGTTGTCGCACTTCGAGTTCTAACGTGAGCCGCAGTTCATTGGTAGCGAGAAAGTGAGAAGCCAGCCCGTCGCATATTTCCTGCAGAAGACGATTGAGAACAAACGCCAGAGACTCCAGAGTTTCTACCGGATCCTCGAACTCATAACTTTCAATGAACTCCGGCAAAGGCTCAATGGGAACCAACGATCTCCTGGTTTTCGCTTGCGCGAGCTTTTGTAACGCAAGCCCTTCTTGCCCAAGTCGTTCCGCGAGAGCAATAGAAGGCAAGGCGGCGAGAGACTTGAATGTGTGAATTCCCCAACTATCGAAGACTTCTAATATCTCAGGAGTAGCGGGCAGGATGCTGACTGGCAATGGCCCCAGTTCTTTCGTCTCATCTCCACGCGCGATGATCTTGATACCTGCAAAACCTTGGACGGCATAGAAAGCTGTATCGGGATTCGAGGCAATTGCAATCCGCAGATGAAAACCAATTTGCCTTGCTTTCACCAGAATCTTGCAAGCAATATTTTCGGGCGGTCCGAACAGCTTTTCCATCCCTGTCAGATCAAGAATTGCTGTTCCGGAACAACTAGATTCAACACGCGGAGAAAAGTTGTTGGCGAGCGCGATCAATTCATCCTGTGCGAAGTCCTCATTATCGGCAGACCGCTTTCGCAGCAATGCGTCGCTGCAGGTTTCAACTTGCAACTTGGTCATGCCGATCTCAATTCCAGCTTTTCGTGCAGCGTCATTGAGGGCAACGACTTTGAGCAAGTTTGAAGGGCCATCCAGAATCACAATGGAAGACTGGCGCAGTATTTCCCTCGAATCTTCTGGCTCAGCGAGGAGCGCTGCTTGCACCGGAAAATCGGAAATAAATAGACACGCAAACATGTCTTACGCCCATTGCGCTGGAATGGAAAAATCGGGAGCAACCGATTGAACGCCTTTCTTCTCACGATTTCGTATCTTTTCAGCACGGATCGTGAACCCGGTCAGCAGCTTTCCTGAGAAAGCTGCCGGATTCGCGGTAAGCCTTAGAACCAGTCCGGCACAGCTGGTGGCGTGAGGCTGCCGTTCGAGGAATACCAGTGCTGTGGGCTGTTGCTCCACCACACGGCTAAACCGGAACCAGGTACTCAAAGGAATGTTACGAACTAACTTTTCTGCAATCGCGCTCAGATCAACCGCGATCAGGCCAAATCCGCCGCTGTGCAGCAACATGTCAGTCGCTTTGAAAGCTTGTTCGAGCGGTCGCCATTTCTGCTTGCTTTTACCGCATCGTACCCACAGCAAACGCTCCAAACTCACGCCTGCTGCTTGCGCCGAAGCTGGATCAAATGAATCGCTTGCATCCACCAGTGCACAGCAATGTTCCTGAGAAACGCGACCCAGCAACGCCATTAATAGCGACGTCTTCCCGGAAGAAGCCATATCGCTTCCATAGACTTCCGTTAAGGAATGCAGAGGAATACCATTTGTCAGCTCATCAATGTGCGCGATACCCGTTGCCAGATATTCATATTCCTGCCGCCGATACACAGAGAAGGCCGAAGGGATTCCGGCTTCAATCTGAGAGCGCAGGGATGCGGCAGAAGTCATAAATCGGGGATTGCAACTATATTCGCTTTTTATTCGCCTATGATTGTGCGACGCGGAATAGCGGTTGTCAAGCTCGGGTTTTTTGCAACCGGAAAACACAAAACTGGCAGCTCCTCGTGAGCATCCAAACGATGTTCTAAGAAATTCTTAGGAGACTACGGTGAAATTTGTATTCGGATTTGCGATTGGGCTCGGCCTTGCTTTGATTGTCGCTCCAGCGCCTGGAATAGAAACACGGCGTCGGCTATTCGAGCGATTTCGCGAATTAGGCGACTTGCCTGAAAAGAAAGCTGCGGAATTCGCCGACACCGCCAAAGAAAAGGCTGGCGACCTGGGTGGCAGGATTGGACGCGAGGCGGCGCAAGCAGCAGTCGAAGCAGTTAAAAAAGATGTACTCGGAGAAGGAGAAAAAGAGACGGCATAGGACAATCGTTCACACTCTTCTCCAATCAGTTCACCGGCTACAGGAAGAAGTGACAAGCAGCTCTGCAGTAGGATTCCTTGCCGTGCCGCTATTATTTCTGTCCACAAGCACCAGGCCAGCGATCACGAGACAAGTTGCCACAATTTTTGTGGTCAATTGCCAACCCCGAAAGTTCTCCCTGAGCCAATCTGGCCGTACTCTCGTCAACACAAGAGCGCCCATGAAAATGATGGCGTAACGAACTCCAGAAATAGCGTCCACGAGGGCAGGATGGGCCAAACTGATAGCGTAAAAAACCAGGAATGATCCTAGACCAGAAACAAAGCGATTGACGAAATACCAAAAACGGTTACGTGGATTGTCCTGACCAGATTCCGCGAATATTTGCTTTCGCCACGAAGGGCGAATCAGCAGGCAAACAGCGCCTACAAACGTGCCGACCGTGAACCAAACATACCCGCTGACGAAATTGGTCTGGTCGTAAACAACTTTTTCCAATACGTTGACTAGGCCAAGAAGTCCAGCGGCCAACACGACGCTGGGCAAGAGTTTCTTAAGAGCAATTTTCTCGGAAAAAAACATGACGAAGCCGCCACCCGTCATCAGCGCAAATCCCAGAAGTTGTGGGCCAGTCAAAGCTCTTGAGAGTAGCGCAAACCCGATTGCAGCAGTTGCTACGGGCGAAAACCCTCCCATGATTGCCAGGGTTTCTGAAGCCTCACCTCGTTTCAAAGTCGCGTAGTAAAAAAACACCCCGATCAGGTGGACCACCCCGGCCAGGAAGGCAATCCAAATGATCCCAAAGGAAGGAGACTTGTACCCGAACGGAATTAAGCAGAGCCCAAGAATGCTCAAACTACCGAGCCAGAACACATAGCTGAACAGGTTCTTGGTTCCAGGATTTTTTAGGAGCACCTTGTCCCATAGCAGCGATATTCCAATCAGCCCATGCGCAATGATCGCGATAAATGCGCCGTTCTTAAGAAAGTCCAACAAACAGTTAGCCTGCGGGTCTTGTGGTAAGTTCCCGGTTGACGCAAACGAGCAGCGCCGTTCCGAGAGTCAGATGCCTAAACGGAGGCAATTGGCTTCTAAGACATCGAAGAAGTGCAAGAACCCCAGGTCGCGAATCTGAAACCTAAACCCTCATGCATTGGATTGTCAGCACGGTCCGCCATTACTTAATGTCCTGGGGATATTGGGCGATTGTGGTCGGACTGCTCGGGGAAAATGCCGGCTTGCCTCTTCCGGGCGAAACCATCATGGCCTTTGCCAGCTTCATGGCGTTTCGGCTGCATCATCTCAGCTACGGCTGGATTGTGGTTGTGGGGACGGTCTCCGCAACCGCCGGGGACAACATTGGGTACCTCCTCGGTCACAGCCTGGGGCGCCGACTGCTCGGGAGTGGAAGCACTTGTTTCATGTCGATGACGAAGACATCGCGGCGGGCGAAGACCTGATTCGACGCCGCGGGGCGCTCACCATATTCTTTGCACGTTACATCTTCGGGCTGCGCACAATTGCCGGACCATTGGCGGGCGTATTGCGAATGGATTGGAAGCGTTTCGTGTTCTGGAACGCTCTCGGGGCTGCATCCTGGGTTTCTGCCATGGTGCTCATCGGGTACGCGTTCGGCCATGCTTTCAATTCCCTGCTGGATTTTTTCGAAAAAGCCGATCTTGCGATCATGGCTGGGATCATTGGTTTTGGAATTTATTTTTGGCGACGATACAAGAAGAGAAAAGGGAAGGAACACGCGGGGAAGAAGGCTCCAAAAGCGGGCTAAGACGCGAGTTGCCGATCGCCCAGCCTCATTGGACGACCAAAATCGCCTCTAAATTCATTTGTAAGTAGACGCTTGTACTTTCCCGAGTTCACTCACCTACTTTCGCTCGCATGAAGTTCCAGGACAGCAAACCTCGTGTAACTACTTGACATCGTATTCTCGGTTGAGAAGCCATGCCGCTTGCCTGGGCCTTTCATTAGCAGGAGTTTGCTTTGCTAAGTGAGGCAGGTCCGATTCCCTATGGCTGGTAAATCGCCTGGTGGCCATGTAAGCACATTTTTCCGCTTCGCTGGCGAACTGGGTCTTTTTGGGTTCCGCGCAGTTCACAACAGCTTCCGCCCACCATTCGAATTCAAGGAAATTGTGAATCAGATCTTTGAGGTCGGTTGGCGCTCCGGCCCGCTGGTCCTTGTGTCTGGATTCGCGTTTGGGGCGGTCATAGCACTTGAGACACGCGCCTCGATGGTGAACTTCGGCGCGCAGGCAATGATTCCGCAGGCGGTCTCTTTTGGGCTGTTTCAAGATATGGGGCCGCTGCTTACAGCTTTGCTCGTCTCCGGACGGGTGGGCGCAGGCATTGGCGCAGAGCTGGCCGGAATGCGAGTTACAGAGCAGATCGACGCTATCGAAGCGCTCGCTGTCGATTCATTCAAATACCTGGTGGTAACCCGGATCATCGCTTGCGTGATCGCCATGCCGGTTTTGACTTTGCTGCTGGATTTTGCGGGACTCGTTGGCGGGATGGCCGCGGATTTATTCGCACTGCACATGTCCGCGCGTCTGTTCGTAGCTGACGCCTTCAATAGCATGAGTTGGTCCGATTTCGTTCCACCTACTCTGCAAACAGTTGTCTTCGGTTTCATCATCGGAACACTCTCCTGCTATCTCGGATACACCGCAACCGAGGGAGCCGCAGGCGTAGGCCGCGCTTCAACGCGAAGTGTTGTGTTCTCGTCTGTGCTGGTAATTGTGGCTGAAGTCATTCTCGTCAAAGGCATTCAATTCTGGTTTGCGGCAGGCTAAGACGCGATGGATAAGGACCAACCCGCAGTGGAACTTGACCACATCTCGAAGACATTCGAGGCGCGAATGGTTTTGGAAGACATCACGTTTCAAGTGAATACCGGGCAGGCCTTTTGCCTGCTGGGGCGCAGCGGCACGGGAAAGAGCGTCACCTTGAAAATCATCATCGGCCTGATCAAGCCGGATAAAGGGAAAGTATGGGTCCAGGGAAACGAAATTCAAAATCTCGGCACCCAGAAGCTCGCAAATGTGCGAAAGCGAATCGGGTTTCTATTTCAAGAGGCCGCACTCTTCGATTCCATTTCGGTGGCCGACAACGTCGCGTTCCCGCTGCGGCGACACACGCGGAAATCGGAAGATGAAATCAGAACGATTGTGCATGAAAAGCTGAAAGAAGTAGAACTCGAGAACGAAGGGACCAAAATGCCGGCCGAGCTTTCCGGCGGCATGAGCAAGCGGGCCGGTCTTGCGCGTGCTTTGGCTTTGGATCCCACGGTCCTCCTTATTGACGAGCCGAGCAGCGGGCTCGACCGAATGACGGCCGCTGAAATCTATGAGCTCTTGCTGCGCCTAAAGAAAAAGCAAAAAGTGACCATGGTCGTGGTTACTCATGATGTCAGAGGGGCGACGAACTTCGCGGACCGTTTCGCCGTTCTGGACCACGGCAAAATAGCCGGTGTTGGAACCGCAGATGAATTGGCAGCGAGCCAGAACTCACTGGTACGCAACCTGGCGAAAGGATCGCAAACCTAGTGTCCAGAGCAGTCAAAGTCGGAATTTTCCTGGTGGCTGGAATTGTCCTGTTTTGTGTGGTGCTTTTTCTGATCGGCAGTGAAGAACAGCTCTTTGCACATCACTTCTCGGTGTACACGCAATTCAGCAATATTGACACCTTGCAAACAGGGGCGAAAGTGCGGGTCTCGGGAATGGATGCCGGCGAAATAACCGAAATAAACGTTCCTCAGGGCCCATCGTCACAGTTTCGAATCAAGCTAAGAGTTGATGAGAAGTTTCATCCCATTATCCGACAAGATTCAATGGCGAGTGTTGAAACCGAAGGAATGGTAGGCAACAAATTCGTCGACATAAAAAAAGGCAGCGAGAATTCTCCCGAATGTCCGCCTGGCTGCACGCTGCATACCCAGGAGCCGGTGACCATGGGAGAACTCATGCGCAGAGGGAACGACATAGCCGGGAATGTGCAGGCAACCATCGAGCATGCTGACGGACTAATTCAAGGAGTAAGTCCAAAGATTGAGCAGATGGCATCCAATTCCGTCGGAATGACAGGCAACGCGAATGCAATTGTCGCTGGCATTCGGCGCGGTCACGGAGCAGCCGGTAAACTACTGGCCGATAATGGAGTTGCTTCCAATGTGGACGCGACGATTGCCAATGCGAAGCAGGCGAGCACCAATTTAAGTCAGGCCTCGGGCAAGGTGAACGGCATCGTGTCTGCCGTGCAGCGCACCGACTTACCCGATTTGCACAAAACCCTCAACAATACGCAGGACATGACGCGTCAGGTCGATCAGGCGATTGGGACTTTTCTCGCACCGGGGAGCAGCAATCAAAACACTGCCGTGGCTCTACGCGACGCCGCGCATGGAGCGCAGCAAGCGACATCAAACCTTGCCGACGACACCGAGGCGGTCAAGCACAACTTTTTCTTGCGTGGATTTTTCAAGCGTCGAGGATTTTATGACCTGCAGAATATGACGCCAGAGAGATACGCCACCAGCGAATTTGTCACCAAACCTCGCACTCGACTGTGGATCCCCGCAGCGGGACTCTTTGATACTAATTCGAACGGTTCGCAAGAGGTATCCAACACTGGCCGATCGATCTTGGATCAGTTTATGTCAGATCTGGTGCCTTATTTGCCAAACAATCCCATTGTTGTCGAGGGATACTCGACGAACGATTTGCGAGATCGCCAATATTTAATTTCGCGGCAGCGGGCGCTTGCGGTTAGGGACTACTTGGAATCGCGCTTCCATCTGGATGCTAAACGGGTTGGCGTGATGCCCCTGGGAAACGAACCGCCAAAACACTCGGGCAAGCAGACCTGGGACGGCGTGTGCCTGGTATTGGTAGTTTCGAAATGGTGACGCAAGGAGGCAGTGGTCCAAGCAACCTGCACGGGGGCAAGTGAGGAGCGATGTTCGAGCACGCTTTAATTTTCCCATCCTTCAAACCTTACGGTGTGTTTGTTGGTGCCACGTTCCTCGTCTTATTTTTTGCAGGGAGCGTTCCGCCCAGCGATTCTCAAACCGCAACCTCGCACAAAGCATCGGACGTGAGGCAGCAACTCGTCGCTGACGAACAAGCCCTGGTTGCCGCCGAAAAACACCATGACCGTTCGGCATTCAGCCATCTGCTTCGAGAAGATCTAATTTATGTTGCATTCAATGGATGGGTATTTACGAAGAAAGACATTGTTTCCAAGATGCGGTACATCGACGTCGACGAGTATGATCCCGCAAACATCAAAGTGCGTGTCCCAGCGGCCGATACCGCTCTCATCACCTATGATCTGAAAGCCAAGACGAGTATTGCCGGGCACGATCTTCCAAAGTCACAGTACGTCAGCTCGCTGTGGGTCCGCAAGAATAATCGCTGGCAACTCCTGTTTCATCAAGCCACGCCTGCTACTCATCCATAATCGTTTTCTACTCCACGCACGTACCAAGCGTAGGAGTGTGCTCTGGCTTTTTGTAGCCATTCGAGCAATCTGGCGCGGTAATACGGCATCACAAAGATTGGCCTGTGGAGAGGCTTAACATGGCAGCTGCCCATCCCAACCTTCCGCCGAGAGAGCCGCTCGAGGAAAAACCGGGCGAGAGCGCAACTGCGAGTCGCAAGCAGTTCCCGTGGCCCCTGATAGCCATCATCGTCGTAGTAATCGGCTTCGCATTGCTCGCAATGCATTTCTTCCGATAGGCCGATTGTCGGACGATCGCAACAGGTGAGGTGAAGAGTGGCAACCAATCCGAAACTTCCGCCGGACAAGAACTTGCAGGATGATCATGCGCATGTGGTATTGACACGAAAAAGGAGTAGCCCCTGGCCTCTGGTGCTGGCGATAATCGCCGCGATCATTCTTATCGCATTGATCGCTTGGGTTGTTCTCAGCAAATCGCGAAGAATGTCATCGGTGCCGCTTCCAGTGGTCGTTACCGCACAATTCCAAGCACCTCATCTCTGAGTTGGTCCTTTCCGGGCTGCCCCGCCCGATGGGCATTTGATCGTAGCGGGCCGTGAACTCTCCCAGGGTTTGCGTATGTTCCCGTAGAAATCCGCTATTATTGCGTTTCAAGTCCCAATTTCGACGATGACCCCGGATGCCCATTCAGGCAATTTTCTGAACACCCGCAATCTTCGCTCTGTCGTGCCCTCGCACGAGAGTGGGACCAAAAGACCGGCCGTAAAAGTTTTCGTAGCCACCACGGTCCTGCTCAGCTTCATTTCCTTCTGGCGGGCCGCGGCCATTGTTCTGTCGGACCTGGGTTCATCCGCATATTACGTCGGCGGCGACGCCGAGAAAGTCATCGGGAAAAGCGCTCCCTGGTTCATTCTGGCCGTGATGCTGTTCGCGAACTGTGTTCGCGCGCTTTATATCGAATCCACCAGCATGTTTGTACGCGGCGGCGTCTATCGCGTGGTGCGCCGCGCCATGGGCGGGACGCTGGCCAAATTCTCTGTCTCTGCGCTTCTTTTCGACTACGTTCTGACCGGCCCTTTGAGCTCGGTTGTCGCTGGCCAATACCTTGCCGGTTTCATCCACGATGTCGCGGATTACCTGCATCACCCCTTGCGGCATTTTCCGGACAACGCCTTTGCCGCGGTTTTCGGGATCGGGGTCGCAGCCTACTTCTGGCTGAAGAACATCCAGGGAATACACGAATCCAGTTCGAAGGCGCTGCAGATCATGGCCGTGACCACGGTCATGGTGGTCATCCTGATTGTGTGGTGTACGGTAACGCTCTTTCATGCTCCCGTGCAGTTGCCGCCGAGCCCGCTCGCTCACGGAATTCATCTGGACCACGAATCTCTGGGCTGGCTTTACGGGCTGAGAAATAGTTGGCTCAGCCACTTGACGCTTTTCATCCTTCTCGTCGGATTCGGACATTCAGTGCTGGCAATGAGCGGCGAAGAAACTCTCGCGCAGGTAAATCGCGAGATTGCCCACCCCAAGCTGAGAAATCTCAAGAAAGCCGCAGTCGTCATCGGAATTTATGCCCTGCTGTTCACTGCGCTGACCTCGTTCTTCGCCGTCATGATTATTCCTGACGGGGAGCGGCATCTGTTCTTTGGCAATCTCATCGGCGGTATCGCAATGAATCTCTGGGGACCGTTGTGGGCCCGGCTCATCTTTCACGGATTCGTGGTGCTCGTCGGAGTTCTCATTCTGTCAGGTGCCCACAACACTTCCATCGTCGGCGCTAATGGAGTGCTCAACCGGGTCGCCGAAGACGGTGTGCTTACCGAAGCCTTTCAAAAGCCACACCCGCGTTATGGCACAAGTTATCGCATCATCAACCTCGTCGTCGGAATGCAGTTGCTCACCATCGTTCTGACGGGAGGAAACGTGTTCACTCTCGCGGGACTTTACGCCTTCGGCGTGATCTGGAGCTTCGCCCTCATGGCGCTTGCGGTGCTGGTCCTGCGTTATACCGAACCGGCGAAGCGCGAGTGGAAAGTCCCGCTGAATATTCCGCTGGGAAAAGGTCGCGAGTTGCCGCTCGGCGTCATCCTGATTGCCACTGTACTTTTTTTGACCGCACTGGTGAATTTGTTTACCAAGTATGAAGCAACCATCGGCGGGGTAAGTTTCAGCATTGTTTTCTTCGCGCTCTTCACGTATTCCGAACGCCGCGTCGCGAAAGAACGCGCGGGGAGGCAAGAAGGTCTGGACCAGTTCCGTGTGTATGGAAACGAGGAACCGGCCACTGACACTCTGGGTGTGCGTCCGGGAAATATTCTGGTGGCAATTCGCGATCCCAAGAACCTCTATTACCTGCGGGAGATCCTGCGCCGCACCGACACTACACAGCAGGATGTTGTAGTCATGACCGCCCGCCTGTACGTGCGCGAGCTTTCCTTCGGCGACACTTCGTTCGAGGCGCGCGAAGTTTTTGATTCCTACGAGCAGGAATTGTTCACCGCCGCCGTAGCCGCCGCCGAAAAAGAAGGTAAGCCGATCTCGCTTGTGGTTGTTCCCGCTACTGATGTGTTCGATTCCATTGTCGTCACTGCGCAACGTCTCGAATCGAGCCGCATTGTGTGTGGAGCGTCGAACAAGCTCAGTCCGGACGATCAGGCCCGCTTAACTGGCAATGCGTGGGAACGGCTTCCGGAGCCGAAACCGCGGGTAGTCATGGAAGTGCGATTGCCAAACGGCATGGTCCGCGAATACTACCTGGGCCCGCACCTGCCGCGCTTGCGCAAACAAGACCTCGACCTGCTTCACCATTTATGGCTGGAAATAACCTCTGATCCCAAGTTTGCCGGTGCTCATCACTACCACGTAATCGCGGTCGCGCTCGAGCAACTTGAACGCGAATTGAACAGCGACAAGCGGGACGAAATTCTGAACCTGCTTTGGGACGAATTGCAGAAACGCCATCACGATGAAACCTAGCCTCCCGCTTTTCGCGGAATAGGGAGTTCCCTATTTTGCGGGCGGCTGAGCCCCCAGGCGAAATCCTGAACCTGAACACCACGCGGAACTCAGATGGAAGGGCACGGGACTCGGTACGTGTGGTGCCGGGAGGGGGAGTTGAACCCCCAAGGTGCTAAGCACCGGCGGATTTTGAGTCCGCTGCGTCTGCCAGTTCCGCCATGATAATGAACAACTTAGCTAAAAACTCCTGTAAAACTGTGTAAGTGGATGTGTCAGTATTTGGGTATTTTCCGCAGCTTACCCCGCTCAGAAATCCCCGCTGATGGAGAACACAGGGCGACAGTCGGTGTGCATGTCATATCATGTTGCGGCAAAGGAGCAGCATTCATCCCAATTTATGTTCACGCGAGTGATGGTTTGTCTTCTCTTGACCCTGATCTCGGCACAAGGCCTCTTCGGCGCCGATTTTGAAATGAAGGTCACTGACAAGAATTATCTTGATACTCAAGGCTTCAGCGTTTTTCTTTACGACAGCACTTATCATCCTGTTTTTGTGGACCAAAAGAACACGGCAATGGAGATGATTCTCCACGGCCAGCGCATCGCCACCAACGGTGACGTGCGCCTGATGCCAACACCCGAGCAGTGGGACCTGGTAGCAACCCTCAAAGATCGCCATGCCGACAAGAAGAACAACCGGCTCACCGCCGACCTCGCGTTCCCGACCTTCGACTTCAGTTACACACTGGAAGTGGCAGCGGAGCCAGGCGGTGTGAAGGTCAGCATCAATCTTGATAAGCCACTACCGCAGAAACTTGCGGGGCGCGCGGGATTCAACCTGGAGTTCCTGCCCTCGATCTACATGGGGAAGGCTTACCTGGTCGATGGAACGAAAGCCGGCATCTTCCCGCGAACACCGAACGATCCGATGATTAAGGTGTTGCCCCTGCCTGACGAACCGAAAAAAGCGTATTACCTGGAGGACTGGGATAAGGCCAAGGGATACATGGAGCCGTTGCCCTTCGCCGAGGGTAGAAGCATCACGCTAGGAGTTGACGACGCACTGGCCCGGGTGAACGTAGTATCGGATACGGCTAATCTCATGCTGTTTGATGGACGCGCCCGCGCTCAGAACGGCTGGTTCGTGTTGCGTTCGCTGATCCCTTCCGGCAAGACCACCGGCGCCATTGTCTGGCACATCCGACCGGATGTTATTCCAAACTGGACGCGGCCGCCGGTGATCGCGCACAGTCAGGTTGGTTATGCGCCAAACTTTCCGAAAGTGGCGGTGCTCGAGCTCGACCCGAAATACAACGCCCCGAAGACAGCGAGAGTGCTGCGCCTGATGGAAGACGGATCTTATAAGCAGGTGTTCGAAGGCCCGATCACGCCTTCAACACCGTGGCTGCGCTACGTTTATTCAAAATTCGACTTTACCCCCGTAAAGGACCCCGGGCTGTACGTTATCGAATATGCAGACCAGCGTACGGCGTCGTTCCCAATATCCAAGGATGCGTACTCTAACATCTGGCAGGATAGTCTGGACCACCATCTTGCGGAGCAGATGGATCACGTCTCCGTTCGCGAAGCCTACCGCATATGGCATGGCGCTTCGCATCTGGATGATGGCCGGATGGCTCCCGTAGTGGGCGAGCAATTCGACGGCTGGAATCAGGCGACAGCAACGGACGGGAAATACAAAGGCGGCGATCACATCCCTGGGATGAACGTGGGCGGCTGGTACGATGCCGGCGATTTCGACCTCGAGGAGCCTGCGCAACTGAGCGTGATTCAGAGCCTTGCTCTGGCCTATCGCGAATTCAACCTCAAGTATGACGAGCTGACGGTGGATGAAACCGCGCGTACGGTTGAGATGCACCGTCCCGATGGCGTGCCGGATACGGTTCAGGAAGTCAAACACGGCGCACTTTATATCCTGGCGCAATTTCACAACATTGGGCACGCGATGCGCGGAACTCACGAACCGGATCTGCGCCAGTACACACAAGTGGGTGACGGAGCGTCGAAGACCGATGGCCGCATTTACGATCCGAAGCTCGGCCCGAACGAAGTGAAGGGCGACTATTCGGGCAAGCCAGACGACCGCTGGATCTTTACTTCGAACAATCCGTTTTTCCAGTGGAATGCCATTGCTGCGCTGGCAGCCGCCGGGGATACGCTCAAAGGCTGGGATGACGCATTAGCAAAAGACTGCCTCGACACTGCGATCAAAGCATGGAACGACACGAAGGCTAACCCAAAGGACTATCCAACTGATCTCAGTATGGGCGCGACTCCGGCGGCTGCGCCCGCAGGTGGCGTGCTGGCTGCGTCTCAGGGTGTGGTCGCCAGCACCCAAGGTGCACGTAAGCCAGGGGGCAACTCGGGAGGTCATGCAACTTCTGGCACAACGAGTGCGCCACCAGCTCCTCCGGCCAGCGCGCGTCGCGGATTTGGCATTGGAATGGACTGGACCGCGGCTCTCGAACTAACCATCGCCACCAATGGCGCCCAGCCATACAAGTCGCGCCTCAAGGAATTGTTCCCTCAGATGATCACTCCCGAGCAGATGGAGTTCCGCGGTTGGACAGTAGTCCGCGCCTTGCCTTATCTGGATGCGAGCGCGAAAGATCAAATGCGCGAAGCGGTGAAGACATACATGGCAGGGCTGGACAAGCGGCTCGACGAAACTCCGTTCGGCGTGCCGCCGAGCCTCGGCACCTGGGGCGGATCTGGCGCCGTGGTGGACATGGCGATCCGAATGTATTTTCTGCACAAGACATTTCCGGATCTCGTGGGTCCCGAGTACACACTTCGCGCCGTGAACTACATTCTCGGCACGCACCCGGTTTCGAGCACTTCGTATGTCGCTGGAGTCGGTACGGTCTCGAAGACGAAGACGTACAGCAACAATCGAGCCGACAACTCTTACATTCCGGGCGCGGTGATTCCGGGATACATCATCATCAAGCCGGATTTTCCAGAGTGCATCGACGACTTCGGATTCCTGTGGTTCGAGGATGAAGCCGTCGTGGCCGGATCGGCAAGCTGGGTGGTGGCCGGCAACGCTGCGGACGCAATCATTAAGGATTCAAAGTAGACCGGTACTAAATCGTCCCAGCATTGCCGTGCTACCGGCAGTTTTGAAAGCATCTTCGATTTGTGAGCACACGCAGTTCCGTCAACGGATGCCCCAGACATCTCCGGCTCGCACAAGATCTTGGGCGTGTCATGACAGCAGATATTACACACGCTTCAAGGGAAGATCACGCGGAGTGCATAAGCGTATTTGGTTGGGGCCTGTGCCGGCATACGGACGTGGAGGCCGTCGGAGCGCTGCTCGAATTGCAATCTCGCGTCGCTGCCTAACAAGATGACAGACTGTACCGGTTCGCTGCCGACTGTCGATGCGAGCGAGTGAATGACAGCCTCACCATTGGTCGGCCAGGCGAGCCCGATCGCGTAGAGCACATCCCCTTTGGTCGTGAAACGAAAGTCTTCGGCTGTGTAGCGAGTCGTATCGGTATCGTGAAAAGATCCCGCCGCTACTTTGGTTGGACCTTCGCCAAAGATCCGCCACGGCCGAGTGCCGTAGATCGACTCTCCGTTCACATTCAGCCACGCGCCGACGTCGAGAAGAACTTGCTGCACTTCCTCCGGGATGGTGCCGTCAGAGCGTGGACCGATGTTCAACAGCAAATTGCCATTCTTACTGACGATATCGATGAGTTGATGAACCACGAATTCAGGCGATTTGAACGTATCGTCCTTGATGTAGCCCCAGGATTTATTACTTATAGAGGTGTCGGTCTGCCAGTAGAGCGGACGTATGTCGCCCAGCTGTCCGCGTTCCAGGTCGAGCACCGCGGAATGCTCCTGCATGGCGTAGTCCTTGTAATTGATGACCCCGATATGGTCGCCGTACTTTAGAGAACTGTTATAGTAAAAGGTCGCGAACCTGGTGAGATTTAGCCGGATCGAAGCTTGTCCGATCCACCAATCGAAGTAGACGATGTCGGGATGATACTTCTCCACGAGTTCGGCGCCGCGAGCAAGCCAGTCGTCCGCCCATGCAGAAGAGACATACGTAAAGTCATCGTTAAGCGGGACGCCCGAGGGGGGCGACAACCAGTTATGAGCCGGTCCGTAGAATGCAGCGTATTGCGGATCGTTCACGTCAGAGGGAATACTGCGGCCAACGCCGAGAAAAAAATTGTGCTCGACGCGATGAGATGACACTCCAAAGTGCAGCCCCGCAGCCCGGACGGCTTTACCCAATTCTCCCGTAGTGTCGCGATGGGGACCCATTTTGGCGACGGTCCAGTCACTCAATTCGCTGTCATACATGGCAAAGCCGTCGTGGTGCTCTGCCACCGGCACGACGTACTTTGCCCCTGATTTCTTGAATAGCTCAGCCCACGCAACTGGATCGAAGTGTTCGGCTCTAAACATAGGGAGAAAATCTTTGTAGCCGAACTTGTCCTGAGGACCGTAGGTCGCCACGTGATGGTTATATTCCGGCGATCCCGGCACGTACATATTTCGCGGATACCATTCGTTGCCGAAAGCAGGGACCGAATAGGCTCCCCAATGGATGAAAATGCCAAACTTCGCGTCCTTGTACCATTCGGGAACCTCGTACCTCTGAAGCGATTCCCAGTCGGCGCGGAACGGACCCTGCTGATCCATTTTGTCGACCTGTTTCAGCAAGTCGGCGCGTGCTGTGTCGTATTTGCTGCTCGCTTTCTGCCAAATCTGATCGATGCTCTCAGGATCCTGCGACGCGGTTGGGGCAGTGGTGATCTGGGCATGCGTCACAGTAAGCGCCGACAAGACCACCATGATTGTGCCTGCTCTAAGAATTGAGAGAGAACGAGATGAGAACATTGTGACCTTTCTTGAGACGTATCGCAGAGTTCTGCGCAGAGCAATTCGACAAATAACAAGAACATTAATCCATGGTGACCATGATTTTTCTGAAACGTGGTGGATTCTCGCTCCAGGCACGCAGCGCATCGCCTGCCTGTGCGAGAGGAACAACTGAACTCACGGCTTCATCAACCGGAAACATTCCGCCTTCGAGGAACTTGATCACGGCCTCGAAATCCTCCGGTTGTGCATTTCTGGAGCCGAGAATATCCAATTCCTTCTGCACGAACAGCCTTGTTTCGTAACTGATCGGTTCCTTTGCATACCCGATGTAGACCACTCTCCCGGTGAATGCGACCTCTTCGACCGCTGCTCGAAATGTCGTTGCGGTGCCAATGGCTTCGATCGCAACATCTGGCCCCCGGTCGTCAGTCATTTCCATCAATCTCTCGTGTATCGGCTCTCGCTTGCTATTAATGGTGAGTTGAGCACCGGCCATCCGCGCTAGTTCGAGCTTCTGATCATCTACGTCAATGCAGATCGTGCGCGCACCCCGGGAACTTGCAGCTGCCACGACACCAAGGCCCACTCCGCCGCAACCCCAAATGGCAACCGTATCTTCCGCAGTGACACGTCCGCGTGCGACGGCATGAAACCCGACGGTCAGCGGTTCCACCAAGCACAGTTCTTTCAGCGTCAGCTTCGCGGGATATAGTTTTTCTCGCGGCATCACAATGAATTCGGTGAGGGCGCCATCCCTTTGCACGCCGAGAGTCTGGTTGAACTGGCAAGCATTTCGACGGCCACGCCGGCAGGAAGAGCACTCGCCGCAACTGGTGTACGGAAAGACTGCCACGTTCATTCCCGCAGGCAATACGCCCAAGCGCCCAGGATCTTCGACGACGGTCGCCGATACTTCATGGCCCAGAATGCGAGGATACGTGACTAGTGGATTGAGTCCGCGGAACGAATTCAGATCACTGCCGCAGAATCCCACCATGCGGACTTTGAGAAGCACGTTCGTATCAGTGAGCACAGGATCAGCGATGGTCTCGAGATCGGTCTGACCCGGCTTGTGAAGCACGAGCGCTCTCATGTCTGTACTCCGTGGAAAATAATCGGTAAAGTTATCGGTGTCAACAATAGAGGCACGGGACGGAAACCGGCTTCCGTGGCAAGGCTCTATTACGTTCGAGAATCGGCGAGCTGGAGCTTGTTAACTGACGGCCTACCTATGAACGTACGAATGAAGGACATCGCGAAGGACCTTGGAGTATCCCTGATCACGATTTCCAAGGTTCTGAGAAACCATCCTGACATCGGAGACCAAACTCGTGAGCGGGTTCTCGCGCGCGTGAAAGAGTTGGACTATCGTCCTAACTTTGCGGCGCGTAGCCTGGTGACCGGCCGCTCTTATCTTGTGGGCCTGATCGTCCCCGATCTGCTGCACCCCTTCTTTGCGGAAGTTGCCAAGTCGCTCAGCGAAGTTTTGCGACAGAGCGGCTACTATCTGATCGTTTCCTCCTCGGACGAAGATCCAGATCTTGAGGAAGTCGAGATCAATCATTTGATGGCACGGCGCCTCGATATCCTAATCATTGCATCGTGCCGCACGACGGTAGACGTTTTCTTTCGAATCGAAAAGCAGAACATACGGTATGTATTGATCGATCGATGCTTGCCGGGCCTTTCGACGAACTTCGTTGGTGTCGATGATGAATCGGTAGGGAGGCTTGCGACCAAGCACCTCATTGATATCGGCTGCAAAAAGATTGCACACATTTGTGGACCGGCGATCAGTCCTGGGATTCGCCGGCTGGAAGGATACAAACGGGCGCTCTCGCAAGCTCAGATGAGAGTAACGGATGACTACATCATCACGCAGCGCAAGGGAGATGTCGGAACGAAACAGCGCGGCGCAGAAGCGATGAGGCAACTCCTAAGTCTCAAGCCCAGACCTGACGGATTATTCTGCTTCAATGATCCTTTGGCAATGGGTGCCATGAATTATGCGTTGGATCACGGAGTTCGAATTCCCGAGGATTTGGCGATCGTGGGATGCGGAAATCTCCACTATGGCGACTCGCTTCGTGTTCCACTCTCCAGCATCGATCAGCACAGTCGCAACATCGGAGAAGAAGCTGGGCGCATCGCGCTACGCATTCTGAACTCAAAAGCGCCCCCAAAGCCGGAGACTCTGGTGATCCAGCCCGAGTTGATTGTGCGCGCGTCGACCCGGCGACGCCAGGGCAAGGACATTTCAAAAAAGTTGCGCGCCAGTGTTAAGCGAAGCCAACGGCCTTAAAGAGCCGCTCGTTTCCACGGCGTTGTGGTTTTAAGCACTTGGAATCGCTACAGTTAGCGTTACTGTGAGACGCACTTAACGAATGAGAATAAACTTGCTTCCATCGGCCAGCTTTGGGACCTTTCTTTTTCTCGTCCTGTGCTGGCTTACCTGGTCCGCGACAGAGGCAACCGCCCAGCTGTGGGATGTGCCCCCGCTACCTCCAGTCAAGTACGAGCGAGCTCAGGACGGTATCACGGCCACGATCGGAAACGAGAAAGTTCACCTTTCCGTTTGCCGCCCCTCCGTCATTCATTTTGTCGCTTCGCCCGACCCGCCCAACATGATTCGACAGAACCCGCCATGGATGCTCGACTCAAAGGAGTCGTGTCCAGGCGCGAAGTTCCAAATTTCACAAAGTTCCGATGCAGCGATCCTGACGACCGATACGTTGAAGATCGAGCTCTCGCTGAAGTGGGGCAACGTTCAATTCAGCACAGCAGGAGGCGAGAATCTCTTGCGCGAGCGGAACTCGATACCCCGCACGTACGAACCGACCGTGCTGAATGGCGAAAAGACGTTTCACGTAGAAGACCGATTTGCGCCAGATTTCTCGGAAGGCTTCTATGGTTTGGGCCAGCACCAGAGCGGAATGTTCAACTACCGAGGCGCTACCGTTGAACTTGGGCAGAACAACACCGATGTTGCGATTCCTTTGCTGTTGTCGAGCAAAGGTTACGCTTTGATGTGGAACTCCGCCTCGCTGGCGCACGTTGACAATCGTTTCCCGCTGGAATTGAATCTCGATTCACTTGCCGGTCATGTCGTCGACTACTACTTCATTTATGGCCCTGAGATGGATCAGCTTATTCAGGAATATCGGAACCTCACCGGACACGCCCCACTGCTGCCGAAATGGTCCTACGGATTCTTCCAGTCGAAGGACCGCTACGTTTCGCAAGAAGAAGTTTTACGAATCGCACATCGCTATCGCGAGGAGCACATACCGCTCGATGCAATTGTTCAGGATTGGTTCTGGTGGAAAGCGGAAGGCGACCCGATCTTCAATTCGAATTTCCCGGATGTCCCCGGTGAGCTAGAACAACTCCACGGTGAACACGTCCATGCCATGCTCTCGGTGTGGGGGCTCTTTGATTCGAAGTCCCAGAACTTCGCGGAGATGACAAAGCAACACCTGGATGTTCCCAACGCCCATGTTTACGACGCGACGAATCCGAAAGCGCGTGATTTCTTTTGGCAGAATCTCGCAGGCAAGTTGTTCTCGCTGGGGTGGGACGCATTCTGGCTGGACAGCGCGGAACCAGAGGAATATTGGCCGCACATGGGCGATGCAATCTTGCAAAACAAATGGATCTCCATCGGCAATGGCGCCGAATATACGAACATCTTTCCGTTCATGCACACGCTGGGAGTCCAGGAACACTGGAAAGCTTCCACTCAACAAAAGCGAGTTTTCCTGCTGACGCGGTCTGCTTTCCTTGGCCAGCAGCGAGTCGGAGCGGCAGTCTGGTCAGGTGATGTATATGGCTCGTACTGGGGCTTACGCCATCAAGTGGCCGCAGGGTTGAATTTTGCGCTCTCCGGCTTTCCCTACTGGACAACCGATATCGGCGGCTATTGGCCACCACATGACAATCCTGTTGAGGATCCAAAGTTCCAGGAACTTTACGCACGCTGGTTCGAGTATGGAACCTTCTGCCCCATTTTTCGCACGCACGGGCACCGGCCGCAGAATGAAATCTGGGCCTTCGATAAAGTCGAGCCGATTCTCGTCAATTACGATAAGCTGCGCTACCGCCTGATGCCCTATATCTATTCTCTGGCATGGCGTGTGACAAATGACGACTATACGATCCAGCGGCCGCTGGTAATGGATTGGCGAACCGATGTGAGAGTTCGCGACATTGGTGATCAGTTCATGTTCGGTCCTGCGCTCCTCGTCAACCCAGTTCTTCAGCCCGATACCACTCACAGGACCCTGTACCTACCTGATGCCGCCGCTTGGTACGATTTCTGGACGGGGCAATCGAAAAGCGGCGAACGGGAGATCGATGCGGACGCGCCTCTCGATCGCATTCCCCTTTTCGTGCGTGCCGGTTCCATTGTTCCCCTCGGTCCGGAAATTGAGTATGCGGACGAGAAGCCTGCGGGACCGGTTGAGCTAAGGATTTATACCGGGGCCGATGGAGAGTTCGACCTTTATCAAGACGCCGGTGATGGCTACGACTATGAGCACGGCGCGCACTCTGTCATTCCATTGCACTGGTCAGAATCAACACGCACTCTGAGGATTGGACAGCGAGAAGGAACTTATCCCGGAATGCCGGCAAGTATTGAGATGAAGATTGTGTTCGTAACTGCCGGGCACGGATCTGGTCTCGAGCCCACCTCTAATCCCGACAAGCGGGCTGATTACGTTGGGCAGGCAATATCGGTTCACGCGCCGTAACATCGGCGCTTGAACCCGTCGCAACTTGTTGGTTACTCACAGGAGTCGAATGAAACATTCCAGAATCGTACCGTTGGCTGCACTCATCCTCATCACCGCCTTCGTCGCCCCCACTTCCTTCGCGCAAGACACCTCCACCCTCCCGTACATGAATCCCAAGCTTTCTCCCGAAGAGCGCGCGGCCGATCTTGTTCGTCGGATGACCCTCGAAGAAAAGGCGTCACAGCTTGTGAATCAGGCGCGCGCCGTCCCTCGCCTGAACATTCCTTCATACGATTGGTGGAGCGAGGCGTTGCACGGCGTCATTTCTGACGGTGTCACGGAATTTCCTGAGCCGATCGGCCTTGCCGCCACCTTCGATGTGCCCGGCATTCACGAGATGGCGACCGCTATTGGCATTGAGGGCCGAATTAAACATGCGCAGCACCTGCGTGCAGGCCACTCCAACATTTTCGAGGGCCTCGATTTCTGGGCGCCGAACGTCAATATCTTTCGCGATCCGCGCTGGGGACGCGGACAGGAAACCTATGGCGAAGATCCGTTCCTGAGCGCTCGGTTAGCGGTCGCCTTTGTCACCGGCATGCAAGGCGATGATCCTCATTATTACCGGGTTATCTCCACGCCCAAGCACTATGCCGTTCACAGTGGTCCCGAGCCCACTCGCCATTTCACCGACGTGGACGTTAGCATGCACGACGAGGAAGATACCTACTTGCCCGCATTTCGCGCGGCTGTCGTCGAGGGCCATGCCGGATCGGTCATGTGCGCTTACAACGCAATCAACGGAGAGCCCGCGTGCGCGAGTCAGTTCCTGTTGCAGCACACTCTTCGTGGCGCTTGGGACTTCCAGGGCTACGTCGTCTCCGATTGCGACGCTGTCCGCAACATCTTTAACGGCCACCACTATCGTCCCACGCAGCCGCAGGCTTCGGCGATCTCAGTAATCCGCGGCATGGATAACGAATGCATCGACTTCGCAAAGGTAACCGACGACCACGATTACAAACCGTACATCGAGGCTGTACAGCAGGGCTATCTTCCCGAAAGCTCGGTTGACACCGCGCTCGTTCGTCTCTTTACAGCTCGTATGCGTCTTGGCATGTTCGATCCGCCTGCGACCATGCCATACATGAACATCGATGAGAAGCAACTCGACAGTCCGGCTCACCGCGAGCTCGCCCGCCGCATCGCCAACGAGTCTATGGTTTTGCTTAAAAACGATGGCGTCCTCCCGCTGAAGTCTGCCAAACGCATCGCCGTCGTGGGCCCCCTCGCGGATCAGACCACCGTTCTGCTCGGCAACTATAGCGGCAGACCCTCGCACACAATCAGCGTGCTGGAAGGAATGAAAGCCGAGTTCCCCAACTCAAAAATCACCTACGTGCCGGGCACTCAGTTTCTTTCCCATCAGGCAGACCCCGTGGCCGTATCTGTCCTGACCACGCCGGATGGCAAGCCCGGCCTCAATGCTGAATACAGTTTGCGTCCCAGCTTGGACGCAAAGCCGACTCCTCTCACCTCGCGGGTCGAGTCCACCGTGAATCTGAATGAGAGCAATCTTCCCGAACAGGCGAAGGGAGTTCACGATCTATCAGTGAAGTGGACTGGCTCGCTCACACCGGCTACAACCGGTGACTATCTATTGGGACTCAGCGTCGATGGCTTCGGTCGCCTGTCAGTGGACGGAAGAGAGATTATGACGCTCTGGGGCAAGAACACAAATCTGAGCCCAGTTCACCTTGAAAAAGGTCACCCGGTAAAGATCGAGGTCCTCTATGGACGCAACGGAGACGGTAAGCCGGAAGCGCAGCTCCTGTGGGCTCCCGTGAACAACGTTCCGGATCCCGCTGCACTAACGGCTGCGAAGAATGCCGATGTCGTAGTCGCCGTAGTCGGCATCACCAGCCGTCTCGAAGGGGAAGAGATGCCTGTCAGCCAGCCCGGTTTTTCGGGCGGCGACCGCACCAGCCTGGATTTGCCCAAACCCGAAGAAGATCTGATTGAGGCGCTTGCGGTGAGTGGCAAGCCTCTCGTCATTGTGCTGATGAACGGCAGCGCACTCGGCGTGAACTGGGCGAAAGAGCACGCCAACGGCATACTCGAATCCTGGTATTCCGGCGAAGAAGGCGGAACCGCGATCGCTGAAACCCTTAGCGGAAAAAACAACCCCGCCGGACGTCTTCCTGTCACCTTTTACAAAGATGTTCGCCAGCTTCCAAACTTCGAAGATTATTCAATGAAAGGACGCACCTATCGCTACTTCGAGGGCGAACCGCTCTGGCCGTTCGGATACGGCTTGAGTTATACAGCGTTCATTTACAGCGATCTCAAACTGCCCGGCGCACCTCTTAACGGCGGCGATCCGCTGCACGCATCCGTGACAGTCGCGAATACTGGAAAACTTGCCGGAGATGAAGTTGTCGAACTTTACCTAGAGTTCCCCGATATCGCCGGTGCGCCGCGCCGCGCTCTTCGCGGATTCCAACGCGTCCATCTGGAGCCCGGAGCTAGTCAGAACGTGGAGTTCCAGTTGAGTCCGCGTGACCTCAGCATGGTCACCGATTTGGGGCATATCATCGTCGCGCAAGGCAAATACATAGTCTCAATCGGGAGCGGTCAACCGGGAACAGGAGTTCCGTCTGTGAGTGGAAACTTTGAGATTAAAGGGCAAATCATGCTGCCGGAATAGCGTTGCGCTGCTTCTGATTGCGACGGAATACCAATTCTCGGTGCATTGAAGGCGCCGTAGGGGAATGAGATGTTTGCGGCTTCGTGATTCCAGTGCAGGCGCGGCTTGACGATCAACTGCGAGATTGAGGCGATATGCAATGGCGATTCTTAAGAAACGTGCTTCTGGCTCTTCTCTCGGCCACTTGTGCTTGGGCGCATCAATCAGGCTCCTGCGCGAATCTGGCAAACTTCAAAGCCGACAGCGTTGAAATCACCAAGGCGGTTGCCATTGCTGCCGGGACAACGGAAGCTATTCCCTGGAACCAGACTCGCAGCGCACCTCTGCCCGCGTATTGCCGAGTCGAAGGCGTGATGAATCGCCACACCGGAGTTGACGGAGAAGAATTCGGAATCACCTTCGCATTAGCCATGCCCGACAAGTGGAATGGCGACTTTCTAATGCAGGGTGGGGCTGGTAGCAACGGCGTCGTAATTGCGCCTCTTGGACTGAACGCTGCCGGAGACACGCCCGCCCTCATGCGCGGATTCGCCGTGATAAGCACGGACACGGGTCATAAGAGCCGCCATCCAGGATTCGATTTCGGTTTCACGCGAGATCAGCAGGCATATCTGGATTTTGCATATCTGGCGAATGCTGAGATCGCTGCGTTTGCGAAACAACTCATCGCGCAACACTACGGCAAACCGGCGGCCTTTTCGTACTTCTCCGGCTGTTCCACGGGTGGCCGCGAAGGCATGATCCTTTCGCAGCGTTATCCCACAGCTTTCGACGGCATCGTCTCTGGCGACCCCGCGATGCGTACCGGGCTTTCCAATCTCGCGATTGGCCGGTGGATTCCCATTGCCTTCAATCAAATTGCTCCAAAAGATGCGAATGGCAAACCAATCATCGAGCAAGCTATTACCGACAACGACCGAGAGCTGATCACGGATGCCCTGATCAAGAGGTGCGATGCTAAGGATGGTCTTGCTGACGGCTTGATCTCCGACCCTCTCGCATGCGACTTCGACCCTGAGATGTTGGCGTGCAAGGGCGAAAAGAACGATTTCTGCCTGGCTCCAGAAAAAGCGACCGCCATCAAGAATGCCCTCGCAGGTCCGAAGACCTCGACCGGAACGCAAGTCTACGCTGGCTTTCTATACGATACAGGTATAACGAATGGTCCGCCGCTCCGGGGATTGCTCTCACCGGGGCGCGGCATCTTCGGACCAGCAACGTCGGATATGTCAATGGATGTTGGTAAGGAAGCCCTGGAGGCCATCCAACCGCTCGTGGACTCAATGTCCACCAACCTGACGACTTTCTCCGCGCACGGAGGGAAACTAATCTTTTACCACGGCGACAGCGACCCGTGGTTCTCTCCGCTCGACACGTTCGACTACTACAAAGAAATGGCAGCTGCCAATGGCGGGCTCGGCGCCGTATCCAAATGGAGCCAGTTCTACTTCGTTCCGGGAATGAGTCACTGTGGTGGAGGGCCGTCGCTGGATCAGTTCGATCTGTTAGGCGCGATCGTTAACTGGGTCGAGAAGGGAACGGCACCTAGCTCAGTAATCGCGACTGGCAAAGCTTTCCCAGGGCGCAGCCGGCCGCTGTGTCCTTACCCGAAGCACGCCCAATATAAGGGAAGCGGGAATCCGGAAGACGCAAATTCTTTCGAGTGCCGTTGAGCGGAATAGATTCAGGCGTGGCTTGGCACCGGAGTAATGGATCAATAGGAGCGACAGAGATGAGATACCTCGGAATCGCAATTATTTTTTTTGCGAGTTTTTGCTGTGCACAAGAAACAAGGGATTTTCAGCCCTCTTCGACCAACGTCTGGGCAGCGCAGTATCCGCGGGTTGACAGCGCCGGCAGAGTACAGATTCGCGTGAAAGCTCCAGATGCTACAAAAGTCCGACTGAACTTTTGGAGCGGTCCGAAACTGGACATGGAGAAACAACAGGATGGATTCTGGACCATCACGACCCCGCCGCTGGTTCCCGGCTTTCACTACTACACCTTGATTATTGATGGAGCGGAGGTCAGCGATCCCAACACTCATGCCTTCTTTGGAGGAGGCAAACCAGCAAGTGGTGTAGAAGTGCCGGAGCCGGGCTCTACTTATTATTCGGTGCAAGATGTGCCGCACGGCGCGGTTCGCGAGGTCTGGTACAACTCGAAAGTGACGGGAACGTGGCGGCACGCATTGGTCTATCTGCCTCCGAACTACGACGCGCAGAGCAAGACACGCTATCCAGTCCTCTACCTGCAACATGGCGCCGGTGAAGACGAGACCGGCTGGATCCGCCAGGGCAACGCAAATTTCATCCTGGATAACTTGATCGCAGCTAAGAGTTGCAAGCCGATGATCGTGGTGATGGCCTATGGCTATGCGCATCGCGCCGGCGAGGCGCCTGTCGATTTGTTCGCAAAGGGATTTGGTTCACCTGAAATGTTGAAGGCAATGCAGGATATGGCTGCGGCATTCGAAGATGATGTAACACAGGCTCTGATCCCATTCATTGATGCCACTTTCCGCACCTTATCCGACCGTGACCATCGCGCGATGGCAGGCCTATCGATGGGGGGCATGCAAACATTCCAGATCACGCTTGATCATCTGGATCTCTTCTCTTACATTGGCGGTTTCAGTGGAGCGGGCGGCATGCTCGTGCTCGGAAATCGAAAACTGGATCCCAAGACCGACTACAACGGAGTATTCGCTGACCCGGCAGCATTCGCCAACAAAGTGCACTTGCTCTGGCTTGGCGTAGGAACGAATGAGCCAGAAAGAATGCGCTCAGGACTCCAGAGATTGCATACATCGCTTCAGGAAGCAAACATACAACACATTTTCTACGAATCACCCGGCACCGACCACGAGTGGCAAACCTGGCGCCGCGATCTGAAGGATTTTGCACCGCGACTCTTCTGATCCAGCCCAGGCCCGATGGTCGAGGCTCTGGGACCCTGAGAGTGTGGAAGAGATGTGTAATCCATGCTCACTCAAGCATCTTGTAAGTAGATTTACTATTTTCAGCTGGATAGACTGAACCCTGGTTGGTTATATATTGGCGCAAGATCCGCTGCGTCTGCTGCACAGGTTCATCGCACGCGGAGAGCGAGCCCAAGTAGCCGCATATTTTATGGGTTCTTGAAATGGTGCCGGGAGGGGGAGTTGAACCCCCAAGGTGCTAAGCACCGGCGGATTTTGAGTCCGCTGCGTCTGCCAGTTCCGCCATCCCGGCGCGTGAAGGCCTTTTCAGGTTAGCACAGAGACTCCCGGGGTGAAATTCGCCGGCCCCTTCCCTGCTGTTTGACGTTGCAGTCCTTCATATCCTTCAAGTGCAGGTTTTTCTTTGCCAGATTCTATTCACAAAGCGAATATCCCATATTCGCAACTCATCGACTAGCGCGGAGACCTGAATTCCCCTCCTCCTTTGTTTTCATGGAGTTTTCATGTGAACAGAAGGTTTGTTTATCAGAGCAATAGATTTATTTTTTCAAAATTTCTCTAATCGCCGAAAAAAAAACAATCAATTGGACACTGCCTCGAGAACGCAATAACTTTTGCGAATTATTTATGTCGTCGTTGATGAACTTTTTTAGACGGGTTTACTTGGGGCAACGCTGATCGTCGCGAATGATTGATCCATGTACAAAGAACAACTAAAGAACAACTCTCGATGTTCGCGTAGCCTGGCGCGCCCTATAACTCGCTTCATGGTCCAGTTTCGAAAAGGAGATCAATTTTGCGCACACGAATAATGTGTATTCTCGCTCTTCTGTTCCTGGCATTGGCGGCATCTTCGTCGTTCGGCCAGAGCCCGGCTCCGGCCTCGACGGACAGCACGGCTCCGGCTGGTCCTTCAGCCGCGGCGCCCGCGCCTTTGCCTACTCCTTCCATGTCAGGCCCGCTGCAAACAGCAGTGCCGCATGAAGTCGAAGGCGGAAAGCTCGCGGTTACAGGAATTTTAAGCGCGGTTGGCTGGACGGAAGGCAATCACATCACGGGCGATGATGCCACGCACTTCGACATCAGCAACGCCCAGCTCTTCGTTCAGAAGACGAGCGGCTGGTGGCAATTCTATCTGCAGGGCGGCGCCTATAACCTGCCGGCCATCGGCGTGCCGTTTCTTTCGACCGCAGACACCATTAAGAACATTTATGGACCCTTTCCGCAGGGCTATGCCAAGTTCGTCAAAGGCAATTTCAACGTGGAAGTCGGAGCGTTGCCGACACTGATCGGGGCCGAGTACACCTTCAGCTTTGAAAACATGAACGTTGAACGCGGCTTGCTCTGGGGACAGGAAAACGCCGTTAACCGGGGCATTCAGCTGAATGAAACATACAAGAAGTGGACACTGGCATTGAGCTGGAATGATGGTTTCTACTCAAACCGATATACCTGGCTTACCGGTTCGGTCACTTACGCCTTCAATTCTGCGAACAGCCTGGCCTTCGTGGGAGGCGGAAATGCCGGCTCATATGCGAAAAGTACGCTTGCAACTCCTCTGGCACTGAACAATTCGCAGATCTATAACGTGATCTACACCTATACGAAGGGCAATTGGGTGGTGCAGCCGTATCTGCAGATCACCGACGTACCGACCAACGCAAACATTGGAATCACACAGGGCGCCGGTACCCGCGGCGGAGCACTCCTTCTTACTTACAACTTCAAACGCGGATTTTCGCTCGCCCCCCGATTTGAATACATATCGACCACCGGCAGCGTAAACAACGGAGCAGTGAACCTCCTCTACGGTCCGGGAAGCGGCGCTTATTCATTCACCATCACGCCGACCTATCGCAAGGATGCTTTCTTCCTGCGCGGCGATCTGGCGATCGTTCACGTCACCAGTATGACGCCGGGCTTTGGTTTTGGGACATCCGGCGCGAATGCCACCCAGCCGCGAGGAGTGGTTGAAGCAGGGTTCATGTTTTGATGCTCTCCCACCCTTGTCGCAAAAAGCGCGACGAGGATGGGGCAACCGCAATGTTTGAGAAGCAAGGTTTGTGGTGCAGCCGCCAATCCGGGGGCTGAGCAATATGCGGGTTGGCTTGGAGCGCGCAACCTCCTGCCATGACCACGATGGTTTTCAGGCCAGCCCGCACCAAATTTGAAAGGAACATCCACGTCGATGTGCTCCAACTTAGGTTCGAATCCCGAGTCAATTACCCAAGGAGAAAAACTAAATGGCCGACGCATCCGTTGAGATGAAACCGACTTTAGGTTTAACCGGGCTCACCATGAACGCAATGGCGCTCATCGCACCCGGCGCATTCCTCTGGCTTACTTTTGCCGGACAGGCTGCCGCAGGCGCAACCGCGCCTTCCATGTGGATCGGCATCGTGTTCGCAACCGCACTCTGCCTTGCCACCGCAGTCTGTTATGCGGAGATGGCAAAACTTTATCCTGGCACCGGCAGTTCCTACTACTTCGCCGAACAATCGTTTCTCAACCATGAAAGCGCGTGGCCCTATGCGCGCCTGGCCAAATTCATCGTCGGCTGGGGCTCACATCTTTATTACTGGATCTATCCCGGAGTGATGGTCGGCGTCATCGGCGTCATTTCCGGCTATCTCGTGGGGACGCTCTGGCCGAACTTCATGAGCGCATCGAATCCTGGGCCCATGTTCATGATGGCCGTAGCCATCGTGTTTTCCTTTGCCGTCGCTTATATCGCGCACCGTGGCGTGAATGGATCGACCTCGGTCAACATCGCCATCAACGTAATTCAGATCAGCGCGCTTCTGGTCTTTACTGTGATCGCGCTTGGCTATCGCATGAACCATCCGCCGGGTAGCATCGCTTACCAATTCGATGCGCAGACCAGCGCGGCCTACAACTACGACTTCGCGACGACCACGACGATGGTCAATGGCCAGGCGACGGAGACTATTGTTCGCAGCGCAGACGGCACGCCGCAGCCCAAGCTTGATTCCGCCGGCAAGCCGGTGCCCTATCACGTCAGCTACCCGGAGCACGATGCCAGCGGAGCATTTGTCTCGCACCCGAATGCGAGGTCGGTCATTAGCATGCATAACTTCGGTTGGATGTTCGTGCAAGCGACCATCGCAATTCTCATCCTGGTCGGATTCGAATCGGTTACCTCGATGGGAGGAGAGGCTAAGAACGCCAAGCGTGACGTGCCGATCGCAGTTATCACGTCTCTCCTCGTGCAAGGGTGCTTCTGTTACCTGCTCGAGTATTTCGCGGCCAATTACTTCGTCAACAGCGGATATCCGATGTCTTTCGCGGCCGGCTCAGCCGCACCGATTGGCGACATGATGACCATAGTCGGCGATGCGCTCTTTGGCGCGGGACGCGGCCGCATATTCATGCTGGTCGAAGCTGCAACCGTGTTCCTTGCATTGATTGGAACCACGCTCTCCTGCATGAATACGGGTGCTCGCGTCACCTATGCCATGGGTAAAGACAAAGAATTGCCCGACTCGATGGGCCTTCTGCACTCACGCAACCTGACGCCACATCGTGCGATCTGGACCCTGGCGTTTATCTCCGCGGTCATTGGCTGCCTCACCGTCATCGTGTTCTTTGGCGACGGCGCGGCTCCGCAGGATGCAACCATCGCTGCGATACCACACGGCTTCTGGTCGAGCTTCGGTTATACGACACACGACAAGATGGCTGCTCTACCTAACACCTTCTTGGCTATAACGCTGTCTTCCAATTTCGGAACGTTCCTGCTGTACATGCTGAGTTGCATAACTTGCATTGTCTGCTTTCACAAGCACCCGAAGTTTAGCTTCACCCGGCACCTGGTGATTCCGGTATTTGGCTTGCTGGCCAATCTCGCCTGCATGGCGTTCTACGTAATCGGGCCATTCATGGGTTACGGCACCAAGATGGAACCACTGATCGCGCTGGGTGTGGCTTTGGTCTGGGGCATCTACGGCGGGGTGTATTTCGTTCGGACCAGCAAGGCAACCGGCCGAACCACACTGGTGCAACAGGCAAGAACGGCATAGTGGTTGCGGTGGGGGCGGATGCACGCCTCCGCCCCACACTTGATCCGTGTCATTCCGAAGCGACAGCGGAGCGTGGAGCGAGGAATCTGCAGTTCAAACCAGAAAGCAGATTCCTCACCGCTGAAGCGGTTCGGAATGACAAGGCTTTGAGTCGGAACCATGCTACAAAATCACAGAGGCATTCCGTTCACCGCCGCCCGAATCAACCCGGGCGGCCAAGCCTTTTCTGGGACTTCTATGCTTGAGCTCGAGTTCGCGGAAGTTTCTGACCCCGGGAAAGTACGCGAACACAATGAGGACTTCATCGGTCATTTTGCGCCTGCCTCGCAAGCCGAGGTTCGAAGTCACGGGTGGTTATTTGCGCTGGCTGATGGCGTTGGCGGCCAGGACCGAGGCGAAGTCGCTTCGAGCACAGCGGTCGAAACGCTCATCACATCTTTTCGCTGCGATGCAAAGGCAGGTGAATCTTCGGGCGCACTTCTTCAACGGCTGGCACAGATCGCAAACCTGAAAGTTTATGAAACTGGCGCCGCCACCGGCCCGGGCGGCAGTTCGATGTGCACTACACTCGTCACCTGCCTGCTTCGCTACGATCGCGTGACCATAGCGCATGTCGGCGATTCCCGCTGTTATTTGATTCGGCGGGGGCAGGCGAACATGCTCACCAACGACCACACCCTTGTCGGTGAGCAAGTGCGCATGGGGTTGCTCTCAGAAAGAGAAGCGGCCGAATCCGAGCGCCGGCATGTGCTGAGCCGCTCATTGGGCGCAAACATGTTCGTCAACGCCGAAGTCAATGAACACCAGATCTTGCCGGGCGACCTCGTCTTGCTCTCGAGCGACGGATTTCACGGGCCCGTAACGGCAGCGGAAATCGCGACGGTCACCAACAGGTTCCCCGATCTGAAACAGGCTGCCACTGAATTGGTAGCTTTGGCCCGGGACAAAGACGGGAGCGACAACATCAGTGTCCAGCTCATCCGGATCAAGTCCGTCGAACGTGTGGGCATGTATCGTGGCCGGCCGTACAAACTGCGATGACGTTCGCCCTCGCGGCTAAATTCCCAACGCGCTCGGGAAACGCGTTTGAAAATCCAGTAGTCCTACCCACTCAGGCGTGATGGAAATCCTTACCATTCCTCCCGGGACCATCGACCCGAGCTGCGCCACCCAGGCTTTTCCCTGCTCCGCTCCAAAATAGCGCTCCGCAGCCAGCGCATATTCGGGAACGACTCCATTCACCGGCTGCAACTTCGCCGTGCCGCGGACCAGCAAGACTTTGTGAGGAAAGTTGTTGTCGTCAATCGTGAGGGAGACCTTGGGATTTTTAGCCAAAGCCTTCAGTTTTGGAGCCTTGGGCGGGGTTCCCATCACAAACTCCCGACCGTCCCAATGAAACCAGATCGGAACGACTCTCGGCGTGCCGTCCATCCAAACGTATGCCAAGCGCGCCGGAATTTTTGATTGCAGCAATTCCTTCGAGGCTGGTTGCTGTAACAATTCGACACTTCCCTGCTTAACCGGCATCTACCCTCCTATCCCTGATTCGAAAGTCGGCCAATTGTATTCCCTGCCGAACGAAAGAAATAGGAGGATTTGCCCTGAAGCCTCTCGATCATTTACTGTTCGCGCGATCGCGAGCCCGTGGGGACGACGTGAATTTACGCACTCTTTACGCCTATTCTGGCATCATGAATATGAATGGCGTGGCGCCGCATCGCCGGCTGTACGTCATTTCTCACCAATGACCGCACTCCATACCGGCGACAAACTCGACGATTACCGGATTGAGAACGTCGCCGCGCGCAGTGGCATGGCCTCAATCTTCCGTGCTACTGACGAGCGTACCGGCCAAACCGTTGCCATCAAGGTTCCTCACCCTGAGATGGAAGCTGATCCGGTTTTCTACGATCGCTTTCAACGCGAACAGCAGATCGGCGAAAAGCTTGACCACCCCAATGTCATGAAGGTATTCCCCAATGGAGACCACAGCCAGTTCTACATGGCGATGGAGTGGGTGGACGGACGGCTACTGCGCCAGATTCTTAATGAGCAGAGAAAGTTTCCGCCGGAACGTGCCATCAACATCGCTCTCCAGATTGCGCGGGCGCTCGAGTACATCCATACACAGGGTGTGGTTCATCGCGACCTGAAGCCAGAAAACATCATGGTCGACAAGCACGACCGTATCAAGCTCATCGATTTCGGCATCGCCGCCAACGTCGGCTCAAAGCGCCTTACTTTTGCCAAGTTCACCCAGACGATGGGCACGCCCGACTACATCTCTCCCGAGCAGGTCAAGGGTAAACGGGGCGACGCTCGCAGCGATATTTACGCACTTGGCGTGATGCTTTACGAAATGCTTACCGGCAAAGTCCCTTTCACCGGATCAAACGCATTCACCATCATGAATGACCGGCTATTGAATAACCCTGTGCCCCCGCGCGAGATCGATCCTTCAATTTCGCCCCAGATGCAGGAAATTATTTATCGGGCAATCGAACGGGATCCTGGGAAGCGATATCAATCGGCACGGGAGTTTGTGCATGATTTGCAACATCCGGAAACGGTCGGCGTCGCCGATCGTGAAGAGCTCACGAACTGGAAGGTTCGTCGCCAGCCGCGAACGCGCCAAATTTTGTTCTACGTGGCAATGGCGCTGATTCCAGTCGTGATCTTCGCGATTCTGTTGTGGGTTGCAAAGCACACATAACGCTTGATCGCCAGGACCCTTGGCAGGAAATGAATACTGTCTTTCCGATGCGATAGCGCAGCGTCGAGCGAGGAATCTGCTTTTCACAAAGCGATCTTGCCGAACCAGTTTCCTTCATCATCATTCCCGTTTAAACTGTCTTCCTTATGATCACTCCCACGCAGCCGAACTTTAATCTCGTTAATACTCCCGACTATCGTGAAACGTACGCCAACAGCGTGCAGGTGCGGGTTAGCGTCTGGGACTTTTTTCTCGTCTTTGGCACCATGCAGCAGCCCGCAGAAAATCAGGTAGAAGTGCGTAACTTTCAGGGCATCTACCTGAGTCCGCAACAGGCCAAGGCCCTCACAGCGATTCTGCAGCAGAATGTCAGCAATTACGAAAGCACTTTCGGGGAAATCAAACTCGATCCACGGGTGCAAGCACCCGGGCCGGTGCACTGAACCCTGTCTGGCCATCAACAACTCGGGCCTGCGAAAACGGCTGGGTTATTTGCGCTGTTTGCAGCCGCACTGATCGCGCTCCATGGCCCGCTGCTCCATCTACCTTATTATTGGGACGAAGCCGGCTACTACATACCCGCCGCACGCGACCTGCTCTCAGGATCTCTGATTCCTTACTCCACCCCTTCCAACGCTCATCCGCCATTGGTAATGGCATGGATTGCGCTGTGCTGGAAGATATTCGGCCAAAGCCCCCTAACAACGCGATGCGCAATGCTGCTTCTGGCAGCTTTCTCGCTTTTGGGATTCTTCCGCCTTGCACGACTCGCGTCGAACACGATAGTTGCGATCGCGAGCACCATTCTCGCCGCAGTCTATCCCGTTTTTTTCACGCAGAGTTCTCTTGCCCAAATTGATCTCCCCGCAGCCGGCTTCATCTTTTGGGGCCTTGCGTCGTATTTTGGGGTAGAAGATGGGAACACGATCGTGGGGGCGCGGGCGTCCTCGCCCGTACCATGGGCGGCGGTATGTTGGTTCTCGCTGGCCGCCCTCGCCAAAGAAACGGCCATCCTCATCCCATTTACTCTCATCGCCTTCCAATCTGCCCGCCGGTTCTTAAGCACATCCCGTGAACTCTGCCATTCCGAAGTGCCAGCGAAGCGTGAAGCGAGGAATCTGCAGTTCGTCAAAAGCAGTCGCGAAAAAACGCAAGCGGAATCTGGTGATAATTCACCGGGTTCTGCCACTGAGGAATTTTCGATTCGTCAACAAATCTGGCTCGCCCTCTCCGCCATTCCTCTCGCGCTCTGGTACGCCTACCACTACCTGCGCACTGGGCGGGTATTTGGCAATCCGGAATTCTTCCGCTATAACGTGCAATCAACTCTGCACCCGTTACGCATCTTTCTTGCGCTGCTTCTGCGAATTTGGCAAACGGTTGGATATCTCGATTTTTACGTTCTCACCCTTGCTTGCGTTGCGGCAATGATGTTTCCGGCAATCACAGACAAGGATGGCGAGCGCCGGCGCATTGCTCTTTCTGTCCAATACACATTTCTGGCCATCATCATCGTCTATCTGATTGCACTGTCCGTCATCGGAGGCGCTGTTCTCGCCCGCTACATGCTTCCCGTAGTTCCTCCTGTCATTCTGGTCTGCGTCTCCACAATCTGGCGCCGCCTTTCTGCATGGAAACTGGTTCTCGCCGTGATCGTCCTCGCATTTATATCAGCGCTCTTCATCAACCCGCCGTATGGATTCGCGCCCGAAGACAATCTCGGCTATCGCGATTACATTCTCTTACATCAGGGAGCCGAAACTTTCCTGGAGCAGAAGTTCCCGAATGCGCATGTGCTCACCGCCTGGCCGGCAAGCGATGAACTGACGCGGCCATATCTTGGCTATGTGAACAAACCAATCCAGGTAGTGAGAATCGATGACTTCTCCGCCGAGCAACTGCTCGCCGCCGCCGACTACCGCTCGCGTTTCGACCTGGCACTGATTTTTTCCACTAAGTATCAGCCGCACACAATTTTGGATCGCTGGCCTCTGTGGCAGGAATGGAAGTCGCGCTATTTCGACTATCACGTCGATCTGACACCGGAAGCAGCGGCTTCAGTGCTGGGCGGAACGCTCGTCTACGTGGAACGACTGCGTGGCCAGTGGGTGGGGGTTGTTCAACTCGATCGCATTGAGGAAGCAGGATTTCGCTGAAACTCTGATCCGCATGCCGCGAGGACGCGCGTGCTCCATTTCTATGGAGCCAGCAAATGACACGAGTGCGTCTTCACAATCAGCCATACCGGCTTGCCTGGAGTGAGTTCAAGCGCGTCCCGCGCCGCGAGCGTCAGATGCGCAGACATTTCCACTCCGCAATCCACTCGCGCCACTACGATCATGTCCCGCTGTTCAAGTGAAAGCAGCCGTCCAGGCAAAATGTTGCGCGCGCTCAATCCAGTCGGGGACGCGGCTGCCAGCAGAATATCGCCAGCGCTGATGGCCACTCTTAAGCTTGCCCCCGCTTCCGCGCGCACCAGAGGCGTTTCCAGCTCCACTTGTTTTTCACCGACCAGACAAGTCATGGTGCCACGTCGCTCATGAACCGACGCCACCCGAGCATTGAAAACATTCTCGAATCCGGCAAGCTGCGCGACCGTCTCACTGCGGGGCGCCGACATCACTTCATGCGGCGTCCCTTCGGCAACAATTCGCCCGCGCTCGATCACCAACATCCTGTCGCCGAGCATGAAAACCTCGTCGCGACTGTGTGTCACATAAATTACCGGAATCGAAAGAGCGGAAACCAGCCGCCTCAGGTCATCAGCGATTTTCATCCGTACAGCTATGTCGAGCGCGGCCAGGGGCTCATCCAGAAGTAAAAGCGGAGGTTTCGTAACCAGGGAGCGCGCCAACGCGACACGCTGGCGCTCTCCGCCTGAGAGTTCAGCCGGACGCCGCTTCCGTAAATTGGAAATCCCAAGTGAATCCAGCGCGTTTTCAATTCGCCGCTTTCGTTCCGCATTGTCGAGTCTTCCAAGCCCGTACCCGATATTAGACTCTGCGCTGAGATGCGGGAACAGCGCGAGATCCTGAAACACATAGCCGACGTGCCTTTCGGTCGCCGGCACATTGACCGAATCCACCGAATCGAACAAGACCCTTTCGCCGAGGCTGATTCGGCCATGATCTGGCACTGAGAGTCCCGCGATTGCATTCAGCAGAGTGGTCTTGCCCGCTCCCGATGGGCCAAACAGAATCGTGAACCCCTTCGGCGCAGCAAACTCGACGTTCAGTTCGAATGTTCCGGCATCGCTCTCAAGTCTTTGGCTTAAGCGCGCCTGAAGTCCCGCCCCGGAGAGCGGCTGGACATTTACCGACTCATCGGTCCTGGTTATGGTCGTGGCCACAATTTTCCGAGATTGCGATTGGTTGAATAGACCACCGCAAGGACCGCGAAGGCGATCGCGATCAGCACCAGCGAGGTGGTATTCGCGGCTGCGTAATTCAGGTCCTGCACCTGATCGTAAATATTGATCGAGAGGGTTCGAGTCACGCCCGGAATGTTGCCCCCCACCATCAATACAACTCCAAATTCACCTATCGTGTGCGCGAAGGTGAGGGCTATTCCCGTGGCAAGTCCGGACATAGACAGGGGCATAATCACGCGCCAGAAAGTCTGGAATCCTGAGGCGCCGAGAACTGCTGAGGCTTTCAGCAGCCGGGAATCAACGGCTGAAAAGCCAGCAGCGAACGGTTGTACTGAAAATGGCAAGCTGTACAGCACCGATCCGATCACCAATCCTTCAAATGTGAACGCCAGGGTATGTCCGGTAAGCGATTCCCACCACCGACCAATGATTCCCCGTTGGCCGAGCGCGATGAGAACATAAAAACCCAATACTGTGGGAGGAAGGACAATTGGCAGGGCCACCACCGCTTCTGCCAGAAATTTCCACCGCCAGCGTGAAAAGGCAATCCAGTAGGCAAGCGGCAGTCCCAGCACAAGCAACACGATTGTGACCACCGATGCGAGGCGAATAGTCAGCCAAAATGCCTGCCAATCCATAGGTCACAACAGTGTAATCGCTCCGAGAGCTGCTTTTTTCATTTCGGGAATAAAAGACGCTGCAATGTTCATTCGTCACAGAAACCTTTGTCGCCGCACCTGTATATTTCCGCGAAACAGCACGCCCTGGCGCGTGCATCAGGGAATGAGAAATGGAAATTCAAGAAGCGTTGACTGTAATCCGAAGGCTGGCGGATGGAGTTCATCCGGATACCGGCGCAGTGCTGCCGGGCGATTGCCTCTATCACCATCCTCAGGCAGTCCGAGCATTGCATCGTGCGTTAGGGGCTTTGGAATTTCAACAGGAACGAGAACGGGTGAGAAGTTTTTTGCCCAAGAACGCGGGTAAGGCGTGGACCAACCAGGAGGACGCGCAAATCTGCGAAGAACTCCGCCGCGGGATGAGCTTCGAGCAGATTGCGCAACTGCATAGCCGGACCAACGGGTCCATTATTTCGCGGTTGGTACGTCTGGGGAAAATCTCTGCAGCTCAACAAACGAAGAAGACCGCGTAAATTCGAATGGAGTCAAAAGGCAAATTCTTGGCGATTGCTGTGGCTGTGGTGGGGAGTGTCGCGGCGTCGGCGCAGCAGCCCCGGGATCAGCCGACTTGGGGTCAGCAAACACGATCGACCCCGCTTTACAGGGATAGCATTGCCGAAAGACAGAAATGGCAGGGATACGGGCGAGTTGTCGCCGGAAAAAATTCTGCGGCTCTGCGGCTGAGAGCGATTCGCCAGAGAGGACAAATCAGAGCGCTTTCCTCGATTCCTGGCATGACCGGCGCCTGGGTCTCTTTGGGACCCACGGCTCTTCCTTCTGACGCCAGCGGCACTGGCATTCAAGACTATGGATTCGTCTCTGGACGCGCCACCGCAGTAGCCATCGACCCCAATGACCCAAGCGGAAATACGGTGTTCGTCGGGGGAGCCTACGCGGGCGTTTGGAAATCCACGAATGCCGGCCCGCTCAGCCTCGATCCCTCTGCTGTGAGATGGACACCTCTCACCGACGGTCAGGCAACTCTCGCCATCGGCAGCATTGCCGTTCAGCCACAACTGTCGAATCCAAATTCTGCAAACAGCATTGTCCTGGCCGGCACGGGCGAAACTGACAACTCAACCGATTCTTACTATGGACTCGGTATTCTCCGTTCCCTCAATGGCGGGCTGACCTGGAGGCTGATCTCGCAAGATACGACTGGAACACATTCGTTTGCCGGCCTTGGATTCAGCCAGATCGCTTTCAACTCTACAAACCCAAGTCTGGTGGTAGCCGCTGCGGGTTCGGCATCGCAAGGCATCTTGGAGGGACTTGAGGATCCAGTTGCTGCCAATCGTGGTCTCTATTTATCGAGCGATGCCGGAGCCAGCTGGCAGGCAACGAATGTCTCCGACTCGGGCGCGGCAATCAGCCCGGATTCTGCAACAGCAGTGGCATACAATGCGGCGGCTGGCAGGTTCTATGCCGCAATTCGCTTTCACGGCTTCTACTCTTCAGGCGACGGAGTGAACTGGACCCGGCTGCCAAATCAGCCGGGAGCCGGGCTGAGCGCCGGGAATTGCCCTTCGCAAGAAATCTTGCCAAGCGTGTGCCCGATTTACCGCGGCGAGATCGCAGTTGTGCCTGCTCGCGCAGGTCACTCCGGACTGGGTGAAATGTATGTCTGGTATGTCGATGCCAATGACGCTGACGAGGGAATCTGGACCAGCGTTGATGGCGGCGTTAGCTGGACTCAGATTGATGACTCAAGCATTACGAATTGTGGTGACGTGCTTGGAGGCTGCGGCACCGGCCAAGGCTCTTTCGACTTGACGCTGCTAGCGGTGCCGAACGGAGCTGCCACGGACCTCTACGCTGGCGCAGTCAACATCTATAAATGCACAATCACAGACTCTTTTCCCACCTGCAACGGCACTGGCCATAACACGTTCATGAATTTGACTCATGCGTACGGCTGCAGCGAGATCGCGAGGGTCCATCCTAATCAGCATGGAATGGATTTCCTGATCGCAAACGGGGTGGCATTGATTTTTTTTGCCAACGACGGCGGAGTTGATCGCGCTCTCAACGGCTATACCGGACTCAGCACCGGGGTCTGCGGTGAGACCAACCAGTTCGACAATCTGAACCAGACACTCGGGCCGATGACCCAATTCGTCTCTCTATCGCAATCGTCTACCGACCCGAATCTGATCTTCGGCGGCACACAGGACAACGGCGCTCCCGCAACGGCATTCGCGCAAAGCCTGGGCAGTTGGGTGAATGTGGACGCCGGCGATAACGGTTTCACAGCAGTGAATCCATCGAACGAACAGGAATGGTTTGTCGCTACCCCTCCGAATTCAATTTCCGGCGTCAATGTGTTTCGGTGTGCAAACGGTATTGCTTGCCACTCTCAGGATTTCGCAAATGACCAAGTGGCCGAAAGCAACGCCCTCGACGGCGACACCGGACCCTTTTATCTTCCGTTCATTTTTGACCCGCAAAATCCGGCAACGCTGATTCTGGGTACTTGCCGCATCTGGAGTGGCGCTACAAGCGGTGGAAGTTTCTCTCTTCGTAGTCCCAACTTTGAAACCGGTGGCACCGGAAGCTGCAGCGGCGACGCGATCAATACAGTTCGAGCAATAGCGGCAGGAGGGCTGACCGACTCAAACGGCTTGTCGCAGGTAATTTATGCCTCCACAAATGGCGAAGGACCTCTGATTTCAACTACTCCAGTAGGCGGTCGCGTTTGGGTCACCATGAATGCTGACGGAGGGCCGCTTAGCTGGTCGGACGCTACCCAGCAAATCAATCCTAACGGCTTCCCCATTTCGAGCATTGCTGTCGATTCGACCGATCCGTTGGGCAAAACAGCCTATGTGACGATCATGGGTTTTCACACGTCGCATGTGTGGAAAACGACAGATGCAGGAGCTTCGTGGACGGATTTCACCGCAAACCTTCCCGACGCGCCGGTCAATGCAATTGTGCTCGATTCAGGTGCGTCGCTCTCGAATGGCACCGTGTATGTCGGGACCGATGTCGGAGTTTTCGCCAGCAGCACCGGTACCGCAAATTGGATCGAGGTTGGCCCCAGTTCCGGGCAGAGCGGATTTCTGCCAAATGTTGCTGTTACCTCGCTTCAGATTTTCAACTCCGGTGGTCTGAAGCGCCTGCGGGCGGCAACTTATGGCCGCGGAATCTGGGAATGGAACCTGATCACCACGCCAGATTTTCAAATCAATGTAAGCAACAATCCGCTGACCATGTTTCCAGCTCAAACCGTAGCCTTCAACGGTACGATTCTTGCGTTGAACAGATATGCCAGCCACGTCAATCTCACCTGTTTCGCGGGGCCAACAAATCCGCCACAGACCTGTGCTCCAAATCCCGCATCCCCGCTTCCAGAGGCGACCGGAACCCCCTTTGCTCTGAATGTTGGCGGAACCGTGGGAGATTACTTGTTTAATTTGCGCGCCATTGGAACTGACGGGTCCAGTATTACGCACGATTTTCCTTTGGCTCTGCATATCGTGGATTTCACTCTCGACCCTCCCGCGCCAAACGTCGTTACAGTTGCACCCGGAACCCCCAGTTCTTCGATGTCCTTACAACTTTCTCCCCTGGGAAGTTTCTCGGGCACCATATCGCTCTCCTGTTTGAATTTGCCCGCAGGCGCAACCTGCCAGTTCCAACCGTCATCTTCGGTTTCCGTCGCCAGCGGCAGTTCAACTTCGGTCAACCTTACTGTTACTACACTTTCCAGCACACCCGTCGGAACATTTCCTGTCACTATTAGCGCGGCCACCAGCGCGGGGCCTGCAAAAACACAGAATTTCACGCTAGTAGTCAGCAATACACCCGACTACAGCATGAGTATTGCAAATACTTCTCTGAGCGCAGCCGCCGGAACACAAGCCTCATTCAATGGCGCACTCACGGCAATGAACGGTTACGGCAGTGTCGTGAATATCACTTGTGGAGCCGGTGCACCCTCAATCTGCACGCCGAAACCAACCAGCGTCACGCCCTCATACGCCGGAACCCCATTCTCAGTTACGGTTTCAAGCGGCGTTTCTCAAGCTTTCAATTTCAGCATCGTGGCCAAAGGCACGGATTCAGGCGCAACCACCCATTCGCAACTGGTTACGTTCACCGCCACGCCGGCCCAAAGTTTCGACTTCACGATGGGCGTTACGCCGCCAAACGCATCTGAACCGGCGGGCCAGCCTGCAACTTTCGTACTCAACGTCAGCCCGACCACCGGTTCTTTCCCTGCGAACGTAACTTTCTCTTGCTCGAAACTTCCGGCACTCACCACCTGTGCCTTCAATCCCGTTCAGGTCGGCGCAGGAAGTCAGAATTCCGACGTTCAATTGACAATCACGACAACTGCTGCCGTTTCCGCGGCGGCAATTTCCTTTCCTCCTTTGCTCCTTCCCATACTTCCTTTCGCCGGACTAGCCTGGAAGAGACGTCGAACTCGAAAAGGCCGGTGGCATCGGCATACGCTTTCTCTCGTCTTGATCTTCTTTCTTCTGGGATGTGTTTCCTGCGGCGGTGGGCTGCAAGGCGGCGGTGGCGGCGGAAGTGGCAGCCCGGGAACTCCGCCGGGAACTTACACCATCACTGTGACGGCAACCTGCGGTGCGGTGACACATTCCTCCCAGGTGTCCCTCACCGTCACACGCTGAACGGTGTGGTATCTTCGACTCTCATTCAAATCCTGATCATGACGCGAGAGCCACTTGCGATTTATGCACTGCATAGGCTCGAGCGGAGGCGAAGATGGAGAAGGACCTTTCGAAGAATCGAATCGCGGTTTTGGGTGCAGGAAAAATGGGCGGTATCCTGATCAAGGCGCTCGTCGAAAAACATCAGATTTCCCCCGAGCGCGTGCGCGCAACAGTCGCACATGAAGCCCGTGCTCACGATCTTTCGCACAAGCTCGGCGTAAAAGTGACAACTGAAAACAAAACTGCGGTCGAGGGCGCGGATGTCATTTTCGTTTGCGTAAAACCGCAGGTGGTACAGGAATTAATGGAAGAGATCAGCAACAAAATCTCCGAGAATCAACTCGTCATTTCCGTTGCTGCGTCCGTACACACGTCGCAAATCGAAACGGCGCTTGGAACGCGTGTGCCGGTCGTTCGTGCGATGCCAAATACGCCCTGCGTGCTGGGTCAGGGCATGACCGGCTTGTGTAAAGGACAGTACGCCACCGCCGAACATATCGAAGCGGCTGCCGCATTGTTTAACGTCGTCGGGCGCACCGTGGTGGTGGACGAGAAGCACATGGACGCCGTCACAGCCCTTTCTGCCAGCGGCCCGGCATATATCTACATCATCCTGGAATCGCTCGCTGAGGCGGGCGTGAAGGTGGGTCTCCCCCGCGATATCGCGACGTTACTTGCCGCCCAGACCACGCTCGGCGCCGCGACTGTGGTTTTGGAAACTGGCGATCATCCGGCGCTGCTCAAAGATTCGGTTACGACCCCGGCTGGCTGCACCATTGACGGGATCATGGAGCTCGAGGAAGGTAAGCTGCGCGTAACGCTGATCAAAGCCGTGGTCAAAGCGGCGCAGAGGGCGAAAGAACTAGCGGCGGGATGATTCGAGTTGATTCCAACTCGTGTAATTGGCTATAATCAGACTAGTCTGACTAGATGACATGAGTGATGAAAACCAACTCTAAAAAAGCGTTCTGGCAGTTACAAACCGCCAAGGCGCGTTTTAGCGAAGTGTTTCGCCTGGCGCGTTCGGAAGGTCCTCAGGTTGTGACCAGATCGGGGAAAGAAGCAGTTGTAATTCTTCCTGAGGAGCAGTATGACGAACTGATCGCCAGAAAAAAACAACCTGACAATTTGATTGAATTCTTCAGGAAGTCCCCGCTTTGCGGAGCGAACCTCGACCTCACCAGAGACCAGGACACCGGCAGAGACATCCTTTTGTGAGTGGATTTCTGCTGGATACAAACGTGATTTCTGAAATGGCGCGGCCTCGGCCGGACCCCAGGATTGTGCAATGGATTGGAAACACGGACGAGGACCTTCTTCACCTCAGTGTATTAACGATCGGCGAGATCCGGAGGGGCATCCACCTGCTCGCAGAGGGAAGTCGCCGCGCCGCGCTGGAGGCGTGGCTTGATCGCAATCTGGTACTGCGGTTTTCGGGCCGCGTACTGCCGGTAAGTTTGGCGGTTGCGGACCGATGGGGACAGATTTCCGCCACGGCAAAGCGCTCAACGATACCAGTTGTCGATGGACTGCTCGCCGCCACTGCTATCCACCATAATCTGACTATCGTAAGCAGAGATGAGACTTTCTGCAGGATCGCGGGGGTCGATCTCTTCAATCCTTGGAAAGTGTGAGGCGTTTCAGTAGGAACTAGGCGTTATAAACACTACTCCGCAGGATCGTAATTCAAGTTTTGTCCCAGCCAGCGCTCGACTTCGTGAACGCTCATACCTTTGCGCTCACTGTAGTCGGCCACCTGATCGCGTTCAATTTTTCCGAGAGCAAAATAGCGTGATTCCGGATGGGCAAAGTAAAGGCCGCTCACACTCGATCCCGGCCACATTGCAAAGGACTCCGTGATCTGAATTCCCGTGTTTGCCTCAACGTCGAGCAAGCGCCACAATGTGCCCTTCTCGGTATGGTCAGGGCATGCTGGGTATCCAGGCGCCGGACGAATCCCGCGATATTTTTCATGAATCAGGTCTTCCTTGCTCAGGTTTTCCGAACAGCCGTAACCCCACTCATCACGGACACGCTTGTGCAGGCATTCGGCGAAAGCCTCCGCCAGGCGATCCGCAAGGGCTTCGGCCATGATGGCGTTGTAGTCGTCGTGCTTGGCGCGATAACAGTCGCAGAGTTCCTTCAGCCCGATACCGCTGGTTACTGCAAATGCGCCAATGTGATCGCCCAGCCCTGCTTCTTTTGGCGCGATGAAATCCGCAAGAGACCGGCATGGCTCGCTTCCTTCTTTATTTGCCTGTTGGCGCAGGAAATGAAATCGTTCGTGAACGTTGCCGCGCTTGTCGTCTTTATATAACTCGACATCGTCTCCTACCGCGTTAGCAGGAAACAAGCCATACACGGCGCGTGCAGTGATGAGTTTCTTTTCAATAATGAGATCGAGTAGCGCGTTTCCTTCTTTGAACAACTGGCGTGCTTGCGCGCCTTGTTCTTCGTGCTCGAGGATTCGCGGATAAACCCCCTTCAATCCCCAGGTGTGAAAAAACGGGGACCAGTCGATGAACTCGCGCAAGGTCGCCAGCGGAAAATCGTCCAGCACGCGCACGCCAGTGAAACTGGGCATCGGTATGTCTTCGGCACGCCACACGATGGGAGTGCGCCGCAAGCGCGCTTCTTCAATAGAAATGGTCGGCTGTTTCGGGGTGGCATGGGCTTTGCGGACCGCTTCATATTCAGCCCGATGCTGCGCCACAAAGGCAGGCTTGTTTTCTTCGCTCAGAAGACTTGTCGTGACCGGCACTGCTCGGCTGGCGTCAACAATGTGAACGACTGGTTCACTATAATGCGGTGCAATTTTGACCGCCGTATGCCTGCGACTGGTTGTGGCGCCGCCGATCAGCAGTGGCAATTTGAATCCCTGGCGTTCCATCTCACGCGCCACGTGCACCATCTCATCGAGAGAAGGAGTAATCAGCCCGCTGAGTCCGATCAAATCCGCATTGACTGCCTTGGCCCGTTCAAGAATTTTTTCGGCTGGGACCATCACGCCCAGGTCAATTACTTCATAGTTGTTGCACGCAAGTACGACGCCAACGATGTTCTTGCCAATATCGTGAACGTCACCTTTCACCGTCGCGAGTATGATTTTTCCCTGCGATCTCACCACTTCGCCGGCCGCAGCCCGCGCTTCTTTTTCGGCTTCCATGTAGGGAGTGAGGTGAGCCACGGCTTTTTTCATCACGCGCGCCGACTTCACAACCTGGGGCAGGAACATCTTGCCCGCCCCAAAAAGGTCGCCCACAATTCCCATGCCGGCCATCAGTGGTCCTTCGATCACCGCCAGCGGTCGGCCTAATTTGACGCGAGCTTCCTCCGTGTCGGCTTCGATATAGTTATCAATCCCCTTCACCAGCGCATGCGCAAGGCGCTCTTCGACCGTTCCGTTGCGCCATTCTTCCGCCTTCTTCCCGGAGGTCGCTTTGCCGGCGCCTTTCAGCGATTCGCCATATTCCACCAAACGCTCGGTGGCGTCAGGTCGGCGGTTCAGCAAGACATCTTCGACCATCACCTTCAGCTCAGGCTCGATCTCTTCGTACACTTCGAGCATGCCTGCATTCACGATGCCCATGTCCATGCCGGCGGCGATGGCGTGATAGAGAAACGCAGAGTGAATCGCTTCGCGAACGACATTGTTGCCGCGAAAACTAAAAGAGATATTCGAAACTCCGCCGCTCACTTTCGCGTACGGCAGGTTGGCTTTTATCCAGCGGGTCGCGTTGATGTAATCAACCGCGTAATTATTGTGCTCCTCCATGCCGGTGGCAACGGTGAGGATGTTGGGATCGAAGATGATGTCTTCGGGAGGAAATCCGACTTCGTCCACCAGGATTTTGTAAGCCCGTTCGCAAATGCGGATTTTGTCTTCGTAACTCGCGGCCTGGCCCTGTTCGTCGAACGCCATGACCACCGCCGCGGCGCCGTATTTCAGAATGGTCGCCGCATGCTCGCGAAATATATCTTCGCCTTCTTTTAACGAAATGGAATTGACGATGCCTTTGCCTTGCAGGCATTTCAAGCCTGCCTCGATGACCTCCCACTTCGAGGAGTCCACCATGATGGGCACCTTCGCGACCTCTGGTTCGCTTGCCAAGACCTGCAGGAACCGCGTCATCGCGGTGACGCCATCAATCATCCCCTCGTCCATGCAGACATCGAGCACGTTCGCGCCGTTCTCAACCTGTTGCCTGGCGATGCTGACTGCCTCTTCGTACTTTGCTTCCTTTATAAATTTGGCGAATTTCGGCGAACCGGCTACGTTGGTCCGCTCGCCGATTACGATGTACACGCCTTGCTGTTGAGTGAAGGGCTGCGAACCGGAAAGACGCAGTGGTCTCCACTTCGACGGGTCCGAAATTGCGCTCTCTGATGCGCTCACACCCGGCTCTCAATCTCGCTCGCGCGAGCGGAGGATTCATCGGTAAGCTGCGCCCCAATTTTCCGCGGGGCTTTCCCCTCGAGCGCCTTCGCGATTGCCGCAATGTGCTCCGGCGTGTTTCCGCAACAGCCGCCCGCAATGTTGATCAGTCCGCCGTCCGCAAATTCAGACAAATAGCGTGCCATGTCTTGCGGACCCAGGTCGAAGCCCGTTTCGGAAAGTGGATTCGGCAGGCCAGCATTGGGGTAAGCCGAGACCGCCACGTTCGCCTTTTCCGAGAGTTCCTCGAGAAATGGATACATAAGATCGGGTCCGAGAGAGCAGTTGAGGCCGACTGACAACGGCTTCACGTGCCGGACTGCATTCCAAAATGCTTCCGGTGTTTGCGCCGAGATCATCGTTTCTCCGCCACGACCCACTGCGGCGGAGATCATTACTGGAATCTCTTTTCCATGCTCATCCAGAACTTCACGAATTGCGACGAGTGCCGCCTTGGCATTCAGCGAATCGAAGATCGTTTCGACCAGCAGCAGATCAACGCCGCCTTTAATCAGCGCGCGCACCTGCTGAGCATAAGCAGCTTTCACTTGATCGAAAGTGACAACACGAAATCCTGGGTCATCGGCATCGGGCGAGTTCGACAGCGAAACCGTAAGCGGCCCGATGGCCCCTGCCACAAAGCGCTGGCGCGAAGTCGCGGTTCCAACACGATCGGCCCACTCACGGCACTGCTTCGCCGACTGTTCATTGATGTCCCAGGCCAGTTGTTCGAGAAATGGATCGCCGATGATCTTCGAGTAAAACTCAGGATCCTTGCGGCCGCCATGCTCACGCGGATCTTCAACAAAAAATTCGCTCTGGGCGATGCTCGTAGCGCCGAAGGTATTGGTCTCGATGATGTCCGCGCCAGCCTCCAGAAATCGGCGATGAATGTCGCCAATCATCTCTGGCTTGGTCAGCGAGAATAAGTCACCATTATTTAAAAGACTTTTCTTTGCATCCTTGAATCGCTCGCCCCGAATGTCGGCCTCTTTCATCCCATAAGTGCGGATCGTCGTGCCCATCGCTCCATCGATGATGGCGATACGATGGTCGAGAATTCTCTCGAGAGGATAAGGTTGCGCTTTCTTCATGTTCTTATCTCGTCGTTGGTCGTTTGTCGTTGGTCGTCGGCGAAGCAACCGTGCACAACGTACGCCAAGGACAAGGGATCCACAACCAACGACTGCTTTGTATACACAAACGCCGGCCCAAGTATCGGACCGGCGTCAAAGCTCATAAACCTTTGTGAACTTCGTGTTCTCCTCAATTACCCAATTACAAATTACTCAATGACCAAATTCCTTCACTCTCCCGGAGCCACTTCTGCCGGTGCTCCGCCGATCACTTCTGCGGTATTGAATACCGGGTTTGCTCCCAGGTGCGCCGGCCTCGGCGCGAGCAACTGCTCTTTGCGGTAGATCAAATTCGTTGCGTTAAATGTCGCCAGCTCAAATCCATGCCCATGAGTTATGGCGTCGGTTGGGCACGCTTCTACGCAGTATCCGCAGAAGATGCAGCGGTTGTAGTCGATGTTGTAAACCTTCGCGTAACGTTCAGCGCCGCTGATGCGATTCTCGGCCGTGTTCTCCGCAGCTTCGATATAGATGCAGTTGGCCGGACAGTTGGCCGCACAAAGAAAACAGGCCACGCACTTCTCCAGACCGTTCTCGTCGCGCTGCAACACGTGGACGCCGCGATACCGTTCCTGGAACCGTGCCCCGCGCAACGG